>Ga0315281_10001583_pt1 | contig 33723 bp, 23 predicted proteins | sample YL17G07_0_MG_FD_204540 | JGI IMG/M metagenome (GOLD analysis project Ga0315281, IMG submission 204540) | Sediment microbial communities from Yellowstone Lake, YNP, Wyoming, USA - YL17G07_0 | ecosystem: Environmental > Aquatic > Freshwater > Lake > Sediment | place: USA: Wyoming | collected...
TATCAAGCTTGCCACGTGGAACACGTGGCCCGCTGACGGGTCGGATAAATCCGACCCCTACAAAAAAGGCCGGGAGGCAATTTTTTCACACCTTCTGAGGCATTACATACACACTCACATAACAGGAACAATCGGTTGTGAAACATCTCGCCCTCGCATTCTACTGGCACATGCACCAGCCGTACTACTACAACCCTCTGACAAAGCGGAGCATAATGCCCTGGGTGCGCATGCACGCCATGATGGGCTACTTTGACCTCATCTCACTCCTCGATGAATTCCCGGCTGTCAGGCAGACGTTTAACTACGTCCCCTCACTGCTGAAACAGATCGAGGAGTATACCAGCGGAAAAATCAGGGATGTTTTCCTGGAGCATACCGCTAAGCCGGCGTCCGAATTGTCCCCTGAGGAGAAGCAATTCATCCTCTGGAATTTTTTTATGGTGAACTGGGATACGCGCCTCATGCGCTATCCGCGCTACAAGGAATTGCTCTACAAACGGGGAACAACGATTGCGGAAAGCTCCGTGCCGGATGTGGTCGGTCGCTTCACGGAAAGGGATCTGAGAGATCTCCAGGTGTGGTTTAATCTCGCATGGTTCGGATTCATGGCCTGTGCGCGCTACCCGGAGCTGCGTGAAATGAAGAAGCGGGGATCCGGATTCACCGAGGACGACAAGGCCCGGATCCTTGAAATCCAGGGTGATATCTTAAAGAGGATCATTCCACTCCATCGGGATGCGGCGAGGCGCGGCCAGATAGAATTGACCACGAGCCCATTTTACCATCCGATTATGCCGCTCCTGTACGACACGGACTTTGCCCGGCGGGCCATGCCCGAGGTGCCATTGCCTGATCGTTACCGCTACCCCGCCGACGTCGAGGCGCAGCTCTCAGCTGCCGTCGGTTACCACGAGCGCCTCTTCGGCCAGAAGCCCGTCGGCCTTTGGCCACCGGAGGGGTCCGTGTGCCCTGAGATCGTACCACTGGTTGCGAAGCAGGGGGTTCGGTGGATGGCTTCCGATGAGGAGGTGCTCTTCAGGTCGCTGCGGAGCAGAGACAGGTTCAGTGTACTCTACAAGCCCTACAGAGTCGAGCACGGAGGGGCGTCGATCGCGATGGTGTTCCGGGACAGGGATCTCTCCGACAGGATTGGATTCAGATATCTATATAATGATGGGAAAAGCGCCTCCGCAGATTTCCTGTTGAAACTGGCTGAACTGTCGAATACGGTGAGTGCGCATGATGCGCTGGTGAGCGTCATACTGGATGGAGAGAACCCATGGCAGGCTTATCCCGACGGGGGAGAGGGGTTCCTCCGGAGGCTCTACGAAGAACTCAGCAAGGGTTCTTTCGCCTCAACCGTGCAGATCGGCAGATATCTCGATGAGCATCCACCATCTGAGCTGATCCATAATCTCCACAGCGGTTCCTGGATCGACAGCAACTACGGGGTATGGATAGGGGATGAGGAGGACAACGAGGCCTGGAATCTCCTGGGCAGGGCGAGGCGTGTGGTGCGGCGTGCCGAGGAATCACCGCAGCGCCGGAAGAATCTTGATGCGGCGCGCGAGGAGCTCTATGCCGCTGAGGGGAGCGACTGGTTCTGGTGGTATGGCGATCGGTTTTCAACCGATAACGACCCCGTGTTTGATGAGCTGTTTCGTACTCACCTTAAGAATATGTATCTGCTGCTCGGTGAAGAGCCTCCCGATGTCCTTGACACGCCGATCATCAATAGGGGGAGGGTAAGCATCGCTCATGAACCGAAGGCTTTTTTAAAGCCAGCCATCGATGGGCGTGAGAGTTCGTACTATGAGTGGGTTGACGCGGGTGAATATCGAGCGGCGCATTCCGATACCACGATGTGCAAGACGGAAGCGTTCATCAAGGCCATATACTACGGCTTTGACGAGCGCACGTTATACGTGAGGATCGATCCATTGAAGAGAGATGAACTCCGCAGGGATACCGATTACCGCATTCACCTGCACTTCACCGAGCCGCGGGAATGCCGCATCTCGTTCTCTTTGAATCCAGAAAAGGTGATGCATCCAAAGTTCGAGCTCCGCCACCGTGAAGCGTCAGGCTGTTATGGACGCAGGGTGAGCTATGGTACCATCGCGATGGATAAGATCATCGAGCTCGCGATCCCATTCCGCGTTTTAGGATTCAAGAAGAGACAGGAGGTATGCTTCTACCTTCAGGTGAAGTCCGGCACATTGGAACTTGAGCGGCATCCTCACGGTGGATATATCTCATTCACTGTCCCGGCTGAAGATTTTGAGCTCGAGCGCTGGACCGCGCTCTGAGCGGGAATGTGAGCAACTGCCGGTCGCGAAGCCGGCGCGGCGGTAAATCAGAGATGGTTCTCCAGGGGACATATGTACTTCCTATTCGCGGTGCATAATCATCAACCGGTGGGCAATTTCGGGCACGTGTTTGCGGAAGCGTGGCAAAGGTGCTACAGCCCTTTCCTCGCGTTGCTGAAGAAACACCCCGGCATCCGCTGCACGCTTCACTACAGCGGGCCGCTGCTCGAGTGGATTGAGCTTAACCGCCCGGCGGCGTTTACGGATATTAAAGAGCTTATCAACCGCCGCCAGGTGGAGCTCTTAGGAGGGGGGTTTTATGAACCGATCCTTCCGGCAATCCCTCAGGAGGATGCGCGCGGCCAGCTCACCTTTATGAGTGACTATCTCCGCGCCACCTTCGGCTCTGTCCCGCGCGGGCTGTGGCTCGCGGAACGGGTATGGGAACCGCAGCTCCCAAGCCTCATTAAGCGTGCGCGGCTTGAGTTTACCCTCCTCGATGATTCTCACTTTGTCTATGGCGGGTTGGATAGAGAAGAGCTTTCGGGATATTACATCACCGAGGACGAGGGGTGTGCGCTCGCCGTGTTCCCGGTCAACAAGAAGTTGCGGTATCTCATACCGTTCAGCGAACCTCATAGCGCCATAGACTATCTCAGGCAGGCCGAAGAGAAATCGCCAGGCGTCGGGCTCACCCTGGGCGATGATGGGGAGAAGTTCGGCGTCTGGCCCGGCACATATAAATGGGTCTACGAAGAGAGGTATCTGGACCGCTTTTTCGAACTCATCGAGGACAGTTCAGATTGGCTCACGATGCTCACGCTCAGCGAGTACCTTGACCGATTCCCGCCACGGGGTAAGGTATATCTCCCCACGGCATCGTACGATGAGATGATGGAGTGGGCGCTCCCCGCGAGGGCGCAGGCGGCATTTGAGCGGACTATCGGCGAGTTAAAACGAGAGAAACGCTTCGATCAGTTGTCGCGCTTTTTGAGGGGAGGGTTCTGGCGAAACTTCCTGGTGAAATACCCGGAGAGCAACCTCCAGCGGAGCAAGTCATTCCATGTGAGTCGGATGGTCCACAAGGAGCTCCCGGGAGATATGGAAACAAAAAAGTCTCTGTGGCGCAGCCAGTGCAACTGCGCTTACTGGCATGGGTTATTCGGCGGTGTCTACCTGAACTACCTCCGGCATGCAAATTACAGCAATATGATCAAGGCCGAGGTTGCGGTTGACAGCGCCACACATACGGAGGGGGAGTGGGTTGAGAGTGAGAGGACCGATTATGATCAGGATGGAATGGAGGAGATCCTGTTGCGAAGCGCACGCGTCAATGCCTTTCTCTCACCGGCGTGCGGAGGCTCGCTCTTTGAGCTCGACTATAAGCCTCGATGCTTCAATCTCTCCAACACGATGAGCAGAAGGGAAGAGGCGTACCATGCTGCCATGCTCGAGCAGCCCAAGAAAGGCGCAGCCGGAGAAGGGGGGGTGGTCCAGTCTATTCATGATATGGTAAAGAGCATAACCCCGGAATTATTAAATGCATTGCATTATGATTGGTACCCCCGATATTCTTTACTTGATCACTTTCTTGGTTCCGGCACCACACCTGAAAATTTTGCCGATTGCAAATACCCGGAGCAGGGCGACTTTGTCAACCAGCCATATGAAATCACGGCGCTCGAGAAACGGCAGGGCAGTGTTATCGCTTCTCTCCGGCGACGAGGGGTCTTTCATTCGCCAAAGGGATTGAGAGAGCTTGATATCCTCAAGACATATACTCTTCACAGAAATGGCCTCATCGGGGTAGACTATTGTATTTCAAACGGTGCTGATGAGGCTCTTGAGCTCTGGATGGCCATTGAGTTTAATATGACGCTCCTCGCTGGAAATCAAGCGGAGAGATATCTCTCTTTCGAATCACCAGAGAAAATTGCACGTAAGGCGGGAAGCAGGGGAACAGCAGACGCGATCAGCTTTGTTGACTTGGTCAATACGCCCGACAGCTTTATGGTACGTATATCATGGAGTGAACCAGCCGGATTCTGGCATTTTCCGATAGAAACGGTTTCACAATCCGAAAAAGGCTTTGATTTGAGTTACCAGGGATCCCTCCTTTTGCCGCACTTCAGATTTGTCCTCCCGCCGGGGGGAGACAAAAAGATATCCATCGAGATAGGCTTCCGCGAGCTCTAATTACCATTACTGTGTCCACGCCAACCGAAACCATCGCATGATAATTTCCTCCTTAATTTGCTAAAGCAAGAACCTGTCATTGCGAGCGGAGCGAAGCAATCTCCTGCTGCCCAATGAGTTGAGATTGCTTCGTCGCTGCGCTCCTCGCAATGACATGTCAAATATTTAATGCCCCGCGTAATAATTACCATTAATGTGTCCACACTAGCCTAAACAGTTGCATGACTGGCTCCTCGTTATTGCCTCCGCAGTGAAAAGATATTGCATTCGTTTTTATTGCATAGTAATATATAACGTAGATTCGTTAATACTCTATAATATAATATTGTAATATATAACATAAGAACGTTACATAACCAAAACATCTGCGAGCATGGAACATGCAGAAGGATATTCTGTACACGAGTCAATCGGATCCGTTCGCTAACGACCCAATCACGTACACTAATCTTGATAATTTTGTAGGGAGGGAAAGCGAGCTCGCGCTCGCACGGGATGCGATAGTGGATAGAGGAGGGATTGTCTTTATAGAGGGGGCAAGGGGCACGGGCAAGAGCTCCCTGGGGAATTACCTCAGGTTCGAAATGGCGAGCCGCGGATTGTGCATAAGCCCCGTGTGTGAGATACCGTTTAATGGAGATGTCACTGAACAATATTTTGTGGCTCTCTCGCTGTGGTCGTCAATTGATGCTATGAGAGGCGTGTTGGCAGATAGTATGCACACAATAGTTCAGCGCAATGGAAGAGAAGACAGAGCCCTTCATCGGGATGCGCTTCGAATATTGAAATGGGCAGGTTCGAATTCATCCGCCATACTTCAGGCCAGGGTGCGGCGGTGCGCTCCTGTGCTTTCAGTAAAACACGGGCTTCATATAGTCCGCCTGAGAGAATACGCACGTTTGGCAGCTACTCGGATGGGATATCCGGGCGGGCTCGTGCTTCAAGTGAGGGTAGGGGAGCGGTGCGTCGTTTCGCCCGAGGAGATTAATCTGCTTGTTCAGCCTCATCTCTCATGGATTATTACAGGCCCGCCCGGTTCTGGCCGAAAATTGGCAGGTAGGTTCGAAAATTTAGTCTGGCTGAATCTGGATCCCCTGTCAGCTTCAAACGTGGACCGTATACTTGATAAAATATTGAAAAATTGCTCTCGCACAAGAGCCGCGGGCCCACCCGTTCTGAGCCCTCAGATAGTCAAATACATATATAGACTGTCCGGGGGAGACCTGGGTTATACATTTCACATCTGCTTTGAACTGTTTCATTCTATAACGGATGAAAATGGCCTCATCAGCTCTGTAACGCTTGAAAAAACGAAAAAGTCGATAATCGCTATATGTCAGCAGGTGCTCGAAAAAAAATATCTGACTCCCCTGGCCGCCGCGGTATTGCGCCGTCTCGCCTCGCGAGGTGTGTTAACAACGGGTATTCTGGCCCGATTGCTTGGTAAAAAGCAAAGCAGTATATCGAGGGCTCTTTCAGAGCTCATTCACAATGGCCTTGCGACCTATCACATCATAGGGAGACAACATGCTTACCAGGCATGTTCGGCTGCAAAGATACTGTATTCCTCTTAAATTGACTTATAGGCCATCATATCTCTCGTAACCTCGAAATTACCTCATACCATTCCGATACTTATCCACATGTTACTAAAGAAATGTCACAACTACTTTGAAATCAAACTAAAGAAGCAAAGAAGCCGATCTCTGTTAGTTTACATAAGGTGCATTATGGCAATATGGGTAACAGTAGAAAAGGCATATTGGGAGCCGGTAAAGCCGGGATTGATTGGGACTCCGGTATGCCTTTGGCTACAGGTTGTAGTACTTTTTAATCAAGGCGATCTTATCCGGCTTCGGTCCACCCTGGCCTCGCAGCCAGCGATGAACGGTCATCTTGGTGACACCGAGGCGCTTCGCCAATGTCCTGACTGTGTAGTTGAGATCAGGACAATTGAAATAGAGATACTTCTTGTGGAGCTCGCGCCACTTTTCCAGTACGGGATCCATGAGTCGGACCTCATTCACGTTATGCAGGTGGGTGAGTCAGTGTTCAAATATTTCACAACTGCATTATCGTGTTTTACCACGAAGGACACGAAGGTCAAGAAGATAGAGGAATAGGCTGATTAACCTCGTCTTTCTTCATGCTCTTCGTGGTGAGAACTGCCTTTTAAATAAAACTGGGGAAACTCCAGTTTTGAAGGTGCGGAATCCATCCCCTACCGGACTACCCCAATCCGGGAAGGCGGGAGGTAGATAAAAAATGCTTCCCCGCGGATATCCTCAAAGGGTACGAATCCCCAGAAACGGCTGTCCTTACTGTTCGCGCTGTTGTCGCCCAGGACAAAATATGAGTTCAGAGGCACCTTGAATTTTTGCCCTCTATGGCCATAGAGCCGCCGCCCTGACCCGTTGCCTGAGAGGACATTGGTGTAGTGGATATCCTTGATGATTGTGGGCTCAGTGACGAGCATATCATTGATATAGATATTGCCGCCGCGTATCTCAACAGTATCTCCTGGAAGCCCTATGCACCGTTTGACGAAGTCTTTGTTTTGGTATTCCAGATTGCGAGAGCCGCAGGATGGGCATACGCGAGGCATACCTCTCGTCAGATTGAAATCGGAATTGCATTGGTTGCAGTGGTAGTTAAACGGGAATTTAAAGACGACGATATCGCCTCGCTTCGGTTTCCGCAGCGCGATCTTTTCAAAGCGCCAGGCGGGTAGCTCAAACCCATAATTCGTCCACGGGACGCCGACCCAGTCGAGCGTCTGCGGGCCATAGATAAACTTATTCACCACGATATGGTCTCCGAAGCCGTAATTCTGTGCGCCGTGGAGTGTGGGCTCCATGGAGCCCGTGGGGATTTTGAAGAGCTGTATCACAAAGGTCCGTAAAAAAACCGCCAGGATGAGGGCGAAAAGGAAGGCCTCTGCATATTCCCTGACAGCCGATTTTTTGGCGAATCCGAGGTGCTTCTCAAAACCATTGTGCAGTTTCTCGGCAGATTTCTCGATGTCGGAGATATTCCCGCTCCGCAGCGCGTCATCAACTGCTGCCATGTCATTCTCAAGGCAAGCCGCATCGCGCTCGATGAGCTTCTTGCCATGCTTATGGTAGAGCTTCCGCGTTGTTTTGAGCACCAGCCTGGCGTAGTTGATTGTTTTGCGATTCTTCCGGAAACTCATTCTCTCTCCCCTACCCCACCATGGAAAATCGAGGTTCTGAGATGTGTAAAGGGCGTCAATATATCATATATCGCCATCGGAGTGGAATTATATTTAGTGCCTTGCAATTACGGAAGTTAGAAAAGGGAGATCCTATTACGAGCCCAAGGATATATTTGCACGGGAGGGTATTTTCTCAGGGAAAACGAATCGTCTCTTCACACTCAATCCATCTTCAGCACTTCAATAAAGGCCTTCTGGGGGATGTTGATTTTGCCGATCTGCTTCATTTTCTTCTTTCCCTCTTTCTGCTTCTCCCAGAGTTTGCGCTTGCGGGTGATGTCGCCGCCGTAGCACTTCGCCGTCACGTCCTTCTTGAGCGGCCGTACCACCTCGCTCGCGATGATCCGGTTGCCAACAGCAGCTTGGATGGCGACGCGGAAAAGCTGCTGGGGAATGACCTCTTTGAGCTTTTCCGCGAGCTGGCGCCCCCTGTGCTCGGCTTTGCTTCGGTGCACGAGAAATGAAAACGCATCGACGGCTTCCTTGTTGATGAGGGTATCGAGTTTGACGATGTCCGACGCCCGGAAGCCGATATGCTCGTAGTCCATTGACCCGTAGCCGCTCGTGACTGTTTTTAAACGGTCGTAAAAGTCAATCACGACCTCATTGAAGGGGAGCACCATGGTGAGGATGACGCGGTGTTTGTCGAGCGATTCGGTCCCGACGCACTCACCCCTTCGTTCCTGAGCAAGTTTCATCATTGAACTGATCATCTCATTGGGCACGATGATGTATGCCCGGATCATCGGCTCCCGGATTTCCTCTATTTCTTGTGTCGGCGGAAGGCGAACGGGATTGTCAATTTCAATGGTGCTCCCATCCTTCTTCTTGATGAAATAGATCACGCTTGGAACAGTTGCCACAATGCCCACTTTATATTCGCGCTCAAGGCGCTCCTGGATGATTTCCATGTGCAGGAGGCCGAGGAAACCGCAGCGGAAACCGAATCCGAGGGCAACTGAGTTCTCCGGTTCATAGGTGAACGAGGGGTCATTCAGCCGGAGGCGGTTCAGTGCGGACTTGAGGCTTTCGTATTCTGCGGTGTTGACCGGATAAAAGCCGCTGAATACCATCGGGCGCAGCCGTCTGAAGCCGGGAAGCGCTTGAGCGGCAGGCCTGTGCGCACTGGTGATGGTATCACCGATGCGCACCTCGGTCGAATCCTTGATGTTCGCGATGATATATCCCACTTCCCCCACCTGAAGCTGTTCACGGGGGGCAGCGGCGGGCATGAAAATACCGACCTCTTGAACCTCAAAGGTCTTCCCGGTTGCCATGAACTGGATCTTCATTCCCGCCTCCACATGGCCGCTGAAGATGCGCACGTGGACAATCACGCCACGGAAGGTATCGAAGAGGGAATCAAAAATCAGGGCTTTAAGCTCATCCCCCTTCGGTGTCTCGGGTGGGGGGATGTGCCTCACAATTGCCTCCATCAGTTCATCAACCCCGGTGCCCGCCTTGGCGCTCACACAGATGGCATCTTCTGAAGGCAATGCGAGAACATCCTCGAGCTGGCGTTTGGTTTCAGCGATGTCGGCGTTTGCGAGATCTATTTTATTGATGACGGGAATAATCTTAAGATTGTTCTGCATACAGAGGTGGCAGTTCGCAACTGTTTGAGCTTCAACGCCTTGTGAGGCATCAACGACGAGCAGCGCTCCCTCGCACGCTGAGAGGCTGCGCGAGACCTCATAGCTGAAGTCAACGTGGCCGGGGGTGTCAATCAGGTTGAGGATGTATTCCTTCCCGTCCCGCGCCACATAGCGCATACGGACAGGATGGGCCTTGATGGTGATCCCCCTTTCCCTCTCCAGGTCCATATCGTCAAGAAACTGGTCCCGGAATTGCCGTTCATCAATGGTGTGAGTCAATTGGAGAAGGCGGTCAGCCAGCGTGGACTTGCCATGGTCTATGTGTGCGATGATCGAGAAGTTTCTTATGTGACCTATGTGAGAAGGCATAATTTATTATATAGAAGTTGAAAGAGCCCGAAAGAAGTTTCGGGCTCTGTGCATTCCGTCCTGGTGCGCACATCAGGAATTGTTGTGCGTATGATATAATTCATTGGTCCACAATGGACTGTGAGGCCTCTCGCAGCGCTTTAATGGCGTGAGAGATATCGCTCGCGCCAAAGATCGCGGTGCCGGCCACGATAATGGTTGCACCCGCCTCCGCCGCCTCCCGCGCGGAATGCAGCGTTATTCCGCCATCCACCTCGATTTCAAATGCGTATCCCCTCGTGTCGGCGATCTTCCGTAACTCTGCTATTTTCGGCAGGACCGAGCGGATGAATCTCTGACCGCCGAAGCCCGGGTTGACGGTCATGAGCAACACGAGGTCGGCCTCGTCGAGCACTGCCTCGATGTCCCTCAGTGGAGTCGCGGGGTTTATGGAAACGCCCGCTTTGATGCCCCTGGAGCGGATCACCTCGATCGTGCGGCGGAGGTGAGGGAGGACCTCGGCGTGCACCGTGAGGATATCAGCCCCCGCCTCAACGAACGCATCAATAAATTTATCAGGCTCGCCGATCATGAGATGGACATCCAGGGGGATTGTGACCCGCTTCCGGATCGCCGCTACTGTTCCTTGTCCAATGGTGATATTGGGAACAAAGTGGCCATCCATCACGTCGAGGTGCAGCATATCGGCGCCTGACGATTCAGCAGCCTGCGCCGCATCTCCCAGCCTGCCGAAATCGGCCGCCAGCAGCGAGGGGGCGATTTTGATTCGTGGAGCAGTTCTCACCAGACACCTCTGCAAAAACAGTTACTAGTTTCTGGTTTCTCGTTTCAAGGAATATCAACTTTAATCTGTGTATATCCTGTTCCCTAATACATACATTGGTTCGTCTGTGGTATACCATACGTCATTGTTCGAAATGGAGCTCCTCCCTCACCTGCCCCTCCTCTTCCGGGAGGGGGCCTATGACTGCCATATTGAGTGCGCGGTCGTTCAAAATATCAACCGCCACCCTCTGCACATCCTCGACGCTCACACGTATAATCTTAGATAATATTTCATCAATTGTCAAAATCCGTCCCGAGCAGAGAAGACTCTCGCCGATGTGGATCATCTGTGAGGTTGTTTTTTCCATCTCCATTGAGAGCTGCCCGATCCAGTACTCCTTGGCGCGCGCCAGTTCGATTTTTCGCACCCCCGCCTTCCGAACCATCGAGAGCTCCTTCATAATAAGTGAAAGGGCTCTAATGAATTTTTTGCTCTCCACGCCGGCGTAGATGGAAAAAAACCCCGAGTCTTTGTAGCGGGCGACGCATGAATGTATCGCGTACGCCAGGCCATGCTTCTCCCTGATTCTCTGAAAAAGCCTCGAGCTCATGTTCTCCCCCATCGCGATGCTCAGGAGCTGGAGCGCGTACCTGTCCGGATGCTCCCGGTGATACCCCCGCACCCCCACGCAGAGATGTGTTTGCTCCGTTTCTTTTTTGTGCAGGAGCAGGCCTGGACGCTGCTGGGCATCAGCAGCGGGGATGCACCTCGGGCCGCGTGAGGCCCCGCTGCGCTTCGGGAGAAAACCGCCCACCGCCTCGAGCAATTCGCCGTGCCGCATGCGCCCTGCTGCGGAGAGGACCGCATTGCGCAGCGTGTAGTATCGTCTCTGATAGGCACGCAGCAATTCCCGTGACAGTGCGCTGATTGTCTCGGCAGTTCCGATGAGCGGGCGCCCCAGCGGGTGATCAGTCCACATTACCTCGTTGAACAGGTCAAGGACATGGTGCTGAGGGGTGTCGCGGTACAGATTGATTTCCTCTTTGATTACCGCCTTTTCCTTTTGTACATCCTCCTCCTGTATGGCCGGATGCAGGTACATATCGAAGAGAACATCGGCGGCGAGCCGGAGATGCGCGTGCGGGACTTTGGCGATATAGCAGGTGCATTCCTCACTCGTAAAGCCGTTGAGCGATCCGCCCACACTCTCAATCGCTTGGGAGATTTGCATGGCCGACCGTCTCGACGTCCCCTTGAAGAGGATGTGTTCGAGGAAATGCGAAATGCCGTTGAGCTGCCTCCCCTCATGGCGGCCACCGATCCCCACCCAGAGGCCGAGGACAACCGACTCCATGGAAGGCATCTCGTGAGTGGTCACCCTGAGATTGTTGTCAAGCACGGTTGTGGTGTACATGCGCTCCATATATTCTTCACAGGCGGCGGGGTGGTTCTGGAATGTCAGCAGCGCTCGCGTCCTGTATTTTCTCTGTGGCTGTCCAGGTACGACTGGAGGATGAGTTGGGCAGCAACCTCATCGAGGTGACCCGCCCTCTTCTTCCGAGAAATGCCGGCCGATCTCATGAGCCTTTCCGCTTCTGCGGTGGTCAGCCGTTCATCCCACAGCGTGACGGGAATAGTGAGCGCGCGTGTGAGATCCTCAGTGAACCTGCCCACGCCCGCTGCGCTCGTTCCCCGTGAACCATCCATGCTCAAGGGGAGGCCGACCACGACCATGCCGATCTCATTCCGGCTGACGATATCCTGCAGGCGACGAATCGTCTCCTTGAGCGCTCCCCTCTCTATGGTGCCCGCGCGCTGGGCGGTCATCCCCAGGGGATCGCTCATTGCCATTCCGATCCGCCTCTCCCCCATATCCAGGGCGAGCACCCTCATTTTCAGCCTCCTCCGCACCGGTGGGTGTACACCACGGGGTTACAGGTGCTTCCTGAAGAGCTCGCTCACTGACTTGCCCTCGTGGATTCTTTTTATCGCCTCTCCAAACAGTTGTGCGACTGAGAGGACATGTATCTTCGGAACTTTCTTTTCCCCTTCCACCGGAAGGGAGTTAGTCACCACGATCTGTTTGTACGGTGATTTCTGGAGCTTCTGGGGAGCATCGCCACAGAGGACGGCGTGCGCTGCGCCTGCGTAGATCTGCCCTGCCCCGTTTTCCATGAGGGCATGGGCCGTTTCTATCATCGACCCACCCGTTGCAATTTCATCATCAAACACAATTGCATTCTTACCCTTCACATCCCCGATAATGTGGAAGATTTCCACCGTGTCGTTGAGCGGATCACGGCGCTTGTCGAGTATCGCCAGGGGGAGGCCGAGTGAGAGGGCATATTTTTCCGCGCGTTTTGCGCTGCCCGCGTCGGGAGCAACAACAATGAAGTTCTCAAGTCCGCTTTTCGAAAAATATTCGCACAGTATCGGCGATGCGAGCAGTTGATCCACCGGGATTCTGAAAAACCCCTGAATTTGCTCAGAGTGGAGATTCATGGTGAGCACGCGGTCGGCGCCCGCCGTCTCCAGCAAATCGGCGACGAGCCGGGCGGTTATGGAAATGCGGGGTTGGTCCTTCTTGTCGGAGCGCGCGTAAGGATAGTAGGGAAGCACTGCCGTTACGCGGCTCGCGGAGGCATGTTTGAGGGTGTCGATCATGATCAGCAATTCCATGAGGTAGTCATTCACCGGGATGGCGCTCGTCTGGACGACGAACACATCCTTCCCGCGGACATTCTCCTCGATGCGTACGAATGTGTTGTCATTCTTGAACTTGTGTATAACGCATTTCCCCATCTCCACGCCGAGGTAGCCGCAGATCTCACGGCTGAGTTCCGGATTTGAACGACCGCAAAATATCTTCATGACGATCCCCTTTCTCTACCTTCAGCGATGAGCTGAGGGCCCGATTGCTAAATGTACCGCTCCCACTCCACTCGCGACCTGAGTTCCTGTATGATCTTTTTGAGATCCTGTAGCGCGCTCCGATGAGACACGAGAACGGCATCGGGTGTTTTAACGACGATGATGTCTTTGAGACCAAGGCAACCAACAATGCCCCCCTCCGCGATTATTATACACCGTTTGGTATTCAGCGCGACACTTTCCCCCAGAATGACATTTCGATTCTTGTCCGCGGGAACATGCCGTTCGAGCGCCAGCCATGAGCCGACGTCATCCCAGTCAAAATCCGCCCTCGCGACAATCGTGTTATCCGCCTTCTCCATGACACCGTAATCTATGGATACCTTTCTCAGGCCGGCGTACACGCTCCGGACGACCTTTTCCCTCCCGGGAGACGCTATGGCCTTCCTGATTCTCTCATACCCGCGATAGAGGTCCGGCATGTATTTCCTGAGTGTGTCCGCGATGACCGCCGCTCTCCAGACAAACATACCGCTGTTCCAGACATAGTGCCCGCGCTTGAGATAGCGCCTCGCCGTCGCGGCATCGGGCTTTTCCGTGAACGCTGCAACACGTGCGAAGGTTGTCTTCAGCCCGCAGTCGAGCCCTTTCCCTTCGCGTATATAGCCGTATCCTGTGGCGGGGCCTGTGGGTTTGATGCCGAGTGTTATCAGACAGTCGCGCTCCCATGCTACCTGACAGGCATCACGCAGATTGGCGACGAGCCTCTTCACATCTCTAATGAGGTGATCCGCGGGCAACACCACCATGATGCCATCCCGGTCCCTCTCCATAACTATGGCGGCACCGAGCGCGATACAGGCGGCGGTGTCCCGTCCGAGCGGCTCTGCGACGATTGCGGAAGCCGGTACCCCGCTGAGCTGTTTTTTAATGAGCGGCGCCTGTACCGCTGTGGTGATCACAATGATCCGCTCCCGGGGCACAAGTGAAGAAATTCGATCCACGGTTTCCTGAATCATGGTTCGGTTTCCGAAAATCTTATGCAGTTGCTTCGGGTACGCCTGCCGGCTCTTGGGCCAGAACCGCTCCCCTCCTCCCCCTGCCATGATCAGCGCATAGATATGCTTTTTGATTTCTGTAAATTGCATAGCGTGAGACCCTTTATCGGCCATTGATCTCTTATACCTGTTTCCGACCACGCGCCCTGAGCGGTGCGGTGAGCTGAGCGACCTTTTCCCCAACCCGTTCGACAATATCCGACTTTGAGACGTGGAGTTCTATCTCTTTCACGAGGGCGCTCCCCACCACCACCGCATCGGCCAGCCTGGCAACAGCCCTGATCTGCGCGGCAGTTGAGATTCCGAATCCCACGGCGATAGGGGTACGGGTCAGGCGCCTGATGAGGCGCACCCGACGCGCGAGCTCGGCGTCGAGGTGTGCGCGCATTCCCGTGACACCCGTTCTCGAGACATAGTAAATAAACCCGCGCGAGTGGCGGGCAATGAGCTTCATGCGTTCAGGCGGCGTCGTGGGAGCGATAATGAAAATGCTGTTGACGCCGTGGCGTGCGAGCTCGGCTTCGTAGCATGCCGCCTCTTCCGGCGGAAGATCAAGGCTCAAAATTCCGTCTACGCCCGCGCGCGCTGCATCTCGGGCGAACCTTCCGAAGCCGTAATTCAGCACGGGATTCAGGTAGGTGAATATGATGAGAGGAATCTCTGAGCTCTTCCTGATCCCTGTGACAATGTCCAATACCTTTTTCAAACTCACGCCATGGGCGAGGGCCCGTGCCGCGGCCCGCTGGTTCACGACGCCATCCGCGAGCGGATCCGAAAATGGAACTCCCAGCTCGACGAAGTCCGCCCCCCGTTTCTCTATCTCGAGCACGAGTGGCACGGTCAGGGCTGGCCGCGGATCGCCGGCGGTGATATAGGCGATAAAACCCGCGCGGCACTCCCGTGCGAGCTCGCTGAATCCGGCCTCAATTCTATTGCTCATGATCGTTTCTTCACGAACTTCTCGACGATTTCGACGTCCTTATCGCCCCGCCCGGAGATATTGATAATGACAATTTCGTTCTTCTTCATCTTCGGGACGATGTCCCGAGCGTACGCAACGGCATGTGCAGACTCAAGCGCAGGGATTATCCCCTCTGTTTCACTCAGGAGCATGAACCCCTCTACTGCCTTCTTGTCGGGAACATTTACGTAGCGCACGCGGCCGGTTTCGTAGAGGTAGCTGTGTTCGGGCCCGACCCCCGCGTAATCGAGACCTGCCGATATCGAGTGGGTGGTTCTGATCTGACCCGCTCTGTCCTGAAGCACATAGCTCAGGCTGCCCTGAAAAACGCCGGGGCGCCCTCCATTGAAGCGCGCGGCGTGCCTTCCACTCGTCATACCGAGGCCGCCTGCCTCGACACCGTACATGCGCACTTCCCGGCAGGGGAGAAAATCATAAAAGAACCCTATCGCATTGCTCCCCCCGCCGACGCACGCGATGAGGCAATCGGGCGCACGGCCCTCTGCGGCCAGGATCTGACGTTTGGTTTCGCTTCCGATGACCCGCTGGAATTCCCTCACGATCAATGGATAGGGATGCGCGCCGGCAACAGAGCCCAGTACGAAATGCGTGTCGCTCACATTGGTGACCCAGTCGCGCATGGCCTCGTCAATAGCGTCCTTGAGCGTCCGGCTCCCGCTCCTCACCGGCACGACACTTGCCCCCAGGAGTTCCATGCGAAACACATTGAGCGCCTGCCGTTTGATATCGTCCTCTCCCATATAGATGACGCATGGCATCCCGAATTTGGCCGCAACAGTGGCCGTGGCGACACCGTGCTGGCCGGCTCCGGTTTCAGCGATAATCCTCTTTTTCCCCATCCTCCTGGCGAGCAGAATCTGGCCGAGGCAGTTGTTGATCTTATGGGCTCCCGTAAACGCGAGATCCTCCCGCTTGAGGTAGATCCTGGCGCCTCTCAAGAGGCGCGTCAGTGTGGATGCAAATGTGAGAGGGGTCGGCCGGCCGGCGTAGTGCCGTAGATAGTATCGCAGCTCGGCGCGGAAGTTCCTGTCTCGCCGGGCGTTTTTGAACTCCCACTCAAGCTCCTGCAGCGCCGACACCAGTGTTTCCGGCACAAAACGACCCCCGTAATCGCCGAAGTATCCTCTGCGGTCGGGCAATTTCATTTACGTTACCGATAGTGGCACAGTTTTCGCGATCCTGACAAATTCTCTCATGAGTGCCGGGTCTTTTCTGCCCGGTCCGGATTCGACTCCGCTGCTCACGTCAACCGCGTAGGGCGTTGCGATCCTGATGGCCTGAGCGACATTTCTGCTGTTCAATCCTCCGGAAAGGATAACCGATCTTCCCAGCGATCCCGCCCTGGCGGCAAGTTCCCAGGGGAAGGAGACGCCCGTCCCTCCCCGCCTCCCCGCCACATGGCTATCGAGCAAGAACGCGGAAACGCGGTAGCGCTCGAGACCACGCAGGTTCCCCTCGTCTTTAATCCGCACCGCTTTGATCGCACGATCTCCGAACACGTTGCAGATCTCCGGCGGCTCATCGCCATGAAATTGAACGTAGCGCAGGTTACAGCGGGAAACGATTTCTCCCACGCGCGCGGGGTCTTCGTCCACGAACACACCCACGGTGGACACGAAGAGGGGCAAAGACTCGATGATCTCCCGCGCGCACTCCGGAGCGATGCAGCGCGGGCTCTGAGCAAATACAAAACCGAGCGCATCAGCCCCCGCATGCACAGCCGCGTGGGCATCATCCCTGTTGGTGATTCCGCATATCTTAACTTTGACCATGTACCTGTGTGAGCTCCCGGCGCAGGTTGGCCAGCGCACACCCCGGGTCTTCGTGCCTGAGCAGGCTCTCGCCGATGAGCGCCGCCCCCACACCCGCGCGCGCGAGCCTGCGGAGATCATCCGCGTTTTTGATTCCGCTCTCGCTCACGACGAGGCAGCCCTCCGGGAGCACTTTTTTGAGCGCGATCGTCCGCTCGAGGTTTACCTCACCGCTCTTCAGGTCGCGGTTGTTGATCCCGAGGATTCGTGCCCCCGATGCCTTCGCTTTGCAGATGTCGTCCTGGCTATAGATTTCGACGAGGGGGGAAACGTGCAATGTAGAGCACAATTCCACCAGCCTCGCAAGTTCCTCCCGGCCGAGGATGCGAGCGATCAACAATACCGCATCAGCCCCCGCCGCCGCTGATTCATATACCTGATATTCATCAATGATGAAGTCCTTCCTGAGCACGGGGAGTGATACGGCGCCCCGCACCGCGGTGAGCTGATCAAGGCTGCCCTGAAAGTAGTGCTCCTCTGTGAGCACGGAGAGCGCCGCGGCGCCAGCCGTTTCATACCCGCGCGCGATGCCCACGGGATGATAGTCGTGGCGCAGGATACCGGCTGACGGCGAGGCCTTTTTGACCTCGGCGATGATGGCGATACCCTCTCCCGCCAGCGCGGCGTAAAAGTCTCTCGGCGTACTCGCCGCCGCGCGCGCGATGAGTGAACGTTGTGAGGTGTGCCTCTTGAGGCGATCGAGGTCATCCCGTTTCGTTCGCACGATCGCTTCCAGGATATCTTCCATGTGTCGTAACTACTCAGGTAGTCAGAAGCCAGGAGCCAGAATCCAGAATGGATCGCGAATAAGCTTCCAGTAGCTTGCTGACCTCTTCGAGTAACTGCATTAACTCGGAAACATCGCCGTAGACCAAGTCCTCAAATGTCGCCGCTGGCGTCCTCATTCTAACTCCTGGCTCCTGACTCCTGGCTCCTGAGCAGTTACCATGTGTCTAAAAGAGCCCGAGGAACGATTTCCTCGCACGTTTCTTTTTCTCGCGATCCAGCCCCTTGTCGATAAGGATCTGAGCGGACGGTTCAAATTTCATCACGCCGGTTTCCGTGTACAGAAGGATCCTCTGCGTGGCCCTGTACGTGGTGCCGCCCTCCTGGACGCGCGGATCGCCGCTCGCCGTGATCAGGCGCCGGGGCTCCTCATAAAAAAGATGCTGACACCATATCTTCTTGTGTGCTGCCGTGGCCGTGATGGTGCCCTGGGCGTCTAGGGCTGAAAACAGGCTGTGGGACACATACACCTTCACATTGCCTTCGCACGCGATTTCAACATTCCCGTGCTTCACCTCAACCCTGCCGCTCGCAGTAATATTTCCCGAGCCATCGCTCGCCATCCGGCCGGCCCGCAGCGTCAGTTGGCTCCGGTCGGGCGCGAGGATCTGTATTTCCTCCGCTCCCGCTCCACGCGACTGAAAAAGTAATAGCGCCAGGATCGTAATCAACGGCTTCATGGTTTAGAACCTCCCGAAAATCGCTCTCAGTTTCTTCAACGTGCGCTCATGGTGCGTTCCCTGCCAGAATATCCTCTGGCATTCGGGGCATTTCGAATAATTATCCTTGTGCTCATACACATATGGCGGCACCGCCCCCTCGACCTGATGCTTCTCTACCGCAACAACCCTCCGATTGCACACGGGGCATAGAGTGAAGATCCGGCTGATGTCTGGCTTCACCTTCAGGATGTCGAGGACCTGTTTTACCTGCTCCGTGTGATCCTGGCTCTCGATGAATATAAATTCCCTCACTGCCGCTCGCGCGATCAGCCCCCTGTCCCTCGTGAGGATGACGCGCCCCTCTCGGAGGGCGAGACGAACGATGTCTGCATCATCATACTCAGGCGAAAAAACGGTATCATATCCAAGTATGCGCAACCACTGGGCAAGTTTGCCGAGCATATGATCGGCGATGAACCTTGGCGTGCGGCGAGCGCCCTGCCCGTTGTGCCCCGTTTTCATCAAGAAATCGTCAACAGCCAAATACGAGCGCCTTCATGCGTTCCCCGTACACAGAATGTACTAACTTCTTGCTTTGACGTCAATTAGATTGCTGACCGTAAAACAGCGACACGCAGTGCTCGCCATAGCAGCGCGCACTGCATACCTCCCGGGAGGAATATTTCAGGTTCTTCACGATAACCACCTCGGGGGTCTTGAACACGTTCCCCGCCTTCAAGTCACGGCGATGGAAGCACGGATATACTGTGCCGTCGCAATCGAGCACAAGGGCCTCCGAAGCCATAGTGCAGCGCCGCGGCTTCGAGCTGCCGCCCTGACCATAAAGGCTGAGGATAAAATCGACATAATGAGTCACGTGTCCCCTGGGGCCCCATTCCCGCAAAAGCCGGGCCACAGTTTCCCATTGCTTTTTGCTCAGCTGATGCGGCGACAGAGGGCCAAATTGCTTTGAATCTACAGGGATATACGCGGGCTGGAAGATTGTTCCCATGCCATTTCGGTGTGCCCACTTGTAGAGTGCTCGGAGATCCCCTGCGTTTTTTCTATTGAAGACGATCGTCGCGGTCAGAGTCATTCGGGGCGCCCTGCGCAGGAATGCGGCCGTCCCATCCAGTCTCCTGGCATCGTCGAGGCTGCTTATGGACAGGGAGAGCCCCTCGAGCCCGCAGTCCAGGAGTTGGCGTGCCGTTGCCTCATCCAGGAGGTCGCCGTTGGTCAGGAGCAGCCGCGCCATCCCGAGGCCGCCTGCCCTGCGGACGAGCGCCATGATCTCCCTCCGCAGGAGAGGCTCCCCGCCCGTGATGATGAGCTGCCTCACGCGCAGAGCCGCGAGCCTCTCAAGCGCGTTAAAAAGACCCTCCTCGCCCATCTCATCGGCAGGATGGGTGAGGTAGCGTGTGGAATAGAAACAGAACGGACAACTTCTCGAACATCGGTTGGTTATGATAAAGAAGGCTGTGTGCATCTCCTATGGTACGATTCCCCCGGACGAGGCCACAAAGAACGGATCCACTTTATGCGGCAAGCCCTCTTCCGAAAGCGATCGCCTCCCGCTTGAGCTCCGCGTTGCGCAGGATCTCTCCCGGCTCGTGAGGAGCGCCGGGGACCAGCAGTGACTTAAACTCCCCGCCGATGAATGTCGCGAAGGTCCGGTACGTATCCTCCACTAATTTCAGGCCGGAGTCGGTATCCCCGCCACCGGAGGCGATGAGGGCGATCGTCATGCCCTTCTTGAACGGGTGGGTGAAATCGCCCTTTGCGAGGTCGAATTTTGATAGCGAATATGCCCGGTCGAGGAATACTTTGAGCTGGGCCGACGGGCCAAAGAAATAGACCGGCGTCGCCAGCACGAGGACATCGGCCTCAGGGATACGCGCGAGGACCGGCGTGGCCTCATCATGCACCACGCATTCGTATTTCTCCCACTCCTGACAGCCGTAGCACGAGATACAGCCGGTATTCCGGTACTTCAGCTTTGTAAGGTCGATCTTCTCTACCTCTGCCCCCACCGCTTTCGCCCCCTCGATAACCCAGTCTGCGAGCGCATGCGTGTTGCCGTTGCGGCGCGGGCTCGCACAGAGGATCATTATTCTTTTAGCCATTCCGCACCTCCGCTTCTCAGGAGAGAATGTCAGTCATTGCGCTATCGCCCGGTCTCAAAGTTCAAGCCCCGCACGAGACTCACACATGATTCTGCCTTGTTCAGTGTATATAAATGGATGCCTGGGGCTCCCCTGTCGAGGAGTTCCTGCGCCTGCCTCCCGGCATACGCTACCCCCACCCTGCTCACCGCGTCCCTCCCCTCCTCTCTCTGCGCATCATGGAGTTTCTTCAGATACGGGTCAGGGATGGTCGCCCCGCAGAGCGAAATTATGCGGGCGACATTTGACAGGTTAACAATTGGCAATATCCCCGGGATAATCGGCTTGTCAATGCCGATACCCCTGGCGCGCTGTACAAAGTCCCAGTACAGGTCGTTATCGAAAAAGAGCTGGGTGATGGCGAAATCTGCCCCCTCGTCAAGTTTCCGTTTCAAAAAAATCAGGTCTTTTTCCAGGCTTGGAGCCTCCGGATGTCCTTCCGGATAGGCGGCGACGCCAATCCCCAAGCCCGGGAAACGAGCGCGGATGTAGGATACCAGGTCCGCGGCGCACGTGAAGTCATGGCCCGAGAGGTCAAAGGTAGTCTCTCCCCGGGGGAGGTCGCCTCTCAGCGCCAGCACATTATCCACGCCAACCCGCACAAGATCTCCTAAAGAGGAGTCAATATCTCTCATGGACGCACCAACACAGGTCAGGTGGGCCATGGTTTCCAGGCCGAATTCTTTTTTGAGCCTGGAAACGATCTCCAGTGTGCTGGCGCGGGTGCTGCCCATGGCCCCATACGTGACGGACACGAACAAAGGATCTATTGACAGTGTCTTCTCCACCGCATGGAAAAAGCCGGGCCACTTCGTCCGATCCTCTGGTGGAAAAAATTCCAGGGAGACAAACGGTTTTCCAGTTTTAAGCAAGTTGACAATTCGCAAGGGACAGTCCTATCAGGCGCCACGCCATTGATGTAATGGGTCAGTTTTGCAGGGGTATCGCTAAATGATGTTCGCCACGGATTTTCACGGATAACCACACGGATGGCCACAGATGAAGCTTTCTTTTCATCTGTGAATATCCGTCATAATCCGTGTTCATCCGTGGCCCCCCTCTGTAAGTGACCCATTACCCATTGATCGGGATGTTTATTGCGCGCCGTCGATCTGCTCGATCCTCCTCCTGTGGCGGCCCCCTTTGAATCTTGTGGTGAGCCATACATCGACTATCTTCAAGGCGGTCTTGAGCGGGGTTGTCCTTGCCCCCAGGGAGAGCATGTTCGCATCGTTGTGTTCCCTGGAAAGACGGGCCATCCTGGCATTCCAGCACAGCGCGCACCGTATTCCCCTCACCCTGTTCGCCACGATGGCTTCGCCATTTCCGGAACCGCCGAGTACAATGCCTCGATCACAGTCTCTTCTCGCCACGGTTTCTGCCACCGGCCTGATTATCCCTGGATAGTCAACGGGCTTTTCGGAATGCGTACCAAAGTCGAGAACCATGTATCCCTTTTGGATGAGGTGTTTCTTAATCCACTCCTTATGGCGAAATCCGGCGTGATCTGCCCCAATGGCGATTTTCACATCCATGCCCTCAGCGTGTTACCCATTCGCCGGAAGACCACGCCTGCGCGTAGCGCCCCGTCGCTAAGGCTCCGGAGCGACCCCCGGCGTAGTAGGCTCAGCGACCGCTTCGGCGGAGGCATGCCTGCCTGCGCGAAGCCGCTCGGGCATAGGCAGGCGCGTGCGAGTGGGGCTCCATCAGTTCCCTGGAGAGGCTCAGCAATCCGCCACAGGCTAGTAATTTTCCGCCAGCAATTCGTAGTAGCTCTTTGGATGAAGGCACGCGGGGCATTTCTCTGGCGCCTGGGTGCCCTCGACGACATAGCCGCAGTTCGTGCAGTGCCACTTGACCGGAACCTTCTTTTTGAACACTTCCTTGTTGACGATGTTATTGATTAGCTTCCGGTAGCGCGACTCGTGGAAATGCTCCACCTTCGCTATCTGCTCGAACGACCGCGCCACCTCGGCATACCCTTCGCCCTTCGCGATCTTCGCGAAATCGGCGTAGAGCGTCGTCCATTCCAAATTCTCCCCGGCCGCCGCCGCCTCGAGATTGCTCTTGGTATCCCTGATCATCCCCGCAGGGTAGGTGGCGGTAATTTCCACGTCCCCGCCCTCGAGGTGCTTGAAAAATACCTTCGCGTGCTCTTTTTCGTTGTCTGCGGTTTCGAGGAATAATTTGGAAATCTGCTCGTAGCCTTCCTTTTTCGCGACGCCGGCGAAGTAGGTGTACCTGTTCCTGGCTTGTGACTCGCCCGCAAATGCAGCCAGGAGATTCTTTTCGGTCCTGCTGCCCTTGAGCTTTTTCATTTTCTTCATCCTCCTTTCTTATTGTGGATAATGATTCTATACAAAAGAAATAAATATGCAAACGGGTAATGGGTTACTTATGGGTGGTACAGATCTGTAGGGGTTCGATTTATCGAACCCGGGCGCGATAAATCGCGCCCCTACACCACAATAATATCACATCTGCCCCTCATAAGTGACCCATTATGCAAACGGTTGTTTTGTCTGGAGTTTCCCCAGTTTTATTTAAAAGGCGGTTCTCACCACGAAGAGCACGAAGAAAGACTAGGTTAATCAGCCTATTCCTCTATCTTCGTGACCTTCGTGTCCTTCGTGGTAAAAAACGATAATGCAGTTGCGAATAATTTTAACACTGCCTCATCAATCACGATGGAGATCCCATTTCACAGATAGATAAGGAGATCGCCGGGTTTCCCGAGCAGTACCTTCGCGCCGCTCGAGAGCAGTTCCTCAGCCGTGCGATATCCCCACAGGGCTCCCACTGGATACATGCGGGCTGCGTGTGCCAGGTGCATATCGACATCTGTATCCCCAAGACAAATGAATCGCTCAGGTGCAATTCCCACCCGCGCTGCTATCTCCAGTGCCGCCGCGGGGTCTGGCTTCAGGGGGAAGGAGGGACGGGAGCCGAGCACCATGTCAAATTTCCACCGGGGGAGCAAGGTCGAGACAATCAATCTCGTGGAATCGTCCGGTTTATTAGAGAGCACCGCCATTCTGACGCCTCGCAATTGCAGAGCATCGAGTAGCTCAGGGATGCCTGGATAGGGGCTGGTGTTTCTAAGCCTCTGCAACCGGTACTCCTCATCCATAGCCGCGAGGCATCGGGCTACCGTTGAATCATCCCGATGGCCTTCCGGCAAGGCCCGGTAGACGAGGGTCTCGATACCAGCGCCGACAAGGTACTTGTACTCATCTCTCCCATGGCCGCGGAAGCCGAGGCGCGAGAGGACCGAGTTCATCGAGTTGGTGAGGTCCTCGATGGTGTCAAGGAGTGTCCCGTCGAGGTCGAAGAGCACCGCGTCATGCTCCATGGAGTGATCCCTCGAGTGAGGGGGGGTACAGCCCGCTGCGATTTTCTCCTGCATGACATCGAGATTCTCGTGCGCGACAAACATCCTCCATCTGGAGTTTCCCCCATTTTCCATAGAAGCAGCTTCAACACTTCACCACAGAGGGGCACCGAGACCACAGAGAAGTACAAGAGTTTAACCGCGGATTATATTGATTGCGCGGATTTATTATAACCACAGATGAACACGGATACACACGGATTATTTCTTGTTCAGGAAACCAGAAACGAGAAACTGTTGTTGCTGTTGTAAAAATCTCCGTGAGCTCCGTGCCTCCGTGGTGAATCTGAATTCATTCTTCAATTTTTGGAGGAACGTCCAGCACACAGTTGTACATCAGGCCTCGGCGATTTCAGGTAGGGGGAAACTTAAGGAGGTGTAAAAAATAATGTGCTCCTATTAGTACCTACGGGTTATGTACGAGTTGAATGTCTTGAAGGGCTCCCGCAGCGGTTATCTGGTTAGTCCAGCTCCAACCAGCGTCGGTGGTGTGGCGAATCTTCCCATCCTGTCCCACCACCCAGGCCTCGTTGCCGTCTATCGCCCAGATACGGTTCTGATGGGATTCCTGACCGGCGGGGGCGGCATATGACCAGCTCGCGCCTCCGTCAACACTCCGGTCTACGCTGCCCCATTCGCCCGCAGCCCACAGGTACGTGTCGTCCACGGTGTATATATCGCGCTGCCAATCGCCGATAAAACTCTCGATGAAACTACTCCCGCCGTCGGCTGTCCGGTAGAGGCTATCATACCCAACAATGTACCCAAGGGACGGGGGCGTCGGATATGGAGCGGGCAGAAATTGTACCCCTCTAGCCTCAGTAGTCAGACCTGCGTCTATTATAGCGGCCGACTGGTCTGTCCAGGAACTCCCGCCATCGGTTGTCTTATAGACCACAGGAGCACCGTCGGCATTCTTCCAGCCCACCACCCAGCCGTTCGTGTTGTCCACAAACGAGACATCATCAAGTGTGGAATCATCAATACGGTACGACCAGTTTAAGCCGCCAGTGGTGGTGGAAACAATAACTCCGTCTTGTCCAACCGCCCAGCACTGGCTCGCGGAGACGCAGCTGGCCGAATAGAGTGTTGCGGTGGTGAGGCCCGTGGCCTGTTGTGCCCAGGAGTCTCCGGCATCGGTCGTGTAGTATATTTTCCCCGAATCTCCTACCACCCAGCCGACATTCCTATCCGCGAAGGCCACACCATACCAGTCGGCTGCTACCGGTGAGGTGAGCTGCGACCAGGTATTGCCCGCATCCGTCGAACGGTACATAGAGCTTGATTCGCCAACAGCCCAGCCGCTGTACGGCCTGGGGGTTGGGGTCGGCGTGCGCGTCGGCGTCCTTGTCGGCGTAGGCGTTCGTGTCGGCGTCGGCGTGCGTGTTGCTGTCGGCGTTCGTGTCACGGTTGGCGTTCTTGTCGGCGTTCTTGTGGGTGTCTCGGTCGGCGTTCGTGTCGGCGTTCTGGTGACCGTCGGCGTCCGGGTGGGTGTCGATGGCGTCGGTGTCTCGGTCGGCGTTCTTGTCGGCGTGCGTGTCGGCGTCGGTGTTCTTGTCGGCGTCGGCGTTCTGGTGACCGTCGGCGTCCTTGTAATTGTAGGCGTTCGTGTGGGCGTGCGCGTCGGCGTCTCAGTCGGCGTTCGTGTGGGCGTGCGCGTCGGTGTTTCAGTCGGCGTGATCGTGGGCGTTCTTGTCAGTGTCGGCGTCGGAGTGGGTGCAGTTGGCGTTCGTGTCGGCGTTCGTGTCGGCGTCGGGGTCCTCGTCGGCGTCTCGGTCGGCGTCCTCGTTGGCGTCCTCGTCGGTGTTCTTGTCGGCTTCAGTGTTGGCGTGCGCGTCGGCGTCGGAGTGGGGCCCGTAGGTGTGATCGTCGGGGTCGGCGTCATCGTCGGCGTTTTGGTGGGCGTCTTTGTGATCGTCGGCGTTTTCGTAGGCGTCTGAGTCGGTGTTTCTGTTGGCGTTTCAGTCGGCGTCTCAGTTGGCGTCTCCGTCGGCGTCAGTGTCGGAGTCTCGGTAGGCGTCTCCGTCGGCGTCTCCGTCGGTGTTTCGGTAGGCGTTTCAGTCGGCGTGGGCGTTTGGGTATATTCCCCAAAGGCATATAGGTTTTTGTCTTGACTAGAGATATATACGGTTTTTCCGCCGATAATTGGCTGACCCGAATTCCCACCGAGCAGATAACTCCAATGGAATGCGCCCATACTGTCAAGGCAGTTCAGTCTGTTCCAATTCTCAGTCCCTGAATATATCCTCCCGTCAGCATCAATTGCGCTGTAATTGAGATTTCCTCCTTCCACATAAGTCCAGTTGAGCGCGCCGTTCATATCGAGACACATCTTTGAATTTCCTGCATTGCAATATACTTTCTGATTATCTGTAGTAATAGCGCTCCCTCCCGCAAGATACGACCATATTAATGAACCATTAGAATTAAGGGAAAATATTTTATTGAAATCAACTAGATATATTTTCCCGTCTGCGGCAATCGTGGCATCATATAAACCCTCCTCTTCATTGAACTCTGGCACATAACTCCATAAAAGCGATCCCTTCCTATTGAGACTGTAGAAATTATCAACGTTCGGAATATATATCGGTGCGACGGGAACAAGCATATCCCCAGTGAATCCACAATTGTAACTCCATCTTAAGGTTCCGTTTGAATTGAAAGAGTGTCCCTTATCCCCCCCGCCAAAATAGACTATGCCATCAAAATCGCAACATGCCTTGCTGTTGTTGTTCCCCCCGCAGTGATATGACCACAGTAATGTTCCAGCAGTGGCATTGAGCGAGTAGAGCTTCTGGATGCCATCATTAACACTTGTGCCAATATATAATCTCCCATTGCCACCATCATCATACCATGCACCTGAACAAGTGCTGGGCATGCCTGTTCTATAGCTCCATCTGAAACCGCCTATTGAGCTTATTGAATAAATTGTTGTTGCATCGCCTGCATAAAGATTGCTGTTCTTATCAGCCACAATATCTGCGGTTCCACCAGTAGCGAGCTTATATGACCACAGCAAATCAGGACGTGTCGGCCCTGTCAGTGTAGAAGCATATCCCGTACTTCTCGCATTGTACTTGAACATCGGCCAGTAGGCATAGGGCGTAGGGTGGCTTGAGCCATCATTTGGGTCTGTCCCTGATTGCACTTCATAACCATCGCTCCAGCCATCAGCATCTGAATCTGCATTTTGAGGATCCGTCGAATAAATAAATATCTCTTGATAATCATTCAAACCATCTCCATCAGCATCATACTTAGCGAATATATCAGAGAGGCCCCCTTCCCCTTCTTTCGTGGATTGAGCCCGCGCAAGAATGACATCCCTCATCTGCCCAACGACACTCAGCCAGAGGTCCACCGTCGGAACCCATATGACAGGCGATGTGGTGCATTGGTCGCCGACGCATATTTCTATAGTGTCGCCGTCATAAGACCCCTTTATGCGGCTCCAGCTACCTATCGGTACATCTGCCACTGAACTAACATATGCACAATACTGGTTCGCTTCGGTTCCACTCCCGGAGATTGCAAAGGCGGCTTTGCCGTTGCCGCCTGTATACAACTGATAGCTCAAGTCGTCATCCTGCCACCATTTGCCGACCACGGTTTGATATTTATTTACATCAGGTCTAATCCATGCCTCGACGACTATTTCACTCATGCCATCCAGTGTGTCAGAGTCAGGAACTACCACATAACAGCCTTTCGATCCATCAAATTCCAGAGCACTGCCTGATATTCCTGAGGTCCATTGCGGATTCCCGTGCAGTGTGCCGTCATTTCCATTTCCGGATGAATCGTGCGCCACTGTGCCACTCCCCTCATCGAAATGCCATGAAGCCCCAAGAGAGCCGTTGTGATGAATCTTCACCTCGTCAATTGCTCCGTCAAAGGGGGTTTCAAAACCAGTCAGCGGGCTTTGCAGGCCGATATATACAGGATGTGAACTGTTAAAGATATTCCGTATATTCTCCGGCAGGAAAGTCTGCGCAACAGCTTGAGCATTCCTCCCCATCTCTGAGAGAAGCAAGGATTGCAGGTCATCTACCCGGCCGACAATTTGTTCTGGAGGACATACATCTTCTATGACCGTTTTGAACATGGTGAGGAAATATTCACGATAATAGGGATTATCCATCAGATAGGGCGATGGCGTGGAATTACCTGATTTACCTCCCTTCGTAAGGAAACCGTTCAGCGCACTAGTAGCCACACCATCCAGAAAACACGTGTCGTTATCCCATGGGATCCAGAACCATCTCGTATCGCCTCCATCCTTTCTCCGCGCCACATAGAAATTTCCCACCCAGTCTCCATTCTCGACATAGCTCATGCATACTGCAAGGCGCGTGGCGCTCCCCAGATCGACCTTGCTCTGAAGCTCTGCATAATTATCTGGATCCGTGAGATCATGCGTTTTCCACCAGTTGACAGTGTACGACCAGTTGAGCAACGCCTCCCCAGTAGCTGGAGATTCCTGCTCCTCAAAATCACCTTCATCAGGATCGAGCGCCTTGATCAGATAGCACTTGTCAACAGGGATGCCATAATGATCTTTAAGATAATACTTGTCAACGCGCTCGTTAGTGGTGTATAAACCCCAATCGCGGCCGTTAATAAACATTCTAGCGTACCCGCAATACGGCCCTGCCAATCCGGCGTCGCGGCAGAGATCCGAAACAAGTCGGTCCCTCATGAATGTGGCACCTTGCCGATCCTGTTGCATGTCGTCAGGCCAGCCATCGCCTGATTGCGCTTTAATTACTAGCCTCCGAAAAGAAGTAACTGGATTCCCGGGAAACAAGGGGTATCCAAATGGCTGGCTGCTGCTAAAGTATGACCGAAATGACTTTTTTACCGCCCTGCGCCACCAATTGCCATGCATACGCAGGCCTATGTCATACGAGAACGGTTCCCCGCCGAGTGAAGGGAAAAATAACATCTCTGCGTCTCGTTGCCATGGATCTCCACTCCCACACGGGTTATGGTAGATACCGCAGGATACTCCATCAGGGCAGGGAGGTGCATCGGTGCAGGGCCAGGTGAACGGACTTGGGGCCTGTGAATTCTGGTTCCACAGCCCACCAGGCTCATTGGTCATGAGAACGAATGTGGGAAAGTCGCTCTCTTCATTGATGAGATACGTTGCTGTCGAAGGCTGGCTCCATGTCCCCCCACTGTAGGCCCTCACAACAATGGAACTGGTCTCTGTGAGCATGAAGGGAGCCGTATATTCCATTACTCCCGGTGGATCATAACGCCAGCAACAGTAATTCGGTTGGTGCTCCCATTGATAAACGCCTTCATATTTTTCGGGATCCCATCCCCCGTATGCCCAGTATATTGTCGCGCCAGGGACATCAGTCGAAAGCGTAACGGTAACCGGTCCTGAGTAACTTCCCGCCACGGGTGAGATTGTTGGAGCCGGCAGAACCGGCTCCGGATTTGCTGCCCCAGGAGTAGAATGGGGATAGGCGTATGAGAACCAACTACCGCTGCCATTAGGATATCTCCCCATAGAAACGTCCGTGGTTTGCGAGCCGAAAGTGTATGTGTCAATGGGCGTCACACCGTCCGGAGCATAAAGCCCTATCGCTTCCCCACCCTTGCTCAGCGCGAAGTTCGTGTGGAGCGGGCCCTGAGTGGGCTCGCTGTCCGCCCAGAAGCAGAGGTAGCCGTGCGCAGGGATGACGACGCCCGCGGGAATCTGGTATTTGGGGTTGCCAAGGGTGTCGGTGAGGTACATGCCTCCCATATCGATTTGAACCTCCCCCTTGTTGTATATCTCGATCCAATCAGGATACTCGCCCGGTTCGTCGGGATCCTGGATCGTAGTCTTGTTATCCGCCATGAACTCGTTGATGACGAGCGGGGGAAGGCCGGGCGTCATTGTCGGTGTGCACGTCGGGGTTCTTGTCGGCGTCGGCGTTCCTGTCGGCCCAATGGAATAGAGCACGCCTCCGTCATCGCTTATGTATAGTTTGTCATCCGAACTCAGCGCTGGACCGCCCTGTATAGAGATCCCTGATGTCCTATAACTCCATAACAATGAGCCGGTTATATTCCACGCATATATCTTATTATCAGTGCTCCCGTGGTATATCCGACCGCCTGAGTCAAGCGCGATCGTCCCCATCAGGATGCTGCCATTTGCACTATCTCCCAACCTGTAACTCCACACCAATGAGCCTGTTGTGTTCAGCGCATAGAGCTTCTGAGGTACTGGCGTGGACACACCTGGCACCATGCTTCCCGCATATACCCGGCCAGCCGATTCATCAGCCGTCACTGTATCGCAGAAGGCTCCTGATATTGTCATGTAGCTCCATGCCAATGTGCCGTTTGAATTAAATGCATATACATTCCCGTTGCCCTCTCCACTCCCCGCGTATATCCTCCCACTGTCTCCGAATGATGGCGAGTGATTGCCTCCCACGCCGTTATAGCTCCACCTGATTGAACCGTTTGAGTTGAACAGGAACATCCCATCTGTAGCAATGCTGCCATCCCCATCCCAAACCGCAGGGCTTGAACCTGAGGCCCCTTTCCAGTAGCTCCATTTGAGCGATCCACTGGAATTGAGGACATAGAGGTGGACATCGCCCTCAAAATATATTTCACCATTCAGCCCGATATTGGTTGAGCTGCTGATACCATCAGCGGCTCTGTAACTCCACAGCAATGAGCTTGATGAATTGAGCGCGAATAGGTAACTGTAATCATTCCCTCCTTTACAGCCAAAATATACATTCCCTGCGCTTGATATCGCCGGCGAAGAATCTATAAAAATCGCCTTGAACTCCGGCATCTTATAACTCCACACCATCGTCCCGTTCGTGTTCATGGCGTACATCTTATTCATCCCGTCATACACACCTTCAGGATCGCCGCCTGATGTGTATATTCGCCCATTGCTGCCTATGGCCGGAGCGCCCTCCGTGTGCCCGCCGAAGAAGTAGTAGCTCCAATGGATCACCCCTACCGTCGGCCCACTGTACGGGCTCTTGCCGGTATGTCTCAGATTGTACTGGAACATCGGCCAGGGGGCATAGGGCATAGGGGTGTCCGTGGGAGTAGGCGTGATCGTCGGCGTCGGGGTAATTGTGGGGGTGTTCGTCGGCTTGGGAGTCGGAGTTGAGTCATTGTTTGTCTCGCACGGGGAGGCTGGATTGAAGAACACCCAATTGTCCGCTCCGTCAGGATATCTCCCCATAGAAACGTCCGTGGTTTGCGCGCCGAAAGTGTATGTGTCAATGGGCGTCACCCCATCCGAAGCATAAAGCCCTATTGCTTCCCCACCCTTGCTCAGCGCGAAGTTCGTGTGGAGCGGGCCCTGAGTGGGCTCGCTATCCGCCCAGAAGCAGAGGTAGCTGTGCGCGGAGATGACGACGCCCGCGGGAATCTGGTATTTGGGATTGCCAAGGGTGTCGGTGAGGTACATGCCTCCCATGTCGATTTGAACCTCCCCCTTGTTGTATATCTCGATCCAGTCGGGATACTCGCCCGGCTCGTCGGGATCCTGGATCGTCGTCTTGTTATCCGCCATGAACTCGTTGATGACGAGCGGGGAGAGGCCGGGCGTTGGTGTCGGCGTCCTTGTCGGCGTTGGCGTCTCGGTCGGCGTCGGGGTGATCGTGGGCGTCCCCGTCGGCGTTTCGGTCGGCGTCGGCGTTCCTGTCGGCCCAATAGCATAGAACACGCCCTGGCCGTCGCTTATGTACAGTTTGCCATCTGAACTCAATGCTGGTCCGCCCTGTATGTAGCTGTATTTATCTACGTAAGTTGCCAGATAGCTCCACGATAGCGTGCCGTTCGTGTTCCATGCGTATATCCTGTCGTCGGTGCTCCCGTGGTATATCCGCCCATCTGCATCAAGTGCTATCGTCCCCATCAGGATGCTGCCATTTGGACTATCTCCCATCCTGTAACTCCACACCAATGAGCCTGTCGTGTTCAGCGCATAGAGCTTCTGAGGTACTGGCGTGGACACACCTGGCACCATGCTTCCCGCATATACCCGGCCAGCCGATTCATCAGCCGTCACTGTATCGCAGAAGGCTCCTGATATTGTCATGTAGCTCCATGCCAATGTGCCGTCTGAGTTAAATACGTAGGCATTGCCGTCGCCCTCTCCACTCCCCACGTATATCCTTCCGCTATCGCCGAATGTCGGCGACACATTACCACCGCCGCCGTTATAGCTCCACCTGAACGAACCGTTCGAGTTGAATGAGCGCATTCCATCCACAACAATGCTGCCGTCCACATCCCAGATCGCAGGACTCGAACGCGATGTCCCCTTCCAGTAACTCCATCTGAGTGACCCGTTGGAATTGATGGCGTAGAGGTTCCAATCGGGACAACCTGGCTGTTCGCAAACACACTGAAAGTAGAGTTCGCCATTCGGTCCAATATTGCTTGAACTGTAAATACCGTCAGCGACTCTGTAACTCCACAGCAATGAGCCTGATGAACTGAGTGCGAAAAAGAAATTGGTGTTAACATCACGGCTTCTGTTACCGAAATATATATTCCCTGCACTTGATATTGCTGGTGCAGACTCTAGGAAGTCTGGGCACCGATAGCTCCATACTATTGTCCCATTTGTGTTTATGCAATACATCCGTTGCAATTCAGAAGTTGCACCTTCATGACCGCCGCCATCCGTGTATATCCGCCCGTCGCTACCTACTGAGGGAGCACCCTGCGTATGCCCGCCGAAGAAGTGGTAGCTCCAGTAGAGCTTTCCTACCGTCGGCCCGCTGTACGGGCTCTTGCCGGTGTGTCTCGGGTTGTACTGGAACATGGGCCAGTTTGGGAGAGGAGTGGGAGAGCTCGTAGGCGTAGGGGTCCAAGGGCAGATTATTGTCGAGTTTACAGCGGGAGAAGAGCCTGCCAGAGAAGGGGAGTTGCTTCCGAAGACGGGAGAGTTGGTTGTGAGTATTACATCGGACGTTGAGGGCGAGACAGCTCCAGCCAGCGGGTTTACACTTTGTAGAGGAGAACAATCAGAAATATTTCCAAATGAGTCGAGCTTAAGGATAAGAATATTGGCAAGTCCAGCTCCGTAACTATATGCATAGCCTGCTGCGATATAGCCGCCATCTGATGTTTGTTGGATTGATCCGGCGGAGTCCTCACTGCTACCTCCAAAAGTCTTTGCCCATGTTTGGTTACCGTCAGAGTCAAGTTTGAGTACCAGGCAGTCGATAGATCCCGTGCTAGGACCGCTCGTTTCACCAGCCACAATGTAGCCGCCATCTTGAGCCTGCTGTACAGAGGATGCATACTGATTACCTACTCCCCCAAAAGTCCTTGCCCATGTTTGGATACCGTCAGAGTCAAGCTTGAGTACCAAGCAGTCGTACGCTACAGCTCCGTAACTATATGTATAGCCTGCTGCGATATAGCCGTCATTAGTTTGCTGGATTGATCCGCCGAAGTCCAAACTGCTACCTCCAAAAGTCTTTGCCCATGTTTGGTTACCGTCAGAGTCAAGTTTGAGTACCAGGCAGTCG
>Ga0315281_10001584_pt1 | contig 33699 bp, 32 predicted proteins | sample YL17G07_0_MG_FD_204540 | JGI IMG/M metagenome (GOLD analysis project Ga0315281, IMG submission 204540) | Sediment microbial communities from Yellowstone Lake, YNP, Wyoming, USA - YL17G07_0 | ecosystem: Environmental > Aquatic > Freshwater > Lake > Sediment | place: USA: Wyoming | collected...
GCTTCACCGACTCGGGGTTCGGGCCGATGAAGGTGATGCCGGCGTCGGCGCAGGCTTCGGCGAACTCCGTCCGCTCGCTCAGGAAGCCGTACCCCGGGTGTATGGCGTCGACGCCGGCTGCCTTCGCCACCTCAACGATCTTCGGATAGTTGAGGTAGCTCTCCAACGGCGGTCCTTCGCCGATCAGATACGCCTCGTCCGCGTACCGGACGTGCAGCATGGTGCGGTCGACCGTCGAGTAGACGGCGACCGTGGCGATGCCCATCTCGCGGCAGGTACGCATGACGCGCAATGCGATTTCGCCGCGGTTGGCGACGAGGATCTTCTTGAACAAACCCGTGCTCCTGATGCTGATAACGGCATCTTTTATCACAGATTCGCGTCACGGGGTAGCGCGCGAGCGGGGTGCTCACTGGGGGACGTTGCCGGACGATGGTCGGTAGAAAGGACGATCGCTCACAAATGATGAGGACATCCGCTCGGGTTCGGCGCAATCAGCCTACCCTCTGTCAGAGGACCGCGCCGGCGCCGTGTGCTTGCACGGCGACCACGTTCAGCCGGTTGACGACGTCGCTCACGCCGTCGTGCCAGCGCAGCAGATCTTCGATCGCCTGGCTCTTGCTGGTCGATGCGACGTCCCCGGATACCTGCGCCACGCCCGCCCGATACTCCACCACGACGGATGCCGGGGGCATGCGCAGGCTGCGCTGCACGTACTCGTTCAGCGCCCGCTCGACCTCGGCGTCGGTGGGGCCGTGGTTCGGCAGCGACACGTGGTTCTCGACGCGTGCCGTGCCGCACGCGCTCCATGCCGCGCACTCCAGCGCCTGGCGCTCATGTGCATCGCGTGCCGCACCGAACAGGCTGACGACGCTGGAGTGCACCTCAATGCGGATCCGGTCGAGCACGTCGGGGCGCAGAGCCGCGAGCGCGTCCGTCACGCAGCGCCGAATCGCCGCATCGCCCTGGAACGGCGCCTGCTCCACCCGCAACTCGTTTTCGATCGGGATGCCGGGCGCCGCACGTTCTGCGAGCTCACCGGCCTGGCGCTTCTTGTCGTAGCAGGCAACGGCGCCGCGCAGGCACAGGCAGCCGCCAACCAGCTCGACGTTCAGTTCTGCGATGTGCAGCGACGCCAGCGCCTGACGGACCGCCGTCACCTGTCCTTCGCCCATGCTGGCTTCTGTGATCATGCCACCGCGCTCTTCCCGGCCGCCGCGGCCGGCAGCTCAAGCCCCGAAGTTAACCTTCTCGACCGGCCCGGGCGGCCGAGCAGCCGCTCGTACACGCGCACGTACGCCGTGGCCATCTTCGCTGGCGAGAAATGCTCCTGTACGTGCGCCCGGCACGCCGCCGGGTCGATGCGGCCGATCTGCTGCACGGCCTCCACCATCTCGTCGACGTTGTCCACGATGTAGCCGGTCTCGCCGTGGCGGATCAGCTCGGGCGCGCTGCCGCGGCGGAACGCCACGACCGGCGTGCCGCACGCCATCGCCTCCGGCATCACGAGCCCGAAGGGCTCCTCCCACATCAGCGGCATCAGCAGACAGTGGGCGGTCCGGTACAGCTCGCGCTTCTGCAGCGCGTCCGCCTCGCCGAAGAACACGATCTGCTCGCCGTCGATCAGGTCCTTCACGACCTCCTCGTAGAAGCGCCGGTCGTACTGGTCGACCTTGCCCGCAATGATCAGCCGCCGCCCCAGCCGCTTCGCCGCCTCGATCGCCTGCTGCGGCCCCTTCTCCGGCGCGATGCGGCTCAGGAAGAGCAGGTCGTCGCCCTTGACCGGCTCGAATGGGAAGCTCTCCACGTCGATCGCGTTGTAGACGTGCCCGGCGAACTGCGCCCGTGCCCCGCTCTTGAGCGCCGGCGGCCGCTGCGACCGGCTGATCGTATTGAACGCGCCGGCGTAGTGATCCCACACGAACTGGGTGTCGGGCGTTACCAGGCAGTGCATCGTCGTCAGCATCGGCACATCGACCAGGTGTGACATCGCCATGGCCAGTTCGCCGGCATGGTTGTGCACGACATCGAAGTCACGCGCATGCCGCAGCGACAGCGCGATGTGAGACCAGTCGTACGGGTTGCGATCCTGCAGGTCGTCCGCCCGCCGGAGGCTCCGGCCATACACCGCCAGGTGCGTCGCGCTCGTCTGCGAGTCGCCGGACGCCGCGAGCGTCACGTCGTGCCCGCGGCGCACCAACTCCTCCGTCAGCAGGCTGACTACGGCCTCGGTCCCGCCGTACGCAGGCGGCGGCACGGCCTCCCAGAGTGGCGCCAGTTGCAGGATGCGCATCGGGCTGACTCCAGTGATCAGATGCATGGCCCCGCCGCGCATTCGGCGGAGAGCGGCGTGGTCGTTCGTCGAAGAGTGCGGCGATCCGAAGGCGCGACTCCGTCGGCCTCGCTACTTCTCATACCACCGTCATGGCTGAACATCAATGCCCCAAAAGCGCCGGAATGGGTCTTGTCGCACCGGTCCTCATGCGCAGGCCCGCCGTTGTCGCGCGATCGTAACATTTCGCGCCGAAGCGGCGGGCCGGCTCGCGCCGGCGCGTGTCGTCGGGTCGCTACACTGGCAGCGATGGATCGCTACGTCCACGACGCCGTGCTCGACATGCACACGGCCCGCACGGAACTGCTGGCGGCGCTGGAGCAGGTGCGCCCCGCTGACTGGCAGCGCTGCGTCCCCTACGGCTCCGGCACCCTGCACGACCTGCTGGCGCATCTCGCGGCCGCCGACCAGGGGTGGGCGCTGGCGGCACAGGGCCTGCTCAAGGGCGAGGCCGAAGTGCGTCCGCCGCTCTCGCCCGGCGAGGCGCAGGCCGCCCGCCAGCGCGCCCTTGACCGCGGCCGCGCGCAGCCACCCGCCGCGCTGCTCGAAGAGATGGCGCGGCGCCGCAACCTGCTGCTCAGCCTCTACGAGCTGCTGGAGCCGCGGCATCTGGTGCTCGCGCTGGGCTCGTTCGGCGAGCAGCACAACTCCGTCCGCGAGCGCATCTGGCTTGGCTACCATGACCGGCTCCACGCAGCCGACGTCCGCCGCGCGCTGCGGATCACCTGGCATCCGCCGGGATTGCAATTCCTTCCCGCGCTGCAGCCAGCCGTCGCTGCCCTTTCGCCCAGCGACACGCTGTGCGTAGTGCACAACGTCGATCCGGTGTACTGGGAGCGCCCGTCAACCGTGCCCGGCTGGACGTACCGGCAGTTGTTGGCGCACATCGGGACCGGCGACTGGGTGCTGCAGGGGCACATGCGGCATATCATCGAGCACGGGGAGGTGGCCGCGTGGCCGGACGTCGACGCCGGCAACGCCGACCTGATCGCCAGTCGTGCACACTCCACAGAGCGCGCGCTCACGGAGGAGTACCTGTCGATGCGCCACGAGACGATGAGCCTGCTGTCGGCGCTTCAGCCCGACCATCTCGAACTGCGCATCTCGTTCCGGTGGGAGCCGCCGCCGAACGAACACCCGTTGCTGGACTACGTGCTGGCGTTCGAGCGCCACGACCGCACGCATCGCGAGCAGCTCCGGCCGGCGATGCGCTACGCCCGCGCGATGGGGGCGGGTTGATGCCGCTCTTTGGACGCAAGTCCCGGCCAGTGGGACCTCCGTCGCACGACCTGCCGTCCGGCGAGGAGGTCGAGCGCGCCGTGCGGGCCGAACTGCTGCACGGCAAGTCGGTGATCTCGGGATCGCTTTTCCTGACGAACCGCCGAATGCTATTCGAAGCTGAAAAAGGAGACGCCCGCTGGCTGAGCGTCCCCTTCGGCGAAGTGAAATCCGCCGGCCTGTACCGCTGGCCGCGCGCCACGATGGGCAATCCCGCCAGCGGCCACCTCTGCCTGGCCGTCGAGACGACGAAGGGCGAGCAGGTCTGGTGGAACTTCGGCGACCGCGACGAGCAGGAGTGGCTCCCGCTCGTCCAGCAGCGCGCCGAAGCCGCCCGTGCCGCCACAGATTCCGCCGCGGAGTAACGGTCAGGTGCCGGACTTGCCTTCGCCCGCCGCTACCTGCACCCGAAAGCGCCGCACCGCCATCCGTAGCGACTCCTCCGCATCGAGGTCACGCTCCCGCGCCAGCTCGACGATCGCGAACAGCAGGCCGCCCAGCACGCCCGCGTCTGCATTGCCCGACGCAAGCCGCGCGATCGACTCGGCGAGGTCGCTGGCCGGTTTCGCCTCTGGCCCCAGCCCCGCCTTGGCTGCGCGTCCCTGGACCGATTGCGCCTGCGCCAGCGCCGGCATCGCCTTCGGGACGGCATCGAGCAGCGGCTGGTCGCCGCGCTCCTCCTTCTTGAGGATCTCCCAGTTGCGTAGCACCTCGCCCGCTCCTTCGACCCGCACATCGCCGAAGACGTGCGGGTGGCGGCGGATCAGCTTCGCGTTGATCGAGCCGATCACGTCCTCGATCGTGAACTCGCCGGCGTCTTCAGCGACCTGCGCGTGCAGCAGCACCTGCATCATCAGGTCGCCCAGCTCCTCCGCGATCCGGTGCGGCTCGCGTTCGTCGAGCGCGTCGATCGCCTCGTACGCCTCTTCGAGCAGGTACCGCTTGAGCGTCTCGTGCGTCTGCTCCAGGTCCCACGGGCAGCCGCCCTCCGGCGCCCGCAGCCGCGCGACGACGTAGCGCAGCCCCGCGAACGAGCGCGTGTCAGCCACGGCCGGCAGCGCCCGCACGTAGACTGAGGTCAGGTGGTCGAACACCGCCGCCGACCGGTCGAGCGCTTCGAGCGCCACGTCGGTGACGTGCTCGCCCGTTGTCCCGGCGCCGCTGACAACGCGCACGGGATGCTCCGGCGGGTAGAGGTCGAGCAGCGCGAGCTTGGCCTGCGATGCGGCGCGCTGGTCGTACACCTGGGCGATCACCGTCGGGCGCTGCGGCGCCAGCATCCCGTGCGGCTCGCCGAGCGACAGCGCATCGAGCAGCAGCAGCCCCTCGGCGAGCGGATCCAGCCCCAGGGCCGCCGCCACTGCGTCGAGAAAGCTGATCCCCGGCACGATGCGGACTCCGATGCCGGCCGGGGGTGCGCGTTCGAGCAGCGCCCGCACCGTCGCCTCGCCGAAGAGCGGGTGCCCCGGCACGGCGTACACGACGCCCGCCGGGCGCGCCGCGAGCTCCAACACTCGCTCGACAATCTCTCCGTAGACCTCGGCGAACGAGGCGCCGCGCTCATACACCTCGTCGAACGACTGGTAACGGGGACCCTGTGGAAGCCCTCCGACGGTGGGGTGGCGGGCGGTCCGGAGCCACACCTCCGGCGCGGCCGCAAGCGCATCGCGCGCCTCGACGGTGAGCAGCGAGGCGTCGCCCGGCCCGAGGCCAATGATGATGAGACGAGATGCAGCGGCCACCCGAGTATTATCGCCGCCGCCCGGGGGGCGCGGAAGCTTGACGGCCCACCCTCGGCGGCGCGCCCGGCGCGGTGGCCACGCCGCGCCGTGGGCGAGTAAGCTCAGTGCATGGAAACGGAGCCGAAGTCGGCTGGCGAACACAAACCGCTTGACAACGATCCTGCGTCAGACGAGAATGCGGATGCGGCGGCGGGGCGGCAGAGGGAGACCCACATGGGCTTCGCCCGCATGTTCGCCACGCTCCTCTTCGTCATAGCGCTCCCCGTCGCGCTGGTCACCACCAACATCCGTCTGCTCGCCAACGCGCCGGCCGTCTACGACTACGCCTTCGACCGCTCCAACGCGGAGGACACCACGGGCCTGTCGCGCGCCGATCTCGACGGCACCGCCGGCGCTCTCCGCCAGTACTTCAACAACAGCGAGAAGACCTTCTTCCACACCGTCACCGAGGGCGGCCTGCAGGGGCCCGTCTTCAACGCCCGCGAGACACGGCACATGGAGGACGTGAAGCAGCTCTTCGTCTGGGTGAACCGGGTGCAGGAGCTGAGCGTGATCTTCGTGCTCGCCTACGTCATCTCGTTCTTCATCTGGTCGCGCGAAGGTAACGTGCGCCAGCTGGCGACGCAGAGCCTCATCGCGCTCGGCGTCGGTGCGCTCGCGGTCGGCGGCATCGGTATCTTCGCCGCGGTTGGCTTCGATGCGGCGTTCACCCGCTTCCACGAGGTGCTGTTCGCGAACGACTTCTGGCAGCTCGATCCGCAGACCGATCACCTGATCCAGATGTTTCCGGAGCCCTTCTGGCGCGATGTGACGATCGCCCTCGGAGCCCTGTGCGCGGTGGAGGCGTCGCTTGTAGCCGCCGTCTCGGGAGTCTATCTCATGGGCAGCAAGAGCGAGCGCCGCCACCTGGCGGGCAGCATCGACGTCAAGAATTCGAGCACCCAGGCCGCCTGAGCGCGCCCAACTGCGATTGAGCCACCCCGCCGCCTGCGCGATACTGTCGCCGCGTTATGGGGATCACCCGGATCAGGCATCAGAGGTTGGCGCCGTTGATCGTGCTCTGCGTCGCAGCCGCATCGCTCGCCGGGGCGTGCGTTGCCGCGCCGGCGAGGGCCCGCCATCTCAGCTCCGGCTGCGGCGACGCCCCCCGCATCGCCCTCACGTTCGACGACGGGCCGAACCCGCCCTACACCGGGCAGATCCTCGATCTGCTGACGGCCGCCGGCGTCTACGCAACGTTCTTCGATGTGGGCCAGGCCGTCGCGGCACATCCCGACATTGTGCGCGACGAGATCGCGCGCGGCATGGCCGCCGGCAGCCACTCCTACAGCCATAGCCAGGATCTGCCGGCCATGTCGCACGCGGCCTTCGCCGATGATCTGCGCCGCGCCGAAGACGCGTTCGTCGCCGCGACCGTGGCGAAGCCGGCGATCTATCGCTCGCCCTACGGCCACACCAGCGGCGTTATGCTCGAAGAAGAACGCGAGCGCGGCTACATCTCCATCGGCTGGGACATCGACTCGGAGGACTGGAGCGACGCGTCTATCGACCGGATCGTCAGCAACGTGCTCGACCACGCCCATCCTGGCGCCATCGTGCTCATGCACGACGGCGGGCTCGGCGGCGGCAACCCCGATCGTTCCACGACGATCGCCGCGCTGCCCCGGATCATCGGCGGCCTCCGGCAGCAGGGCTACACACTCGTCACGGTGCCGGAGATCGCCGGCATCAGCGCAACCGGCGACCACGCGGAGGCCACGTGCTCGGCGAACTGAGCGTCCCCCACGTCGCCGGCGACTGGTCGCGCGTTCTCGCGCGAGCACATGTGCGCCTCCAGTACCTCATCGCCTTCGCCGCGCTGGCCGGCGTCGCGCTCCTCGGCGCGATCATCCTCTCCAAGAGGTTCTACCTCGGCTCCGATTCGGCGAACGACTACGCGCACATCTGGTACATCTCCGACCAGATCTTCCATCACGGCCGCCTGCCCCTGCACGTAGCCGCCCTCGAGTCCGGCCACGCCGTCACGTTCCCGTACGCCATCGTGCCGTGGATGCTCACGGTGGCCCCGTTCGCGATCATCGGCGACCGCGCCGTCACGTGCATGATGATCCTGGGCTTCGTGCTGTACGGCTATGCGGCCACGCGCGCGCGCCCCGCCCTTCGCGACCCGCGCCTGCTCTCGCTCATCTACATCAACACGTTCCTGATCGAGGGGCTCGTGTCGTTCCAGATGGCGTTTGTCTGGGCGTGCGTCTTCTTCTTCCTCTTCGTCGAAGCGATCGACCGCGGCCGCTGGCCCCTGGCTGCGCTCCTCGCCGTCGCCACGGTTACGACGCACCCGTTCGCCGGAGGAACGGCGGTCGCCGTCTACGCGCTCTACGCCGCCGCCCGCCGCCCACGCGATATTCTCCCACTCGCCTGCGCGCTGGGCGCCGCCGCAATCGTGCTGGTGCCGTTCGCCCTCTACATCCACTCCGCCCCCGCGGTCGCCTCGACGAAGCAGAAAGACCTCCTCGGCACCCTGCGCTTCATCGCGCGCTATCGCGGCGTCGTTATCCTCATGCCCCTGCTCGTGTCGGCGTTCGCACCGGCATTCCGATCGATGTACCTCATCGTCTTCGTGGCGATGGCGCTGACGTTCACGCAGCGTATCGATCACAAGAAGGTCAATACGTTCGGTCTCGACCGGAACTCGCACCCCTTCTACGCGGAGTTCCTCAAGTCCGCCGCGTTCGATCCGTCGCTCCGCTACCGCGTGCTCGAGCCGAACGACCGGGAGGACGGCGCGTATCAACTCATGCGCGGCGGAGCCGTGCTGGCGCAGGAGTTCTTCGACCAGAGCCAGTTCCGCCGCTGGTGGAACACGCCCGATCAGTACGCCTGCTTCCTCGGCGCGAAGCGCGTCGACGTCGTGCTGCTCGAACGCGACTACCCGATGAAGTTCTCGCAGAACGAGAACCAACGCCTGAACGAATTCGAGACGAACGGCGCCGCGCGCGTGATCTACCGCGACCCCCGCGGCCGCTTCGCCGCATACGACGTGCGTGCTGTGCGTCGCGACGGCGCGAAGCTCGCCGACTGCAAGCTATAAGCTTCCGGGGATGGCGTTCGAGCGGTGGTCGCGGCGCCCTACTTCCGGAGGTGCACCGGCACGTAGGTGAAAGGCACCGGATCGCGGTCGGAGGGGGCGTATTGGCGGACGATCTCGTAGTTGAGCCAGCGTTCGGCTTCGTCGAGCCAGTGCAGCGGTGCCGCGAGCCGTGGCAGGTCGCGACGGTTCGCCTCTTCGCGGAGTTCGGCGAGTACGCTGGTCAGTTCGTGGGAAAGTTCGGCGAGGCGGTCCATCGCGAGCCTCCTTGCAGCAATCGACGGGGTGAGTATACACCGGTCCCCCCGTCGCTGATACGGCCCCGGGCGGAGTAAAATATCCAGCGATGGCCACAAACGAGCTTCGAGCGCTCCCCTCCATTGACCGAATCACATCCGACTCGAGGCTGGATGGGCATGCCGGCGGCGGCGTCGCCACGCGCGCCGCCCGCGAGGTGCTCGATGGCCTGCGCGCCGGCATCGCCGCCGGCGCTGCCGCGCCCGCGTTCGACGCCATCGTCGAGCAGGTAGCCGCGCGGATCGAAGCCGAACGTGCTGCGCCGTTGCACGCACTGGTCAACGCGACGGGCGTCATCTTGCACACGAATCTCGGGCGCGCGCCGCTGGCGGATGAGGCCATCGCTGCGATGGCGGCGGTGTCCTCGGGATACAGCAATCTCGAATTCGACATAACGTCTGGTGCGCGCGGCTCACGCCACAGCATTCTCGAGCCGCTGCTCTGCCGTCTCACGGGCGCCGAGGCTGCGATGGCGGTGAACAACAACGCGGCTGCCGTCCTGCTTACGCTTTCCGCGCTTGCGGCGGGGAAGGAGGTCGTCGTCTCCCGCGGCCAACTCGTGGAGATCGGCGGCGGCTTCCGCATCCCGGACGTCATGCGGCAGTCGCGCGCGAAGCTCGTCGAGGTCGGCACCACCAACCGTACGCGCGCCGGCGATTTCGACGGCGCCGTCGGTCCGAAGACCGCCGCACTCATGCGGGTCCACACCAGCAACTTCCGCATCGTCGGCTTCACGGAATCGCCGCCGCTGGAGGAACTGGCGGCGGTAGCCCGCGCCCGCGGCGTGCTGCTCGTAGATGACATCGGCAGCGGCTGCCTGCTGGACACCGCGAAGTACGGCCTGCCTCCGGAGCCGACGCCGCAGGCTTCGATCGCAGCGGGCGCGCACGTCGTGGTGTTCTCCGGCGACAAGCTGCTCGGCGGCCCCCAGGGCGGGCTCATCGTGGGGACCAAGGACGCGCTCGCGAAGCTCAAGCGCCACCCCCTCGCGCGCGCCGTCCGGATGGACAAGGCCTCGATCGCCGGTCTCGCCGCCACGCTGCGCATCTATCTCGAAGGCGCCGCCGAGGAGAAGATCCCCGTCTGGCGGATGATCGCTATGCCGCTCGATACGCTCTCGCGCCGCGCGGCCGCCATCGCGGCTGACATCGGCGATGCGGCTGCGGTGATTGATGGCCGCTCGATGATCGGCGGCGGCTCCCTGCCGGAGGAGAGCCTGGCCTCGCGCCTGGTGGCGCTCACCCCGCCGCCCGGCGCGAACGCAACCGCGCTCGCCGCTCGCCTGCGCTCGATGCGCATCATCGCCCGCGTCGAAGATGGCCGCGTGCTCCTGGACCCGCGCACCGTCGCGCCCGACGATGATGCCGGAGTCGCGCACGCCTGCCGCGAAGCTCTGGCCTGACGCTGAGGGCGCGATAGGCTAGCATGAGGGAGGCTCTGCTCCATACGGGACAGCGGCCTCGATTCTCCGAAGGGATGCGCATGAAGCTCGAAGATCTGCGGCCGGGAGCGAGCGTCAGCAGCGCCGATGGCCACAAGCTCGGTTCGCTCAGCCGCTTCGTCGTGCGCAAGGACGACTTCACCCTGACGCACATCGTGATCGACACCGGCATCATCCGCAGCGGCGAGCCGCTGTGGAAGCTCGGCTGGGGCCTCTCGCACGACCGCGTCGTGCCGCTCGGCGTCCTCGATTCCGCAGACGCCCGCCACATTCGCATCACCATGTCCGCCGATGAGTTCCGTGACCTCTCGATCGACTACATCGAAGAGCACTTCGCCCAGATCGCGGATGAGTCGCCCGGGCGAATCGACGGATCCGACCTGCGGCGCCTCTCGGCGTCGATCCCGGGCGAGCCGGGCCCGTACTTCATGTACGAGAAGGTGGCGATCGCGCCGGACGAAGCGGACATCAGGAAGAACTCACCGGTCTGGCGCATGCGGCCGCACCAGAAGATCGGCGAGGTTGACGGCGTGATCTTCGACAAGGAGACCTCGAAGGTCATTGACCTGATCATTCGCCGCGGCCACTTCTTCTCGAAGGACGTCGTCCTCCCGATCAAGTACGTAACGGAAGTGGTTGCCGGCATCGTCCGCGTCGAGATCGGCGACGATCCTCTCAAGCGCCTGCGCGAGTACCACACGACGGGCTGATCGTTGCCGGTAGCCGCATTCCTGAGCCAGCGCCCTAAGGCGGCCCCCAGGGCCGCCCTGCGAAAGGACCTGCACCATGTCCGTCGTCTTGATCACCGGCTGCAGCACCGGCTTCGGCAAGCTCGCCGCGGTCGAGTTCGCCCGCCGCGGCGATACCGTCTTCGCCTCCATGCGCAATACGTCGAAGTCCGGCTCGCTGCTCGACGCGGCGAAGGCTGCCGGCGTCTCGGTCGAAGTCATCGTGCTCGATGTTAACGACCGCGCGTCCGTCGACGCGGCGGTGGCGGACGTCGCGCGGCGCGCCGGCCGCATCGATGTGCTGGTCAACAACGCCGGCATCGGCACGCACGGCCCGGTCGAGGACTACGACGATGACGAAGTCGCCCGCATCTTCGAGACCAACGTCTTCGGGCTGGTCCGCGTCGTGCGCGCGGTCGCGCCGCGCATGCGGGCCCAGGGCAGCGGCACGATCATCAACCTCGGCTCGATCACGGGCGTCGTCGCAGCGCCGTTCGGCGGCATCTACGCGGCGAGCAAACACGCCGTCGAGGCACTCAGCGACGCCCTGCACTACGAGCTGCACCCCTTCGGTGTCCGGGTCGTGCTGGTCGAGCCGGGAGGCTTCGACACGGGTTTCAGCGGCAATGTCGCCCCCGCGCGCCGCTTCACCGAGGGATCGGCCTATATCGACCTCGATCGGCGTTTCAGCGAAGCGGGCACCCGCCTGCCTGGCAGCGGCCAGCGCGCCGACGCCTCGGTCGTCGCCAACGTCATCGTCGATGCGGCGCACGCCGAGAGCCCGAAGCGACGCTATCTCGTCGGCCAGGACGCCGAGCTGATCGGCAGTCTCCACAAGCAGATGTCGGACGAGGACTTCGAGAAGGCCATGCGGACCACGCTGGACTTCTGGGACTGACGCCGATGCCTGCCGCCGCGCAACTCCCTCGCCTCCATGTCTGAGCCGGAACGGCCGCCCCTCCGCGCGCGCGACCGCGAGCTGCCGCTGGGCCGCCGGACGTACGTCATGGCGATCCTCAATCTCACCGACAACTCGTTCTCCGGCGACGGCACGGGCGCCGACCTCGACGCCGCCGTCCGCCGCGCGGCCAGGGCCGCCGCCGAGGGCGCCGACATCATCGATGTCGGCGCGGAGAGCGCCCGCGCCGACGTGCCGGTGCGTGACGCCGCGGAGGAAGCGAGTTTCGTCGCGGAGGCCATCCGCCGCATCGCCGCCGAGGTGGATATCCTCATCTCCGCCGACACGTACAAGCCCGCCGTCGCCGAGGCGGCGCTCCAGGCGGGTGCCTGCCTCGTCAACGACATCGGCGGCTTCATGTACGGCACCGGCACGGCCGAAGTCGCGGCGAAGTACGGCGCCGCGCTCGTCATCAACTACACTTACGAGCGCCCGAAGATCCGCCCGAAGGAGCCCCCGCGCTACGACGACCTGATCGGCGCCCACATCGCCTTCCTGCGCGAGCGGATGCACATGGCGATCGCTGCCGGCGTCGCCGAGGAGTCGCTGATCTTCGATCCGGGCATCGCCTTCGGGAAATCGCACGATGAAGACATCGAAGTGCTGCGCCGCCTTGGTGAGTTCCGCGCGCTTGGACGGCCGCTGCTCGTGGCGGCATCACGCAAGCACTTCATCGGTAGCGTCGCCGGCCTGCCGCCCGACCAGCGCGACGAGGCGACCGCCGCCGTCACAGCGCTCAACATTGCGTACGGCGCCGACATCGTGCGCGTGCACGACGTGCGCACGACGGTCCGCGCCGCCCGCATTGCCGACGCCATCGTCCGCGGCCACGCCGGCGACTTCGCCGCCACGCCAGCATCGTGGCCCTGGTGGCACCAGGCCGAACCCCTCGCCGGCACCACCATCCGCCCCGATCAAGTAGCGGAGTGATTTCGCAGCACGCCAATGCACCGATAATCCGACGCACCCAAGAGCCGACCGACCGGCAAGCGGAAGTGCTGCCGTGCTGGCACGCTGACCTCCTGACAGGCTGAACTGCTGACAAGCGGAAGTGCTGACGTGCCGAACTGCTGCCCTCTACCCGCCGGCTGGCGCGAGCGTGAAGGTCTTGATGATAAAGTTGTCTTCGTCGGCCGGTGTGAAGCACTCGGCCTTGTACGCGCCGGGCTGGTCGATCACGAAGTCGTAGGAGAACGTGCCCGGGAAGGGCGTCGCCTCGGGCCCGCCCGCTGGATGCAGCGGCGCCCTTTGCGTGCCGATGTCCTTCACCAGCGTCTTCCCCTGCCGGATTTCGCACCTGACGTCGGTGATCACGGGGTTGTGCTGCGCGTATTCGACGGTCGCCGTGAGCGAGGTACCCGCCTGCATCCTGCCCGTAACGCTGAGCGACTTGAAGAACTCGGACCCTTCGGGCGGGTCCGAGAACTTGACGCCGCAGCCGGCGAAGATCGCGCACGGGAGCGCAAGGAGCAGCAGCAGGCGAGGTTTGGTCACGTCGCCCCATCGTAGACGCCGGCCGATCTGCGGACAAGCGCTCGTGCCCCGGCTCGAACCCGGCGTAGAATCTGCACATGAAGACACACGCGCTTCACCCATGGGATCTCAGCCCGAAAGAGGCGGTGCGTCTCCAGCGAGAACTGGCATCACGGGTGATCCGCGAGGGAGATCTGCCTGAAGACGCCGTGCGCCTCATCGCGGGAGCCGACGTCGCGTTCGACAGGCCGCGTGGCCGCGCGGTCGGTGCCGTCGTCGTCGTGGCATACCCGTCGCTCGAGCCCGTCGAGCGTGTGACGGTAGAAGTGCCGGTCACCTTCCCCTACGTGCCGGGTTTGCTCTCCTTCCGCGAAACGCCGATCGTGCTGGAGGCGTTCGAGCGAATGGATAGCAGGCCGGATCTGCTCATGGTCGATGGCCACGGCCTCGCTCACCCGCGCCGCTTCGGATACGCCTGCCATCTCGGCCTGCTGCTCGACCTGCCGGCGATCGACGTGGCGAAGTCGCGCCTGATCGGCGACGCCGGCACCGTCGCCGGGCAGCGCGGCTCGCGTGCCGATCTGGGGGACGGCGGCGAAGTCATCGGTTCGATGCTCCGCACGCGGCAGGGCGTGCGCTCCGTCTACGTGTCGATCGGGCACAAGGTCGGCCTCGCCGCCGCCGAGCGCTGGGTGCTCGCGTGCGCCGCCGGCTACCGCCTGCCCGAGCCCACCCGCCTCGCCGATCGCCTCGCGGCGGAGGCCAAGCGCCGCATGCTCGATGCAACGCTCGAGATCCTGATCGAGCAGCGCGCCGGCGAGCGCGGTCGCTGGGAGTGGGACCCGGTCGACGGCGAGATCGCCTACAAGCACGACCTGACGCCGATGCTGACGCACTACGGCTGCTCGGTCGACATCCTCAATCCGGCGGACGGCGACCTGCTCGACGTCATGCTCGTCGACGATGCGGCACGCGGGCGCGGCGAACACCTCTCCGCGCGCGTCATCGACGTGCTGGAGCGGTCGGACGGCGACCACAAGCTCCTCGCCATTCCGCTCGACGGCCGGCCGGAGCTGGATGGCGTGCGGGAGCGGATCTGGGCGTGGTATGTCGACCAGCGCAAGCCGGTGACGCGTTGGGGCGGCGAAGACGCCGCGCTCGCTCTCATCCGCGAATGCCGCGTCGCGCAGGATGCACGGTGAGCCGCGCCGGGCGCGCGCTCGAAGCTCTGGCTCCGTACATCGAGCGCGCCCGGAGCCTGTCCGGATGGACGTTCCCCGGACTCGTCGCGCGTCATCTCGACGCCGGCCCTCCGTGGGACTACGAATCTGCTGCGCGGGGGCGCGCCGCGGGCGTTCGCGCGGCGCTCGATATGGGTACCGGCGGCGGCGAGGTGCTCGCTCGCGTGGCCGCCGATCTGCCGACGCGCTTCGTCGCCACGGAGGAGTGGGTGCGCAACGCGCCCGTCGCGAATCGCCTCCTGGCGCCGCTGGGCATCGACGTGGTGCGCACACAGAGCCTGTCGCTGCCGTTCCGCGACAGCGCGTTCGATCTGGTGCTCAACCGGCACGAGGAGCTCGAGCCGTCGGAGGTCGCGCGTGTCCTGTCGCGCTCCGGGACCGTGTTGACGCAGCAGGTCGGCCCCGACAACTGGCCGGAGCTGGACCAGTTCTTCCCGAGGCGACACGACTTCGGCGACCTCTTCGCGCAGTATCGCGATGGATTCGAGACGGCCGGCCTCACGCTCGTCAGCGCGCTGCAGCACCGCGAGCGCGTCGCGTTCGGCTCGCTGGGCGACGTCGTCTACATGCTGCTGGTTGCGCCGTGGGACATCCCTGGCTTCGATCCCGAAGCCGACATCGAGGCACTGCTGGCACTCGAAGATGCCTGCGGCACCGCAGATGGGGTCGTTCTCACCGAGAGCCGCTTCCTCATCGAGGCCCGCAAGCCGTCGTGATGCGCGGTCGGAGGTGCGTGCGCCACGGGTGCGCTACCATGGGTATGCCTCGGCGGCTGGAAGGAAAGGACGGACACCAGGACATGCAAGAACTACGCGAACGGCTTCAGGCTCTGCGCGAACGCGTCTCGCATGTCATGGTGCGTCTTTGACATCGCCGGTATAGAAGCCGAGGCCGCCCGGCTCGAAGAGCAGTCGGCCGCCCCCGATCTGTGGAACGACAGCCAGTCCGCCCAGGATCTCATGCGGCGGCTGTCGGCCGTGCGCGGGCGCATCGCCACGTGGCGCGGGCTGGAAGCGAAGATCCGCGAGTCGCTCGACCTGGTCGACCTCGCCGAAGCCGAACACGACGAGGCGATCGCCGCCGACATCGCGCGCGATGCGGACGCGATGGAGCGCCAGCTCGACGATCTCGAGTTCGAGCTGACGTTCGCGGGGCCGTACGACGACCGCAACGCCATCCTCGCCATCCACGCGGGCGCCGGCGGCACCGAGTCGCAGGACTGGGCCGAGATGCTGCTGCGCATGTTCCTGCGCTGGTGCGAGCGCCGCGGCTTCCCGACGGAGGTGATCGACCTGATGCCCGGCGAGGAAGCCGGCATCAAGAGCGCCACCATCGAGATCACGGGCGCGCACGCCTACGGCTACCTCAAGAGCGAGCGCGGCGTGCACCGGCTCGTGCGCCTCTCGCCCTTCGACTCGGAGAACAAGCGCCACACGTCGTTCGCGCTGGTGGAGGTGCTGCCGGAGGCCAGCGACGCCGCCGAGGTGAAGGTCAACCCCGACGACCTGCGCGTCGACGTCTTCCGCGCCAGCGGCCACGGCGGCCAGAACGTGCAGAAGAACTCCACCGCCATCCGCATCACGCACCTGCCGACCGGCATCGTCGTCACCTGCCAGAACGAGCGCTCGCAGGGGCGCAACCGCGAGTCGGCCATGCGCGTGCTCGAAGCGCGCCTCATCGAGATCGAGCTGCAGCGGCACGCCGAGGAGCAGGCGCGCCTCAAGGGAGAGCACGTCAGCGCGGGCTGGAGCAACCAGATCCGCAGCTACGTGCTGCACCCCTACAAGATGGTGAAAGACCACCGCACCGGCTACGAGACCAGCAACGCCGCCGCGGTGCTGGAGGGCGACTTGGACGAGCTGATCAAAGCGTACCTGCGGTCGACCATGGGGGAACATGCTGCGTAAGACCTTCGTACTCACCGCCATGATGGTCGCGCTCGCCGCGATGAGCCTGCTGCCGCAGCAGCCCCGGACTGCATCGGCGCAGCAAGCGATCACGGTCATCTCCGATGAGCCGCGCAACGAGTTCCCGTCCGGCGTTTCGTTTGCCGTCTCGTTCACCGCGCCCGCCGCGTCGAAGGAGGTGCGGCTCCACTACACGCTCGCTCCCGACGGCACGGGCGCGACGGCCGTCGCCGACTGCACCGGCAGCGCGACCATCAGCTGCAGCTTCAAGCTGACGAGCGGCCGCGGCATCTTCATCATCCCTGGCGCGGAGATCACGTACCGTTGGGAGATCGAGGACGCCGCCGGTAACAAGCTCGCGACCGCCGACAAGCTCTACGTACACGAAGACACGCGCTTCACGTTTAAGACGATCGAGCAGGCCAACATCACCCTGCACTACCACTCGGGCACCGAGACGCAGGCGCGCGCCGTGTTGCAGGCCGTCGCCGACACGATCGAGAAGGTCAGCGCGCTCGAGAAGACGCAGGTGACGTTTCCGGTCAAGGTGTATCTCTACACGACGGCAGATGAGATGCAGCCAGCCATCGCCCCGGGGGGCGGCGGCCGCGGCGTGCAGGTGCTCGGCGAGGTGGTGTACTCCGACACGGCCATGGTCTCGGCCGACGTTGCGACGCTGGATATCGCCCGCCACGAGGTCGCCCACATCGTCACAAAGCAGGCGACCAAGGGTCCGTTCGATATCGCCGGCTGGCTGAACGAGGGGATCTCCGTCTACTCGCAGGCGCGGCCACTCGCCGGCCACGACTCCGCGCTCCAGGCCGCCATTTCGAGCGACCGCGTGCTCTCCATCAAGGAGCTGAACTCGTCAGCGTCGGGATCGAGCGGCGCGACGGTCGGCCTCTACTACGGCCAGGCGGGATCGATCGTCAAGTTCCTCGTCGACACGTACGGCGCGGACAAGTTCGCCGACTTGCTGAAGACATTCAAGGACGGTTCGACGCCGGACAAGGCGTTCCAGAGCGTCTACGGATTCGATCAGCTAGGCATGGAGAACGCCTGGCGCAAGTCTGTGGCCCTGCCGGAGCGGAAGGCGAGCGCCGCCGCCACCCCCCAGAGCACGCAGCAGGCCGACGCCGCCACGACGCCCTCGGCCAATCCGACGTCGGCGGCGGCGTCGAAGACGTCGTCAGGCGGCGGCTCCTCACGCACCGCCATCGTGATCATCGCCGGGCTGGCGATCCTGGTGCTCGCGGCTGCGGCCGGCGCGGTTGCCGTCGTGCAGCGCCGCCTGTAGCGGTTCCCGTATCAGACCGTCGCGACGAAGCAGCCGGCGGCCTTCGGCACGCGGAAGGTGCCCTCGCTGCTCAAGCTGCTATCGGCTTGTGCGCGCAGCGCCGCTGCTGCCCGCCGGTCCGCGCCCCAGGTTCAGCAGCCGCACGCCGCTGGTGCCAGTCACGTCGTACAGGCCCGGCCGGAAGTTGTAGAGCGCTTGCGTGCTGCGCGCCGCGTCCTGCGTCAGCAGGATCGTGAAGTGATCGGTCAGGTAGAACTTGCTGAACTGGGTGTAGTCCAGCAGCCAGACGTACGTCACCTGGTGCGCATCATCGACGGCTTTGCCCATGTCGGTCAGCTGGCTGATCGACGTGGTGTCTTTTTCGAGAATGCCGAGTCGCAGGCGGTCGCGGTTCAGCACGGCGAACTGCGGGTAGGAAAACCCGATCATGACGACGCTGTGGCCCGGCACCTCCAGCTTCTCGAGGTCACGCGAGAATGCCAGCTGCGTCCTCATCGTAGAGCGATTGGACAGCACCAGCCCTTCGCCGAGCCGCGCGTGCGTGAACACGCGGGCGTTCAAGTCCGCCCCGTGCGATCCCAGGTCGACGAACCCCGCGAAGATGATCATCGCCACGCTGCCCAGCAGCACCCACTTCTGGAAGTACTTCGCCATCACCAGGAAGCCGAACGGGTACAGGGGGATCAGATACGCCGACTCGTGCGGCAGGCGCAGGAACACCACCACGACGAGGGCGATCACGATCATCCACAGCATCACGTGCTTGTCGCGCAGGAAGTCGACCGGCAGTCGGATCAGCCGCGGCAGGCTCAGCCCCGTCGCGACGAGCACGGCCATCGATCCCAAGAGGCCCAGCGTGTCCTTGCCCAGCAGCCGGAGCACATTCAGGTAGCCGACCTTCGCGTCGTAGAAGCGCAGGAAGTCCGCCCCGTACTTCCACACGATGGGCAGGTACGCCACCATCGGTATGGCGATGGTCCACACGAAGAAATCACGCAGTTCGCGCCGCTTGCCGTCGCGGATCAGGTACAGCACGAATGGGATCACCAGCACTATTGAAGTGGAGCGCGAGGCGGCAGCCAGGCCGAGCATGACGCCCGCCGGCGCAACTTGCTCTTCGAGCAAGAAGTAGTAGCAGCCGAGGATGAACGTCAGTGCCCACATGTAGTCCATCGTCGTCATGCTGTTGATCCACAGCAGCGGCGTGAACGCGAAGCCGGCGACGATCAGCCCGCGGTTCGGCAGCTCGAGCTTCGAGACGATCTGCGCGAAGAACCAGACTCCCACCAGCGAGACCGCCACCGTCAGCGAATTCGTGGCGAGCCAGCCGCCCTTGATCACGGCAGCGCTCGCCAGTTCCGGTACGGGATAGCCGGGCAGCCGCGAGGGATAGAACTCGTGATGGTCCCAGAGCCAGTAGCCGGACAGCGCCATGCGCCACGCATCAGGATCCGTGCCGTAGCCGATGTTCATGAACGGGGCGCGGCTCGCCACGTACGCCAGCGCCAGCGCCACGAATGCGAGCGGCCGCGCGAAATCGATGCCAATCGCGCGGCTGATCGCGGCGATGGCGCCGGATCGCTGTGCGCTCTCGCCCCCGGCGCCCGCCGTCATGCCTTCGAACGCGTCGCTGATCTCCACACCTCCACCCGAAGCTGCCGTCGCGCAGCCCGCGCCACTATGACGGCGCTCCGTCCTCCGAAAGCCGTTGCCACACGGCGAACACCCGCTGGATCGCCGTGAAGTGCGACAGCACCGCAAGGATCCAGAGCGCCCCGAGCACCGCTCCGTGGCCCGCGATGAGCGCGGCCCCCAGCAGGAGCACGCGCTCGGCCCGCGTGAACAGCCCCTCGCGCAACGTCAGGCCGATGCCCTCGGCGCGCGCGCGCACGTAGCTCACCATGATCGAGCCGACGATCGCGGCGTAGCAGAGGACCACTTCCTGCGTATGACCGCCGCCCGCCGTGTAGTGATACAGCAATCCCGCCAGCACCGCGGCCTCCGACAGGCGGTCGAGCACCGAGTCGAACACGGCGCCGAATTTCGTCACCGTGCCCGTCTTGCGCGCCAGCGCGCCATCGAGCAGATCGAGCGCGCTGAAGATCAGCATCAGGATGCCCGCGGGCAGAAGGTGCCCGCCGGCCGCGAGGGCGCCCGCCGCCACATTGCCGGCGAACCCCGCGACCGAGATCATGTTCGGCGTGACGCCCGCCGCAGCCAGCGGCGCGACGACAGGATCCGTGAATCGCGTCGAGATCTTGTGCGGGACGAGCGTGAATGACGGCAATCTGCCCCCGGCGAGTTGAGCGTAATTCCTCTTGAGGGAGACTATACCGGCAGCGGCTTTGCGGCACACGGCCGGTCATGTTGCGCGGTCCCCGCGATCGGGTATCGTAGGGCGCAAACGCGATCGAGCTCTGAAAGAAGGCGAAGTATGTCCGAATCGGTAACGGTGCTCTATGCGCGCGGCGAGGCCCGCATCGACGACGCCCTCGCGGAGGGCGGCGACCTCTGGCTGCGCCTCGACGACCTTACGCGCGCGAGCGGCTGGGCGCTCAAGCCCGAAGGCGCCTGCCTGGGCGAGGTCTGCGTGCCGCTCCCGGCCGGGCGCCGCGGCCGCTTCGTACGTGATGACGGCCCCGACGCGCGATTCAACCTGCCGGAGCTTGCGCGCATGCTCGATATGCCTGTCGTGGCCGACTCGACGACGCGCACCTGGTGCTTCGGAGAGAGCGCACCCGCGCGCGGCAAACAGCGCGAGTCGCTGAAGGCGCCCGACTTCACGCTCCCCGACCTCGAAGGCCGCGCGCACGCGCTCTCCGACTATCGCGGCAAGAAGGTCTTTCTCGTCGCGTGGGCCTCGTGGTGAGGCTGCCGCTTTGACCTGCCCGTGTGGCAGGCCCTGCGCGAAGAGCTCAAGGACCGGAACTTCGAGGTCATCACCGTCGCGCTCGACACCGGCGGCGCCGAGGCCGCGCGGGCTGCGATCGAGCGCGCCAGTCCGACGCACCCGTCGCTGATCGACGAGCGTCACGTCGTCGCCGACCTGTACGGCATGGTCAATGTCCCGACCGCCGTCTGGATCGACGAGGCCGGCACGATCGTCCGCCCGCCGGAGACGCCCGCGAGCAGCGCCCGCATGGCCGAATTGATCGGCATCGGCCCCACGGAGTACGTCGATGCGCTGCGTGACTGGGTGGCGAATGGCGAAGCGAGCGCCTACATCCCAGCGGCCGGCGAGCGCCGCAGGCGCCTGCACCGATCCGACGCGACGGAAGCGCTCGCGGCAACGCACTTCCGGCTGGCGGAGCACCTGTATCTGCGCGGAGAGCGTGATGCTGCGCGCCCGCACTTCGAGGAGGCGCTGCGGCTGCGTCCGGAGAGCTGGACCTATCGCCGCCAGATGTGGGCGAACTACGAGCCGCAGAACAACATGAACCGCGAATGGTACAACGCCGCCATGGCCACCGGCGACGTGCCGTACTACGCACCGGTGCAGTTCGGCGATACCGCTCCCGACGCAGCGGCGACGGCGCAGAAGCAGCGCGAGACCTACGAGGCGCTGTTCAAGCCACTCATGGCGCCCGACCCGTAAGCAGCGCTGTGGGTTGTTTCGTGCGCGTGGTCCCGGGGGCGTCGATTATCGAGACGACGCTGCGGCGGGCTCGTCGATGAAGTAGCGCACGCGTTCTTTCTTGAACTCGCGGGCGCTCCAGAGGATCTCGTAGTCGTCGATACCAACCGCCACCGCCAGGTCGGCCACCGTCGCCGCGACGTCGGCCCGCGTCTCACAGTGCACCATCGAGAACAGCGGGTAGGGCCAGTCCGGGAACGTCGGCCGCCAGTAGCAGTGGCTCACGCGCGTGTCCGCCGCGAGCAGCGCGCCGACCTCCTCGATGCGGTTCTCCGGCACGCGCCAGCACGCCATCCCGTTCGCGCTGAAGCCGGCCTCCTGGTGCCGCAGCACCGCCGCAAATCGGCGCAGGATCCCCTCTTCGCGCATCGCCCGCAGGGCGGCCAGCAGTTCCGCCTCACCCATGCCGAGCTGCTCGGCTTCGACCGCCCACGGCCGCGACATAAACGGCAGGTCATCCTGGCAGACGCGGATGATCGCCTTGTCCTGTGTGCTGAGGTCGCGCCGGAGCGCCCCGCGCTTCTGTTCCCGCGGCTTCGAGTCGGTCTTCTTGCCGACCATGTCGTACTCCACCGCGATTTTGAACAGCTTGATCGCCGGCAGGACGTGGTACGTGATGGCCCCCGCGCGTTGCGCCAGGTCCCCCACCGTCGCGTCGAAGTCGCGCTCACGCGGGATCGCCAGCACGAACCAGATGTTGAAGTGATGCTCGCGCGCGTAGTTGTGGCTCACGCCGGCGTCCGCCGTGATCACCGCCGCCGCTTCGTCCAGCCGCGACGGCTCGATGGCGACCGCGACCAGCGCGCTCTTGTATCCGATGCGGAACACGTCGAAGATCGGACTCAGGTGCCGCAGCACGCCGTCGTCGCGCATCGCCTGCGCCCGGCGCAGCAACTCATCCTCGGCGATGCCGAGCTGCGCCGCGATCGGCGCGAACGGTTGCTCCACGAGTTCGATGGAACCCTGCAGCGCGTTCAGGATCTGCCGGTCGGTGAGGTCGAGTTCGGCCATGCAACATGCAGGCGAGGGGACCGCCCTCGCCCGAAGCTCCGATCTATGAGTAGCGTTCTTCGGTCCACGGGTCGCCGTGGATGTGGTAGCCGTACATCTCCCAGAACCCGGGCTTCTCATCGTCCATGAAGACCAGCCCGCGCACCCACTTCGCGCTCTTCCAGAAGTAGAGCTTCGGCACGACGAGGCGCATCGGCCAGCCGTGCTCCATCGTCAGCGGCTGCCCGTTGTGCTGGTGCGCGAGGATGACGTCGTTATCCATCAACTCTGTGAGCGAGACGTTCGTCGTATAGCCGCCGAAGCTGTGCAACATGACGTGCTTCGCCTCCCGCTTTGGGCGCACGTGCTTCAGCAAGTCCGTGAACAGCACGCCCGTCCAGTCGTTATCGAACTTGCTCCAGTGCGTGACGCAGTGGATATCCGTCCGGATCGTCGTCTGCGGCAGCGCCATGAATTCGTCCCACGTGAAGTGCACTTCCTCGTCGACGAGCCCCACGACCGAGAACTTCCACGTCGCGAGGTCGATGCTGGGCACGCCGCCGTAGTGCAGCACCGGCCAGCCGTCGGTCAGCTTCTGCCCCGGAGGCAGGCGCGTGCCGAAGCGCTCGTGGTCCTCCCTGGCGCGGCGATTGAACAGGTCAAGAGCCATGGCTGTCAGCGTCCCTTCGGCCGTTTGGCTCTCAGAATATCACGCGCCCCTGCGACGATTGTGCGCAATCCTGAGCATTCGCGACGTGCTGCATTGCCGTCAGGGCACCGTGAGGCAGATCACGTTCGGCAGCGCCTGGATGCCCGCATCCGGCGTCTGACAGTGGGGATCGGGCGGGACCTCCCCTTCGAGGTTGGCCAGCAGCTTCATGCTCTTGCCGTCAGGTGCGCCGCTGTACCAGTAGCCATGCTGGGCCCCGAACGGATCCTCCGGAGGCGGCCCGCCCAGGAATTGTTCGAGCTTGCACAGCGAATCGCGGTCCTTGTAGACGCACACGCTCTGGACGTTGTTGTTGGTGTCGGGGAATCTTCCGTCCTTGTCCCGCAGCTTCTTCGTCGCCTCCAGCAGCACCAGCAGGTCGACACGCCGCCGGGCGTCGCGCTCGGCCGGCGTGCCAGGCGGCACCTTTCCGCCGACGGGCGTCTTCTTGACGGCTGGGCTCGGCGTCGGCTTCACGCCGGGCGGCGGCGGCGTGGGCTGCACATACGCGTAGCGCACCGGCGTGCCGATATCGCCGATGGGTGGCTTCGGCGTCGCCTCACCGCCCGTCGACACGTCCAGCCAGGCGACCGCGATCAGGGCCGCCGCCAGCAGCCCCACGGGCGCGATGATGTTCCATTTCAGGTTCTTCGGCACGGAACTCCGCCTCTTCTGCGCCTACCCGGCGATACTGCGCCCACTATATCAACGACCGGAACCCCCACCAATCACAGCCCCGTGGGCGGCGCTCTGCGCTCAGCGGTGCACCAAACGTGGTATCGCGCCGGCTAGTCCGGTGGGGCAATGCTTGACGCGCCGATGTCTTGAGCCGTTCGAAGGCGTTTCTTAGGGTTCGGACTATGCGCGTTTAACACCCGGCAGCCGATACTGAGGCTGTTAAGGCCAAGACCCATCGCGTGAAGAGCACACACGTGTTGGGGCTTCTTCAGAGAGACCAGGGCGCACCCCGTCACCAGACTGCCGGCGCCCTGGTCTTTTCACCTCCCTCAGATGCGTTGCCCGATGACCGAACGCGGCGCCTGCGCCGCGCATGGAGGCGCTGTGCGAAACGGTGGAGGAACTGCCGCTACGCCGACGTGGAATCCTCGTCGGCGCCCCCGAGCTGGTAGGGCACTTCCGTGATCACCGCGTTCGGGCGGTCGAGGAGCGCGTTCTTCAGGCGTCGCGCCGACTGGTTGTGCAGCCACCGCTGCCACGGCCAGGCCGTCCGCATCTCGGGCAGCACCACCGTCACGTATTGCCCCGGATCAACCCGCTCGAGCGCGTCGATGTACGAGAGCACGGGCAGCACGAACGAGCGGTACGGCGAATCGATGATCATCATCGGCACGTCGAGCACGGCGGCTTCCCACGCCTCGCGCAGCCGGTGGCCCTCCTCCAGATCGTCGGTGATATGCAGCGCCGTCACGTTCGGAGACATCGCGCGCGCGTAGTCGACCGTGCGGAGCGTTGCGCGATTCAGCTCATCGACCGGTACCAGCACCACCTGCTTGCGGCGCGGGCCCGTCTCGACGATCTGGCCCCGGGGTACGGCCAGCTTTCGCTCCACGCCGCCGTAGTGCTGGTGAATGGCGTGGAACGTCAGCGCGAGCACCAGCATCGCCAGCATGCTGAGCCATGCGCCCTCGTTGAATTTCGTGCCGCCGACGATCGCCGCGACCACCGCCGTCGCCGCGGCGCCGATGGCGTTGACGATCATGCTCCGCAGCCAGCCCGGCTCCTTCAGCCGCAGCCAGTGCACCACCATACCGCTCTGCGACAGCGTGAACGATACGAACACGCCAAAGGCGTACAGCGGGATCAGTTCGTCGACGTCGGCGTCGAAGATGATCAGCAGGGCCGCCGCGGCGCCCCCCAGCACCCAGATTCCGGTCGAGAAGGCGAGCCGGTCGCCCCGGAACGTGAACTGGTGCGGCAGGAACCGGTCCTTGGCCAGGATCGAGCCCAGCCGCGGGAAGTCCGCGTAGCTCGTGTTCGCGGCCAGGATCAGGATCAGCGCCGTCGTTACCTGCACGCCGTAGAACAGCGGCGAGTGCCCGAAGACGGTCTGCGCGATCTGCGCCGGCGCCGACACTTCGTCGGAATGCTGCACGCCCAGTTCGTGCGCGAGGATCGTCAGCCCGATGAAGAACACTCCGAGGATGACCGCCATCCACATCAGCGTCGCGGAGGCGTTCCGGGATTCCGGCTTCTGGAAGGCCGGGATGCCGTTCGAGATCGCCTCCACTCCGGTCAGCGCCGCGCACCCCGAGGCGAACGCCCGCAGCACGATGAACCACGTCAGCGCCGATGACCCGGCCGGGTGCAGCGCCTCCGGCGCCTGCGCTCTCAGGTTCGGATCGATCGCCAGGCGGGCGAATCCGGCCACCAGCAGGACGGCGAACGCGATGATGAACATGTACGTCGGGATGGCGAAGATCGTGCCTGACTCGCGGATGCCGCGCAGGTTAAGCAGCGTGATGATCGCCACCATCCCCACCGCCAGCTCGACGCCGAGATGCCGCAGTTCCGGCACCGCCGACGTGATCGCGAAGACGCCCGCCGCGATCGATACCGACACGGTCAGGATGTAGTCGACGGAGAGCGCGGCGGCTGCGGTCAGCCCCGCCGTGTCGCCTAGGTTCTCCCGCGCCACGATGTAGGCGCCGCCGCCGCTCGGGTACGCCTTGATCGTCTGCCGGTACGAGAACGTCACGATCGCCAGCAGCACCCCGATGGCCAGCGCGATCTCCAGCGAGTGCGTGAGCGCGCCCGTGCCGGCGGCGACGAGCACCAGCAGGATCTCGTCGGTGGCATACGCGCTGGACGAAAGTGCGTCGGACGAGAAGACGGCCAGCGCCTTGACCTTCGACAGCCGCTGCTCGCCCGCCTCTTCCGACGAGATCGGCGACCCGACGGCGACCTTCCGGATGCGGCGCCAGAATGCCTCGGTGCCGCTTCGTGGTGCTGTCGCCCGGTCCGTGGCGCGGAACGTGCCCTCGTCCGCGCCCCGTTCGAACCGCCGGTCGGCCGTGCGCACCCTGCGCGCGAAGCGCGAGCCCGGCTTCGCCCCGCGCACGATCTCGGTCTGCTCGACGCCAGGGAGGCCGCTGGTGCGCGGCACGCGGATACGCCGGTGCTGCTCATCGTCGTTCAGGTCAGGTTCAGGCTGGTCAGCCACAGGGGCGCGCCCTTTCGCGGCGGAACGGCTCGCGTCTGCGGCTCAACAGTGCGGTTCCGGGGAAGTTGCGGGGCGGATCGTCGCCCGCGGTTCGTCGTGTGATCATGGAGGCCGCTCTCCGGAAGAGCGTAGCGCGGCCAGTATGCGGGGTAAAGCAGAGCGATATGGCGGCTCGCGCTAGCTCAAGCGGTACGGCACCTCGATCACGACGGTCCGCGGCCGGTCCATCAGCGCCTTCTTCAACCGCTGCGATGATTGGTTGTGCAGCACGCGCTGCCACGGCCGGCGGGAGCGATATTCCGGCAGGACGATGGTGATCGTCTGGTCCGGGCCGGCACGCTCGAGCGCTTCGATGTACGAAAGCACGGGCCCCAGCAGCGTGCGATATTCCGATTCCACCATCGCGAGCTGTACGCCAGGGAATGCCTCATCCCACGCATGTCGCAATGCTGCACCGGCCTCCGGGTCCTCCATGACGTGAAGCGCCGTGACGCTGCTCGAGATGGAGCACGCGTACCCGACAGCGCGCGCCGTAGCGCGATTCAACTGGTCGATAAGCACGACGACCGGCTGGCCAAGCCGGCCAAACGTCATGCTCTCGAATGCATCGCCCCCATCGAGGCTGAGCTGCTTCTGCACGCCCCGGTAGTGCCGCCCGATCTGCCAGAACAGCAAGGCCAGGAGGACAATCGCGATGATCGTGAGCCATGCGCCGTGGGTGAACTTCGTCGCGGCGATGATCACCGCCACGACGCCCGTCGCCGTCGCTCCGACGCCGTTGATCGTCATCGCCCGGCGCCAGCCGGATTCGCGCGATGCCCTCCAGTGCACCACCATCCCCATCTGGGACAGGGTGAAGCCGACGAACACGCCAACGGCATACAGCGGGATCAGCTTGTGCGTGTCCGCACCGTAGGCGATGAGCAGCAGCACGGATGCGAACGCAAGCACCATAATCCCCCACGAGTAACCCAGCCGGTCACCCCTGAACGTAAAGATGTGCGGTACCCAGCGATCGCGTGCCATGACCGAAGCCAGCGCAGGCAGTCCCGCAAAGCTCGTGTTCGCCGCGAGCACCAGGATCAGCGCCGTTGCGATCTGCACGATGTAGAAGAGCGGGCCGCCCACGAACACGGCATCCGCGATTTGCGCGACCACCGTCTTCGTCTCCGATGGGTAGACGCCTATCTGGTGCGCGAGGATCGTCAGGCTTACGAACAGCACCGTCAGGATCCCCGCCATCCATGACAGTGTTGTGGCGGCGTTTTTCGCCGACGGCTCTTTGAACGCCGGCACCCCGTTGGAGATCGCTTCAATCCCCGTCAGCGCGGTCGCTCCCGACGAGAACGCGCGCAGGATCAGGAACAGCCCGACGGACTCGCCGCCCGGCACGATCGCGTCCTCGTGCGGCACGGAGTCGATCCCGCCGAGCGCGACGCGCGCCAGACCAACGACGATCATCGTACTGAAGGCCAGCAGAAAGAAGTACGTGGGGATCGCGAAGATCGATCCGGCTTCGCGCAGCCCCCGCAGGTTACCGATGGTCAGCAGTGTCACGAACACGATCGCCAGGATCACGCGTTCGTCGTGAAGCTCCGGGATCGCCGAAGTAATCGCCGCCACGCCCGCGGCCGTACTCACCGCCACTGTCAGCGTGTAGTCCACAACCAGCGACGCACCGGCGACGAGCCCCGGCATCGTGCCAAGGTTGTCCATCGCGACCTTGTACGCGCCGCCGCCGTTTGGGTACGCGCGGATCGTCTGCCGGTACGACGTCGCGACGATCACCAGCAGCACGGCGATCGCGATACTGATCGGGATCGAAAACGTCAGCGCACCCGCACTCGCGAGGATCAGGATGAGCAGGATCTCTTCCGTCGCGTACGCGGTCGACGACAGCGCGTCGGAGGAGAAGATCGCCAGGGCCTTCACCTTGGTCAGGCGCTCTTCGGCCAGCCGCGAAGACGCGAGAGGGACGCCCAGCAGGGTCCGCTTGAACATCCGCAGGGCGCGCCCGGCCGCGGTACGAGGCAGGTCCGCAACCTGCGTAGCGCGGATCGTGCCCTGCGCCTCACCGCGCTCGAAGCGTCGCTCACCGACACGTGTCAGGCGCGCATAGCGCGAGCCCGGTTTGGTGCCGTGGTAGATCTCTGTCTGGCTCTCGGGGTTGAACTCCGGCCGCCGTTTGGGCGCGGCTTCGCGCTCACGCTCTTCGGGCGCGTCCGTATCGAGGCGGCCGGTGCGCTCCGGGGCGGCGCCGGCCCCTTCCGCAGCCGGCGCCGGACGCGGACGCCGGACGCGCCGGATCGTCTGCCGTGTGCCTGCCTGCACGGGCGCGGGCGCCGGCGGCGCCTTGGCGTCGGCACCAGCAGCCTCTGGTTGCTCGCTCTCCGCCGGGGGTTCCTGCTCGATGCTCATAGCTGCTCTGCCATCGCGATAGTATCGGGTATTGGGGCGCGCCAATGCCATGGGCACGCCATTGGTGGCGGCGGGCGTGTGTTACGCTTGCCCCAGTATGACTGCGAATTCCCATCCTGAGGTGCGCACAACCCGCGGTTCATCCCCGCGGGGCGCCATCGGCTGCCTGTCGTTCTCCCGATAGACAGACCCAGCCAGTGACCATGCTGGCGTGACATTCAGGAGCAGCATCACCATGAAGATCGAACTCTACGACACGACGCTCCGCGACGGCGCCCAGATGGAGGGCATGTCGCTCTCGGTCGAAGACAAGCTCAAGATCGCCCGCAAGCTCGATGAGTTGGGCGTCCACTACATCGAAGGTGGCTGGCCCGGCAGCAACCCCAAGGACGCCGAGTTCTTCGTCCGGGCGCAGTCCCTCAACTTCCAGCATGCGCGTCTCGCAGCCTTCGGCTCGACCCGCCGCGCCGGCGGCGATGCCGCCACGGACGCGAACCTGCGCGCCCTGCTCGACGCGCGCACGCCCGTCGTCACGCTCGTCGGCAAGGCCAGCGATGTGCATGTCCGCGATGTCATCGAGACCTCGCCCGAGGAGAACCTGGCGATGATCGCCGATTCCGTCCGGCTGATGCGCGAGAACGGCCGCACCGTCTTCTTCGATGCCGAGCACTTCTTCGACGGCTACTACTCCGACCCGAAGTACGCGCTGGCTTGCCTGAAAGCCGCCGCCAGCGCCGGCGCCGGCTGCCTGGTGCTGTGCGACAGCAACGGCGGCATGACGACGGAGCAGCTCGTCGCCGCGATCCGCGCCGTGAAGGCCGAGGTCGACGTCCCGCTCGGCATCCACACGCACAACGACGCCGACCTCGCCGTCGCCAACTCGCTCGCCGCGGTGGCGGAGGGCGTCCAGCAGGTGCAGGGCTGCGTGAACGGCTACGGCGAGCGCTGCGGCAACGCCAACATCATCAGCATCATCGCCAACCTCAAGCTCAAGCTCGGCAACGACGTCGTCAGCGACGAGCAGCTGGCGATGCTCACCGACGTGAGCCACTACATCAGCGAAGTCGTGAACATCGTCCCCGACCCGTACCAGCCGTACGTAGGAGGCAGCGCCTTCACCCACAAGGGCGGCTTGCACGTCGCCGCCGTGCTTAAGTCCGACGCCTCGTACCAACACGTGCCGCCCCAGCGCGTCGGCAACACCCGCCGCCTGGTCGTGTCGGAGCTCGGCGGCAGCAGCGGCGTGCAGCAAAAGCTTAAGGAGGTTGGCTTCGAGTCCGAACTCTCGCGCGACGAAGCGCGCAAGCTGCAGGAACTCGTGAACGAGCAGGAGTCCAAGGGCTACCAGTTCGAGGGCGCCGAGGCCTCCTTCGAGATGCTCGTGCGCCGCGCCCGCCCCGGCTACGTCGTGCCCTTCGAACTGGAGGACTTCTGGATTGTCGAGCGCCGCGCCTCCGCAAGCGCGGAGCACGACCGCGAGATGCAGGCCGAGGCGATGGCCAAGGTCCGCATCGGCGGCAAGTTGCTGCAGACCGCAGCGGAGGGCAACGGCCCCGTCAACGCGCTCGACGCCGCCGTGCGAAAGGCCCTGGTCGAGTTCTTCCCGGCGATCTACGCCGTCAAGCTCATCGACTTCAAGGTGCGCATCATCGATAGCGCCGCCGGCACCAGTGCTGCCGTCCGCGTGCTGATCGAGTCGAGCGACGGCGAGCGCAGCTGGACGACGGTCGGCGCCAGTACCGACATCATCGAGGCGTCGTGGCTCGCGCTGGCCGACTCGCTGGAGTACTTCCTCGTCAAGCGCGCCGGCTGGACACCCGGCTGACGCTCGGGCGCAGCCATACGGGGAACAACGAGAGACCACCGGACGGCGGTCTCTCTGCTCGTTCTGCGCGTCGTTTCGGTCAGTGGGCAGCCGCTCCCTGGCTCATCGCCGCCAGGATCGTCGCCGTCGACGGCATCCCGCGCTCGTAGAAGCGCACCACGCCCTCGCGGTCGATGCCGACGACGGTGCGATTGACCAGCGTCACGATCGGGATCGGCATCAGCGCGTCATACGCGCGCGAGACGCGGGCGCCGTTGTCGAGCAGTAGCGGCGTCTTGAAGCCGTGCTTCTCGCTGAACTTCTTGTGGTTGCCGGCGCTGCCCGGATTCACGCCGAACACCGCCACGCCTTCCGCCACGTACTTGTCGTAATCGTCGCGGGCGGTGCAGAGCTGTTTCGTGCAGCCCGGCGTGTTGTCGGCCGGATAGAACATCAACACGACCGATGACTTCCCGCGGAAGTCGCCCAGCCGGACGTGGTTGCCGTTCTCGTCTTCCAGATCGAACTCGGGCGCCGCTTCTCCGACCTTCAGCATCTGCCACTCCTTGCAACGCGGGCGACCCACCTGTGGGTGCGATCGTACCATCGTCGCTCCAGTGTACGACCGCACGTCCTTAGAAGTTCTATACTCGCGGCGCGCGCGCCCGCCGCGTGGCCGCCGGCGGTATTTCCCGGAAATATGCTGATAAAGCAAGCAAAGACTTGGTAAAACTCCTTCACCTAGCCCGAATCGCTTCCTACAATGCGCGCGGACTGAAGGGATCGAAGCAAAGAGGAGCATCGCCATGACCTACGTGATCACCGAAGCGTGTATTGGGCAGAAGGACCGGTCCTGCGTCGATGTCTGTCCGGTGGACTGCATCCACGATGATGGTGACGACGACAAGATCCTGTACATCGACCCGGACGAGTGCATCGACTGCGGCGCCTGCGAGCCGGCCTGCCCGGTAAACGCGATCTTCGCCGAGGACGACGTGCCGGACAACTTCAAGGCGTACACCGAGATCAACGCCCTCTGGTTCAAGGACAAGGCAGGCGCGCGTGGCAAGGTCGACGCCATCGCACCCTAGGCTCTGTGTCACTGAATACGAACACGAAGGCCCGGACATCGCGCCCCGGCCTTCGCGGTGTTCGGGTTCAGCCGCGTCGAGACCGCCTATCGCCCAATAGCTGGCGCGTCCCGACGCGCGTCGCCCCGGCGAGATCCTCGGTTCCCTCTCGCCAGTCGTTCAGCCCGAGCCTTCACGCCCAACAGGCACTTCCGCTGGAAAAAGATGTCAAGCGCCCGTGGAGAACCGGGCGCGCCGAGAGCCTCCACGATGCGAGGTGACACTCTTACCGGAAATCCGTTGCTCTCGCCACGGAACCCGGTCAGTATTCGGTCAGAGCGCGCACGTAGGATGTGAATCTTGAGCGTCTGCGGTAGATCTTGCCCTCGCTACCGCAGGCCTCAGGATGTGGTGGCGGGGTGGCGCATCACGACGAAGTGGCTGCGCTACCCTCCGCCCGTTCTCCCCCCGCTGGCTCGACCGCTCCGGAACCTGCGCGATGGCCCCGCGAAGCACGCCGCTGCCACGCGAGTGACGCCTCACCGGCCAGCACTACCAGTCCGGCCCAGACGATGATGTCGCCCGGACTCGCGACGAAGCCGCCATCACCCACGTGCACGATGATGCGGTCGCCCAGCGCGACGGCGCGGCCACCGCCTGAGCCGACGAGCGCGTCTTTCGAGCCGCTGATCCATTCGCCGGGCCGATACCGCGCGGCTCGCTCGTCGCCGGCCGCCGCCGCGACGGTGCCCCGCTCGATGGGCATGAGGCCTCCGTTCGCCAGGATCACAGCCAGGTTGGCCGCGAGCCCCACGAACATTATCCACGTGCCCAGACGGTGCCGCAGCGGCCAGAGCGCCAGCGGTACGCCGGCGATGGTCGCGGGCAAGGCGATCCTTACGGCCATGGCCGACGGCGCGAAGCGGATGGCGCCGAACTGCGCCGCGACCAGCGCCAGCGCCACGAGTGCGCTCCAGAGTGCCGTGCGCTGTGTCACCTGTGCGGCCTTTCTCGCCCCGGCACTGATCGAAGCTCCCGCGGCGAAGGAGTATCGGCGCCGGTGCGGGCGCGTTGCAGCCGCCCATGTGAGACTGCGGCGGCCGCACGGACTCTATGGGGCCACGCTCATGGTCTCTCGACGCAGTGCGTGACCCCTGCCATAAGAGCTATCGGCCGGCGTTACCCGCGCTCCAGCCCCCTGGCCGACCATACGGTCGAACCCGCCGCCTTCCGTACGGGCGAGGTGGCGGGTTCGACAGCCGCCGGATCACCGTTCGGACGATGCCGCTGTGTTGTCCGTGCGCAGGGGCTGTGATAGGATCGCGCGAGTTAGCGTAGAAATTCACAAACTTCCCGGACCGAGGGAGCACACCTTGATCGAGCAGTTTGGCCGGGCGGGATTCCTGCTGATCTTCGCGGTCGCCTTCCCGCTCCTCCCCATCGTTGCCTCGGTCGCCCTGGGCATCTTCAAGATCCGCCCCGCCAAGCCGGACCCCATCAAGCAGTCGGTCTACGAGTGCGGCATGGTGCCCATCGGCGACGCTCACGTCCGCTACAACGTCCGCTATTACCTGTTCGCGCTGCTGTTCGTGGTCTTCGACGTCGAGGCGGTCTTCCTCTACCCGTGGGCCGTCGCGTACCGGCACCTGGGCGTCTACGCGTTCGTCGAGGCGATGATCTTCGTCGCGATCCTGGGCGTCGGGTATGCGTACGCCTGGCGCAAGCGCGCGATGGAGTGGATCTAGTGCCGCACCCGATCACCGTCACGCTTCCGGGCGTACACGTTGCCGCCCTCATCCGCGCCGCCCTGCCGGACGCCGTGCAGAGCGTCGCCGATGGCTACGTCGTGCTCGAACCGGCTGGCGCGTTTGAAGCCATGCGCTTCATTCGTGACGACGAGAGCCTCGACGGCAAGTTTCTCGTCCAGATGTGCAGCGTGGACATGATCACGCGCATCGACGTCGTCTATCACTTCTCATCGCTCGCGCAGAATCACATCTTCGAAGTGAAGGTGCCCGCTGATCACGAGCGTCCGGAGGTGCCGTCGATCAGTCCGCTCTGGACCGGCGCATGGCTCCAGGAGCGCGAGATCTACGACCTGATGGGCGTGC
>Ga0315281_10001585_pt1 | contig 33696 bp, 34 predicted proteins | sample YL17G07_0_MG_FD_204540 | JGI IMG/M metagenome (GOLD analysis project Ga0315281, IMG submission 204540) | Sediment microbial communities from Yellowstone Lake, YNP, Wyoming, USA - YL17G07_0 | ecosystem: Environmental > Aquatic > Freshwater > Lake > Sediment | place: USA: Wyoming | collected...
AGCGCCGCCGCTTCTTCGACCGCCCCGCTGATCAGCACGCGGTAGACGCCAGAGCGCGCGGGGTCGGAAAGCCGCTCGGCGAGCTTGCCCACTTATTTCCGGCCGCGCACCCAACCGGCGATGCCAGCCAGAAAATTGCGGCGGGATTCGTCGTGCTTCTTTGAGCGTTCCATCGTTCCTCCTTTATGCACGGACTCAACGAAATATTATATAGGCAAGCTCTACGGCTACAAATATGCGCGTTCCCGGTGCGGGTTGGCTTGGATCGACCGCGCCGGTCAATTTGGAAGGATGGCGAATCGGATGGTGTCCGCGGCACGCCGGACCGCAATGTTGGAGGGCGCAGCCGCGCGCCCAAAATGCTGTCAACCGCCCAAGCGCGAATATTTACGGAGTTCAACCTCGGCCGGGACCCCGGCCATGGATTGTGCGTGATTCAAAAAATTCCGACCGCTGGGTTGCGCTGGATCAACGCTTGCTGCGCGATGAACCTTCCGACCAATTGCAGTCATGGCACATATCGTTGCCTGGGCAACGCCCTTGCTGCTTTGCGAGACAATCCTTGTCGGTCTTAAAGAAGTGCAGCAATCTGGCGAACGCCGACGCATTGAATTCGGGAGCGACAGGTGTATCCCAGCCAAACCTTTTCGGGAAATCGAACATTGCATTGCCCTCCTCTATATTATTTCTAATTGGCTCTTCCCAACGCCGGCCGGCTTGCAGCGCCGCGAAACGGGACCAGAGCGAAACCCAGCACGATTTATATTAGCATAGGAAAAATTGCCCGGTCGACGCTTTGATACAGATCAATTGTGCAGCGAATCGGCAAGACCTTTGCAACGTCCGGAAGGGTACTTTGCAGGGGATCCCCTGGCCCGCATCTCGACTGTGCGCCAAAGCCCGGCAATGCCTCGTTCCGACAAGACCACAAGCGTCGCCAAGCGCACCCCAACATCGTCACCACCATGCGGGCGTGCGGCTACCCAACTCGCCTGCGGGCGCCGAGATTGCACCCGTTTTCCGGTAGCTCCCGCCACGAAACGCCGATTGACTGCGTTCTCAGCCCGAGCGATACTCCCCCGCGTGCCATTGAGTCTTCCACCCTTCGTGATCGCCACCTATTCCCGCCTGCCGTTCGACGTTGCCACGCTGAAATGCTTTCCGCTGGAGCGACCGGAGGCATGAGTGCGGCCCGCCCCAGGCACGCGTTTGCGCCGCGCGACCTCGCCGCGGAGATGGTCTATCCGCTGCTCGACGGATTGCCATTGCCGCTTATTCTGCTCCACGAGAGCGGCGATGTGCTGTTCTGCAACTGCGCCATGCGCGGCAAGCTGCCGCAGGAGAGCTCCGGCACGGGCCTGAAGAGCGTGATGCCGGATTACCATGCCGCCTTCGCTGGCGATCTGAGGCACCCGCGAAGGGTGTCCGTGACGCGCCATCCGGCCGGTGCCGCCGTGCATGAACGTTTGGAACTGTCGCGCTCGCAGCTGGGGATGGTCTTGACGGTGTTCGACCAGACCGAGCTCATCGAGCGCGAAACCGCCGACGCGCAGAATGCGCGCCTCGCCTCTCTCGGTTTTATGGTCGCCGGGGTGTGCCATGAAGTCAGCAATCCGCTCTCGGCCATCCATTCGATGGTGCAGATCCTGCGGTCCAAGCGCGCCGTCTCGGAGGAAACCGTCGACAAGGGACTTGCCAATATTGCCTCCAATATCAGCCGTGTGCTGTCGATCACGCGCAAGCTGGGCGACTACTCGCGCGTCGACACCGACCGCCCGGCGCCGGTCAGCGTGGACGAAGCGGTGGAAGAGGCGGTATCCCTGTTGCGCCACAGTCCCTGGGGCGCGTCGGTCGGATTCGACTACAGCGGCGCCCCCGGAGTGCAGGTGCTGGCGCGCCCGGGCCAGCTGAAACAGGTCGTATTCAATATCCTGCTCAACGCGGCGCAGGCGATGCAGGGTGAAGGCAGCATGGAAGCCCTCGCCGCGACCAGCGCCGACGGACGCGTGGTCCTGACCATACGCGACGACGGGCCGGGCATCTTGCCGCGGGACCTGGCGCGCGTGTTCGAGCCGTTCTTCACCACCAAGCGGGGTGGCGAAGGCACCGGCCTCGGCCTTGCCATCAGCTTCGAGATCATCCACGAGCTTGGCGGCAGCATACGCGCGAGCAACAATCCCGAATGCGGCGCGTGCTTTCGCGTGGAGCTGCCGCTGCACCGGGTCGGCTGAGCATGGCGGCAGTGCTGCAGGAGAAGCCGGCGCGGCGCGAACGCATCCTGATCATCGACGACGACCCCGGCCTCGCCGAAGTCATCGTGATGCTGCTGACCGGAGAGGGCTACCGCGTCGAGCACGCCGCCACGGTGCGCGCCGGCCTTGCCCTCGTCGCGACGAGCGAGTTCGACCTGGTGATCACCGACCTGAAGTTGCCTGACGGCACCGGCGTGGACGCGATCGGGCCAATCAAGGAAATTTGCCGCGACCTGCCCATCATCCTGATGACCAGCTATTCCTCGGTGGAAAGCGCCATCGGCGCGCTGCGCAGCGGCGCGATCGACTACATCATCAAACCGTTCGATAACCAGGATTTCCTGCACGCCGCCGAGCGAGCGCTGAACGAGCGGCGCATATCGCGCGAAAACGCAATCCTCAAGCGCACTCTGAAGAAGGTCAAGGCGGATCTGGCAATCATCGGCACAAGCGACGGAATCCGGCGCGTCACTGAACTGATGCGCAAGATCGCACCGTCGGATGCGAGCGTGCTGATTCGCGGCGAGAGCGGCACCGGAAAGGAACTGGTGGCGGTAGGCATCCACAATGCGAGCCCGCGCGCCGACGGGCCGTTCGTTCCGATCAACTGCGGCGCGATTCCCGCCGAGCTGCTCGAGTCGGAACTGTTTGGCCATGCCAAAGGTTCGTTCACCGGAGCCACCCACACCACCGAGGGGCTGATCCGCGAGGCCGACGGCGGCACCCTGTTCCTGGATGAGATCTCCGAGCTCGCGCCGGCGCTGCAGGTGAAGCTGCTGCGCGTGCTGCAGGAGCGCGAAGTTCGTCCGGTTGGCGGCAAGCAGGCGTACCACGTGGATGTGCGGGTGATCGCCGCGTCCAACAAGGACCTGAAGCAGGCGATGCAGGCGGGGCAATTCCGCGAGGACCTGTATTACCGGTTGAACGTGATCGGCATCAGCGTGCCGCCGCTGAGGGAACGCGCCGACGACGTGCAGCTACTGGCGCAGCATTTCATCGACCGGCACAGCCGCAGGATGGGCAAGCGCATCCGCGGCATGGGCAAGGACCTGGCGGAATTCCTCGGCAAATATTCCTGGCCCGGCAACGTGCGCGAGCTAGATAATCTGATCGAGCGCGCGGTTATCCTCGCCGACTCGGAAACGCTCGGCACCAGGGATCTGGCCGACATGCTGCCGGCGGCGGCGCGGGATCAGGCTTTCGCGCCTGGCGCGGATCGGCCGCTGTCGGTGGAAGACTACATGCGCGAAATGGTCGAGCGCTACCAGGACCGCTACAGCGAGATCGAGCTCTCCAACATGCTCGGCATCGGTCGCAAGGCGCTATGGATGCGCCGCCGCCAATGGGGCCTGCAGCGCCCCACTGGCCGCAAGACCGGTTGAATTCCCCGGCCGGTACAAGCCCCATTTCGGGCGGCGCATTGTACTAGGTTCGATACGCGCATCATTGCGCGTACCAGGCAGTTGTTTCGCCAAGAAATGGCGGGTTTCCTGCCGAAACGTTGGACTTCCTCCGGCCTGTTGTCGGCCATGCCTAGGGCACTGTAATCACTGACTTCTTTTTCGCGGCGCCGATCGGCACAGGATTTGCTGCTATAGGCAGTTTAATTTGTCAGCATAAACCGCTACAACAGGAGGACGCAAGATGGCCGACGCCAAAGCAGCAGCGACAGAGGTGAAACCCGCACCGCGCAAGAAAGTCACCATCCCGCAATTGGTGACCAAAATGAAAGCCGGCGACCCCATTGTCCAACTCGCCGTGTACGACTATGAGACCGCGATCGTCGCCGACCGCGTCGGCGTCGACATCCTGTGCGTGTCCGATACCGGCGGCATGGTGCTGTTCGGCCACGAGAGCACGGTGTCGGTGTCGTTCGAGGAAGTGATGTTCATGGCACAGGCGGTGAAGCGCGGCTCGCAGTACGGCCTGCGCATGGTCGACATGCCTTATATGAGTTTTCACCTGTCGACGCAGCAGGCAGTTGACAACGCCGCGAAATATGTGGCGCAGGGCGGCGCCGAGGTAATGAAGTGCGAGGGCAACCAGCACCATGCCAAGTACATGGAAGCCATCGTCAAGGCCGGCATCCCGGTGCAGGGCCACATCGGCATCACGCCGATGCGCATGCCGCAGCTGGGCGGATTTGCGGCGCAGGGCAAGACGGCCGAGCGCGCCAAGGAGCTGATCGACGATGCCTTTGCCATGGTCGACGCGGGGTGCTTTTCGATCATGTGCGAAGTGACCACATCGGAAGTGTGCGAATACCTGGCCGAAACGCTGCCGGTGCCGGTAATCAGCCTGGGCGCGGGCAATCGCGCACATGGCGTGCATATCATCGGCTCGGATCTGTTTCATTTGTACGAGAAGCACGTGCCGCGCCATTCCAAGATCTACTGCGACCTGGTGCCGCTCATCGAGAAGGGTCTGTCGGACTACCGCGATGAGGTGCGCGCGCGTGTCTATCCGGGCAAGGAACACACCGTGTTCATGAAGGAAGACGAGCTCAAGCGCTTCAAGGATATGGTGGGCTGGAAAAAATAAATGAGCGTCGCGGCGAAAGTGCTCGCCCCCGTTTCGGTGCCGTCGGTGCTGGCGCAGGCTCGCTTTTTCTCCGGTTTGACGCCGGCGCAGCTGGAACGCGTCGCCGCGCTGGCGCGGGTGGAGCGCTTCCCGCAGGACACGCGCGTGTATAATCTAGGGGACAATGCGGATGATTTTTTCGTGCTCGCCGACGGCGTGGTGCGCTTCACCTTGGGGTTGGGCAAGCGCGAAACGTCGGCGGGGGAGATTATCCGCCGCGGCGAGGTATTCGGCTGGGCGGCACTGATCGAATCCGCGCAAAAGCGCATCGCCACCGCCTTCTGCCTCACCGCCTGTGACGTCATCGCGCTGAACGGCAACGAACTGATCGCGCTGATGGAGGGCGACAACAGCCTGGGTTACACCGTCATGAAGCAACTGTCGGTGCTGCTTACCAGCGAGCTCACCAGCTTCGCGGCCGGCTGAGGGAACGCGCTGTTTACCACGGCACTGCTCGCCGCGGTCGCCGCCGCCGTCGGGTTGTTTATCGGCGCCGTAGGCGTGGGAGGCATTCTGCTGATTCCCGCACTGGTGCTGCTCGGCCGCCTCGACATCCACCAGGCCACCGCAACCGCGCTGTTCTCGTTCCTTTTCACCGGCTTGCTCGGCACCTGGCTGTTCCAGCGGCGCGGCTCGATTGACTGGAAAATGACGCTCCCGGTGTGCGCCGGCGCCGTGGTGTTCAGCTACCTCGGCGCGATGGTGAATTCCATGGTCGGCGCTAGGATGCTCACACTGATTATCGCCCTGACCATTGTTCTGGCGGGAGCGTATATCCTGCTGCCGGCCCGGGGAGATACCGCGCGGCTGCGCGATGGCAAATCGATGCCACAGCAACTGCTGCTGCTGGCCGTGGGCGCCGCCTCCGGCTTCGGCTCGGGCATTTCCGGCGCCGGGGGCCCGCTGTTTTCCGTGCCGATGATGCTGGTGCTGGGGTTCGTTCCGCTCGCCGCCATCGGCACGAGTCAGGTGCTGCAGATTATTGCTGCCGCGTTCGGCACGATCGGCAATCTGCGCTATGGCTCGGTTGATTTCCATACCGCCGCGTGGATTACGCTGTTCGAGCTGGCGGGCGTAGTCGTGGGCGCGCGCGCGGCGCATGCGGTAAGCGTCGCGGCGCTGCGGCGCATGGCGGCTGGCCTGTGCGTGGTGGTGGGGCTATTCATGCTGGTGCGCTCGCTATAATGACGGGTCATGCCGGATAGACAATACTCGGAGGCGCGCGCCGGGCACCTCGCGACGCGCTCGGCCGCGGGGCTGTTTGATTTTTCCTTCATGGGGCATTGCGAGGTGAGCGGACCGCGGGCGCGCGCTTTCCTCGAACGCCTGCAGACGCGCAATCTCGCCCAGCTTGCCCCGGGCGGGATCTATTACACGCTGCTGGTGCGCGAGGACGGCAGCGTGTTCAACGACGCCACCGTCTGGTGCATCGCGCCCGAGCGCTACTGGCTGTTCACCGGTCGGCCCGGCGATTTTGACTGGATACTGAGCTTGCAATCGGCCAGAGATCCAGCACTGGTGCGGCTTTCCGGGCAGTTCTCCATCATCGCGCTGCAAGGGCCGCGCTCTATCGGCCTCCTGCATAGCGCCCTCCCTCGGCCGCCCCGTTACTTCGCTTTCACGCGGGCAGAACTCGCGGGCGTGCCGGCCTGGATCGCCCGGCTGGGTTACAGCGGCGAGCGCGGCGTCGAGATCCTGGTGCCGGCCGCGGCGGGCGCAGCGGTGTGGCGGGCGCTGATGCAACCCGGCGTGTGCGCGTGTTCATTCGAAACCGCCAACAGCCTGCGTATCGAGTCGGGCTACATCCTGTTCGCGAACGAGCTCGCCCACAACCCGGACCCGTTCGAACTCGGCCTGGACCGGCTGGTGACGAGCAGCGACTGCATCGGCGCCGCGGCGCTGCGCGAAAAGCGCCGCGCAGGGTTGCGGCGCAGACTGGTCGGCCTCGTCCCCGCGGGCTCGGTCCGGGCTGCGGACAACCTGCCCGAGGCGCAACTCACCAGCGAGGCGTATTCACCGACCTTCGGCCGCCTGCTGGGGATGGGATTCGCGCCCGCCGAACACGCCGCGCCGGGCAACCTGCTGCGGCTCGCCGACGGCAGGCTCGCGCACAGCGCGCGCCTGCCTTTCTACGACCCGGGGCGCGTGCTGCCACGGCAGCCCGCCTAGGTCAGGCGTGGGGTTCTCGACCAATGGTCGTATTGCTGTAGTTGCCGCAGCAACTGCGCATATTGTTCGAAGTCCAAAAGCCCATCGCAGTCCCCAGGCGTCCTGGCGCGCAACTTGAGGATGCCTTCTATCGAAAATGGATAGGCATTGATTTTTGCCGGGTTCTCGATCAGCCCGGCGTTGACCGCCATGATCTCGCCCGTCACGGGCGAGATGAGTTCGAACGGCCGGCGGTAGCTGTCGCCCCAGGCGACCGCCGTACCGCCAATCACGGTAGTGCCCACCTGAGGCAGGTCCAGGCCGAGGATATCGCCGAGTTCGCGCTGGCCGAAATCCGACATGCCGACAGTGACCAGGTCGCCTTCCGCGCGCGCCCACACGTGCTGCTCGGTGAAGCGCAGGTCGCAGGGCGACCAGGTTCGGATCGAAGGTTCCTGTTTGGCCTTGCGTTCGCAGAAGGGCATGGCGACGACGCGGGCTTTGAATTTCTGTCCGTGGATTTCAATCTCGATGTCGGTACCGGCCGCGGCGTGTGCCGCGCCGATGTAACCGAGGCCCAGATTGCGGCCGGCGATTTGCGCGGGCAGCGGCCCGCTCGTGACCTTGCCGACCTCGTGGCCGCCGCGAAAGATGGGGCAGCCGTGGCGCATGGTGAGCGGCCCTTCGACCTCCAGGCCCACCATCCTGCGCCTGACGCCCTCGGCCTTGATGCGCACGAGCGCGTCCCGGCCGATGAAATCCGTGTCGAGCTTCACCACCCAGCCAATGCCGGCTTCGTAAGGATTGGTCCCGGCGTCCATGTCATTACCGTTCAGCAGGTAGCCCGCTTCCGTCCTCAGACTTTCGCGCGCAGCGACACCATGCTCCATGATGCCCAGAGGCTGGCCAACCAGCAGCAGTTCGTCCCAGATCCACGGGGCGAGATCGCGCGAGACCATGATTTCATAGCCGCGCTCGCCGGTGTAGCCGGTGCGGCTGATCAGGCACGGGATCTCACCGTGCCTCGTGCAGATTCCGGTTTGCACCAACCAGTAATAGCGCAACGAGGAGAGGTCCGCCCGGGTGATCCGTTGCAACACCTCCCGCGAATTCGGCCCCTGCAGCGCCATCAGCGCGGTGCCGGTGGAGACGTTCTTCACCTGCACGTCCATGCCATGGGCATGGCGCAGCACCCACTGGTAATCTTCATCCGTCTTGGTCACGTTGACGACCCACACGAAATGATCGGCCCCGAGCCGGTAGCAGACGAGGTCGTCGACGATGCCGCCCTCCGCGTTGCACAGCGCCGAATACAAGACCTGGTTGACAGCAAGCCTGGCGGCGTCGTTGGTGATCAACTTTTGCACCAGAGCCAGGGCGTCCGGGCCCTGAAAATCGAGTTCTCCCATGTGCGACACGTCGCACAGGGTGGCGCTCTCGCGCGTGGCCTTGTGCTCGGCGACGTGGCCGCGGTAGTGCATCGCGCGGGCAAAGCCCTTGAGGTTGATCACCGCGGACGCATCGCGCATGTGCCGGGCGTACAGCGGAGTGTGTTGCATCGGCGATTCGCCTCCTTTGGACAGACTTCTCGGTGTTTAGATACTAATCGGCCCCTTGCCGACGCGCGGCGCGGGGCGCCCGCCGTCGCTGATAGCCATCGCGACGACGATCTCGTCGGCGCGCGGCGCGTCCGCGACCGAAATCGTCAGCGTAGAGAAATCGTCGAAGGACCAGATGTTGTCCTTGTTGGCGAGCGGCATGTCGATCGCGGTGCCCGCGGGCGCCACCTTGACGTTGGAACAAATGACGGCCTGCAAGGCGCTCGAGCCTACTTCGGCGATTTGGACACGTCCTGCGCCATGATCTTGCCCAGGGGCAGCGTCACCTTGGCGTCTTTGGCCACCTTGCGCGCAATCGTGTCGTCGAGCGCGCCTGGTGCGGGCTTGTCCACGTCAATCGCCTTGGTGTTGTGCAGGTAGACGTAGGTTTCCGCAAGCAGCTTCTTGACCCTGTCGTCGAATACGAACGGTTTCTCGTCGCGTTCCTTGCTGCCGCCCGCCGACGCGGGAATGGCACCGTACAGGGAGAACCACGCCATCGGCACGGTAATGCCCGTGGTTTGCCCTTTCACGATCTCGGCGACCTTGGCGGCATTCTTCGGATCGAGTATGAAGCGCTGCGCCTCAAGCTCCGTTTTCAGCCAGGCCTCGACGATGTCGGGGCGGGCCTTCATGAAGTCCTCGCGCATGGCGATCGCGCCAGCATCGGAGATGCCAAACGTATGGCCGGTCGCAACGATGCGCCCGGCGCCTTCGCCGACGATGTCGCCGATTCTCGACACCGACGGCTCCCACAGCACCGCGCCGTCGATCTTGCCGGCGCGCAGATTGGTGGCGATCACCTCGATCGATTGATTCATAATCGCAGACGGTTTGATCTTGGTCCGTTCGATCACCAGACCGAGGAAACGGTGCGCGCAACTGCCCTGCGGCGTCGCGACGACCTTGCCGTCGAGCCACTGCACCGCCTCTTCCGGGGATTTGAACCTGGGTGCATCGGTGCGCACCATAATGACGTTGCAGCGCTGGCCATCGGACATGCCGGTGTTCGCGACGAGGTTGATCGGCGCCACGCTGCGCTTGGTGGTTGCGACCACCGCCGGCATGTCGCCCAGATAGCCGATCTGCTGCTTGTTGGCGAGCATGTTATTGACGATGATCGAGCCCTGCAGCGCGTTCTGGAATTCGACTTCGCTGCCCGCGGGCAGGTACTTCTTCCACAAATCGTGGGCACGAATCACCGCGGCGGAGTAGGAAATCGTGTCGTAGGGCTGGTAGCCGACCACGAGTTTCACCGGGTCGGCTGCCTGTGCCGCGGTCGCATAGATGGCGGCGGTCGCAATGGCGGCCGTCGTCAGTTTCTTGAGTATGCTGTTCATGCTTGTTTCCTCCTGGAAGAAGGCTCCGGCGCGACCCTCAAACTGTGTTTGAACTGGGGTGGCGCCGTCTGCCTAGAATTCAATGCCTTGCTTGGCCGCGCTGCGCTCGGCCGACTGGATGGTGTTGCAAAGTAGCATGGTGACGGTCATCGGGCCGACACCGCCCGGTACCGGGGTGATGTAAGAGGCTTTTTCCTTCACAGCGTCGAAATCGACATCGCCCACCAGCGTGCCGTCGGCCAGCCGGTTGATGCCGACATCGATGACCACCGCACCGGTCTTGACCATCGGCGCAGTGATCAGACCGGGCTTGCCCGCCGCCACCACCAGGATGTCGGCGAGGATGGTGAACTGCGCGAGATCGCGGGTCTTGACGTGGCAGATCGCCACCGTCGCTTCCTTTTGCATCAGCATGAGCGCCATCGGTTTGCCGACGATATTGCTCGCGCCGACCACCACCACATTCTGTCCGGTGATGGGGATGTTGCTGTATTCGAGCATGCACACCACGCCGTAGGGCGTGCACGGCGGAAACACCGTGCCGCCGGTGACCAGGCCGCCAACGTTGTACAGGCTGAAACCGTCCACGTCCTTGTCCAGCGCGATGCGCTCGATCACGGTGTGCACGTCCATCTTCGGCGGGAGGGGCAGTTGCACCAGCAGACCATGGATTCTGGGGTCCGCGTTAAGCTGGTCTATGAGCTTCACCACTTCCGTCTGCGAGGCAGTAGCGGGCAGAAGCTGCACGTCCGAATATATGCCGATGTCATGACAGGCCTTGATCTTGTTGCGCACGTATACCTGCGAGGCGGCGTTGTCTCCGATCATGATGACGGCAAGGCCCGGCGTGACCCCGGCTGCCTTCAGTTTGTCGACGCGGATTCTCCAGTCGTCGCGCACGCGGCGCGCGATGGCCTTGCCGTCGATGATCTTTGCGCTCACGCCTGGCCTCGGAAACCGGCTATGACAAACAGCAGCATACTGATTCCCATGAAGACGTAGCCGGCAACGTCCATTCGGCGCGCCAGGTTTCCCTCCCGCTTGCGCAAAAACATCGCGAGCGCGGACAGCACTCCGCCTGTCAGCGCGAGAGCGATTACGGTCGGCCGGGCGAGCAGAGCTTCCATCAGGTCTTCGCCGAGCGCCTGGTATAGGCCTCGACGAAATCCGCCGCCGCCTTGCTGCCGCGCGAGAACGACTTCATTGCCTCCTCGTGCAGGATGGAAAGCGCCTCGGTCTTGATCTCGTTGGCACGGTCGCTCGCCACCATATCGGCGAGGCGGCGCGGCCGCGGCAGGTCCACTTCCAGCACCGCGCGCACCTGCGCCGGAATGTTGGACATGATCAGCAGCCGGTCGGCGAGGAATACCGCTTCGTCGATGTCGGTGGTGACGAAGAAGTTGGTGCGCCCCGACTCCTCGACCAGGCCCGCGTAATATTCCCACATCAATTCCTTGGTCATCGCGTCCAGGCCGCGGAACGGTTCGTCCAGGATCATCACCGTGGGGTTGTTGATCATGGCGCGCGCCAGCTCCGCGCGGCGTTGCATGCCGCCGGAGAGCTGCGTGGGGTATTTCCTGCGGAACTCCTGCAGGCCAACCTTGTTCAGCAGGAACTCGGCGAAAGCGAGCGTTTGCGGCGTCAGCTCGCCGCGCGCGCGCGGCCCGTAGAGGATGTTGTCGAAGGTGGACATCCACGGGAACAGCGCCGTTTCCTGGAACACCACCAGGCGCTCGCGGCTGGGTCCGGTGATCGGCTCGCCGTCGATCTTGATGCTGCCGGTGGAGGGCCGCTCGAAACCGGCGAGCAGCCGGATCAGCGTGCTCTTACCGCAACCGGACGGGCCGATCATCACGGTGAGCTTGCCGCGCTCTATGGTGAAGCTGCAGTCGCGCACCACTTCCTTGGACAACTGGGCCGCACCGTAGCTTTTACCGACGCCGCTGACGACGATTTCGCCTGCGGCAACCACGGGCCGCGGAATGCTGGATGCGCTCATGGTCCTATCTCAGTCTCAGCCAGGGCGTGACGTATTGACCCAGGGCGCGCAGCAACTCGCTGGAAATGAAGCCCGCCAGGCCGATGGAAATCATGCCCACCACGATCTGCTGGTAGGAGCCGCCGACGTAGGAATTCCAGATGAAGAACCCGAGACCGCCGCCACCGGTGCCGCCGGTCTGGCTGCCGCCGCCTGAAATCATCTCGGCCGCCACCACCACTTCCCAGGTAATGCCCATGCCCACCGCCGAGCCAACCATGATGGAGGGCAGCGTGCCGGGCAGGATGATGCGCCGGAAGATGTCCCACTTGCTCGATCCCATCGATTGCGCCGCCTGGAAATAGCGCTGGTCGATCGACTTGGCCCCGCCGACAACGTTAATGACAATGGTGTAGAAAGCGCCGAGAAAGGTGACGAAGGCGATCGACATCTCCTGCGTCGGCCAGAAAATGATCGATGCCGGCACCCAGGCGAGCGGCGGAATCGGGCGCAAGACCTCAAACACCGGAAAGCCGATGCCGAAGGCGGTGCGGTTCACCGCCAGCAACAGCCCGAACGGGATGCCGATCAGCATCGCCGCGGTGAACCCGGCCAGAACGCGGAACATGCTCTTGTACCAGCTTTGCCAGTAGCCCGCGTCGGTGATCACGCCGGCCCAGGCGGCGAGCACCTCGGAGGGCGCTGGTATCGCGCCCACCCAGGGCAGGTAGTTTTTCTTGAAACCCAGCGCGCCTAGCGTTTCGCGCAGCGGGTTGAAGATGTCGGCGCCGATCCATTGCTTGGAGCGGGAGCCGAGTTCCCACAGGAGCAGGAACACGATGATCGACACGGCGCCGCGCGCGGCAGACCTGGCGGAGAACCTATTCGTGGACATGCCTTAACCTTCCTTCTCGCCGGCTTTAAAGGCCTTCAGCGCTTCCTCGTGCACCGCTTCGTTGGTTTCTTCCATTAGCTCGCGAAAGCGCTTCGAGGTGAGCACGCTGTAGTCACGCGGGTGTGGAATGTCGACGCTGAGTATCTTCTTCGGCTTGCACGGCCGCGTGGTCATGATCGCCACTTTGTGGCCGAGGAATATCGCTTCCTCTAGGTCGTGGGTAATGAAGAAGATGGTGACCTTGTTCTTGTAGTAGATTTCCAGCAGGGCTTCGTGCATCACCGACTTGGTGAGCGAGTCGAGCGCGCGGTAGGGCTCGTCCAGCAGCAGCACCTTGGGATCATTCATGAGGGCGCGCACGATCTCGACGCGCCGGCGCATGCCCGAGGAGATTTCACCGGGATAATTGTGTTCCACTCCAGCGAGACCGGCGTCGGCCATCATTCCCAGAGCCTTTTCGACCGCCTCGGTCTTGGTGAGCTTGCCCTGCATGATGGGACCAAAGGCGACGTTCTCGATGTTGGTCTTCCACGGGAACAGCGCGCCGTTCTGGAACACGACGATGCGGTCGGAGCCGGGCTCGGCCTTGGGCTTGTCGGTGCTGCACAGCACTTCGCCGTCCAGAGTGATCCTGCCGGAGCTGATTTCATGGAAACCGGCGATGGCGTTCAGCAGCGTTGTCTTGCCGCAGCCCGAGGGGCCGACGATCATGCAGATCTCGCCCGCTTCGATGTCCAGGGTGCAGTGGTCCACCGCCATGACGGCGGCACCGTCTGGGTCGTAGATCTTGACGACGTCGTCGATGCGGATGGCGCCACGGGTCTGGGTTTGATGCGCGTTCATCAGTGGCCGCCCAGGGCGAGTTCGCGCACGCGCCATTGCATCAGGTAGTCGCCAGCGATGCGCACCAGGGCGCTGGTGACGTAGCCCACCGCGCCCAGCGTGATCATGCCGATGACAATGGTGGGGTAGCGCACCATGGTGTAGGACGTGTTGATAACGTAACCCAGACCGTATTGCCCGGATACCATTTCCGCCGCCACGAGCGAGAACCAGGCAACGCCCACCGAGATCTGCAGCCCGGTGAAAATGAATGGCAGCGATCCCGGCACGATGACGTGGCGGAACACCTGCCACTTGCTCGCACCCAGGCAGCTCGCAGCGCGCAAGTAGGACTCTTCGATCGATTCGACACCGAGCATCGTGTTGAGGGCCGTGGCGTAGAAGGAGGCGAGGAAGGTCAGGTAGATCACCGCTGATTCGGTGGAGACGAACATGACGATCGCCAGCGGCACCCAGGCAAGGATCGGTATCGGCCGCAGCATCTCGAACAGCGGGAACAAGTATTCCTTGAATTTCCTCGACCAGCCGAGGAACAGCCCGAAGGGGACGCCTACCAGGGTGGCGAGCACGAACGCCTGGGTGACGCGCCAGATCGACATGCCGATATGCTGGTAGTACTCCTCGGTGTACAGGGACAGGCCGTAGGTCGGGTCCTTGCTGATCCATTCTCTGATCACAACGGTGATGCCGGGCATCTCGCGGAAGCGCGGCAGCTTCCACACTTCCACCGCCAGGTACCAGAAGCCGAGGAACAGCGCGAAGCCGATCAGCATCAGGTAGGGCCGCGGGCTCTTCAGCCACAGCGACACGCGGTACAGGGTCAGGTTCATGCCCTGGATGTCGCCGGAATGCAGCTTGCGGTGGATGGTGCGCAGCTGCGCGATCAGGTCGGGCACCGTGTAGTCGCGCGTGATCATGGTGGCAAAGCGGCTCATCACCACGTCGCCGGCGTCCGGGTCGGATTCGAGCAGGCGCAGCAGTTCGTCGCCGTTGATGCGGATGACTTCGGTCGGTTCGACGCATACGGCTTTCGCCAGGCGCGCCGGGTAGCGTTCGAGCAGCGCCGCCCAGCCGAACACGTCTCCCGGCCCGAGCGTCTGAACCGGTCGGCGCGCGTTCACGCCTGGCTCGAGCGCGTGCTCCACTTTTCCGGAGACGATGATGTAAATGTCGTCAGCCTTGTCGCCGGCGTCGTAGAGCACGGCTCCTTGCTCATGCGACGCCTGCCAGCCGAGCGCGGCGATCCTGCGCAGCATGGCATCCGATACCACCTGAAACGGCATGGTGCGCTTAAAGATGTCCAGCATGACTTCCTGCGTGAGCGCTTTTTTGACCAGTTCCATCGTGATCTATATTCTCTATCTTCTTTTAGGCGTTCTAAGAATTGTTGCGCGGAATTTCCCGGTCACGGCCAGGGCGACCGGGAAGATGCCCGCCCCGCAGGGCAGGCAGAAGAATGGTCGCCGCTTGCCGGTTACTTGGGCGCTTGCGCGTCGGGCAGTGCGTTCACGTCGCCGATCGGCGCTTTCAGGCCGCGCTCCTTCAGCACCGCTTCGGCGAATTCGGGCATTACCGCCTCGGGCCGCAACTTCTCGACGTTGATGCTCTTGATCGAGAACAGGAAGGCGGTGGCTTTGTCGATCAGGCCGCGCGCTTCCGGTGTGATTCCATAGTGCAGGTTGATGCGCGTCTTGGTGCCGCCCTCGTTTGTGCTGTAGGTGCCGTAGAGCGAGTACCACAGGGCCTTGTCGGTGAAGCCGGTGGTCTCTCCCTTGGCCATCTTTATGATCTCGTCTGCGTTCTTCGGGTTGGCGAGGAATAATTGCGCATCGAGTTCCGCATTCATCCACGCCTTCACCACGTCGGGACGCTGTTTGATCAGGTCGGCGCGCATGGCGAGAAAACCGCCGTCGCCTTCGTTAACGCTGGCGCCGGTAGCGATGCGCTTGGCGAGGCCTTCCTGCACCAGGCGCGAGGCGGTCGGCTCCCAGATCACCGCCGCATCGATCTTGCCGGCGCGAAAATTGGATGTGATCACTTCGATGTTCTGGTTGAGGTAATCCTTGGGGTTGACGCCCTCCTTCTTGAACGTCGCCTGGGCGAAGCGGTCGGTGCAGCTGCCCTTGGGCACGGCGACCTGCTTGCCGTCAAGCCACTTTATCGCCTCCTTTGGCGAAGCGAACTTGGGTGCGTCGGTGCGCGCGAGGAAGATGTTGCACTGGTCGAAGCCGAGGCCCAGCGTGCCGACGATGCGCACGTCGGCCGTTTCCACCTTGGTGGTCGACACGATCGAAGGCATGTCGCCCATGTAGCCGATGTGCTGCTTGCCTGCGAGCATGTTGTTGACGATGATAGCGCCCTGCAGGCCGATCTGGAACTCGACTTCCGACCCCTTCGGCAGGTACTTCTCATAGAATTTCTTGCCCTTCATGACCACGCCTGACCAGGACTCGGTGTAATAGGGCTGGAACCCGACCACTAGCTTGACCGGCGTGCCCGGCTTGCCGTAATCGATATCGGCGGCCATCGCGGATGCGGCTGCCAGGCTCAGCAGAGCTGCGGCGAAACTCAGCAAACGTCTTATCTTCATTCGTCCCTCCTTCAGTTGGTTGGCGACTTCGTTCCACGTACACGAATCATTGTTGTTATTCTCCAGCATAAGCCAATTGCGACTACAGAAAACCATTCACCGTCATTTTGCTCCCGGTGCAGCGAGAAACCGCGCGATCAGCGCCGACAGCCGGCGCATCACGATGAATCCGGAGGCTGGATCCGATTCGAGCAGCTTGAGCGCCTGCTTGCCGTTGATGCGCAGCAGCGCCGAATTTTCCAGCACTCGAGCGCTGGCGATGCGGTGCGGGTGGTTCTCAAGCAGTGCCACCCAGCCGAATACTTCGCCTTTTTTCAGCATGAATCCCGCCGGGCTGGTGCGCTCGTCGCGCCCGATCTGGAATTCCACCCGGCCCGAATCGAGCACAAAAAAATCCTCCGCCGGGTCGCCGGGTTTGTAGAGCGTGCTGCCGGCTGCATATTCCTCGCGCTTGGCGAGCGCGGTCAGCGCGGCCAGGGTCGCCCCGGCAACGCCGGTGAACAGTTCGCCGACGTTGAGCGCACCTTGCGAGCCGACGTAGATTGCGTCGCCCTCGACGGTCACATCGTAGCGCTCCAGCGGCGCCTCGGCCAGCCCCATGGCTGCGCCGGTGCGAATGTCCCATTGCCACAGGTGCTGATGGCAGGTGAGCACCGCGCCGTCATAAAGGCCTTCGCACAAGGGCACGTCCTGGTGCGGACAGATCGCCTGCACCGCGAAATATTCCTTGCCTGAATTTGCGACCAGCAGCTTCAGACCCCCCTCGCCTTCGCACTCCTTCAGACCATTGGCTGGAATCTCGGCGATCTTGCAGATCATTTTCTTGGTCATTTTGATCGCGGGCCTCAGCTGAACTTGTCGTAGCGTATGTTATCAGCGGTCAGCTTGGCTTCCAGCAGCAGCACGCGTATCGAGGCGTCCACGGCGGGCGGCGGACCCGCGAGGTAGGCCCGCACGTTCTGGTACTTGCCAGCCATTGCACGTGCGGCCACTTCGTGCACCATGCCGCGCGCGAACTGCAGCAGCGGGTGGCGCGCGGCGGCATCGGCTGGCGGGTCTTCGTCCGAAAACGCCACCGTGACGGCGAGCTTTTGCGGGAATTCGGCGCGGAATGACGACAGCTGCTCCAGGTAGAATGCGTCCTTCATGGTGCGCACGCCGAAAAAGACGTGCCCCTGGAATTGCTCGAAATAGCGCTCCTGGCAGGCGCGCGCCAGGATCGACATCATGCCGGCGATGCCGCTGCCGCCGGCGATGCAAAGAATGTGCTTGGCGAGGCCGGGGTAGAAGGTCGCCTTGCCCAGGGGCCCGAGCAAATCGATGCGCGAGCCGGCTGGATTTCCGCCGAACAGCCAATCCGAAAATCCGCCGCCGGGCTTCTTCTTGACCACGAATTCGAGCCGGTGCGCCTGGCGCTCGAAATTCACCATGGAATAACCGCGCATGCCGTGCACGCCGGGCGCGGCGACCAGGACGAACTGCCCGGCGTCGAAATCGCAGGGCGAATCGAGCGTTACCTCCAGCGCCATCACGTCGTGCGTGAGCGCGCGCACCGCCTGAACCGTGCCTGTCATCGGCGTTGGCGGACAGGATCCGGGATCCATGGCGTAGACGAAACTGGAGACCTCGACCGAAATGTCGGTCCGCGCACTGCACTGGCACATCAGGAACTCGCCGTGTTCAGGCTTGAGGTACTTCTTGCCCGGCGCTTCCGCCCAAGCATCGACGATCTTGCCATCGACCAGCTTCGCCTTGCAGGTGCCGCAGGTGCCGGAGCCGCACTCGTAGGGCAGGTCAGTTTCCGCGCGCAAGCCCGCATAGAGGATCTTCTCGCCAGGCGCGGCCTCGAACTGATAAGCGCGATTTCGGGCGTTGACTTGGATGCGCATGCGGCGGGGTGTCCTGCCGCCTAAAAGGGAATGTGGTAACCGGCGCCCATCTCGCGCGTGACCATCCTGACTACGCGCTTGAGGAGCTTGGGCGCGCCCGCGCCAAGCTTGACCGTGTCGTGATAGCGACCGACCGCGAACAGGCCGGTACCGCCACCATCGAGGGTGGTGCGGAACACCTGCAGCGCCGACACCACGTCGGCGCGCTCGCCCGTGCTGCTGACGGTGTAGACCGTCACGTGGCGTGTCAGCGGCGAATGGTCGCTGTTGTGACGCGGCAGGTTGGTGAACAGGGTGTCCATGCCGGCTTTGTCGTGATCCAGCCAGGTCATGTCCTTGCGAATTTCCGGGCTAAAGGCGGTGACGCTGTAGCGAAAGCTCTCGTCACACAGTTGCAGAAACCCCGTGAAATCCCCCTCGTCCAGCGCGAGGCTGCTGCGGTAGACCAGCTCTTCGATTTGTTGTCTTTGATCCATGGTCATGGCCCCCTAGTCAGGCGACGGCACGCGCCGGCTCCTGGCGGCCCTCCCGGAACGGGTCGTAGGCGGGGCGTCCCATGCGTTTGCTCCATTCGGCATAGAAGTGGCGCATGCCGATCTCGTCGTGGATGGTGCTGTTTTCCTCGCGGCCGTGGATCACCCAGCGGCTATCGGTGCCCTCATGCATCGCGCGGCCCTGGCCCATCACCGCGAGCAGGTCCTCGTGTAGGTTGCGGCCAAACGGGCCCCAGATGGTATTGTGGTCGAAAATCCGTTCGGTCCGCTGTTCCGGCGTGTCGCTCTTCAGCCCCAGCCCGCGAAATTCCACGATGAGCTTGTTCGGCCCAAGCGGCACCACCGTGTCGATGCGCAGCACCGAAGTGCGGAGGTTGTAGGTCATGCCGGGAAAAATGTCGATCAGGATCCAGCCGCCGGGGGCGAGGCCGGGCCAGCCGACCGCACGCTTCTTGCTGCCCGCATACGCGTCGTACTTGATTTCCATCGAACCTACCGAGGCATGACCGTTCGCATAGCCGACGTATTTGCGGTCGAAATAACCCGGCTGCATCATCCCGGTGATGCGATTGAAGTAGTGCACGAAGTCGTGATAAAACTCGCTGTTGGTGTCGTGCCACAGCTTGTAGTTGGTATCCACGGTCGCCTTGTGGAAGTGGAAAACCTCCATGGGCTCCTGCATGTGCGGCTCGAGCATGTCCAGCGCCGGACCGATGTATTCCTTCAGGGTGCAACTGGCATCATCGAGATTGACCCAGACGAAGCCGCCGAAGCCCGGTTCCGCCTTGACTTCCCGCAGCGCCGCGTCTTCCTTGCAATAGCGGTCCTGGTAGCCCTGCTCCCCGCGCGAGATGTCGATGCAGTTACCGCGCGCGTCGAACGACCAGGCGTGAAAGATGCAGGTCATGCGCTTGGCGTTGCCGGCCGGGTCATACAGGATGGTGTTGCCGCGGTGCGGGCAGATGTTGTAGAAGCTGCGTATCTTCATGTCCTCGCCGCGCACGATGATCAGCGGTACGCCGGTGGGGTGCGTGAACAGCCGATAGTCGTAGGCTTTGTCGATTTCGGATTCATGGCAGGCGATGATCCACGAGCTCTTGAACAGTTTTTCCTTTTCCTCGTCGAACAGCGACTGGTCGGTATAGATGCGCGAATCCACGTAGTGGCTGCTGGGGAATTTGGGCTTCGCGCCCCATGCAACGGAATTCTTAGCCATGGTGACCTCCTTGTTGCGGGTAAATTCCGGACTACACGCAGGCAGAATTCATGCCATGCCGCGTGCAAGCTTCAACGAAATGATCTCTAAGGATTTTGTGTCCGGGGGACCGCTGGACGAATCAGGCGGCGGCGTTTCATGCAGAAACAACGATGCTACCCGGAAACATCGCGCAACTCGGCCCGCTAGCAGTTCGCCATCTCAGGTGGTACCGGCGGGTCGTCCTTGCCTCCGGCAGACGCCTTTGCCTTGACGCAGTTGCCGACGAAGTCCTCGAGTTCCTTGCCCTTGAATCCCTTGGCCACGCCCTCTTGGGTGCAGAGCATGACCCAAAGCCCGTTCTGACTCCGCGTAATGTCCGCAGCCAGTGCCCCGGCTGTACAGACACAGGCAACGATTACGCCAATGGCAAGCAGGTATTTCATCATCACGACCAGTCTACTCCCGCGTCGCGTGAGCCGCCAGAGTGCACTGCGGACCTGGCACCGTGCCGCGCACACCGGGCCTACAAGCGGTTTCCGCAGGAAACCCCGTTTCTTTTGGCCACGGCGCCAGAATCGAGTCATCCCGCCTAGTGCTTGATTTCACGGATATCAATTCTCTGGTATGAACTATGCTTGGAAGAATTCAAAGATAAGCAAGAGAAACTAGGCAACAATAAATAACAAAAAGCCGCGCGAGGCCGGATTCGCGACTGCAGCGCGGGCCGGCAGATCGATTTTGAAGCGACAAAGGAGGATCTCCATGGCTAAGACCGTAGTTCCACGCGTATCTTCACTCTCACCCGCGGAATACGATGCCTACCGCCTCAAATCTGCGGCGCGACGAAGTTTCCTGCGCAAGGGAGCGGCACTCGCGGGTGGCGTCGCCGCGACCGGCGCCGGGCTCGCTCAAGCGGCACCCTTCCCGATTCCGGACAGCAACAAGGCGTATGGCAAGCCGATCGCTGAAACCGACTATGGCATGCCGTCCCGGTTCGAGGCCGCAGTCAAGCGCCGCCGCACCGACGTGCTCAAGAACCGGCAGAATTTCTCCGACTGGAGCATGACACCACTCGCCGATCAGCATGGCACGATCACGCCGAACGGTCTCATCTACGAGCGTCACCACAATGGCACGCCGGATATCGATCCGGCCGTGCATCGCCTGGTAATCCACGGCATGGTCAACCAGCCGGTGGAATTTTCCATGGACGATCTGATGCGCTATCCGTCGGTATCGCGCTTTCATTTCATGGAATGCTCCGGCAACGGCCTGACCGATTGGCTGAAGGCCGCGTCGAAAACGGTGCAACAGACCCATGGCCTGCTCTCGGGCGGCCAGTGGACCGGGGTGCCGCTTTCCTGGCTGCTCGACGAGGCGGGCCTTGCCCCGGGCGCCAAATGGCTCATCGCCGAAGGGGCGGACGGCTCCGGCCATCTGCGCAGCATCCCGATCGAGAAGGCGCTTGACGACTGCATGGTCGTGTACGCGCTGAACGGCGAAATGCTGCGGCCGGAAAACGGCTACCCGCTGCGCCTGTTCGTCCCCGGCTGGGAGGGCAACGTCAGCGTGAAATGGCTGCGCCGGATCAAGGTCGGCGACCAGCCTTGGTACGTCCGAGGCGAAACTGCGCGCTACACCGATCCGATGCCTGAAGGCAAGTGGCGAATTTTCAGTTTCGACATGGAATGCAAGTCGGTGATCACGCGTCCGTCCGGTGGCATGAACATCAAGCCCGGCGCGCTTGAAATCCAGGGCTTCGCCTGGTCGGGCAAGGGCAGGATCACCGGCGTCGACGTGAGCGTCGACGGCGGCAAGAACTGGCAGGAGGCCGTCGTTGAGGGGCCAGTGCTGGAGAAGAATCTGACGCGCTTCCGCTACCGTTGGAACTGGGACGGCAAGCCCACCACCATCGCCAGCCGCGCCGTCGATTCCACCGGTTACGTGCAGCCGACGGTAGCCGAGATCGCCAAGGCACGCGCGATAGTCGGATTCGTGCAACATCACAACGGCGTGTTTCCGTGGTCGGTCAGCACTAGCGGGGAGGTCAAAAATGCGATCGCTTAAAGTCGTTGTCGCGGCAGCGGCCGCGCTCGCGGTACTCGGCTGTGCGAGCCAGCAGATAGCGCAGCCGGTGGTGGCCAAGCCGGCTGTGAAATACGGCCACCCGATATCCGAGGCGGACATTGCCCTGTGGAATATCGACATCCGCACCTCCGACGGCAGAGGCCTGCCGGCGGGCAGCGGCTCGGTCACCCAAGGCAAAGCGGTATATGAGGGCAAATGCATCGCCTGTCATGGCGCCGATGCCAAGGGCGGCGCGGTTTACGGGTCGATGGTTGGCGGCATCGGCTCGTTCAAAACCAATGTTCGTGTACTTACGCCCGGCAGCATGTATCCGTACGCGCCCATTCTGTTCGACTACATCCGTCGGGCAATGCCGATGGACAGCCCGCAGTCGTTGAGCGCGAACGAAGTCTATGCGGTATCGGCCTACCTACTCAACCTCAACGGCCTGGTGCCCGCCGACGCCGAAATGGATGCGAACACCCTGCCGAAGGTAATGATGCCCAATCGCGACGGCTTCATCGTCGACGACCGGCCCGACACCAAGGCCGCGCGTTGCATGTCCAACTGCAAGTAACGGCGGCACGCAGCAGTTCATCCTATAAGGACTTCATGTTTTTGAAAGCGGAACCTGCGGGTTCCGCTTCTTCTTGGGTTGCGCTTTCTCTGCCAGGACCGGCAAATTCCGATCAGCTGGCGTAGACCACCGCGATCGCGGCATGTGCACAGCTGAATTGGCATCGATATTGCTGCCTTGATCAGAATGTGGAACGCGGCGGCCTAAGCGTTTCGTTTCGAAAACTTCAAACCTTGAATGTTCCTGTCCGGAACAAAATCGACCCGTCGCCGGGGCCACGATAGCGGCACGACCCGAATGAATTCCAACTGGTAACCAATTGAGAGAAGACATGTCATCAGATATCGAAATTGCACAGAAAGCAAAAATGCTCCGCGTCAACGAAGTGGCCAGGAAGCTCGGCATTGCCGAGGAGCATCTGGAGCCTTACGGCCACTACAAGGCAAAACTGTCGATGGAGTACATCGACACCCTGAAAAGCAAACCGAACGGCAAGCTGGTGCTGGTCACCGCGATCAGCCCGACGCCCGCAGGCGAAGGCAAGACCACCACCACAGTGGGGTTGGGCGATGCGCTAAACCGCATTGGCAAGAAGACCATCATCTGCCTGCGCGAACCTTCCTTGGGTCCGGTATTCGGCATGAAGGGCGGCGCCGCTGGCGGCGGCTACGCGCAGGTGGTGCCGATGGAAGACATCAACCTGCACTTCACCGGTGACTTCAGCGCCATTGCGCTGGCGAACAACCTGCTGGCCGCATTGGTCGACAATCACATCCATCACGGCAATGAACTCGGCTTCGACGTTCGCCGTATCACCTGGAAGCGCGTCGTCGACATGAACGACCGTGCATTGCGGGATATCACCGTTGCTCTGGGCGGTCCCGGCAACGGCTTTCCGCGCCAGGATGGTTTCGACATCGTCGTGGCTTCCGAAATCATGGCGATATTCTGCCTGTCGACCAGCCTCAAGGATCTCAAGACACGGATTTCCAATATCGTGGTCGGCTATACCCGCGACCAGAAGCCCATTTTGGCGAAAGACCTGCACGCCCAGGGCGCCATGGCCGCTTTGCTCAAGGACGCGATCAAGCCCAATCTGGTGCAGACACTGGAAAACAATCCCGCGTTCATCCATGGCGGACCCTTCGCCAACATTGCCCACGGCTGCAACTCCGTCATCGCCACCCAGACGGCATTGAAGCTCGGCGATTATGTCGTCACTGAAGCCGGCTTCGGCGCCGATCTGGGCGCCGAAAAATTTATCGACATCAAGTGCCGCAAATCGGGCCTGCGCCCCGATGCAGCAGTGATTGTCGCGACCATCAGAGCGCTCAAATATCACGGTGGAGTGGATGTCAAGGGATTGAACAAGGAAAACCTCGCGGCCCTGGAAAAAGGCATAGCCAATCTGGAACGCCACGTCAACAACGTGCGCAATCACTACGGACTGCCTTGCGTCGTGTCGATCAACCACTTCACCTTCGATACTGAAGCGGAAATCGAACTGCTGAAAAACAAGATGGCGCACCACGAAGCGCCGGTGGTGCTGGCACGCCACTGGGCTGAGGGTGGCAAAGGCGCGGAAGAGGTTGCACGCGCGGTTGTGCGGATCGTCGAGTCCACCCCGACGAACTTCAAGTTTGTCTACGAAGAGGACGCTCCGCTTTGGGAGAAAGTGAAAACCATTGCCACCAAGATCTATGGCGCGAGCGATGTCACCGCGGATGCGAAGGTACGGAACCAAATCAAGCGGTTACAGGACGAAGGCTACGGCAGTTACCCGGTCTGTGTAGCCAAAACCCAGTACTCGTTCTCCACGGACCCGCAATTGCGCGGAGCGCCCTCCGGTCACGTGATCAACATCCGCGAGGTGCGATTGCAGGCGGGCGCCGAATTCATTGTCATGGTCTGCGGCGATGTCATGACCATGCCAGGGTTGCCCAAGGTGCCTTCGGCCAACGCCATCGATGTCAATGACCAGGGCAAGATCGTCGGACTATTCTAATGCCCGATTGTTAGCTGGAATTAGAACTGACTCAGAAAGGCTTATGGATTCTTGGACTTCGCGAATTCGTGTAATTCAGTTACCACGTTTCGTACCACCTTTCCCGCCGGCTACTGAACTACGGGGCAATGTCCGGTTTTCAAAAACACGAACCTTCACTTCTGTTACGGATGCCTGCCCTGTCAGGGAGGCGGCATAACTCACTGGGCAGGCGTCCTACAACCCTTAAAAAAAGGTGAATTCAATCTTCTCTGGAGCGGACGCTCGCCCCGGCGGTCCTGATTATCCCGATCTGCATAGAGCGAACGGCGGCCGTGGCCGATGAGCAGACGTCCGCGACGTGAACTCTGACCGGTCGCGCCTGTGGCCGGTGGCGACAAGTAGTCATTTGTGCAACCGATTCCAGTGCACTCTCATGTCTTGGTCGACTTCGCCTTCTGGCTGACCAAGGATCCGAGCAACCACGCGCCGGTGGTTGCGATACAAGATCGCGCCACCCTGCTCCCAAGCTCCCCATGTCCCCTCATCCACACCAAGCTCCTGGGCGGCTTCCCTGGTCGGCCAGCCCATCGCCCGGCGTTTGGCGAGTAGCCGTTCAGGAATGGTCTTCGGCTCCGGGAAGGGGGCTGTAACCCAAGAACCGTATAATGGCGGGCATGGACTCAATCGGCGGCTCGGTGTGGTCTTTCTCCCAGTTCAGGACCGTCCAGAGGTTGACGCCTAGCCGTTCGGCTGCCTGCTTCTGGGTCAGCCTCAGTTTCAGCCGTCGCTTCCTAACGTGCTCACCCAGGGTCTCTGGCTCAAAATCAGTTTCCTTTGGTTTCAATGCCTTAAGAGTGATAGGCGCGAATTGCAAAAGAGCAACGCGTCCCTGTCCGTGTGGCTACCTTGGCCATTTCAGCGGCAAATGCCGCTGCACGCCGGATCAGGTAGCGCGCTATCGCGGCAGAATTTCCGGGCCGCTCCTGGACCGCATCGACATCCACGTGGAGGTGCCCGCCGTGCCGCAGGAAGACTTGCTGCGCCAGAGTGCGGGGGAAGCGAGCCGCGCCGTGCGCGAGCGAGTGGAACAAGCGCGCGCCGAAATGATGACGCGTCAAGGAAAAGAAAATGCGCGACTCAGCACGCGCGAGATCGACAGTTACTGCGCGCCCGATGAAAAAGGCGCAACGTTGCTGAAGCAGGCGATCAGCAGGTTGGGACTATCGGCGCGCGGGTATCATCGCGTTCTCAGGATTGCGCGCACGATTGCGGATCTTGCGCGCGTGGAACGCGTCTCCGCTGCCCATGTGGCGGAAGCGATTCAGTACCGGAGATTTGATCGCGCGTAAGATCAAATGTCTGGAATCAGCCGATCAGCGATTGCCCCCTGGCTCGCTAAGGCGCCGACGCCTCATACTCTGTGCCAGGCAATGCGTTTATGCACCACGAAATGCAAATATGCGAGATTCACAACATTGGCGGCCATTTCAATCTTGAGGAAAAACCATGTACCAACTCTACTATTACCCTGGCAATGCCAATCTCGCACCACATATCCTGCTGGAGGAAATCGGTGCGGAATACGAGTTGATGCTGGTCGACCGCAACAAGAACGAGCACAAAAGTCCCGAGTACCTCAAGCTCAACCCGACTGGCCGCATCCCGGTGCTGGTCGATGGCGACCTGGTGCTCTACGAAACGGCGGCGATCTGCTTGCATTTGGCTGACAGCCATGCCGGGGTGGCGCTGGCGCCTGCACTTGGCAGCAACGAGCGAGCAGAGTTCTACAAGTGGCTCGTCTACCTGACCAACACGGTGCAGGCCGAACTCCTCCTCTACTTCTATCCGGAACGCTTGGCCGATGATGCGGCGGCGGCGGCCCGGATCAAGACGCATGCCGAGAGCCGCATTGGCGACATGCTTGACCTAATCGAGGCGACCCTGGCCGCCGGTACGGGCCCGTTTCTGCTCGGGGCACACTATCGCGCCGTCGATCCGTATCTGCTGATGTTGTGCCGATGGACGCGCGGGATGCACAATCCGGCGCGCAATCGATCGCATCTTGGCCGCTTTCTCGACACAGTGATGGCGCGTCCGGGGACGCAGCGGGCCTTTGCTGCCGAAGGCATCGGCGCGCCGTTCTACTGAAAACCTCGATTCGCACCGCTCTCCGTTCCTCGGCACTTCAGCCGCAGCACCAGGCGCGCCAGTCGATAGGTGCTCATGCCGTCCAGCGACTCTCTGCCGGATTTATCATTCTCGCGCAGCCGCGCATAGATGCGCCACAGCATACGTAGGGAAGCGCAGGTCAGGCAGCCGGCGTCATCCCCGGGAAGAGGGCAGTGAAAACCTCGCTTTTCCGCCCTTCGATTCCGGTGGACCGCGACGATAATTCCAAACAGAGGGGGTTCGCACCCCGCCCGCGCAGTGCTCCGTAAAGGAGGTTGCCATGGCTCTGCAGTTGGTTTTGCCATTGGAATCGGATTTGCGCAAGGAAGCGCCGTTGCGCCAGGCTTGGGCTCGCAGCGGTTTGGCGCTCCCCTATGAACTGGCCCTGCAGGACCGCGCGATCGCGATTTGTCTGCGATGCCTGGCCGATGCGATGCGAAGCAAGCATGGAAGGAAACGCGGTGGGGTCATTGGGCTTTGCCAGACTCAGCCTTGAATTAACCCGAATCGCGGAAGTATTTGCGATCTCCTGCGATTGATCGCCGCCACCCGGGCGCACCACCGCTAAAGTTCCAGCGTTTTGTGCCGATATAGGACGCATATCTGCAATCAGACCATGATCACGCCTGCCTTCTTCAGCAAGTTCACGCCCTTATCGCTGCCTTGGCTGCTGGTCGTGTCGATACTACTGCTCCTGCTTCTGGGCGCAGCGGTCGGCACGATTCTGATCACCCTTCCTGACTGGTGACGGAGGAGTCTCCGGATCTACCCCGAGCCTGCAAACATCGACCAGCCCATCCGCCGACGTTTTGCGAGTAGGCGCTCAGGAATGTTCTTCGGCTTCGCGAAAAAAGAATCGTGGCCCAAGAACCGTATAATGGCAGGCATGGACTCAATCGGCCGGTTGGTGTGGTTTTTCTCCCGGTTCAGGACCATCCTGGGGTTGGTCCCTGGCCGCTTGGCTGCCTGCTTCTGGGTTAACCTCAGTTCCAGCCGTCGTTTGCTGACGTGCTCTCCCAGGGTCAGCGGCTCAAGCTGTCGGCGCGCACCTATCACCTCGTGCTGAAACTCGCACGCACCATCGCCGACCTCGTCAGGAGCAGAGCGATTGCCGCCGCTGATGTCGCGGAAGCGATTCGATATCGAAAGCTCGACCGGGTGCACTAGTCATGGCCACTTACGCAATCGGCGACGTTCAGGGATGCGTGGAGGCACTGCGCCGGCTGCTCGACGCCTTCGGCTTTGAGCGCGGACGGGACTGCTTGTGGTTCGTCGGGGATCTGGTGAACCGCGGCCCGGACTCGCTCGCGACCCTGCGCATGGTGAAGGATCTCGGCGACCACGCGGTAACCGTGCTAGGCAATCACGATTTTCACCTGCTCGCGGTGGCCGCCGGTCACGCGAAGAAGCACCGCAGCGACACCCTCGATGAAGTGCTCGCCGCCCCGGACCGGGAAGAGCTTTTGGCCTGGCTGCGGCAACGGCCGATGTTGCATGTGCAAGGCGAATGGGCGATGGTGCACGCGGGGCTATTGCCGCAGTGGAACATTGCGCAGGCCCAGATGCTGGCGCGCGAGGTCGAGGCTGCGCTGCGCGGCGAGGACTGGCGCGACTTTCTGGTGAAGCTCTATGGCGACATTCCTGATTCCTGGAGCGAGAGCTTGCGCGGCGCGGATCGCCTGCGCGTCATCGTCAACGCCATGGTCCGAATGCGCTTTTGCACAGCGGAAGGGACGATAGAATTTCACACCAAAGGCGAGACAGCCAAGGCGCCGCCCGGATTTTTCCCTTGGTTCGACGCGCCCCGGCGCGCGAGCCGCGACCACACAGTCATCTGCGGCCACTGGTCCACGCTCGGACTGAAGCTGCGGCCCGACCTCCTTGCCCTGGACAGCGGCTGCGTGTGGGGCGGAAGCCTGAGCGCGGTGCGTATCGAGGACCGAAAATTGTTTCAAGTTCCGTGCGAGCAGTGCCAAGTTCCAGGCGCGTAGTGCGGGCGCGCTGCCGGAGAGGCGCGGTGCATGCCGGCACAACTACTGCCATTGTCGGCCAGACCGAGAGGAGAAGACCTTGAGTGACTGCGTGTTCTGCAACGTCGTTGAAGGACAAATTCCTTCGGCCAAAGTACACGAAGACGGGCTGACGCTCGCCTTCATGGATATCGGCCAGGTCAATCCCGGCCACGTATTGGTGGCGGTGAAGCCGCACGTCGAGAATATCTACGGCTTGGATGACAGGCTCGCTGCGGCGGTATTCCAGACCACTGCCCGCGTGGCGCGGGCAGTGCAAAAGGCGTACGCGCCCGAGGGCGTGACGCTATACCAGGCTAATGGCGCTGCCGCGGGCCAGACCGTATATCACTTCCACCTGCATATCGTGCCGCGATACCATAAAGACGGGATGCACCTCACTTGGCCGGCGAAGAACCCGCCACGTGAGCAGCTTGAAGCAGACGCTGCGAAGATCCGTAACGCGCTGACCTCGGATTAACTTCGGTTAGCTGCAGAGGCGCAGAGAATTCAGTGCGTAACGCGGGTGACGCCACTGCCGGAGAGCAAACGCACGCGCTCGCCCGGCCGGAACGCTTCGTCGGCATCCTGGGTGATGGCGCGCAGCTCGCCATTGTCGAGCTTGACCGTGATTTCCAGACCCTGCTTCTTGGTCACACCCTGCTCGATCGCATTGCCGGCTACGCCGCCCGCGACCGCGCCGAGGATAGTACCGATGGTGCCGCCCTTGCCGCCGCCGATATTGCTGCCCGCCACGCCGCCCACCGCGCCGCCGGCCACTGCGCCGACGCCGCTCCTGGAGCCTTCGATAGTGACCTGGCGCACGCTTTCGACCACGCCCATGCGCACCGTCTGCTCCTGCCGCGCCTGGCCGCCTGAATAGACACTGCCCGAGCTGGTGCCGGCGCAACCGCTAACGACGGCGGATGCAACGAGCGCGCCTGCGATTGCCAGCCTTGCTGAAATCTTCATATCTGATCCTTTCACCCTAACTGCGCATTGAAATGCTGGCGGTAGAGCGCCTCGATCTCGGCGCGTGTAGCACGATGGTTTTGCCCGCCGCGCGCGCCTATCTTGAGTGCGCCCATAAGCGAGGCGAGCTGTCCGGTCGAGCGCCAATCCATGCCTTCGGCAATGCCATACAGCAGACCGGCGCGGTAAGCATCCCCGCAACCGGTCGGATCGACGATGTTGTCGACCTTAACGCACGGAATCTCCAGTCGTTGACCCGCCGTGTGAATCTCGGACCCCGCGCTGCCATGGGTCACGATCAGCGCCAGCACCCGTTTCGCCAGCTCTGCGATCGATTCGCCCGTCCGCTCTTCCAGCATTTTGCCCTCGTACGAATTGACCGCGACATAGCTGGCAAGTTTCACGAAGTCGAGCAACTCGGCGCCGGAGAACATGGGCAGCCCCTGGCCCGGATCGAACACAAAGGGGATGCCCTGCTCTTTTAGTTCGCGCGCGTGCTGTAGCATGCCCTCGCGCCCGTCGGGCGAAACGATGCCGAGCCCGACATCGCCCGCCGCGGAAACACTATTGAGATGCGAATGACCCATCGCCCCTGGATGAAAAGCGGTGATCTGATTGTCGTCTAGATCCGTCGTGATGAAGGCCTGCGCGGTGTAAGTGCCGGCGACTTCGCGCACGTGCGTACGCTCGATGCCGAGTGCGTCCAGCCGTCTATAATAGGATTCGGCGTCCTCGCCCACGGTGGCCATGATGAGCGGCTCGCCGCCCAGCATGCGCAGGGTATAGGCGATGTTGGCGGCACAGCCGCCAAATTCGCGCCGCAAAGCGGGTACCAAGAAGGCCACGTTGAGCATATGGATCTGGTCGGGCAGGATGTGCTCGCGGAAGCGTCCCTCGAACACCATAATGTTGTCGTAGGCAATCGACCCGAGTAGCAGGATGCGCATAGTCTTGGATTCCGTGGCTGTGAGCCCCGTGACAAGCTCGGGGCGTAAATCAAAAAAACGCCCAAGGATACCCGAAGTCGGCTCAGGGATAAAACAAATACAGGCGGTAGCCGGTGGCCTTGACCTGCGAGCCCTCAACGAACACCTTGATCGCGATTTCGGCGTTGGCGGCGAACCCGGCCTGAGTGCTGACGGCTTTGCCGAGGTAATCCTGCGGCGCGAGCACGCGCCGCACGACCGGCTGGTCCTGGGTGTCGGTCAGCGTCAGCTCAAGCAGGGGATGCTGCTGATTGAAGATAGCGCGGTTCCTGATCGTTGCTGATAACACCATGACGTTGGGGTTGGTCGTGTCCGCCTGCAGATCAGAGGCTTCGATGCTCATCATCTCGATGCGGCGTGGCAGCGGCAGTTCGCAACCCAGGCTCGCGCACAGTGCGATGGCGTAGGGCTTGGTCTCGGGGAAGAGCACGGTGACAGCGCTGCGGTAGCGATAGGTCACCTGCGCAAGCAATGTCAGCAGCAACAGGAGGGCACCCAGTAACCAGGGCCAGCCGCGCATAGGCCTGGCCGGCTCCGCGGATGCGACTGACCCGAAACGCAATGCGCTTGCACCGGAGATAGTCACCGGTTCGGCATTTTCCGGTTCCAACAATACTGCCGTTTCCGACGTTTCGGCTCCGGCTTCCGGCGCTTCGCGGCCAGCTAACTCCGCCGCAGGTTCTACATCCGCGGCATCGGCGGGCGCGATCTCGAACTCGGGTTTCGGCCGGGGCGCGAGCACCGGAGCGGTCTCTTCGATCAAATGCTCGAGCGCGTCGAATACCCGACTGCATTTGCCGCAGCGCACCTGCCCGGCCCGCGCGGCGAGTTGCTCGGGGTGCACTCGGAAATGGGTATGGCAGGAGGGGCAGTAGGTGATCACGACCGCAGGCCCTCGAGCAGCGCCCAGCCCTGGTCGTTGTCACCGATGCGCATCGCGAACCAGGGTGCGTAGGCCGCCATCACCTCCTCCGCCTGCGCCTCTAGTATGCCCGATAGCGCGATCCGCCCCCCCTTGCTCAAGTACCCCGCGAGCAGCGGCGCAAGCAGTATCAGCGGATTGGCAAGAATATTCGCGGCCACGAGGTCTGCCCGGAAATCAGGAGCCGTCTCCGTATTGACAAAACGAGCGTCAACCCGGTTGCGCACGGCGTTTGCGCGCGCCGCGACGAGCGCCAGTGGGTCGACGTCCACGCCCAGCGCTTCCCGCGCACCCAGGTGCAACGCGGCAATGGCTAATATACCTGAACCGCAACCGTAGTCCACAATGCGTTCGCCGCCGCGGATCGTCCGCTCCAACCACTGCAGACACAGTCGCGTCGTGGAGTGACTGCCGGTGCCGAAGGCGAGACCGGGGTCGAGCACGAGATTGACCGCGTCGGGATCGGGCGCCACCGCCCAGGATGGCACGATCCACAGTTTTTCCGAAATGCGGATCGGCTCGAACTGCGACTGGCTGAGGCGCACCCAATCCTCTTCCTCGACCGGCTCGGCGCGGTAGTCCGGCAACGCCGCCAGCCCGACCTGTGCGCAGGCGGCCGCGATGATTTGCATGGGATCCACGTCGTGCGCGCACAGTGCCTTGATCAAGCTTTGCGGCCAGGCACCCTCCACCGCCATGCCAGGTTCACCGTACAGCGGCGCCTCCTCCGCGGTACCGGCATTGGCGTCCTCGACGCTGACCGACTGAGCGCCCTGCTCCAGCAGCGCGTCGCTCAACTCATCGGCCACACGCGCGTCGGTACGCAACATAAGGGACACCCAAGCCAGGCGATCACCCTTTTTCGAGCTTCTGTTGTGCGAGCTTCTGCTCGAGATAATGGATGTTCGTGCCGCCCTTGACGAAGCGCTCGTCGAGCAGCAGTTCCTGGTGCAGCGGGATGTTGGTCTGAATGCCCTGCACCGCCATCTCGGACAGCGCGATACGCATCCGGCGTAACGCCTGCTCGCGCGTTTCACCGTAAGCGATGACCTTGCCGATCAGAGAGTCGTAATTGGGCGGCACGAAGTAGCCTTGGTAGATGTGCGAATCGACCCGGATGCCGGGCCCGCCGGGGGGGTGGTAGGAGGTGATGCGCCCGGGTGAAGGAGTAAACGTGAACGCGTCCTCGGCGTTGATGCGGCATTCAATGGCATGCCCGCGGAGCACCACGTCGCGCTGGCGGATGCGCAACTTCTCGCCGGCGGCGACGCGGATTTGCTCCTGCACCAAGTCCACGCCGGTGATCATCTCGGTGACCGGGTGCTCAACCTGGATGCGCGTGTTCATTTCGATGAAATAGAACTCTCCACCTTCGTACAGGAATTCAAAGGTGCCGACACCGCGATAGCCGATCTTGCGGCAGGCGTCGGCGCAGCGTTCGCCGATACGGATGCGGTGGCGCTCGGCAAGGCCCGGCGCCGGCGCTTCCTCGATGATTTTCTGATGCCGACGCTGCATCGAGCAGTCGCGTTCGCCCAGATAGACGGCGTTCTTGTATTCGTCGGCGAGCACCTGAATCTCGATGTGGCGCGGATTTTCAAGGAATTTTTCCAGGTACACCTCGGGGTTGCCGAAGGCGGCCTGCGCCTCCTGATGCGTAAGGTTCACTGCCGCGAGCAGCGCCGCCTCCGTGTGCACTACGCGCATGCCGCGCCCGCCCCCGCCACCCGACGCCTTAATGATCACCGGATAGCCAACCTTGCGCGCTATCTTGACGATTTCGTCGCCCTGCTCGGGCAAAGCGCCTTCCGAGCCCGGCACGCAAGGGACGCCCGCCTTGACCATCGCCACCTTGGCGCTGATCTTGTCACCCATCAGGCGTATGGTTTCGGGGCGCGGACCGATGAAAACGAAGCCGCTTTTTTCGACGCGCTCGGCAAAATCGGCGTTCTCGGAAAGGAAGCCGTACCCAGGATGGATGGCTTCCGAATCAGTCACCTCCGCCGCGCTGATGATAGCCGGGATATTGAGGTAGCTGGCCGAGGATTGCGGCGGACCGATGCATACCGACTCGTCGGCGAGTTTGACGTACTTCGCCTCGCTGTCAGCTTCGGAGTGCACCATGACGGTCTTGATACCCAGTTCGCGGCAGGCGCGCTGGATACGCAGGGCTATCTCGCCCCGGTTGGCGATGAGGACTTT
>Ga0315281_10001587_pt1 | contig 33690 bp, 25 predicted proteins | sample YL17G07_0_MG_FD_204540 | JGI IMG/M metagenome (GOLD analysis project Ga0315281, IMG submission 204540) | Sediment microbial communities from Yellowstone Lake, YNP, Wyoming, USA - YL17G07_0 | ecosystem: Environmental > Aquatic > Freshwater > Lake > Sediment | place: USA: Wyoming | collected...
CACGCCTGCGGCCTGCGAGGTCATTATGCAACGGCGAATTTTTCGGGCCACCTTCCTGACGCTGCTCGCTACGATTGCACTTTCAGTCCTCTACCTTTTGGCGCTTCCCCAGGCCAGCGCTGGTTCCGATCAAGAATTTCAAAAGATTGAAGTCATGATTCCCATGCGAGATGGCGTGCGTTTGCACACGGAGGTCTACGTGCCCAAGGGCCGCGACGCGCGCTTGCCCTTCCTTTTCACACGCACACCCTACGGGCTCGGGCACGATGACAAAGGGCTTCACTTGTTCTTGAGTTCCAGCTACAAGGAGCTGGTGAGCGAAGGGTTCATTTTCGTTTTCCAAGACATCCGCGGGCGTTATGGATCCGAGGGCCAGTTCGTGATGCTTCGCGCGCCGCGCAACAAGAGCGATCCGAAGGCCATCGACGAAGGTACGGACACTTACGACACGATCGAGTGGCTGCTGAAGAACGTACCGAACCACAACGGCCGGGTCGGAGTGTTGGGGATTTCGTACGGCGGCTGGCTGACGGTGATGGCGATGCTCGATCCGCACCCCGCTTTGAAAGCTGTCTCAGAGCAGGCCTCTCCGGCGGACATGTATCTCGGTGACGATTTCCATCACAACGGGGCATTCCGGCTCAGCTATGGATTTGAGTACGTCGCGCGGATGGAAACTTCCAAGATCAACTTTTCTTTTGATTTTGACCGTTACGATACTTTCGAGTGGTACCTGAATTTAGGACCGCTGGCGAATGCCAACAAGAGCTACTTCCACGACCGGCTGCCCACCTGGAACGCTTTCGTCGATCACCCAGACTACGACAGGTATTGGCAGAAGCAGGCGGTGACCCCGTATCTCCAAGGCGCGACCGTACCGAACCTGAATGTCGCCGGCTGGTGGGACCAGGAAGATTTCTACGGGCCGCTGAAGATCTACGAGACGCTCGAGAAAAAAGATGCCAGACACTTGAACTACCTCGCCGCGGGACCGTGGAATCACGGCGGCTGGGCAGGCGGCGACGGGCGGACTCTCGGCAGTATTAATTTCGAGAGCGATACCGCACGGTATTTCCGAGAGAAGATTCAGACGCCGTGGTTTGCGTATTGGCTCAAGGACAAAGGAAGTCTGCCTTTGACCGAAGCGATCACGTTTCAAACCGGCGCCAACCGGTGGGAATCGTACGACCAGTGGCCGCCGCGCGGCGCCGAAAAGCGCCAGGTCTATTTTCACAGGAACGGCGCGCTTTCCTTTGACCCGCCGCTGCAGACGGGCGAACTGGAATTCGACAGCTACGTTTCGGATCCCGCGCACCCCGTTCCGTACCGGCACCGCCCCATCGAGCCCACGTATCCCGGTCCGGGTTGGCCGGCCTGGCTGGTGGAAGATCAAAGGTTCGTTCACCAGCGCCCTGACGTTCTGAGTTGGCAGAGTGAGCCGCTGAAGGAAGACCTGGTCGTGGCCGGCGACATCGTCGCCCACCTTTTCGCTTCAACCTCAGGAACCGACAGTGACTGGATTGTGAAGCTCATCGACGTGTATCCCGAGAACTATCCGAAGGATCCCAAGATGGGTGGTTACCAATTGATGATCGCCAATGAAGTTTTCCGGGCGCGTTTCCGCACAAGCTTCGAAAAACCTCACCCCCTAATCCCCGACGAGGTGACCGAATACTTGATCGATCTCCACGATAACAATCACTCCTTTCTCAAGGGCCACCGGATGATGGTGCAGGTGCAGAGCTCCTGGTTTCCTCTGATCGACCGGAACCCGCAGAAATTCGTCCCCAACATCTTTAAGGCCACGGAGCAGGATTTTCAAAAGGCCACGCAGCGCGTGTACCGCTCCGCAAAGTTCCCATCGCATCTTGAGCTGCCGGTAAACGTTCGGTGAACAAATCTGAACTCAGAGGATGGGTCATCCAATGAACACTTCTCTGTCTCTCAATTCAATCGTCTGTGCCGTGACGCTGCTGGGAGCCGTAACTGTGACTGCCCAGCCCGGCGGCTTGCAGAGTCGGGATCTCGGTCGCCTGCGGTCCGTGGGTGAAGTGAGGATTTCACCTGACGGCGGACATATCGCCTACACCGTGGTCAACAACGATCGGCCCGGCCGTCCCTACGCGCAGGTGTGGGTGATGGAAATCGCCTCAGGGAAATCCATCCGCCTCGGTGGGCCGCAAGAGGTGAGCTCGAACCCCCAATGGTCACCCGACGGTCAATGGATCGCGTACTCGGGAGGCGAAGGGGATAGCGCGGGTCTCACGGTGGGACGGCCGGATGGTTCGCGCGCGACATTCCTGGTGCCCGTCCTGGGTACGAACAGTCCTATTCAGCAGCCGGGCCAAACCTTCGCGTGGTCGCCCGACAGCAGACGGATTGCCTTTGTCTCCGCAACTCCGGGACCTGAAGCCGAAGCGGCGAGCGGCGATCCCATGGTCATTAGCCGGTATCTCTACAAGCCTGATTACTCTGAGGGGCTTTCACATTTCAATGACAATCGCCGGTTACATATTTTTTTTGTTGATATCGCCAGCAAACAGGTCCGTCAGGTCACGCAGGGCGTGTTCTCTGAACACTCCATCGACTGGTCACCGGACGGAGAGGAGATCGCCTTCGTCTCCAACCGGGAACCCAACGCCGACCAGTTCTTCAATCACGACATTTTCACCGTGAAGGTCGCCGAGGGGAGCATCCGGCGCCTGACCGCGACGGAGAATGCCGAATATGTTCCGCGCTGGTCGCCGGACGGCAAGACGATCGCTTACCTGGGCACGAAACGCGGCCTCACCGATTTGGAGACCACGATGGAAGACGAGCGCGTTTGGCTTATCGACGCGGACGGGAAGAACCGCAGAGAGTTGGGTTCCGCCATTGATAATCGCCAGGGGGCGCCTGCGTGGTCTCTTGACGGGAGAGCTTTGTACTTCACGGTGCAGGAGCGTGGAAGCGTTCGCCTTTATGGGGTGTCCGCTGCCGGCGGCCCGCCCGAGATCGTTGTGAGTGACCGGGGCGCTGTCGAGTCGTGGTCGGTCGGGAAGGGGGGAGCCATTGCCTACGCTTTTCATGGTTCCCGGGATGTCGCGGAACTGTATCTTAAGACTGGGAGCGGGGCGCGAAAACTCACCGATTTGAACGCCGAGGCCCTGGCCGGAAAAGAGATCGCCGAAGTCGAACCCTTCACCTTCATCAGCAACGACAACAAATACGAAGTCGAAGCGTTCTTGACCAAGCCGCTCGGCATGACGGCACCTTCGAAGCATCCCCTCATCGTCAATATCCACGGCGGCCCGCACGGGCAGAATGGCCCGGCCTTCAACTTCAAAGCACAGGTCTACGCGGCGCGAGGGTGGGCGACGCTGATGGTGAACTATCGCGGCTCAACGGGCTATGGCCAGAGATTCGCCGACGCGGTTTTCGGCGACCAAAACGGCAACGAGGGCCAGGACGTCTTGTATGGCGTCAGCGCGGCGCTGCGGCGCTACCTTTGGATCGACCGCGACCGCCTCGGCCTGGAGGGTGTAAGTTACGGGGGCCAGCTCTCCATGTGGCTCATCACACAGACGAATATCTTCAAGGCGGCTATTCCTACCGCGGGAATTTCAAATCTGATTAGCTACAACTACATGACCTACTATAACCAGTACGAGGAGATGGAATTTGGCCAGTTTGTACACCAGGGCAATTTGATGGACGTGTTGTGGGAACGCTCGGCGCTTAAGCACGTGGCGAAAGTCCACACACCCACCTTGCTCATGCACGGAGAAAATGACAGCGACGTTCCGATTGCCGAGACCGAGCAGTACTACATCGCGCTGAAGGACGTGGGCGTGGAAACGGTGATGGTGCGTTACCCTCGTGAGGGGCACGGTCTGAGGGAGACGCAACACGTTGAGGACTGGATTGACCGTTCCATCGCTTGGTATGAGAAACATTTTCCTGCCGCGCCCGCGGCAACGCGCTAGCGCCGATCGGGTGGATCCGCGCGCGGGGCTCCCCAAACCTCAGCCAAGATACGAAGCCAGGGAAGGGCTGCGTTTGTAGCCCTGCGTAGGGTGGTAACCGTAGAAGATCCGCAACACCGGCTCGGCTAGTGAGGGAATGCGCGCCTTCTCTTGCCCCCAGCCCTTCTCGGTCAGAAGATTGTTGAAGGGCGGGATTTCCTCTGTGCTCCGGTTGAGGATCAGCTTTTGAAACTGGAGATAGGCGTCTTCGCCGAGCACGACGAGGGTGTCTAAATTGGGGAAGAGTTTAAGCTCCTCCCGAAGGTGTTTGACGCAGTAAGCCAGAGCCCTCTCAGGCACCCGGGGGTCACTACAATGGCAGCGGATGGCGTCGGTAAGCACAAACCGGCGCTTGAATTCTTCGAAATCCTTCACTCCCACCAACTCAAAAAGCGCGACAACGAAGCGGTTGAAATTCTCCGGGGTGTTATAGAGGAAATTCGTGGCGTGAATGGGCGCGTTGCGCGCGATGACGGCGACGCGCACCACGCTGAGGTCTGGATAGTCGCGCTTCACATATTTGGTCAGGAATTCGCGGGGCGGCAGACGGATGGATGAAACAGCGGCGCAGTCGCGACAATTCTCAATCTTGAGGCGCAGGACGTCGGTTTCCAGTCCGGGAATGCGTGCCTGGGTGGTTGTGACGTGCCGCGCAGTGAGGGCCAGTTGAATCAGCATCTCCGGGCTTACTCCCGGGGCGGCCAGAATCAGGTTGTCGATCAATCGCGCCGAGCCGACGTGGGCAGCGACCAGGGCGACGCAGCCGGCCGTAACCCGCTCGACCGGCTGAAGTCTGATTGGATCGACGATCGAGACGTAGTCGAGACGCGCCCGCGTTTCCGCCGCGAACACCTTCCGTATCTCTTCCAGGAGTGTCGTGGCCTCGCTGTTGCCCGAGTGGACGAGTTCCTCGGCGCGGCGCAGGCTGCGGTTAAGGACGGTCGCAGCCTGGCGCTCTTCCGCGTTCAAATAGGCATTGCGAGAACTCATTGCCAATCCGTCCGGCTCACGGACGATGGGGCAAATCACCAGTCGAAAGTCGAGATTCAGATCTTCGACCATGCGCCGGATGACCTGGGCCTGCTGGAAATCCTTCTGGCCTAAGTAGGCGGCGTCCGGTCCGACGATGTTGAGGAGCTTTAGTACAACAGTGGCTACGCCGCGAAAGTGCCCCGGGCGTGACACACCTTCCAGGGGCGCGGCGATTTCCCCTGGCACCACGAAGGTTTCGAACTCCTGCGGATACATCTCCTCCGCGCGGGGTGTGAAGACCGCCTCGACTCCGTAGGGGCCGAGGAGGTTCAAGTCCTTCTCCAGGTTGCGGGGATAGCGCGCCGCGTCTTCGGCAGGACCGAACTGTGTGGGGTTGACGAAGATCGAGACCACCACCACGTCACACTGGCGCCTAGCGTGGCGGACCAGGCTCAGGTGGCCTTCGTGCAGGGCGCCCATGGTCGGAACCAGGGCCAGGGACTTGCCCGCTGCGCGCGCCTGTCGCGAGAACGCCTGCATTTCCGCGATGGAGGTGATGAGCTGCATCACGAGGCATGAAGTCTGAAGGATGAAGGATGAACTGTAAAGCCAAAGCGAACATTCGATCGACGGAGAGGAGTGGTACTCTCCGAAATGCGAGTTTTATCCTTCAGACTTCATCCTTCAAACTTCTAAGGGTTGCCCACTTTTCGAATTGCTCGCGCAAGTCGCCCGACCAATGGTAAGACTCCGCGTCGCTGGGGTAACCCCCGCCACGGACGTCATCGCGAAATCGGATGAAGGCGTCGCGCAGCACGGCGGCAAGGTCAGCATAGGCGCGAACGAATTTGGCGCGCGGCAGCATGCTCAGGCCGAGAAGGTCGTGGACCACCAGCACTTGGCCGTCGCAATCGGGGCCCGCGCCGATTCCGATGGTTGGGATTCGCAGGCGCCGGGTAATGATGGCAGCAAGCTCGCGCGGCATGCCCTCCAGCACCACCGCGAAGGCGCCGGCATCCTCGATGGCCTGGGCGTCGGCCAGGAGTTCGGCGGCAGACTCAGCCGTTTTGCCCTGGACGCGGTACCCACCAAGGCTATGGAGCGATTGAGGCGTCAGCCCGATGTGACCTGCCACAGGAATCTCCGCGTCCACCAGACGGCGGATGAGCGCCGAGCGCTTGCGGCCGCCTTCGATCTTAACCGCCTCGGCGCCGCCTTCTTTGAGGTAGCGGATGCTCGACCGCAGGGCTTCGTCTTCACTCTGGTGATACGCGCCGTAAGGCAGGTCCGCGATAAGGAGGGCGCGCCGCGTCGCGCGACGCACAGCGCGCAGATGGTGCAACATCTCGTCCAGCGTAACTGGGATGGTGGAGTCGTACCCCAGCACGACCTGCGCCAGCGAATCGCCCACCAGGATCACATCGATCCCGGCTTCGTCCACGAGCCGCGCCGTGGGATAGTCGTACGCGGTCAGACAGGTAATTTTTTCGCCGCGCAGTTTCCGGTCCAGGATCAGGGGAACGGTGATCTTGCTCACGGCCTCGGGTTTCAGGTCCATGGCGTAACCTCTTTTTGATATCGAACTTCAAATTCCGGAATTGAGGCGAACGACCAAGCTTACGGGTCCAGGCCCAATATCCGAAAGCGCAAATCCAAAATAATAAACCCTCTCTGTCACAGGATTCTTACCGGCGCTCAGTGCGCGGGCGCCCGGGGACCCGAGTGGGCCTCCACTGGCCTGGACAGAGAGGGTCCGAACTCTTTAGCTTCCGGTTCGCGCGCCAGTCGTTCGAAAAAATCGTTGGCGTCGAACCCCCTACGCCCGTCTCAGTCCGCCGTGGCGGATCCAAGCGGCAAGAAATATTGCGTTCCTTTGACCGGCCGGCTGAGCCGCTGCAGCAGCCCCTCCAAGTCTTCCTTCCGGTCGACGAAGTCGATCTCGGAGGTTTCAATCACCAGCAAGTCGCTGGACTTATAATGAAAGAAGAAGTGCTCGTACGCATTAACCACTTCTTTCAAGTACTCGTCGGAGATGTGATGCTCGCTCGGCACATTCTTCTTCACAATGCGCTTCCGGAGCGTCTCCGGTTTCGCCTGCAAGTATATCACTAAATCGGGAAGGGGAACCTGTTCGGCGAAGAGCTCATAGTAGCCATTGTAGAGCTGAAGCTCCGTGTCACCCAAGTTGAGGTAGGCGAAGATCTTGTCTTTCTCGAAAAGGTAGTCACTGACGACAACGCGGTTTGAGTTGGCCGCCAGGTCGAGGGCGCACAGTTGTTTGTAACGTTCCAAGAGGAAGTAGAATTGCGCCTGAAATCCTGCTCCAGGTTTGTCCGCATAGAAGCTGTCCAGGAAAGGATTGTCTTCGATGTCTCGCAGCCGGGTAGCCTTGAGGTGGTCGGCGAGGATGTCCGCCAGGGTGGTCTTTCCAACGCGGATTGGGCCTTCGATGGCAATGAAGCGCGGAGGCTCGAACTTTGGCGGATTGGCCACTTGCTGCCTCGTACAGCGTAAATGGTGAATGGTGAATAGTGAATGGTGAATTGTGAATTACAGCGCGTAATCCGTCGGGTGCGCGACCTTTCCGAATTCACTATTCACCATTCTTCATCCTTCCGCCTTCAGCCGAACCACCTGACTGGTGTCCCGCGTGTCGTGAAGCATCTCCAGTACGGTCCTTTGTGTCACGGGATGACGGAGCTGGCCCGCCAGTTCCCCGAGGGGGACGAGGACGAACCGCCGTTCGCCCAGCCGCTCATGAGGAATGGTCAGAGTTGCAGAGCGCACGATGACATTTTCGTAGAGCAGGATATCCATGTCAATTGACCGGGGTCCTTTGGGGATGCCCGGACGGCGGCCGAGCGATCTCTCCAGCGACTGCAGCGTTTTCAAGAGCCGACGGGGCATGAGGTCGGTGCTGACTTCCGCTACGCAGTTCACGAACCAGCGCTGCGGCCGGAAATCCACGGGTTCAGTCTTGTAAAAGGAAGAAACGCGGTGAACCTCGATGCCCGCGCTCGCGAGCGCTTCAATGGCCTCCCGAATCCGGGCCACACGGTCACCGAGATTTGATCCGAGTGAAAGGTAAACACGTTTCATACCTTTGACAATTGGAGATATCGGATATGCGACCCCCGGACTTGCAGCCGACTCGTGCCCCATCACCCCGGAATTCTCAATCCCTAACGACCACGTCGACGCCGATGGCGTCGTGGTCCGAAAGCGGCACGCTTCGCCCCTCGCGCAGGTCGTGAATCACCGTGGGATTCTCACATCGTGCACCACGGGTCGCAAACCAGTCGATCTTTAATGGGCACTTGCCACCGTGATTGCGTAACGCCCATCGCATGAAGGGAAAGCAATACGCCGGCACCCATTCGCCGAGATTCTTCCGCGTCTTGCCGTCGCTCACGTCATAAGAGATGGTGTGGACACCGAGCCGGTTGCAACCGCGGTAGTCAAAGCCGCGCTCTTCCAGCAGCGCGAAGAGCTCGCGCTCAAAGCGGTTGTAAGGGTGCAAATAGTGATTGCGAATCACGTAATCGACACCCATGAAGACCCGCAGCCAGAATCCCAGGATGGCGTGGATGGCCCGCGAAGAATTGTAGGTGGTGGTATTCCAATCGCCGCCGAGGATAACCGGGCCATCGGTTCGGATAGCGTCAAGCACCTGACGCATTTGCTCGGCACGGTGGCGCTGTGTGGAGTTGGCATCCAGGTGGACCGAGACCGCCGTGGCGCGATAGTTTGGGAACTCGATCTCGGCGGCGAGTGCCGTCTGCCGGCCCAGCCGCTTTTCGCGCCCCGCCATTTTATCGATGCCGTTTTTCAAATGAATCGGCCGGACCTGCCGGATGGGATACCGGCTGAGAATGGCGTTGCCGTGCAGGCCCAGTTCGTTCTCGCCCTCGGCCTCGTGTTCCACCCCGGAACCCTTGGCGAGATTCAGATAGCAGGGGACAAACGTGAAGTGCATTCCAAGTTCGGCCGCCAGTTCCTGAGCTACCGCCCGGTTGTGCGTGCGCGCCATTCCTACGTCGGTCTCCGTCAGCAGGAAGACGTCCCCTGTCTTCAAGTACTCATGGGTTCGGAAAGCTTCGACCTGCCCGTCGAACTCGATCCCGCGCTCCAGGTTCCAGGCGACGAAGCGGTAACGCGGTCGCGCAACGGCCGGGCGGGCGCTGAAATCGCCAATCTCTGGGGTTTCGAGGACGGTGGTCACCTCGTCGGCCAGCGAACGGTAAACCGCATGAGATTGAAGCTCCGGCGTGGAGCGGCACTCCCGAAACTCCGGAAAGTGGGGCGCGATCCGCTCCCGGATCAGCCGGTGGATTTCTTCGATGGATGACTGGACTGCTTCCTGCTCAAGCATGGGCGTGGTCAGCGAATCTCCTGCCTGCTATCCCGTATCATTCGAATAAGGTCTGGTCCCGCTGCGCGGGTAACGTCAAGCCGAGGTGTTTGTACGCTGGTTCGTTGGCCTTGCGCCCGGACTTCGTTCTGCTGATGAATCCCTGCTGCAAGAGAAACGGCTCGACCATATCGACCAGCGTGTCCACTTCCTCGTTGAGCGTTGCCGAGAGTGCCTCGACGCCGACCGGCCCGCCGCTGTAGAGCCGGATGATCGTCGAGAGAAAATTCCGGTCGAGGTCGTCAAGGCCCAGCTCGTCCACCCCTTCGAGCTTCAACGCGTCGCGGGCGACGTCGGGACTGAGGACTCCGTCGGCCTTGACCTCCGCGAAATCGCGGACGCGGCGCAGCAGCCGGTTGGCGATGCGTGGCGTACCGCGCGCCCGCCGGGCGATTTCGGCGGCTGCCGCATCTTCTAATTGCGCGCCCAAAATCTTCGCCGAGCGTAGCACGATCCGCCGCAAATCGTCCACCTCGTAGAACTCCAGATGAAAGAAAAGCCCAAAGCGGTTCCGCAGCGGCGCCGAGAGGCTTCCAGCGCGCGTCGTGGCGCCGACCAGAGTAAACTTCTTCAGGGGAACGTTAATGGTTTTGGCGAACATCCCCTTGTCCACGACGAAGTCCACCTTGAAATCTTCCATCGCGGGATAGAGGAACTCTTCGATGGTCACCGGCAGGCGGTGGATTTCGTCGATGAACAGGATGTCACCCTCGCCGAGGTTGGTCAGGATGCCCATCAGGTCGCCCGTCCGCTCGAGCGCGGGGCCCGAAGTGGTCGTGATTTTTGAACCCATGGCATTGGCGATAATGTAGGCGAGCGTGGTTTTGCCCAATCCCGGCGGGCCGTAGAACAGGACGTGCTCGAGCGGCTCGCCGCGTTGCCGCGCGGCCTGCAATCCGATTGACAGCTTTTCGACAACTTTTTTCTGGCCGACGTACTCTTCCAACGTCGGCGGGCGAAGAGTGCGGTTGAAGCTCTCTTCTTCCTTCGAAATCAAATCCGGCGAAACCAGGCGAACTCGTGACATAACGCTTAGGTTACAGGTTACAGGGAACAGGTAATCGTGAATAGTGAATGGTGAATCGCGAACAGTGGACGCGTGACTTGCTTTGCGGTTCGCGCTCTAGCGTCACCATAATGCGCAATTCACCATTCACAGTTCAGAATTATAATTGTTCCATCCCCGACTGCCGTTGCTCGAATACCTTGCGCAAGAAATCCTCGACGGTCTTCAGGTTCTTGTTGCGCGCGAAAGTCTCCTCGACGACGCGTTGCGCCTCGCTGCGAGTGTACTCAAGCTGTAAGAGTACCTGCAGCGCCTCCGACTTCAGCTCACCGGCGGACTCCTTTTCAATCGACAAAGGTTCCTCGGTCCGAGCTAGGGCAAACTTCGTCATCTTGCCGCGCAATTCCGTGACGATGCGTTCCGCGGTCTTCTTACCGACGTGCGGCAGCTCCTCGAGAAACGCCACGTCCCCGCGTTCGATCGCCAGGGCGATTTCGTTCAGCGGGCGCACCAGGCATTTGAGGGCCTTCATGAAGCCCACGCCCGGCACCGTCGTGAACGTTTCGAAAAACTCGCGGTCGAGGGGATCGAGAAAACCTACGAGCTTGGGTGTCAGATGGCCGCCGCCCATCCCGCCGTCAATGTAGTAGATCGTGTACAGCGTCACGGGATTCGTCCGCTCGCCCTCGGGCGCTAGGCGCAGGCGCGCCGCGATGCCCGAGGGCACAAAGATTTCGTAGCAAAGCGAGTTGACCCGCACCAGGAGCGAGTGGCGCCCGATGCGGTCGTAGAGCACTTCGCCGGTGATTTCGGAGATCAGGGTGTTGCTCCCTCCGTAGAAAAACTCTCCATCGTCCCGCCCCGGGGATTCAGAGGTTGCCACTACAGCCGCTGCGCTGGGCGTCGTCCGTTCGGCCCATGGCGCAGTGAATTGACATAGCACAGAGCTGCGGCCAATGCATCGGCCACGTCCGGCGGGTTGGGCGCGCGATGGAGTGAGAAGAACTGTTGCACGGCGCGCTGCACCTGCAGTTTGCTGGCGTTGCCATTGCCGGTCACCGACTGTTTGATCCGCTTCGCCGAAAGGCTTACCACGGGCACGCTCGCCTGTTGCGCGGCCAGACAGATGACCCCGCGCGCGTGCCCCATCAGGATGGAGGTCTTCGGGTAGCCCGTGTGGCTGTACACTTCCTCCAGGCACATCGTGGTCGGCCGGAATTCTTCCATGACTTCACGGAGCTCTGCGAAAAGCAATCCCAGGCGCGCCGGCAGGTTTTCGCCCCGGCTGCGCGGCAGGCGGATAATGCCGGCTTCGAGCAGTTTCACCTCACTCGCCTGGCACTCGACCACGCCGTAGCCGGTAATGTTCAGGCCAGGATCGATGCCGATAACGCGCGTCGGCGTTTCTTTCGCCATGCGAAAGATTCTAACATCCGAAGCGGGGGTTGGGGATAGAAGTTGACACCCGACGGTCGCCGTTGCAGCGGTGATGAGCCGCGCGAAGAGACCAGCGGGCCAGGACCGTCATCGAGCCGGGGGAGAAAACCCACCGGGTCCGGCGGCCCCCGCGGGACTCAACTTCCGCAGCGCTTCCGCCGCCCTCAGTCCCTTATAAATCATGTACAGCGCGAACAGGTGAAAGCCGATGGACAACACATCTTTGGCGAGGAGAAACAAAAGCCCGTCCAACGCATAGAGGACCATGCCTACGATGAAAGCCCACTCGCGCCGCTTTCTGGACCAAAGCCCGAAGGCGATGAATATTCCCGCTGCCAGAAGATCGAAGGCCAAGGCTACAGGGTTTCCTGATTTGCCCGCCTGCGCTGCGACCGCGTCCGCGATTTGTGTGATTCCGAGCCCGACGATGAATCGAGTGTTACTTCCCATGGCCGCGGCAAAGGTGTTGATGAGCGAGAGGCCCGCAATCCAGAGAAACCAGTTGGCTCCCGACTGCGTCCGCTTCTGAAGAAGTTGGCCGATCAACGCTTTCTGTTGCTCTGTGATCTCCACTTGGCCTGTTGATCCCACCCCAGACGGCTGGCTCGCATTCTGTTGCATCGATTCTCTCCTGTCCGGAGGATGATGAGGGCAGCCGGGAAATTTCGCGGGGATTGTAGCACAAGATAGTGGGCAGGGCTCGGACCGCAATAGTCGGAACACACAGGGCAAAAGGCAAAAGGCAAAAGGTACTTCTACCTATCGGGGTGTGGCGTCCGGAAGGCCGCCCTCCACGGGAAGGGTAGCGCCGGCCGTGGGTGTCTGCCTCGAAGCGAAAAAGAGGACGGCCTTGGCCACGTGTTTCGTGGTGACCGTGGTCTTAAGCAAAATGCGGAGTGCTCTGCTGTCACTCGGGAGCGTGCAGCGAGAGGACGATTCCTGGGCGAAGTCGGACCGGATACCAGCAATTCTCATTCGTCACCCCAGGCAGGGCGACTCGTCTCTTCGAAGGCAGCTAACGACGCAGCGCCACCTCTTGCGCCGGGGGAGATTGGATCCTGAGAGTCTATTGCAATACTCGCGCAATTCTGATTAAATGCGCGGCCTCAGGGCAGCTCAACCTATCTCAGGGTCGTTCCGATTCGGGTGGAAAGGAGAGTGGCGCACGGTCACGCTTAACGATGGCCGTCGAGTAATTGCCGCGGCGGAGAAAAAGGCTGTTGAAATCGGCCAACCGATGAACATTGCGGTGGCCGACGCTGGAGGGAACCTAGTCGCTCACGTGCGGATGGACGGAGCTTGGCTTGGCAGCATCGACATTTCCATTAAGAAGGCCTATACCTCCCGCGCCTTCGACATCGCTACCAAAGACCTGTCAGCGCATTGCCAATCGGGCGGGCAGTTTTTCTGTATCCACGCATCCAACGATGGCCGCATTATGATCTTCGCCGGCGGTATTCCCCTTAAGCGAGACGGCAAGATGTTTGGCGCGATCGGGGTAAGCGGTGGTTCGGGCGAGCAAGACCATGCCGTGGCCGCCGCAGGTGCGGCAGCGTTTTGACCGAAGTCGGAGGCCGAGCTGGTCCTGCGAGGGGCGATTCTCACGCTCACCCGAGACAAACATTCCGCGCGGCGAGTTCGCCCGCACATCCATCAGGAGGAGCGATTCATGGCAATCAATCGAGGAGTAGCCTATATGGGGCCGGGAGTGGTGGAAGTGCATGCCATTGACTTCCCCAAACTGGCGCTGGGCAACAGAAAGTGCGAGCACGGGGTCATTCTCAAGATTGTCTCCACCAATATTTGCGGGAGCGACCAGCATATGGTCAGAGGCCGGACAACTGCGCCGGCGGGAATAATCCTGGGCCACGAGATCACCGGCGAGGTGATCGAGGTCGGGCGAGATGTGGAGTTCCTCAAACTCGGCGATCTTGTGTCCGTTCCCTTCAACATTGCCTGCGGACGTTGCCGTAACTGCAAAGAGCGAGCTACGGGAATCTGCTTGAATGTGAACCCCTCGCGCCCTGGCGCCGCTTATGGATATGTGGATATGGGTGGATGGGTTGGAGGTCAGGCCGAATACGTCATGGTGCCTTATGCGGATTTCAACCTGCTGAAATTTCCGGACAAGGCCCAGGCCATGGAAAAGATCCGAGACCTGACCTGCTTGTCCGATATTCTCCCCACGGGCTACCACGGCGCCGTCAGCGCGGGTGTGGGGCCGGGGTCCATTGTCTACGTTGCTGGGGCCGGTCCTGTGGGGTTGGCCTGCGCGGCGGCTTCCCAACTGCTGGGGGCTGCGTGTGTGGTTGTGGGTGACATGATTCCAGAACGACTGGGTCAGGCCAGAAGTTTTGGCTGCGAAACTGTCGATGTCTCGAAGAGCGCCACCATCGCCGAGCAGATCGAACAAATTGTGGGAGTCCCTGAAGTAGACTGCGCCGTGGATTGCGTGGGCTTCGAAGCGCGCGGGCATGGTCAGGAGGCCAAGAAAGAAGTACCGGCCGCCGTCCTCAACTCACTCATGCAGGTTACGCGCGCAGGGGGATCCATCGGCATCCCGGGACTGTACGTTACGGGAGATCCGGGAGGCGTCGATGAGAATGCCAAGATCGGCAACTTGGGCATCCGTATAGGGCTGGGCTGGGCCAAATCCCATGTCTTCACGACGGGACAGTGCCCCGTGATGAAGTACAATCGGCAGTTGATGCAGGCTATTCTCCACGGCAGGATCAACATTGCCAAGGCCGTGAATGTCACGATCATCACCCTGGACCAAGCTCCCCAAGGTTATAAAGACTTCGACAAGGGCGCTGCTAAGAAATTCGTATTTGACCCCCATGGGATGGTTTCACGGAACTGACCGACAAGGATCTCCGGGCACATTGGGCCGGTGGGCGCGGACGCTCCCTTATCTCAGAGTCCTTTGCTGCATCCGCAGGGGAAACGTGTGTCACCTTGGCGTGGCGTCCGGAAGGCCGCCGTCCACGGGAAGGGTAGCGCCGGTCGTGGGTGTCTGCCTCGAAGCGAAAAAGAGGACGGCCTTGGCCACGTGTTTCGCGGTGACCGTGGCCTTAAGCAAATTGCGCTGGCGGTAGTACTCCTCCAACCCTTTTTCATCCAGCCCGCGGGCGCGCATGCGGTCCGGGCCGACCTCCGCCCAGAGGCCTGACTTCCGCGCCCCGTGCGAGAAGATGGCGTCTGGGGCCACCATGTTGACGCGCACTCCAATCTCGGCCAGCTCCAGGCTTGCGATGCGCGCCAACTGGTGCGCGGCGGCTTTGGTGGAGCTATACGCGCCGAATTTTGCGCCCGGCGAGAAGACGTTTTTGGTTGAGACCAGAACGATGTCCCCGCCCGTGCCTTGCAACTTGAAATGTCGCGCCGCTTCCGCGATCGCGAGCAGCGTTCCCTCAATATTGACACGTTCCAGTTTGCGGAAAGCATCGAGATTCATTTCGGCAAGGGAAGAAACCGCGGCGATCCCCGCATTCACGACGACCAGGTCCACGCCGCCCCAATTCTGGATCGCCGCGCCGAACGCCCGAGCGACCGAGTCTGGCTCGGTGACGTCCATCGGGACTCCCAGCACGCGGTCACCAAAACTGGCTCTCAGTTCCTCGACAAGACTGTTCAGCGCATCGCCGGGGAGGTCGGTCACGGCGACGTGACAACCCTGCTCCAGTAATTCCTGCGCGATGGCGGAGCCAATCGCCCCCGCGGCGCCGGTGATGAGCGCGACTTGCCTTGCGAGCAGCGGCTCCGTGCTGCTCCCCAGCTTGGCGTGCTGGAAAGTGTGGTACTCCATTTCGAAGAGTTCGTCTTCCGGAAGCCCCTCGTAGCTTCCCATCGCTGACGCGCACGCTTTGACGGCCAGCGTGTGAGCGGTGATGTCGCGAGCGATTTTCGCGGCCTTGACGTCCCTGCCCGTACACAAAGCCCCGAGCCCAGGCAACAGAACGACGCGGGGCAGGGGATCGAACCGGCCGAGTTGGGATGGCATCTTTGCCGAGTGCCGCTCAACGTAAGCCGTGTACTGCGCAGAATAATCCCGGACTGCCGCTTGAAGCTGTTCTTGCAGCACGGCACAGTCGTCATAGTCAGGGCTGTCAACCCACAGCGGCAGCGCCTTCGTGCGGATGAGGTGATCGGACGTCAGCGGAGGCGTGAGGGCAAGCTCGCGACCGCGATCCGAATCGACAAAGTCGAGGACTTCGCGATTGACCAGCGGCTGGAGAATGACGCGCCGGAACGGACGGTCCGCATCTCCCGAGGGCTGCGCCAGCAGGCCGCGCAAGATGGGTGCAACCCGAACCAGTCTCTCCTGAGCGGTGGAGGAATCCGTTGCCGCTCTCACCGCCAGCGGTCTCGAGCCGCGCTTCACCACAAACTCCTCGGCGCGAGTCACCAATTCGATCATGGTCTCGTACGACTCGCGTGCTGTTTTTCCCCAGGTCACGATGCCGTGTTTTATCCAGACCATCCCGCGCGCCTGGGGGTGCGCATCGGATGCGGCCGCCACCGCCTTGGCGAGCTTGAATCCTGGGCGCACGTAGGGCAACACGGTCACGCTGTCGCCCAGTGCTTCTCTCACAAATTGCTCACCATTCGGCTGATTGGTTAGCGCCAGGATGGCATCAGCGTGCGTGTGGTCGATGTACTGGGGCAGGAGGAAAGCATGAACGAGCGACTCCACCGACGGCGTCGGCGCGCTGGCGAGAAAAAGGTGCGCGCGCAATTCTTCTAGCATGACCACATCGGCCAACTCCGGCAGAGCGCGCAGCTTCTTCAAATATTCCAGGTCGAGGCCGGGGAATCCCTCGGGTTCAATCGTCGCCATGTTGAAGCCCGAAGCTTTGACAAAGATTGCCGAGACTTGCTCACCGAGGAGATTCCTGTGCGTCCCCTTGACGGAAGTATTCCCTCCGCCGTGCAGAACCAGTTCCTCCTCCGCGCCCAGCAAGCGGCTGGAATAAACCCTGAGCGCCAAATCCTCGCCCCAATGCGGAGTGTATTTGGTTGCGAACTGTGCTGCGTCCTCGTCACGCCAGCGGTTTTTCATAAAGCCTAGGGAGACAGAAGTCAGGAGTCAGAATTCAGAATTCACCATTCACTATTTCGCAGCCTGCAGCATGAAACGTGCATTCTCTTCCGCCGCCTTGCCGTCGAAGACGGCGCTGCCCGTGACAATCAGGTCCACGCCCGTCCTGGCAATTTCGGCGACATTCGCGCGAGTGATTCCGCCATCGACTCCCAGCACAATCTCACGGCCTGAATCCGCGATCAGCCGTTTGGTTTTAGCGATGCGCGCGAGCGTCGCGGGAATGAATTTCTGCCCGCCCCAGCCGGGATTGACGGCCAGAAGCAGCACCATCTCGAGTTCGTCAATCAGCGGTTCGAGAACCTCAAGCGGCGTTCCGGGGTTGAGCGCGACCCCGCGCACCAGCCCACGCGCCGGGTCGTTGGCGTTGGCCATGTTGCGCATCTGTTGCAACACGCGGTGCGGGTGAGAGCATGCCTCGGGATGAATCGTAATGATGTCGGAACCGGCTGCAACGTATTCGGCCACTTTTTCCAGCGGCTCGTCGATCATCAGGTGCGCGTCCTTGAGGAGCGGGGTCTTCAGCGCCTTGATGAAGGGCGGGCCCACGGTCATCATCGGGCAGAAGCACCCGTCCATCACGTCGACGTGAACCAGCTTAATTCCCGTGCGTTCGAGCAACGCCAGCTCGGATGCCAGGGACAACAGGTTGGCCGTGAGAATGCCGACACTGATCGTCGGGCAGCATTCACGCAGGAGCTTGGCCGCGGTGGGCTGGTCAGGCATGGTCTTGGCCTTTTGCCGTTCTCACCGGCCCACCGGAACTTCAACTTTCTTTTCGTGCTTCAGGGTCTGGTAGAAATCGTAGGCGTGCTCGGGCCTCATGCCTTCGTGCACAACCTTGCCGACCGCCTGGATCATAGCGGTGGGCGCTTCGGATTGAAAGATGTTCCGCCCCATGTCCACGCCGGCCGCGCCCTCGTTGACGGCGCCCGCGGCCATTTTCAGGGCGTCGAGCTCCGGGAGCTTCTTGCCGCCGGCCATCACCACGGGGACCGGGCAGGAAGCCGTGACGGTTTCGAAGCCTTCGGCCACGTAATAGGTCTTCACGACGTGCGCGCCCAGTTCGGCGCAAATTCGGCACGCCAGACGCAAGTATTTGGCGTCGCGCGTCAGGGTCTTGCCCACCGCCGTCACTCCCAGCACTGCCACGCCGTGACGGTTCCCCAGGTCCACCAGCCGCGTCATGTTGTGGATGGACTGAGTCTCGAACTCGCCGCCGACGAACACTTGTACCGCCACTGCGCACGCGTTGAGCCGCAGTGCGTCCTCGATGTCCATGGCGATGTTTTCGTTGGAGAGTTCCTTGAGGATGCTCGGGCCGCCGCTGGCGCGGAGCACGATGCCGTTGCGGTAAGAGGAGGGAATCGTCGAGCGCAGGATGCCGCGCGTCAACATCAGCGCGTCGGCGTAAGGAGCCAAGGGAACGATGTTCACGTCCACACGCTCCAGGCCGGTGGTCGGCCCCTGGAAATAGCCGTGGTCGATCGCCAGCATCACTGTTCGGCCGGACTCCGGCCGAAAAATCCGAGAGAGCCGGTTCTGAATTCCCCAATCCAGCGCCCCCGAGCCCTTCAGGAAGAAGGCCTCATTTTTCGCGGGAATATCCAGATGAAAGTCTTTGGTTTCGCTTGCACCATCAACATCAGCCATGATCCGTCTTTCCTCCTTATTATCGGCTATGCATAAATCCCGCGCAGCTTCAGAGTGAACGCCACGCGGTCGATGGCGAGCATGTAGGCGGCGATACGGTTGTTGACGTTGTGCTTCTCGCCGTAACGCACCACGTCATTGAACGCCGCCACTTGGATGTGCTTTAGCCGCTCGTTCACCATGCCTTCGGGCCAAAAGTAGCCCTGGCGGTCCTGCACCCACTCGAAATAGGAGACCGTCACGCCGCCGGCGTTCGCCAGGATGTCGGGGATCACGAAAACGCCGCGGTCAAACAGGATATCGTCGGCGGGGGCCGAGGTGGGGCTGTTAGCGCCTTCGGTCAGGATGCGCGCCTTGATCCGGCTGGCGTTGCGGCTGGTGATGACGCTCTCGGTGGCCGCGGGCAGCAACACTTCGCAATCCTGTTCCAGGATTTCCATCGTCCCGATGCTCTCGCCCCCCGGAAAGCCTTTGACCGTCTTCTTTTCCTTCAGGAAGTCGAGCAGGGCCGGGAGGTCCAGGCTGTGAGCGTTGAAGACGCCTCCATTGATGTCGGCGACGCCGATAATCTTGTATCCGGCTTCGTGCATCAGCCGCGCCGCCTGGGAGCCGACATTGCCGAATCCCTGGATGATGACTCGCGTCTGCTCGCGTTGCCGGCCGAAGCGCTTTAGGGCCTGGTCGGTGGCGATCATGCATCCGCGCCCGGTGGCTTCCTTGCGGCCGCGCGAACCACCTAGATCGATCGGCTTGCCGGTCACGCTTGCCGTCACCGTGTGCCGGACGTGCATGGAGTAGGTGTCCATGATCCAGGCCATCGTCTGCTCGTCGGTGTTCATGTCGGGCGCGGGGACGTCGCGCTCCGGGCCGATGTAGTCCAGGATCTCGGCCGTGTAACGCCGCGTGATGCGCTCCAGTTCGCCCTGCGAGAGTTTAGCGGGGTCGCAGATGACTCCGCCCTTGGCGCCGCCAAAGGGAATGTTGACAACCGCGCACTTCCAGGTCATCTCGGCGGCGAGCCCGCGGATTTCGTCCAGAGTGACGTTGGGTCCATACCGCAACCCTCCCTTGCAGGGGCCGCGAGCGATGCTGTGCTGCACCCGAAAGCCGTCGAAGACTTCCAGCCGCCCGTTATCTAACGCCACTGGAATGTGCACGATGATTTCCCGGTTAGGAGTGCGGAGGTACTTAGTGAGCCCTTCTTCCAGATTCAGCTTTCTGGCCGCCACGTCAAAGCGCGCCGCCATCGATTCATAAACGCTCAGCTCTTTGTCGGTCTCAACAGTGCTCATCAAGCTCCCCCGGTGCGGCCTTGCGAGCGGTAGGCTGCAAAAGTATAGCAGATGCCCTTGGAAGGCAACAGGCTGGCGCAGGAGGTGGTGAATGCCATTAAAGAGATGTGACTTTGCCTTTGAAGGGTGCGCAAATGGAGTGTTGGGGATGATGGAGGTCGCAGGATTCCGATTAGGCGACGGAGTTCGGGGCCAGCTCCGGCGAGCCAATCGGAGCAGCCTGGAAAGCAGGCTCGCTAGAATGCACCGGCGTCCAAGTGTCTTTCTCTCTCAAGAGCCGGTTCACGAGGGCGCTGTGCAGAGCGTGCCCGGCGCGGTCAGCTTCGACGTGGCCGATAAGAGGATGACCAAGCAACGCGAGGTCGCCAATGATATCGAGGATCTTGTGCCGGCAGAACTCATCCGGAAAGCGCAGGCCCTCCGGATTCAATACGCCCTCGCGGGTCAGGACCACGGCATTCTCGAGTGACCCACCGCGCACCAGGCCACTTTTGCGCAACATCTCGACTTCTTCCAGGAATCCGAAAGTGCGCGCGGGGGCGATTTCCACTTCGTAGTTCCCCTCAGCGGGGGCAAAATCCAGAGACTGCTCGCCAATCAAGGGATGCGCAAAGGCGATTCGATAGGTGATGCGGAAGGTGTCCGAAGGGTAGACGGCGATGCGTTTGGTGCCCTCGACGACTTCCACCGGTTTCAGGATCTTCGCGTAGGTCCTTCGAGCACGCTGGCGGCGCAGGCCGGCCTTGGCGATGAGACGCAGGAAGGGAAGCGCACTGCCGTCGAGGATGGGTACCTCAAGATTGTCAATCTCGATCACCACGTTGTCCACGCCGGAAGCGGCTAGCGCGGAGAGTAGATGCTCCGTGGTGGAAATGAGGACGCCTTTCTTCATCAGACTAGTTGCATAGCTCACGCGGGCCACGTGCTTGGCCCGGGCCTCAATCACGAAGCCCTCCAAGTCCGTTCTCTTAAAGATGATGCCGGTATTCGCCGCGGCGGGAACAAGTCGTACATTGACGGGCACACCGGTGTGAAGGCCCATTCCTGTAATGCTTATAGGCGAGGCGACAGTTTGTTGGTTTCCCAAATAGTTCCTCTCAACCGAGGGCTTCTGACTGCACTATTATTACCATACCATTTGGATTTGCAAAGTGTGTGCTGTGAATAAGATAGAAAGTCGAGTTCTTCGCGAGTCAGGCTGCCATGTGGTAAATATACAACACTTTGGAGCATTCATGCCAGATTTGAGGACGGTAGAGTTGCCGGCAGCAACGTAACTCCACCAATGGGTCGGAGCCAGGTAGGGCTCTCGCTCACCGCATCCGAGGGATTAGGTTAGAATGAGCGAAATCACTTTTGGGGGGTAGGGTGGACAAACCGAAACCCGAGTCCGACCGTGCTGGAACTGGCCAGACACTAATCTTGATTGACGCGATGTCACTCGTATTCCGAGCCTTTTTCGCACCCATGCAAACCGCGCTGGTTTCTCCGAACGGCATGCCGACAAAAGCAATCTACATATTCATTCGAACCCTTCGGAAGCTCCTCAAAGATTACAAGCCGGGTCATGTCGCGGTGGCCTTCGATCTGGCCGCGCCAACTTTCCGTGACAAACTCTTCGAGGAGTATAAGGCCAATCGCCCTGCGTTCCCGGAGGATCTTGCCGTCCAGCTTCCCTATGTGCGGCGTTTCTGCGCCGCCTTGGGGATTCCTCTGGTCGAAAAAGAAGGGTTCGAGGCCGATGATGTCATCGGGACTCTGGCCAAGCAAGGCTTGGCGCAAGGCCTGGACGTGTTCATCGTTTCGGGCGACGAGGACCTCTTCCAGCTCGTGAACGAAAAGGTGCGCGTGTTAAAGCCCGCCCGACGCGGGAGTGACGGCGAAACAGTCTGCGACGCAGAAAAGGTCAAGGAGATCCTTGGCGTCGAGCCCGCGCAGGTCGTGGATTGGCTCGCCTTGACCGGCGACCCTAGCGACAACATCCCCGGTGCGCGGCCTTTGCCCGGGCAGGAACCGCCACTGGCCGAGGGAGAGAAGAAGCGGAGCTACATCGGTCCCAAGGGCGCGACGGATTTGATCCGACGCTTTGGCACCCTCGAGAAGGTTTTCGAGAACCATGAAAAAGTGGAAAAGCAGAGCTACCGCGACGCGCTGCGCGATTATCACAACGAAGCACTGCTGAGCCGCGAACTCGCCACGATTCGAACCGACGTTGAACTCGAAACCAGGATCGAGCGGTTGAAGCTCGGCGAACCAGACATCGCCGCCGTCGCGGCGCTCTGCCAGGAACTGGGGTTCTCTTCCATGCTGCGCGAGTTCCTGGAGCAGGCGCCACGCCCGACAGCTGCGGAGGTTCAATCCGAGGAACTTCGCACGCCCCAGGCCCTTCGACGATGGGTTGAGGCGGTCGGCTTGGGCTGCTCCATCGCCATTGGGTTCACGGTGGAAGGTGAAGAAGGCTTCGGTGGGCGGTTGGAGGGCTTGGGATTGTCTGACGGCTCGCGATTGGCCACTGTCCCGCTTGATTCTGCGGGCGCTACGGCTGAGTTGCTCGAAGTTCTGAAGCCCCTGCTTAGCGATCCGGCGCGCGCCAAAGCGATTCACAACTCGAAGCTGCTGCGCTTATTGCTTGCCAAGGAGCGGATCGAGCTCGCCAGCGTCGCCGACGACACGATGCTTTACTCGTACCTGCTCGAGCCGCTGGCCTCGAGCCACACGCTCGAGGACATTGTCCTGCGGCGCCAGAGCCGCAAGCTGTCGAGTTCGCTCGCGGAGGCCGCGGGCGCCACGCGCCAACTTGCCGCGCTGCTTGTGCCGGAAGTCGTTCGCGAAGGCCTCAAGCCGCTTTACGACGACATCGAGCTGCCGCTGGCCGCCGTCCTGGCGGATGTCGAGGCGGTGGGCATTCGCCTCGACCCGGAAATCCTCACTCGCATGTCGGGGGAATTCGAAAAGGAGCTCACCGACCTCACGCGCCAAATCTACGACTTGGCGGGAACACCCTTTGACATTGACTCGCCGAAGCAACTTGGTGAAATTCTTTTTGAGAAGCTGCAACTGCCTGGCGGCCGGCGGTTGAAGAAGAGTGGGCAGTATTCAACGGAAGCGTCGGTGCTCGAATCGCTTGCCGAGCGCCACGAACTGCCGCGCCGGATCATCGAGTACCGCACGCGCGCCAAGCTCAAGTCCACTTACATCGACGCCTTGCCGAAGTTCATCCACCCGGCAACCGGCCGGCTGCACACCAGCTTCAACCAGACGGTCGCGCGCACCGGGCGGCTCTCGTCATCAAATCCGAATTTGCAGAACATTCCCATCGGCGACGAGTTCGGGCTGCGCATCCGTTCGGCCTTCGTCGCCGAGCCGGGCTGGCAATTGATTTCGGCGGACTACTCGCAAATCGAGTTGCGCGTGCTCGCGCACATGGCTGAAGACCCGTTGCTGATCGAGGCATTCTCCTGCAACGAGGACATCCACTCGCGCACCGCGCAGGAAATCTTCGGTGTGCCGCCGGGGTTGCAGACCCACGAGCATCGCCGCATGGCCAAGGCCATCAACTACGGCGTCATCTATGGTCTGAGTTCATTTGGCCTGGCCGGGCGCACCGGCACCAGCAAGACTCAAGCCCAGCAGTACATCGACGAATACTTCAAACGCTACAAGAAGGTGAAAGACTTTCTCGACGGGATCGTGGAAGAGGCGCGCCAAACCGGACGCGTGCGAACGCTCTTTGGGCGGCTGCGGCCCATTCCTGAGATCGGCAGTCGTGACGTGGCGTCGCGCAACCGCGCCGAGCGCGAGGCCATGAACACGCCCCTGCAAGGCACGGCCGCCGACTTGATGAAGTTGGCGATGGTTAAAGTCCAAGCACGGCTACATCGTGAAGGCCTCCGGTCGCGGATGATTCTCACAGTTCATGACGAACTGGTTTTCGAGGCGCCGGATGACGAGATCGACGCAGCGCGCGAGATCGTCAAGGCAGAGATGGAAGGGGCTTATGTCATGAAGGTACCACTGTGCGTCGATATCGGAGTGGGGAAGAATTGGAAGGAAGCGAAATAGAATTCAGAATTCTGAATTCAGAATTCAAAATCAATGAGGAACATCCTGATGGATAACCTGCAACTGATTAAAACTCTCTTTGAGTACGACTATTGGGCCAACGGTGAGGCGCTGGCGAGCCTGAGCACGGTGAGCGGCGACGCGGAGAAGCCGAGAAAGTATTTCTCGCACGTTCTCGGTGCGCAGCGGATCTGGCTGGGGCGTTTCGCGAGTCCCGAGCCGCCGTCGGCAGAGCCCTGGCCGGTGCTCAGCGCGGACGAATGTGGCGCGGCAATCGAGGAGGTTCACCGGGGTTGTATGGACCTGCTCGACAACCCGACTTCCGAGAAACTCGAGGACAATCTTGCGTACCGGAATCTTAAGGGTGTGGAATTTCAGACGCCCATTCTCGACGTCCTCATGCACCTCATCACGCACTCCGCCTACCATCGCGGCCAAGTCGCAGCGGCGGTGCGCGAAGCGGGCGGCAAACCCGCCGCGACCGACTTTACGGTCTATGTTCGCAAGATGAAGAAGTAACCACCGCACGGCGCGGCGGCCCGCAGCCAACCCCTCATTCGTTGACTTGCCGTGGGGCGCGGCATAAGATGTTCGCGCCCGAAAACATCATTGACGGACAAAGCTTCGGTAAAAGGAGCGGTGCATGAAATCGCGTCGAGCTACGGTCCAGGTCGTTCTTTCGATCCTTAGTCTGGCCATTTTCGGAGTTGGCTCCCGTGCTATAGCTCAGGAGCCAGCCGTCATTGACATTCCTTACAAGAAGTTCGTGCTGAAAAACGGCCTGACCCTTCTCGTGCACGAAGATCACAAGGCGCCCATTGTCGCGGTCAACGTCTGGTACCACGTGGGCTCCAAGAACGAGAAGCTGGGGAAGACGGGCTTCGCGCACCTCTTCGAGCACCTGATGTTCAACGGCAGCGAGCATTACAACGACGATTACATCAAGGTCCTCGAAGGCCTGGGGGCCACCGACCTGAACGGGACTACCAACAACGACCGGACGAATTACTTCCAGAACGTTCCGACCTCCGCGTTGGATGTCGTCCTCTGGATGGAGTCCGACCGCATGGGGCACCTGGTGGGGGTGATCGACAAGCCCCGGCTCGACGAGCAGCGCGGCGTGGTGCAGAACGAGAAGCGGCAGGGCGAGAACCAGCCTTACGGCAAGGTCTATATCACCATTTCCGAGAACACCTACCCGAAGGGCCATCCCTATTCCTGGAGCGTCATCGGCTCCATGGAGGATTTGAACGCCGCGTCCCTCGACGACGTGAAACAATGGTTTGCCGACTATTACGGCGCGGCCAACGCCGTCATCGTGCTGGCAGGAGACATCGACGCGGAGACCGCGCGCCAGAAAGTGGAGCGCTATTTCGGCGACATTCCCTCCGGGCCACCGATTACCAAGCATCAGGAGTGGACTGCAAAGATGACCGGCGAGCACCGGCAGACGATGCAGGACCGCGTTCCTCAGTCACGTGTTTATAAAGTATGGAATGTCCCCGAGTGGGGTTCGGCGGACATGGACTATCTGGACGAGGTGACGGATGTCCTAGGCCGGGGCAAGACCTCCCGGCTCTACAAGCGTCTGGTCTACGACGACCAGATCGCGACGAACATCCAGGCCCTCGTCGACCCCAATGAGATTGCCGGCCAGGTCCTGCTGATGGCTGAGGTGCGCCCAGGCGTCGAACTGGCGAAGGTTGAAAAGGCTCTGGACGAGGAATTGGCAAAATTCCTGCGCGACGGGCCAACCGCGGAGGAACTGCAACGAATCAAGGCCGAGAAGCACGCCGATTTCATTCGTGGCGTGGAGCGCATCGGCGGCTTCGGCGGGAAATCCGACGTCCTGGCGATGAACCAGGTCTATGCGGGTGACGCGGATTATTACAAAGTTACGCAGAAGCGGCTGATGGCTGCCACGGCGGAAAACCTGCGCGATGCGGCGCGCCGCTGGCTTTCCGACGGGGTCTATGTCCTCGAGGTTCATCCCTTCCCCGAGTTCTCAACGACCGCGTCCAACATCGACCGCTCCAAGCTGCCCGAGGCCGGAGCGCCTCCTGTCGCGCACTTTCCCAAGCTGGAACGCACGACGCTCTCCAACGGACTCAAGATCATCCTGGCCGAGCGCCACTCTATCCCCCAAGTGAACTTCAACCTTCTCGTCGACGCCGGCTATGCCGCCGACCAGTTCGGGATGGCGGGCACCGCCAGCATGACGATGGATATGCTCGACGAGGGAACCAAGACGCGAAACTCGCTCCAAATTTCCGATGAGCTTGCCATGCTGGGCGCTACCTTGACGACGGGTTCGGACCTCGACACTTCTACGGTTTCACTCTCCGCGCTCAAGGAGAAGCTTGATCCGTCGCTGGGGCTTTTCGCTGACGTCATCCTGAACCCGTCCTTCCCGCCGGCCGAGCTCGAGAGGCTGCGAAAGCAGCGCTTGGCGCGAATTCAGCAGGAAAAAGTCCGGCCGGTCGCGATGGCCCTGCGGGTTTTTCCCAAACTGCTATACGGCCAGGGCCATGCCTACTCGAATCCGCTGACGGGCTCGGGGACCGAAGAGACTGCGAAAAAAATGGCGGTGAGCGACCTGACGAAGTTCCATCAGACTTGGCTGAAGCCCAATCACTCCACGCTGGTCGTGGTGGGCGATACGACGCTGGCGGAAATCCAGCCAAGGCTCGAAAAGCTCCTCAAGGAGTGGAAACCCGGCGACGTGCCAAAGAAAGATATCCGCACTGTGACGATGCCGGACAAGCCCATGATCTATTTGATGGACCGGCCGGGCGCGCTGCAGTCGGTGATCCTGGCGGCTCATGTCTCTCCACCCAAGGCCAATCCGCAGGAGATTGCCATCGAAACGATGAATGAGATTGTCGGCGGGAGTTTCACCTCGCGCCTCAACATGAACCTGCGCGAAGGCAAGCACTGGTCCTATGGAGCCTTCTCTCTCCTCTGGGATGCGCGCGGCCAACGGCCCTTCATCGCCTTTGCGCCTGTGCAAACTGACAAGACCAGCGAATCGATGAGCGAAGTTCTGAAGGAACTCCAGGGCATCCTGGGCGGGACTCCTATTACAGGCGAGGAATTCACGCGAGCCAAGGCCACGCGGGCGCTTACCTTGCCCGGCCAGTGGGAGACGATGGGGGCGGTCGGCGGGTCGGTCGGCGAGATTGTGCGCTTCGGCCTGCCCGACAACTATTTCGACACCTACTCTGAGAAGGTAAATGCCTTGACGATGGACGAGATCAGCGCCGCGGCAAAGACGGTTGTCCATCCCGATAAGCTGATTTGGGTGGTGGTGGGCGACCGGCAGAAGATCGAACCCGTCGTCAAACAGTTGAATCTCGGCACGGTGCAACTGATGGACGCCGACGGGAACGTCGTGCCGGAAGGGAAGTGACCTTAGCGTCGGTCACAGCCGGAGGAAGTCTCACTGCGGCAGCTTGCCGAGCAGTCTCCACGCCCAGCGGTGGGCGCGGTGCCACCAGGCGAGCGGTTCGCTGAACATCAGGATGCACTCGCCGTGGACTTCACGGATGCCATTTTCCTGGCAGAATTTGATGGCGGCGGGTGACTCCGCGCCCTGTTGCATCCAGACGCGACGAATGCCGGCTGTTGCGGCATCGCGCACCACCTGTTCGGTCTGCGCGGGTGGGACAACGATGAGCAGGGCATCCACGGGCTCGGGCAGCGCCCGCAGGCTCGGATAGCAGCGCTCGCCCTCGATCGTCTCCGCTTGCGGGTGAACGGGAAAAAGCTCGTAGCCTTTGGACCGAAGTTCACGAAAGGCAAAATTGCCAAATTTCTTCCCCTGGCGCGATACACCCACGACCGCCAGCTTCCTCTGGCCCACGAAATCAGCAACGGCTGCTTTGCTGGTCATCGAAGTTCCTCCTCGGCCCTTGCGGGGAGATTCTACCTCCGGCCGCTTCCGAGGTCACGCAAATCAGATAGCAATGTCTGCGCCGTCGGCCGACTGGCACTTCCACGCCAAGCGGCGCCGCATTAACTTTCCAACCCCGACGTTAAAAATGTGAGATAATCAAAGCGCACGCCATTGGGCGTCAGTTCCGGCGGTTCTCCATCCGAGGGTGCAGGGTTTTTCTCCTACACGCCACAGATTGACCACACCGGCGGTACTTCACGGGGAATGACACATCCCCCGGCCACATCAATTCCCAGTCACATGGGATTTCTAATTCGTGAGGAGAATGAATGAAAAACCTTTTTGTAGGTAACCTACCCTTCGGGACGACCGAGGACGCACTCCGTGAACACTTCGCGCCATTCGGAGAAGTGCAGCAGGTGCGGATCATGACCGACCGCGACACCGGCAAGTCGCGCGGCTTCGCCTTCGTGGAAATGGCTCAGGACGACGATGCAGCGAAGGCCGTCACCGGCCTCAACGGGCAGGATTTCGGCGGGCGCGCGCTCACCATCAATGAAGCTCGCCCGCGACCGGAGCGAAGCGGGGGATTCCGTCCGGGCGGCGGCTCTGGCGGGAAGCGCCAGGGCGGCCGGGACAGCTTCCGCGGGGATCGCTCGTCGCGCGATCGCCGCTGGTAAAGCGGATTCGTAGCGCGCCGCAGCAACTCGCGTCCCAATTTTCACCCGAGCACAAAAGGAGCCTCTATGGCAGGTCGACAGAGAGCTACGTTTAAGAAACGCCAGAGAGAAGCAAAGCGCGTCGAGAAGCAACGATTGAAGGCGGAGAAACGCGCCTCCCGGCGGCTGGAGAAGCCTGATGAGGCTCTCCCGCCGGCCACCTCCGAGACTCCACTGCCACCGGCCTCGCCGGAGTAGGGAGCGGCGGCACGATTCACGAGAGAGTTCAGAGGTGGCGCCAACGGTGCTTCCAAGCGTCTGCGAATGCGTCTCCGCGCCACGTGCGAAGCCAGCCTTTCCGCCCGACACCTGTAGTACAGCTTTCGCCTGAAGGACCGGCACGCGCCTTCCCGAAGGGCGGCGCTACCTTGCGCGACCATGACTGAAAACTTAAGGCAGGGGAAGCGGTACGCCTTTCCTGGATGTCCACTCCTTCATGTAGTCTGTGAACAGATACTCGGTTCCAACGGTTTTCAGCATCGCCGGCAGGGTCTCGTTCAACATTAGGTACTCTTTTTCCGCGCGCTCGCAGTTCTCGTTAATGAAATCCTGGAGGACTCTGACAGCCTCCGCTTCCTTTCCCGCCTTGATCTGTCTCAGGACCTCGGCTTCCAGGTTTGCCTGGCGGTCTATCTCCCAACGCTCGGTCAGGTCGAATACGCCCCGGACGGTCGGCGCGAGGGCGCGGTGGTTCAGGTCGCACAACAGTTTCACGCGGTTGGCCCACCACCACGGCGAATCGCCGGAATAGGTGCTGGTGCCTCGCGCCAGATTCGCGGGAACCGTCGGGCCGTGAAGGTAGAACGGCTTGAACACATTACCGCAAGGATTGGAGAAGCTCGCCCAGTAAACCTGGCGCAGCAGGGGAGGCATCTCGGCCCGCAGATGGGCGACGACCGACGCTGCGCTGTGGTACGCCCCGCCGGGGGAGTCGTGCATGCAGGGCGTGGCCCAGAAGCTTTCGGCTGCTCCCCAGCGAGGTTCCGTGAGGGTCCCCTCCAGGTGGCTGCGGCTGACCTTCATCATGCTGAGTGGAGTAATCTGCGCGAAGTCCCTGCGAAGACACGCCATGGTCATGTTGCGGCGGATCTGCATGTTGCCAGGCTTTGCCGAATTCTTTCCCCAGTAGTCACCGTAATCGCGGGCGAAGTTGAAGTCCTTCGCGGACTTCGTCCAGCCTTTTTCAATCGCGTGCTCGACTAACCGGGAATGCGCCTCGTCCCAATCCCTCTCGATGGAATAAATGTTGGAGATCGAATAGACCCCGTGCGTGATCCGCTTGGCCACCCAGTACCGGCCCGCGGTTTCCAGCACCCAGGCTTCCTGAGGGTCGGCGATGATGAAACTATTGTGATAGTTGGCTTTCCCCCACTCGCCCTCGTGTTCCGCGTCGCCACTCTGGCCATATTTTTCGAGCAGCGCAATCATCACGTGCATGGCTTCGTAAGCGGTCTTGCCGCGTTCCAGGCCCAGCCGCACGAGGTCCATGCCTAACAACCCGTCACCCCACTGGTAGGGTTCTTTGGACCACACCGCCTCATTGCCAATCGCTACGCCATGCTCGTTCATTCCGTGCTCGTAGCCGAAGGCCCACCAGATCTTGGATCCGATGTGCTCGTACGTCTCCGCGACTTGCGGAATCTCGATGTAGGTGCACTTCACCTTCTCGCCCGGCGCGTATTTCTGGCGGGGAAAGTACACGAGGGGTTGGGCTTCCATGGGTGGACGGTCGCTGTTCTTTGCCATGATGACCGAGTGGTCAGCGGTGGCATCCGGCAATGCCACCCACGTATCACAAGCGTGCGCGGCGGCCACGAAACCGCCGAATGACACGACCGCTAATACCACGCGAGAGATTCCGGAGTGCTTCGAGCTCATTTTGCTTCTCCGTTCAACGCCTGTGACATCGTCATCCTTGCATCGTCCGGGCCACAGGTCCGACCCTTGGACCTCATGGTTTGAGAGAATATATCCCATCCGCGAGTGGCGCGGGCATCGTTTTCAGGTTTCCGCGAATGTTCTAACCAGCGAGATCTACGATTCACGAGCAGCGGCACGATCCGTCTCGGGGCTGTGCGGGATCGCATCTTGGCGTGTGGGGCTCAATTGAGGTGCGCGTTACCGCAGCGGGACGAGCGCGACTTCGGCTTGATTATTCCCCGCGCCGTCGAAGGCGATGATTCCGGAAGCGCCGCGATATTCGCCGCGGGCGGCGAGTGCGTCGCGCAGGCGGGCACGGTTGGGGCCGGACTCGCGCAGGCCGGCGGCGATGAGCCGCACGGCATCGTAAACCTCGGCCGCCGCGGGGCCGGGCGCGGCGCCGGTGCGCGCGCGGTAGCGTTCGGCGAATGTCACGTTCTCGCTGCCGGAGCCCGCAATGCGCGAAGCCGTGATCCAGAGATTCTGCTTTCCTCGCACCGCGCTGATCAAGGGTTCCTCGAGGGCCTTTCTGCAGAAATAAATCCCGGCACATGTTCCCGAAATCCCTTCCAGCAATTGCGCCGCCGTCGCCGCGCAGGTCCACAAAACAATGGCCTCGGGCTCCTGCGCCCGAATCTCTTTCAATAAGAGGTTGACATCATCGAGCGGAAGAGTGATTTCGATTCGCGCCGGAGTCGGCGCCTGAAGCCGGCGCGCGGCCTTCCCGAATTCCTCAGCGCCCACGCGGCCGTCGTGATCACTTTCTGAAATCAGCAACACTTTTCGGTACGCGTGCTCGCGGTAGATGCTTTCCGCAAAGGCGCGCGCTTGCGCGGCGTCGTTGGGGACAATACGGAAAAGCCAGGGAATATTGATTTGCGTTGTCGTGGCATCGGTGGCGAGTGTCATGACCGGCACGCCGAGGCGGTTGCCGACCTGTTCGGAGAGGTGAGCGGCCCGGCCGTCCGATGAGGTGATCAGCGCCACGGCGCGGTCATCCACGACCAGCTTGACGATTTCGCTCGCAGCGCGGCCCCAGAGCCCCGTCTCGTCTCGCGTAACGAGCACGAGGCGTTGCCCGCCTGCAAGCGGCGCGGCCGACTCGTCTTCGACGCCCATCTGCGCGGCAGCGACGAGCGCATCTCCTTCCGCCTTCCGCACACCCTGGAGTGGCGCAATCAGCCCGATTTTGATCTCCGGGCCCGCCAGGTCGCGCGCCGATTCCCGATCGGGGCCGGCATAGTTGATGGTTTGACGATTGATGGAAGCGTAGGGCTGAACGGTTGCAGTATCCTGTTGCGCTTGTCCTGCGGAGACACAGAGGAAAACTACGAGCGGTATAAATCTTCGAAACATCGGCACGCGCTCTACCGTTTCTCGGCGACGACCGGGCCCGGCTCGGGCTCGCTCGAAGCGGCTTTCCAGTAAACGAACTTGCCGTTTTCAACGCGGCTCAGCGTGACCGGCGAGACGTTCTTGAGGGTGTAGTCGAAGAGCATGTGCCCCGCGACGCCGTCGTAGTCTTTTTGCTGATAGTCGCGCAGCGCTTGCATGATGCGGCCGCGGTTGAGCCCGGTCTTCTCGATCGCGCCAAGAAGCATGCTCATTCCGTCGTAGGCGAAGGCGGCGTAGGCGTCGGGGTCTTCGCCGAACTTATGGCGATATTGCTCGCGGAACGCCGTCCACTTCGCGTCCTGGCGCGTGGGGTCGAGCGCGCAGGCGGTGACCAGCCCTTCGGCGGCGGGCCCGGCGATTTCGAGCAGCTTGGCGTAAGCCGTGCGGCTGGAGCTGAAGACCGGCTGCTTCATTCCCATCTCGCGCATCTGTTTCAAGATGAGGGCCGCCTCGGGCCACTCGGCCCAGACGACCAGTCCTTCGATGTTGGCGTCGCGCAGCATGCGCAATTGGCGGGAGAAATCCGTGTCGCCGCGCTCGAACTTCACTTCCAGAACCGGCTGGCGCTGCATGCGCCGCGCCATATCGTTGAACACGCCCACGCCGATGCGCGCGTAACGCGTCTGCGTGCGCAGCACACCGAGGCGCTTCAGCTTCAGCTCGCGGAAAATGTGATTCGCCAGGGCGTAACCCTGCACGCGGTCGTCAGGGAAATTACTCATGATCCACTGAATGCGCGTCTCGGTGACCGTGCGGTCGGTGGTGCCGGGCGAGAGAATGGGAACCTCGAGCTTGAGCGACTCGCGAATCTGGATGTGCGTGCTCTGGCCGTCGATCGAGCCCAGCACCGCCCAGCAATGGTCCTTGAAGAGCATGCTGGGGAGTACCGTAGACGACGCGCCCCACAGGGCCGAGTCGTTGTAGATCTTGAGCGCGAACGGTTTCCCTTTGTAACCGCCGCGCGCGTTCGCCTCTTCCAGCGCCATCTGCGCGGCGTGCAGCATGGGAATTCCGAACATGGATTCGGGATTGTTTTCGAGCGGGCCGAGGAATCCAATTGCGACTTCGCTGAGTTTGTTGATGTCGCCGTCCGGCCGGTCGCTGGCCGCGCCGTTGTACTCCACCGTGTCTTTGGTGACGAACCACTCGTGGTAGGGCTTGCTAAAGCGGCGGTAGGGGACCGCCTCGGCGGGCATGTTAGCGTAACGTTTATCCGGCGGCTTCTCATCCTTGGCTGGTTCGGGAGGAGAATACTGCGCCCAGGCGGGCGTGACCAAGATGACAAACAGGATCAGAGAAAAGGCTTTCTTTTGCATGACCGTTCCTCAGGTAGCGCCGCCCTTCAGGCCGGCAGATGCTCGTGTAACGCCAGCCTTCAGGCCGGCACATGCCGGGCCTGCCCGCCAACTGGCGGGCTAAAGCCCGGCTCCACGCTTACGCGGCGTGGGTCGTTTCTGTAACATACTCCTGTCGGGTATCAATATAATGAATAATTCGTCTCAGAGTACGAGAGCTGATGGCCTGGGCGGCGTCGCAGCGCGGCTTGACGGCGTCCAGGCGGTCGCTGGCCACCTCGATGATCAGCCCCTGCGCGCCGTACTCGATGGCGGCGCGGCTGGCGCCCTCGACCATCGCCGCCACGCCCGTGGCATGGCTGGGGTCGACGATCACGGGCAGGAAAGTCTCGCCCTGCACCGCCGGGATGACGTTCAGGTCGAGTGAATAGCGCGCGTATTCACCGTTGGGATAAGCCTTGATGCCGCGTTCGCAGAGCACGATCTCGAGATTGCCCTCGTTGGCGATGTACTCGGCCGCGCCCAGCC
>Ga0315281_10001588_pt1 | contig 33687 bp, 34 predicted proteins | sample YL17G07_0_MG_FD_204540 | JGI IMG/M metagenome (GOLD analysis project Ga0315281, IMG submission 204540) | Sediment microbial communities from Yellowstone Lake, YNP, Wyoming, USA - YL17G07_0 | ecosystem: Environmental > Aquatic > Freshwater > Lake > Sediment | place: USA: Wyoming | collected...
CGTCTTGGGCTTCCATGAGTTCTACCAATTTTTCAACTGATCTATAGATCAAAAAGAGTTCATCCTTTTTCAACTTCCTCAACCCATAAATCATTTTCCCTTGAATTGGCTTAGGCGCTCTTTTCGCCAATCTATTCCCTTTGGGAGTCAATTGGACATTAATGACTCTCCGATCCTTTTCAATACGATTTCTCAAAACATACCCCTTTTTCTCAAGTCTATCCACAGCTGCTGTTAAAGTGCTGGGATGTAGATACATCCTCTTACTCAGCTCACCAAGAGGCAAGCTACCATTTTGGTATATGGTTTTAAGCACCCAAAGTTGAGGACCAGTAATTCCAAAATGGCTGGATACCTTTTGAGAATAGTCTTGAAGGGACTTAATAATACGGCGCAGACAATGCGTAATCCCTAAAATCACTTCGTCTTGATCAGCTTTTCTTACCATTTTATATCCAAATGTTTTAGTTAAAAATATTTATACTAAAAATATTTAAATTTGTCAAGTAAATTTTTGGGAATGTGTTAACAAAGTAAAAATGTTCCCATGAAAGGGGAAAAGTTTTTATTGAGTCAGAAGCTGGCAACTCATGAAGATGGTTGAGGTAGGTAAGATCACCTTGAAGGAGGCAGGGAAGAAAATAGGTGTGTCCTACCGGCACACCAAACGAATTTGAAAACAGGTCATAGAAAGAGGAGTGAAAGGATTTTATCCTCAACGTAGACGCTCGATCCTTTAGAAAGGTATTCTCCGGCGATCTCTGCCAGCTTCCCGAAGAAAACAACGTTGTGCCACTCCGTTCTTTCCTTTTGCTCACCGTCCTTTGTGTAGGACTCGGTAGTCCCAAGGTTAAAGGTACAAACGGGGCCCTATGGAATTTCTGTTCAGGATCTTTGCCATTCAGCCAAAAAGGTGGCCTCGATGGTTATGATTTCTGCTATCTATCTTCTGTTTTCAGGCAGGTAAAAATGTTTCGATATGATTTTCATCTTTTGTATTGAAGTACTTGATTTCTACCCGTAATCGTCGATCTCCAGAATCCTCTGAGAGTCACGACTTGTAGTCGTTAATCAAGACATCTGACAATGTCTCTCAAGTGAACGTTCGCCTCTTACATCTTAAGTTTAATTTAGATGGAAGGGAAATCCCGAGCCAATTGAAATATAATTACGGAAAAACCATCTTTTCGAGGGCTTTGATTCTCGCCTCTAAAGCGTTAAATCTCTTCTCCAAATCTGCATAAGAGAATCTCATCATCGAGCCCAATTCCTCTTTGACATCCACAAAACCTTCTCTCATCTTCTCTTTGATGGAGGCGATCTCTTCTGTCATCTGCCTGATCCCTTCTCTCAAGCTCTCCACCCCATCCTTTAACCCACTCATATCTGTCTCGGTCACCTTCCTGGCATCGACCAAGCGGGTCTCTCTCTCATCCTTGATTTTTTGAAGGAGGTATTCCAATTTCTGGATGGATTGGTCATGGGCAGACTGGGTCTCGATTTTAAGTTTCTGAATTCCATCTCTGAATTCTTTCCGTATCGGATCGATTTCCACCTTTCCTTCTTTTCTCAACTGCTCAAAATCGGCTTTGATTTCCTGTCTCCACTCAAGAATCTGATTTTTATTTTCCTCTTTTAATTGGCGGAAGTTTGACTTCGCCTCCTGTCTCAACATCTCAATATCATCTTTTGAAGCCAACCCCAGTAATTTTCTTTCCAAATATTCTTTCGTCCCCTCATCCATTTTGATCTCTTTACCTCCTTAATAATGTGACCCTTGAATATCATAGACCCCTTTGAATATCAATCTCTTTTTTTACCGTTATCCAAAGGCTACTTCAATCCCGAAGCGGTGATGATTGACTCTAGAAATGCTTGTGCCTCTTTGAAACTATCCAATTCTGAATGAACAGCCTCATAAGTTCCATCTTTATTGATTTTAATCCCAATGAAGTAAGGGGTCCTGACATCTCCCAGGGCTTTATGGATGGTAAAATCGTTGTCCGGGAAAAGGGGAAAAGGCGTATGATATGTTTTCTTGAATACCTCAACTTCGTAACGCGAATTCCCTGCACCGATACCGATCAATTTGATTTTGTTCTTAAGGCCCGGAGCGCTTTCGATGATACGGTAAAGCTCTTCTATCCCTGGGGCTATTTTTTGGCATTGTGGGCAGTACATGCTGAAAATTTCAATGATGACAACCTTGGCCTTGATCTGTGGGATCCTGAAAAAACCGCTGCCAGAAAGCCCTAAGTAGCTTTTCTCACCCGGATCCTTAGGGATTGGAAGTCTCATCCGAGGCAACACACCGCCTTTTACAGGCGGCAAATTGGCAGCCAGGTTTATATCGCCAAATATGGAGAATAACAGTAAGGCAGAAACCAGTGACATTAAAATTTTCTTCATCGCTCCCTCGATCCTCTTTGCCTCCAATGAAAGAACAGCTTATAATAGATTTATTATTTCTTCAACTTATCCATATAATCACTCTCGCTGAAACCTGTTTTTGAAAAATAATTTTTTTCTTGACAAAAAAATCTCTTGTGGTATATTTCACAACGGTTGATCTGCTAATTCTTCAATTAATTTTCTTCATTATCCTCGGTGGGTTTATTTGGGGGGGAACCAATCAAATCCGACGATTGCCTAAAAAATAAGTCCGGTTCTGATGAGCTAATCTGGAAGGCCCCAAGAGGCAGGATTGGCGAATGCAGATTTTTCTGGAGCATAAATTTTTTATGCTATCCTGATGGGTGAACTATAACCAGTGTGGGATTCTACCGTGAAGACAGGACATAAAAAAATCCAAATTTTTCTGGTTATATCAGTCTTTTTCCTGTTCGGAGTCTTTCCAGCCTATCTCCATTACGACTATTTGACTGAAGCTGATTTTCCTTCTTGCAGTCCGACCTTCCAGAATCTCGATCAGGAAAATCTGTTCATTGACCGGCAGAGTAAACCGACAGCATTCGGACCAACCGATTTCTCCATGATAAGCGAAAACAGTCTCTTCGGAGGGTACACTTATCTCTCCTCTCAAATCTTTTTTGCTTATCAAAAAAGCTTTATCCTCCGCTGTTGAAAAAATCCGGGTTTCCTTCATATTTCCTCATTTGCTTCTCATTTTTAATCTGCCTTACGATTTCGATAATGGATAGGCCCTAATCCTTAAAATGAAGGGAGGTGAAACTTAACCTCGGTTTTCTATAAAAATAAAAACCTTAAAGCAAAATTGAAAGGGGTGAATATCTTATGCCGATTACCAGAAGGCAATTTCTAAAGGTTTTTGCAGGAACGGGTGTAGCGGTTACTGTATCAGGGAGTCTCCTTCCTGAAATCGTTTCGGCGTTGGAGAAGGCAGCAGCCGGAAACCCACCTGTATTATGGATTCAAGGAGCGGGTTGTACAGGTTGTTCCGTCTCTCTTCTAAACACCACTCATCCGACCGTTGCAGAGGTACTTCTAAACATTATCAGCCTGAAGTTCCATCAAACCGTAATGGCTTCCGCTGGTCAGAAAGCCTACGATTATCTGTGGGAGACCGCAAACAAGAATTACGGTAAATACTTCCTGGTGACTGAAGGAGCGGTCGAGACAGCTAATGAGGGCAGGTGCTGCCTCTCTGGAGAAAGGGAAGGCAAAGAGGTTCCTTTTACAGACCTCACGATGTATTTGGGCAAAGGGGCGGCGGCTGTTTTGGCATTGGGTCAATGTGGTTTTGGCGGGATCCCGGCAGCCGAACCCAATCCCACGGGTGTAAAGAGCGTGAGGAATTTCTTCAAAGACAATGGGGTCAAGACCCCTGTGATCAATATTCCGGGTTGCCCACCCCATCCTGACTGGATCGTTGGGACAATTGCCCATGCTTTGATGTTCGGGGTTCCTGAACTCGATTCGGATGGACGGCCCAAAATGTTCTATGGTACCCTTGTCCATGACAATTGCCCTTACCGCTCTTACTACGATGAAAAGAAGTTCGCTAAATCTTTTGGAGAAGAAGGATGCCGCCTGGAACTGGGCTGCAAAGGACCTGAATCCTATGCAGACTGCTGGAAGAGGGGATGGAACAATAATGTTAACTGGTGTGTCCACAACTCCCTCTGCTTAGGATGCACGCAACCGGGATGGCCGGATAACTTTTCACCCATGTACGTCAAGACATCTGGATAGGAAAGGAGGTGACATTTATGACAAAATTGACGATTTCTCCAGTAACGAGAATTGAAGGTCACCTCAAAATTGAGGTGGATATGGAAGGTGGAAAGGTGGTGGATGCCAAATCATCAGGGACCATGTACAGGGGCATTGAAAACATCCTGAAAGGAAGGGATCCTCGGGATGCATCTCAGATCACTCAAAGAATTTGCGGGGTCTGCCCCACTGCCCATGGAACAGCATCTGTCCGATGCCTTGATAATGCTTTCAAGATAAAACCCCCTACCAATGGCCGAATCATCAGAAATTTGATCTTTGGATCGGATTATCTGATGTCACATATCCTCCATTTTTACCACTTGGCCGCCCTTGACTATGTGAAGGGGCCTGATACACAACCCTTTATCCCTCGATATGAAGGAGATTACCGGCTCGATTCTAAAACGAATCAAGTGGCGGTTGACCAGTATATTAAGGCATTGGACATCAGACAAAAATGCCATCAAATGGTTGCGCTCTTCGGAGGAAAAGCACCCATTCCTTATGGCATGGTAGCGGGAGGAGCTTCGGAGATTCCTACTGTGGATAAGATGGTCTCCTTAAAGTGGAGGCTCAAAGAGATCCAAGAGTTTATCGACGGAACATACCTCCCAACGGTTTATCTTGTAGCTGGAGCATACAAGGACCTTTTCGGCGTGGGAGTGGGATGCAAAAACCTCATCTCCTTTGGGGTCTTTCCTTTGGACGATGATGAAAAAACTTTCCTCCTTAAGTCAGGCTCTTATACTCAAGGCAAGGACCTCCCTCTGGATCAGACTCAGATTCGAGAGTATGTCAAATACTCAAACTACGACGACTCAACCACTGGACTTCATCCAAGCAAAGGGAAAACCCAGTGGGTCCCTGAAAAAAAGAACGCTTATTCCTATATCAAGGCCCCCAGGTATCGCGAACTTCCTCATGAAGGCGGACCCTTGGCCAGGATGTGGGTCACCAATCCAGTATTAAGTAAACACGCCAATAAATTCCTGGGCATTGACACCAAAAAAGAAATTCGTTTCAGGGATCTTGGAGACAAGGCTTTTTCAGTCCTTGGAAGGATCGCAGCAAGGGCTGAAGAAACCAAGCTCGTGGCAGATGCTATGGATAAATGGATCGGCCAACTCAAACCAGGAGCTCCCTCTTGGACAAAAGTTGAGATTCCTAAGGAAGCAGAGGGGTTTGGGTTGACAGAAGCCCCACGGGGTGCCCTGGGACACTGGATCTCGATCAAGGATCAGAAGATCGATAATTACCAGGTCGTGGCAGCAACGATCTGGAATGCTTCACCTAGGGACGATAAGGGTCTCTTAGGCCCCATTGAACAGGCTCTCATTGGGACACCCGTTCGAGATGTCAAAAATCCATTCAATATCGTGCGGGTCGTCCGTTCCTTTGATCCCTGACTGGGTTGCTCTGTGCACGTGTTGCACGCTGAAACCAAGAAAGCTTATGAGTTCAAAGTGATCTAACTCTAACATTAGGGTCGGTTTGGGGGCTGCTGAGTTTACTCATGCAGCCCCTTTGTTTTAGTTTTTTATTCCACTCCCCCTTGACGGGGAGGATTGGGTAGGGGGTGAATGATTTTGTTCCTCCTCCCCTCCATCCCTTCCCACCAAGGGAGGGGAGACTATTGAGGAACATTTTTTACGTATGGAAAAGAGTCTTGTGCGAAAAACATTAGTCGTTGGAATGGGAAACCTCATTTATAAGGATGAAGGTATTGGTGTCCATGTGATTCAAGAAATGGAAACGATGAAACTGCCTGGCCACATCGAATTGCTTGACATCGGAACATCCACCATGGATTTAATTGCCTATTTAGACGGGGTGGAAAAGTTGATCGTCATCGATGCCATGAAGGCAGGAGGAACTCCCGGCACGATCTATAAATGCAAGCCTGAAGACCTATTACCAAAAGAGGATGGCCCTGTTTCGCTTCATGATATTGGCTTATTAGAAACCCTAATCATGGCAAAAAAGAAGGGCCTGGAAATTGATACCGTGGTCATTGGAGTCGAACCAAAAATATTCGATTGGGGAATGGAATTAAGTGAAGAGGTTAAAGAAAAGATCCCCGCCATTATTGAAGCCGTGCTGAAAGAGAGTTAATATTCAGATTATGAAACGGGTGGAAATTGGTATTACGGGAATCGTTCAAGGTATAGGATTTAGACCTTATATCTACAACTTGGCCCAAAAACGCCTTATCCGGGGATGGGTTCTCAATAATGCGAAGGGGGTTTTTATCGATGCCGAAGGAGAAGATGGCAACCTTGATCAATTCATTCAGGATATTCCAAAACTCGCCCCTCCTCTTGCTAAGATTGAATCATTCCAGGTAAGACTCCTCGAGCCCTTGGGCCATACAACCTTTGAGATCAAAAAAAGTGAAGAGGTTGAAGACAAATTTGTCCTCATCTCCCCGGATGTGGCAACCTGTGATCAATGCCTCTCCGAACTTTTCTCACTTCAAAACTTTCGATACCGCTACCCATTTATCAACTGCACACTCTGCGGTCCAAGATTTACGATTATTCAAGACATCCCTTACGATCGCCATAAAACGACGATGGCCTCTTTTACAATGTGTCCCGTCTGTCAGAAGGAGTACGAAAACCCATCTGACCGGCGGTTTCATGCTCAACCTAATGCCTGCTCTGCCTGTGGTCCCTCTCTCCGTCTGGAGGATAGAGAGGGGAAAGAAGTTCCTGGAGATCCAATTGCGAAGACCCTGGATCTCCTCACCAGGGGAAGGATCGTAGCGATCAAAGGCCTGGGAGGGTTCCATCTGGCATGCGATGCAAAAAATCAAGACGCTGTATCCTCTTTGAGATCTCGAAAATTTAGAGAGGATAAACCCTTCGCTGTGATGTGCCGGGACATTGAGGAGGTGGAGGAACACTGTGAAGTTACTGAAAAAGAAGAGAAGCTATTATTGAGTGTGGAGAGCCCTATCGTCATTCTGAGAAGAAGGGAAGATTCCACCGTCGCCCATGCTGTCGCTCCATATCAAAACACCCTCGGCGTCATGCTTCCCTACTCACCCCTTCACCATCTTCTGCTTAACGGTCCCCTCAAGACTTTGGTGATGACGAGCGGCAATGTAAGTGACGAGCCCATCTCATATAAAAATGAGGAGGCCTTCAACCGTCTTTCCAACATCGCTGACTATTTCCTTTTTCACAACCGTGAGATTCATATGAGGTGCGATGATTCGGTGACAAGAACCATCGAGGGAAAACCTTACATCCTCCGGAGATCAAGGGGTTATGTCCCCTTCCCTATTAAACTTTCTTTTCCTCTTGAAATGATCTTGGCCTGCGGTGGGGAACTAAAAAATACTTTTTGCCTGACCCGTGGTCAATATGCCTTTATGAGTCACCACATCGGGGACCTTGAGAATTTGGAAACCCTCACCTCTTTTGAAGAAGGAATCGAGCATTTCAAGAAGCTCTTTTACATTGTGCCAAAAGCAGTGGCCTATGATCTTCATCCGGATTATCTTTCAACCCAGTATGCTCTATCGATTCCAGATATTCCAAAAATCGGCGTCCAGCATCACCATGCCCATATTGTGAGTGTGATGGCCGAAAATGGAATTGAAGGGGATGTGATCGGGGTTGCTCTGGATGGGACAGGTTTTGGATTGGATGGGACCATCTGGGGAGGTGAATTTTTAAAGGCCAACTTAAGAGACTTCGATCGATTGGCCCATCTGAAGAAAGTTCCTATGCCCGGAAGTTCGATGGCCATTAAAGAACCTTGGCGGATGGCGATGGTTTATCTCTCAGAGGCCTTTGGAGATGAAACAAATGATTTAAGAATCGACTTGATGAAAAGGATTGACCACCCAAAATGGGATATCCTAAAAAAGGCAATCGAAAAGAAGATTAACACCCCTTGGACCTCAAGTATGGGTCGCCTTTTCGATGCCATCTCATCCCTTTTGTCCTTAAGAGATGAAGTTCACTATGAGGGGCAGGCAGCCATTGAACTGGAGATGATTGCAGACCACGAAGTGGAAGAAGAATATCCTTTTTATATTAATAAAGATGAAAAGCCGATGGTGATTGACCCTACAGAAATGATAAGAGGAATAGTCCGTAATTTGATGGATGGGACATCCTCCTCAAAAATATCAGGGAAGTTACATAGAACCATTGCCGGCTTTATCATCAAGACCTGTGAGACAATCCGATCCAAGGAGAGGTTGAATCGAGTCATTCTAAGTGGAGGAGTCTTCCAGAATATCTTCCTTCTTTCCCTTGTCACAGAAGGCTTGAAAAAATCAGGTTTTGATGTCTATACGCACCATCTAGTACCTACCAATGATGGTGGAATCTCCTTAGGACAGGCTGTTATTGGCCACATGAGGCTATTCCAATGTGTATCATAATTGAAGGATTGGGGAATTCAGGAATTAAGGGATTGAGGATTGAATTCCTAAATTGATAAATTCGCAATTCGTAAATTTGGGGGTAATTTAATGTGCTTAGGGATTCCGGGAAGAGTGGTTGAGATTGAAAAGAATGTGGCCAAGGTCGATGTGGGCGGTCTTTTGAGGGATATTTCACTCGACCTCTGCCCAGATGTTTCGATTGGGGAGTATGTCCTCATCCACACAGGCTTTGCGATCCAAAAGGTGGACGAAAAAGAAGCTGAGGAGACTTTAGAACTCTTGAAAAAGATGGCAGAAACAATATGAAGTTTATTGATGAGTTTCGGGACAAGGGGATTGCGGAAGGATTGATCCAGAGGATCCAAAAAACCTCTACTCGCCCCATCCAATTGATGGAGGTCTGTGGCACGCACACCGTCTCAATCTTTCGATACGGAATTAGAGGAATCCTTCCAGAACAGATCCGATTGATCTCCGGTCCGGGTTGCCCTGTCTGTGTCACTCCCAATGGAGATATCGACCTGGCCATCGCCCTCTCTCGACAAAAAGATGTGATGATTGTGACTTTCGGGGATATGATGAGGGTCCCTGGCTCGACATCAAGCCTGCAGAAAGAGAAGGCTGAGGGAAGGGATATCCGAATTATCTACTCCTCTCTCGAAGCATTAAAAATTGCAAAAGAGCATCCCGAGAAGAAAGTCGTCTTCTTGGCCATCGGTTTTGAAACCACTTCGCCCACGATTGCAGTGGCGATCCTCCGAGCTAAAGAAGAAAAGTTACATAATCTCTTTTTCTTAAACAGTCAGAAACGGGTTCCCCCTGCCCTCTTTGCTCTCTTGCAATCGAAACAGGTAAAGATTGAAGGCTTTATCCTTCCGGGCCATGTGAGTACAATCATTGGGACAAATCCCTATCAATTCATTGCAAAAGAGTTTGACCGACCTGCCGTGATCACTGGATTTGAACCCCTGGACATCCTTCAGGGGATCTGGATGTTGGTCAAACAGATCGAAGAGAACCGTGCGGCTGTTGAGATTCAATATCGAAGGGTCGTCCATGAAGAGGGGAATCCAATCGCCTTAAGTAAGATTGACGAGGTCTTCGAAAAAGATGAAAGTCGCTGGAGGGGTCTCGGACTGATTCCGGATAGTGGATATTGTTTTAAAGAATCTTACAAAGAAATGGATGTTAGGAATTTCGAGGTGGAGGTAGAACCGCCAAAAGAGCATCCTGAGTGTCTTTGCGGAGCAGTGCTTCAGGGAATCAAGAGCCCTTTGGAATGCCGTCTATTCAAAAAGGTCTGCCATCCTGAAAACCCGATCGGCCCTTGCATGGTTTCCATCGAAGGAACCTGCCACACTTATTACAAATTTCATTGAAACCAACCCAAAATCTGTGGCGCCCCCATTTACTGGGGGCGATTAAATAGAATTCCGTCGGCAGTAAATGCCGACGCTACATAAGTTGGATATAAATTTTTACAATTAAGAAAAGGTGGAGTATTTATGACTGAAGAAAAGATCCTTTTGGCCCACGGCAGCGGGGGAAAACTCTCTCACGACCTGATTAAACAGATTTTTCTTCCCCGACTCTTAAACCCTTTCCTCGAACCATTGGATGATAGTGCAAGAATAACTAATCGGCATGGACCGATTGCCTTCACAACGGACTCCTATGTGGTCAATCCAATTTTTTTCCCGGGCGGAGATATTGGAAAATTGGCAGTATGCGGAACGGTTAACGACCTCTCGATGATAGGGGCAATCCCATCTTACCTCAGCCTCTCTCTGATTATTGAAGAAGGATTCTCCATTGATCTTCTTAAACAGATTGTCTCTTCTATCCATGAGACGGCTGAACAGGCAGGAGTGAACATTGTTACGGGCGATACCAAGGTAGTGGAACACAGAGCTGCGGATCAGTTGTTTATTAATACCGCGGGGATCGGATGGATCAGACCAAGGGTCAACCTTTCGGGGGTCAATGCAAAACCAGGAGATAAAATACTTTTAAGTGGTTTTCTGGGAGATCATGAGATGGCTGTCCTCTCCCAGAGAGAGGGGTTTAAATTCCACGGTGAATTAAAAAGCGACTGCGCTCCATTAAACGGTCTGGTTGCCAAAATGCTCGATGTCTGTCCTTCCATCCGATGTATGCGAGATCCCACTCGTGGTGGTCTGGCTACGACTCTCAATGAGATCGCGTCGATGTCCAATGTAGGAATGATGATTGAAGAAGAAAAGGTTCCTGTCCGAGAATCGGTCAAGGGAATTTCAGAACTGTTGGGTCTGGACACGCTCTATCTTGCCAACGAAGGGAAATTGATTGCTATCTGCCCACCCAATAAGGCAGAGCAGCTATTGGAGGTAATGAAAAACCATCCCCTTGGGAGACACGGTGAGATTATCGGAAGGGTGACTGAGGAAAATCCAAAGAGGGTAATTCTCCAGACATTAATCGGTGGCCACAGAATTCTGGATATGTTAACCGGGGGACAGTATCCAAGGATTTGCTAGAAATCAATGTCAAATGACAAAATCCCTGCCTGCGGCAGGCAGGCAAATGTCAAATGAATGTCAAAATTCAGGCCAAGGTTAAGGGTTAGGCTAAGGTTTAGAATTTAATCTTTTTAACTTTAACTTCAACCTCAGCCTTAACCTTTATTTCAAAATTTGAACTTTGATATTTGACATTAATTCATACCTTATCTCACCGCCTGAATTCTCCTAAGAATACACTCGCGCCCTTTTTCAACCTTGATTTCGAAAGAATTACATTGGGGACAAGTTTGAGGCGTTAGATGCTGGAAAGAATCTTCTTGATCAGACCTTATTCCTCCCTTGTATCCACAGGCCTTACAATGAATGCGGGCTTTGATCGTTTTAATCTTCACTTCTGCGCTTTCAGCCACTGAACCCTTAAATAATTCATGAACCCAAAAAGCGACCTGTTCACCGTTGAGAAGGGTCAATTCACCAATTTCTAACTGGATAGAAAGAACCCTCTTGCCTCTATTTTCCTCCGCCGCCTCCAGAACGTTCTTGACAATTTCGTTGGCTATGGAAAATTCGTGCATGGTTATGTTTTCAACCCCAGAGCATGGATAATTTTAGTGATCCCTATTCCCCTCAACGCATTGGTCCGAATAAAAGGAATATGAGGATTGATCTTCTGAGCATCTCTCTCTAACTGGGTCATGCTCACTTTCATAGGTTTTGCTAAATCAATTTTATTGAGGACGATCACATCCGCCTCTCTAAAGATATAGGGATGTTTTACGATGGTATAGGGTCCTTCGGTCACAGAGGTAACAACCAGTCTCTTATGGGCGCCCAATGGGAATTCCCCTGGACAGATGAGGTTTCCGACATTTTCAATGAAGAGCACTTTGACACCATCCAGTTTCATCTTTTCGATCGCCTGTCGAACCAGATGGGCATCCAGATGGCATTCCTTTCCTGTGTTGATTTGAATTACCCGAGCCCTCTCCTCTTCAATTCTCTGGGCATCAATGGTAGTTGTAAGATCTCCTGCAACGACGGCTACCGCCTCACCCATTCCAAGTTTTCTTAAGATTGCTTTGATCAAGGAAGTTTTTCCAGAACCAATGGAACCCATAATGTCAATGGCTAATATATTTGAACTATTAAGGATTTTCCTATTTTCTTTAGCCAAACTTCTGTTTTTTGCCAGAAGGTCTTTTTCCAATTCAATATCGAATATCTCCGGTCCTTTTGATTTGATAATCTTCATTATTCTCCTCCGTTTCTCAAAGTAGCGATAAATGCATAAAATTATAACGAAATTTGTTCCAAAAGCAAATATTCAAATCGAACTATTTTTCTCTTGACAAAAAATTCATTTGTGGTATCTTTCACAACGCCTTACTTTATCATGCCCAACAATCCGATTTTTCATATTCTCTTATGGTGTAAAAGGGGGGGAAACCATAAGAAAAATCCGATGGTTAAATGACCTTCCCTGCTTGTAAAAAGAAAGGGGGTGAACTTAACTCTCGTCTTAAAAAATTTTAAGAAAGGAAGGTGAATGAAATCTATGAAAATTACCCGAAGAACGTTTCTGAAAATCTCGGGAGCGACAGCCGCAGGGACGGTAATGGGTGGGTTAGGATTCGATCTGTCTCCGGCTGAGGTCTATGCTCAAGAACTCAGGATTAAAGGAGCCAAGGAAACCACCACAGTCTGCTGCTACTGTTCAGTTGGCTGCGGAATTATCGTCTCCACCGACACCAAAGGAAAAGTGATTAACACCGAGGGCGATCCCGATCATCCCATTAATGAAGGGGCGCTTTGTGCCAAGGGAGCATCACTCTATCAGATCGCTGTCAATGATAATCGATTGAAAAAGGTCGGCTATCGTGCCCCCTACAGCAATACCTGGAAAGAAGTCAGCTGGGAATGGGCTTTGGATAAGATTGCGGCCAATATCAAGAAGAGCCGGGATGCGAGCTTCATGGAGAAGAATGCCAAGGGTCAGGCGGTCAACCGAACCAATGGCATTGCTTCAGTGGGAAGTGCAGCCCTCGATAATGAGGAATGTTGGCTTTACTCAAAGTTCCTCAGGTCACTGGGTCTCATCTACATTGAGCACCAGGCCCGCATCTGACACAGCCCCTCTGTAGCGGCTCTGGGAGAGTCGTTCGGACGCGGTGCAATGACCAACCATTATATCGATTTTAGAAATGCCGATGTGATTTTGAACATGGGTGGTAATGTTGCTGAAAATCACCCTGTTTCTTTTAAATGGATCCAGGCAGCCCGTGATAAAGGAGCAATCCTCATTCATGTGGATCCAAGGTTTACCCGAACATCAGCGAAGGCAGATATCTATGTTCGGCTACGTTCTGGGACAGATATCGCTTTCCTCGGCGGTATGATTAAGTACATCCTGGATAATAAACTCTATGACGAATTTTACATCAAAAACTACACCAATGCTTCTTTTATTGTAAACCCCAAATATAATTTCGATGACGGACTCTTTTCAGGTTATGATCCCACCAAAAAGTCCTATGATGCCTCAACTTGGGCCTTAGAAAAAGATGAAAATGGGATTCCGAAAAGAGACATGACCCTACAGGACCCCCGGTGTGTCTTCCAACTTCTGAAAAAACATTATTCACGTTATACACTACAGAAAGTCACAGAGATCACCGGAACCCCTGCAGCCGACCTGGAAAAAGTCTATAAGGTTTATGGCTCAACCGGAACCCCGGACAAAGCCGGTACCGAATTGTATGCCATGGGTTGGTGTCAGCATACAGTAGGCGTGCAGAATATCCGTGCCATGTGTATTATCCAATCTCTTCTCGGGAATATGGGTATTGCAGGTGGCGGGATCAATGCCCTACGGGGTGAATCAAATGTTCAGGGTTCAACCGACGCGGGCCTCCTGTATCATATCTGGCCAGGATATCTGCCTACCCCCCAGGCCCATCTGACAACGCTCGCAGATTATAACAAAACCACTCCGGCTTCAAAGGATCCTCGAAGTATTAACTGGTGGAAAAACAGGCCAAAATATCTTGCAAGCTATCTCAAATCATTATTTGGGGAGAAAGCTGGTAAAGAGACCGATTTGGGATACGCCTGGATGCCCAAATTAGATCAGGGACAAGATGCTTCATGGCTGAATCTCTTTGACGAAATGTATAAGGGAACCTTCACTGGTTTCTTTGCCTGGGGCATGAATCCGGCCTGTTCGGGTGCTCATTCTGGCAAGGTTCGCCAGGCGATGACTAAGCTGGACTGGTTGGTAAATGTCAATGTCTTTGATAGTGAAACCGGATCCTTCTGGAAAGGTCCGGGCATGGATCCCAAGAAGATCAAGACCGAGGTCTTCCAATTACCCTGTGCTGCCTCCATGGAAAAAGAAGGCAGTATCAGCAACAGTGGTCGCTGGATGCAGTGGCGCTACAAAGCATCCAATCCTCCGGGTGAAGCCAAACCCGATGGGGATATTATGTACGAGTTGTTTAAAAAAGTCCGTGCCCTCTATGAGAAACAAAAAGGGGCTTTCCCAGAACCGATCTTGAATTTGAAGTGGGACTATGAAACCAGTGGCCATTTTGATATCCACAAAGTAGCCAAGGAGATCAATGGTTACTTCTTAGAAGATATCTCGGAGCATCCGGTAGATAAGAAGGCGTACAAAAAGGGAACCCTCGTACCAAACTTTGTTTACCTCCTGGATGATGGCCGAACCTCATGTGGTAACTGGCTCTATTCTGCCAGTTATACCGAGGCAGGAAATATGGCTGCTCGGAGAAAGAAAACCGATCCGACAGGATTAGGCCTCTATCCTGAGTGGTCTTGGGTCTGGCCTCTCAACCGAAGGATCATTTATAACCGTGCTTCTGTTGATCTGGAGGGTAATCCACGAAATCCGAAACGCCCCTTACTCAACTGGGATGCAGCCGGAAAGAAATGGATAGGAGATGTACCTGACAATGCGGTTCCACCCATGGGCACCAATGGAGCCTATCCTTTTATTATGAAGCCTGATGGAGTGGCCTCAATCTTTGGACCTGGATTAAAAGATGGACCATTCCCTGAACATTATGAACCTCTGGAATGTCCTATTGAGAAAAACTTGATGTCCAACCAGAGAATTAGCCCGGTTCTCAAGATCTTTGAAGGAGGACCGGATAAATTCCTCACCTGTGATCCAAGGTTTCCTTTTGTCTGCTCCACCTACCGGGTAACAGAACACTGGCAGACAGGGGTTTTGACCCGATGGTTGCCCTGGCTGATTGAGGCTGAACCTCAAATGTTCTGTGAGATGAGTTTGGAATTGGCCAAACTGAAAGACATTAAAAATGGTGAGCGTGTGGTCGTGGAGTCCCCGAGGGGTAAAGTGGAGGCCGTGGCCATTGTAACATCCCGCTTAAAACCTTTCCAAATTGCTGGAAATACCGTTCACCAGATTGGGATTCCATGGCATTATGGTTGGGTTTATCCCAAGGACGGTGGGGATAGCGCAAACTTGCTAACTCCTACGATTGGGGATCCCAACACAATGATCCCTGAATCCAAGGCATTCATGGCCAATGTCACTAAACTAACCAAAACACCAGCCAAAAAGGGCTAGGGGAGGTGATATAAATGACAGAAGGAAAATCATTCTTCATCGATACAACAAAGTGTACCGCTTGCAGGGGCTGTCAGATGGCCTGTAAGCAATGGAATCAACGAGGAACAGAAAAAACGATTAACCGGGGAAATCATCAGAATCCCCCGGATCTTTCCTACAATACATGGAAATTGGTTCGATTTAGCGAGATTCCTGGGGATAAGGTAGCCTGGTACTTCTTCCCGGATCAATGCCGGCATTGCGTCTCCCCTCCTTGTAAAGAGGTAGCGGATGGGAAGGCAAAGGGTGCCATTGTTCAAGATGAGAAAACAGGGGCAGTCATCTTTAGTCCAAAAGTAAAGGTGAAACCTGCAGATTTCAAGGAGATTCGTGAGGCATGTCCTTATGATATTCCGAGATTCAATGCCGGTATGGGAATCATGGGAAAATGCACGCTGTGCTTCGATCGTACCAAAGAGGGGATGCTTCCAGCCTGTGTTAAGACCTGCCCAACAGGAGCGATGAATTTTGGTGATAGGAAGGACATCCTCGAGAAAGCGAACAAGAGATTGGCAGAGGTGAAGAGCACTTATAAAGATGCCATGCTGGCCAATCCCGATGACGTTCGGATAATTTATCTTCTTGTGGATGATCCCAAGAAATATCACAAGTTTGCTGTAGCAGAAAATACGATCGGGATCACAAGGAAGATGGCGCTCAAACGTCTCTTTCAACCTTTGAGCGGCCTTCGACATATGATTGGATAAAACCCTGAAAGAGGGGGGTGTTACCAGGGCTTGTTTCGGATAGGAGTCCCGAAACAAGCCTGTTTTTTTCCTTTTCCTCGTCTCTCTGTCATTCCTGCAAAAGCAGGAATCCATATCATTTTTTGAACTTATACAGGGATTTCCGTTTCCACAGGAATGACAGACCCGAAAAGAAAGCTAAAGAATTTTAAGGAGGACTTTTTGGAACTTAAAAATAGGATTCAACAGATTAAAAAGAAGAGATCTGGATATGGAGAGATTCTGGACTTTTACCAAAAGGTCAAAGAGGCACAAGCTAAAGTAAAAGCCTCTTTAAAAATTGATCCCATACATCTCAAGAAGGAATGGAAGGAACTATTAGCTAAAGAAGGCTTCTCATTGATTCAGAAAGAAGATTTTCCATTGGATATCGAGTCAACCATCAAACTTTTTCAAACCCTCTGCCAGATCGGAAAAGATGCAAACCCTCATATGGCTGAACAAGTGAGAAAGATCAATGAGATACTTGCCAACAAAAGAATAGACCTGAAGAAATTATTAAAAGAAAGAGTAAAGGAACAAAGGATTGAGCAAATAGCTGACGAATTTGGATTGGATAAAAAAGTTTTTTCATTTTTAATTCAGAGCAGCACTAAGCCATCGATTGAAGCAGGAATGGAACAACTACGCAGTGAACTTGATCCTGAAACCTGGCTCAAAGGATATTGTCCTGTGTGTGGCTCCCTTCCCTCATTAAGTCTATTGAAAGAGGAAACGGGAAAGCGGTATCTCCTCTGCTCCTATTGTGGCTATCAGTGGAGAATCGATCGATTGTTCTGCCCATTCTGCAACAACAAAGAGCAGGAATCTCTTCACTATCTTTATGCAGAGGGAGAGGAACCCTATCGCATCGATCTCTGTGACAAATGTCATCAGCATATCAAAACGATTGACTTTAGAATAATTGGAGAGTCTGACCCTTCTTTAGAAGATCTTGCCACCCTCCATCTTGATATCTTAGCCACACAAAAAGGCTATAAGAGACCGGTCCCCAACCCCTGGATTACCTGAAAAATAGAAAATGGGAAATGAAAAATTGGTTCTAATAGACAATTTATCTTTTTACTTCCCATTTCCTATATTACCTACTTTCCATTTCTTATGAACTAATTGGCTCTAATTAGCTCTTGTTTTCGAAGGACGGATGGGGTATAAATATTTTTTGAGGGTGAATTTCATGAAAGAAAAATGGTTTGTGATAGGTGTTTTGGCTCTGGGATTTTTCTTGCTCTTCAATACCTTTCCATCCTATGCCCAAAAATCGCCCAAGACTCTTACTCTCCTCTATAGCAATAACATTAATGGCGAGATTGACCCTTGCCCAACCTGAGGTGAAAAGAATCGAGCTGGCGGTCTGGCCAGGCGAGGAGCATGGATGAAGGATTTACGGGAGAGTGAAAAGGGGATACTCGTTTTAGATTCGGGAGATCTCCTTTTTAAAAGATTTTATAATCCCGTTCCAGAAAATGAGTTAAAGGGGATGAGCGAGAAGGCGCATCTTATTATCGAGAGTTTCAATTTAACAGGTTACGATGCCCTGGGGGTCGGGGATGACGATTTAACTTTGGGGAAGGAGTTTCTGTTGGAAATTTCGAAGAAGGTCAACTTCCCATTTCTTTCTTCCAACCTCCTCGATGAGGCGTCAGGGAAAATTCTTTTTCAATCTTCTTTGATAAAGGAAATCCATGGTCTTCGAATTGGAATTTTCAGCCTTCTCTCGCCTGATTTCTTTACGGGTCCTTCTGATCCGAGGAGAAATGGATTGAACATTCGGGCACCGATTGAAACAGCACAGGCCATGGTCAAAGAGCTTAAACCCAAAACCGATTTAATCATCCTCCTGAGCCATCTTGGTTATGCAAAAGATATTGAGGTGGCCCAGACTGTCCAAGGAATCAATATCATCGTGGGCGGCCATACCGGGATCAATCTCATCTATCCTCCGGTCATCAAAAACACCATTATCCTTCAAACGGCTTCTCGAGGGATGTTCGGAGGAAGGATTGACCTCCTCTTCTATAACAATGAACCTATCTTTTACAATTCGGCAACAAAAATATCTTTGGAGAACAACCTCAATAGCATCAACCAGCGATTAAACTCTAAGGAAACGCCGGAGGCTGAAAAGGCTCAATGGCGAAAAACCAAAGAAGATACTGAAGGGACCCTTAACCAGCTCCGGGGTAAAAACCAATTTACGAATAACATCATTTCACTGCAAGAACAGATGAAAGAAGATCCTGATATTAAAAAGATGATCGAAGCTTTTAAGGCAAAGGCCCAGACAACAGAAAATCCTGTCCCCCCGAAATGATGAAGATGGCAAACATTGACCTAATCCTTTTACATCCCCCCACCCTTTACGACTTCAGAAATCGGCCTGGAATTCATGGTCCGATCAGCGATGTCGTCCCTTCCACGCCCATCTTTGAAATGTATCCCATCGGGTTTGTCAGCCTCTCAGAATATTTGGAGCGCCACGGTCTCAAGGTAAGGATCATCAATGTGGCCCTGAAGATGCTCAAGGATGAAAAATTTGATGTGGAGCGGCTTATCCAAAAAAATAAGCCCGTGGCCTTCGGCATCGATCTCCATTGGATGGCCCATGTCCAGGGAGGATTGGCCCTCGCAGAGATCATTAAACGGTTTCATCCTGACATCCCTGTCATCTTGGGTGGGCTTTCTGCCACCTATTATCATGAAGAAATTCTCCGTCAATATCCTTTTATCGATTTTGTGGTGAGAGGAGATTCGACAGAGAAGCCGCTTCTCCAACTCCTCCAAACGATCAAAGCAGAGGGAGATTTCAAAAATATTCCTAACCTCACCTATCGGGATGGGAAGAATGCAATTCAGGTCAATCCCCTCACCGATGTGCCGGAGAACCTTGACGAGATTACCATCGACTACCAACACATCATGAAGAAGGTGGTGAGGTATGTTGACCCCACGGGATACCAGCCTTTTATTGATTGGTATACCTATCCTGTAACAGCCGTCTTCACCTGCCGGGGATGTATCTACTCTTGTAAAACTTGCGGAGGTTCCTCACAGACCTTTCGAACGATGGCGAATCGGAGGAAACCTGCCTATCGGAATCCCAAATTATTGGCTCAGGATATCTTCAATATCTCGGATCACCTCCATGCGCCGGTGATGATCATTGGCGATATCTTTCAACCCGGAGAAGAATATGGTTTCACCTTTCTTCAGGAGATGAAGAGGAAGCCGATTACCAATCATATCGCTTTTGAATTTTTTGTTCCCCCATCCAGGGCTCAACTGGAAAGGATTCCCAATTCCATTCTCAACTTCAATATCGAAATCTCTCCAGAATCCCACGACGAAGGAGTTCGGAGAGCCTTTGGAAGGCCCTATAACAATGAATCGCTGGAAAGGATGATCGCCGATGCCATCGATCTTGGCTCGAAACGGATCGATCTCTTCTTCATGACCGGCCTTCCAAAACAGACCTATCAATCCGTTCTGGAGACGGTGGATTATTGCCATTCCCTGTTAGAGCGATTTCGTTCTTACAACAAACTCTTCCCATTCATTTCTCCCCTGGCCCCTTTCCTGGATCCCGGGAGTATGGTATTCGAAGCACCAGAAAAATATGGATATCGCCTGCTTTACCGGACGGTGGAGGAGCACCGCCAGGCATTATTGGCCCCCAGTTGGAAATATATCCTAAACTACGAAACAGAATGGATGAATCGGGATGAGATCGTCGCAAGCACCTATGAAGCTGGAAAGAGGCTCAATCGTCTGAAGGCCGAATTCGGTCTGATCGATCCCAAGACGGCCGAATCGGTTGAGATGCGGCTCGAAGGGGCAATCCAGATGATGAAAGAGATTGACCAGATCATGGCGCTCCCCGATGCCAAAGAAAAGGAAGCCGCATTGGAATCCATTTCAAGTGGACGTCTCTCTCTTCAACACTATAGCATGTCCACAATCTGTGAGAAAAAAGAACTGGAGTGGCCCACTCGATTTATTCGAATGAACTTCATCAAGATTCTTAAAACACTCCTGATGAGGAGGAAGCCGAATGTCTCCATCCCTTCGTCAACAGGTGCTCCGTAAGATACCCAGTGTGGATGAAATCCTCTCTAAACCAGAGATTTCTGATCTCTCAAAAACCTATCCACGAAACGTAGTGATTGAGGCTATCCGGAGGGGGCTCAGGAGACTCCGCAAAGAAATCCTCAGTAAGAAAGAACCCTCGGATATAGAAGACGCTATTTTCTCCATTGAACATCTCCGTCCACTCTTTCAAAAGGAGATCGATCTTCAGACACAACCTCGGCTCCGTCGAGTCATTAACGCAACCGGAGTGGTGATCCACACCAATCTGGGAAGGGCACCGCTCCATCCCTCTGCACTGAAACACATGATCGAAGTCTCCAAAGCCTATTCCAACTTAGAATATGATATCGAACTGGGCGAACGGGGAAGTCGCTATTCCCATGTGGAAGAGATTCTCTGCTGTCTCACCGGGGCAGAATCATCTCTGGTCGTAAACAATAACGCCGGAGCGGTTCTTCTTGTCTTGAACACTATTGCTGAGGGAAGAGAGGTGATCGTCTCAAGAGGGGAACTGGTAGAAATCGGAGGAGCCTTTCGAATCCCCGATGTGATGAGACGGAGTGGAGCTTTGCTCAAGGAGGTCGGGACGACGAACCGAACCTACCTTAGCGATTACCAAAAGGCGATCAATCCCCAAACAGCTTTGCTTTTGAAGGTTCACACCAGCAACTTCAGGATTATGGGTTTTGCTTCCGAAGTCTCTCTCCAAGATCTGGTCCAACTGGGGAAGCAATATCAGCTCCCGGTGGTGGATGATTTAGGAAGCGGGTGTCTGGTAGATCTCAGCCAATATGGATTAGAAAAGGAGCCTACTGTTCAAGAGACGATCAAAACTGGGGCGGATGCAGTCACCTTTAGCGGTGATAAGCTCCTCGGAGGGCCTCAGGCTGGAATCATCTTAGGAAAGAAGAACCTCTTGGACTCTGTCAAGGTCAACCCTCTGACTCGAGCTCTTCGCATTGACAAACTCACTTTAGCTGCTCTCGAATCTACCCTTCTCCTCTTCTTCGATGAGAAGAGGGCTATGGAAGAAGTTCCAACCCTTCGGATGTTAAGTTTGGATACGAGGATATTAAAAGGGAGAGGAAGGCGTCTGCTCAAAAGATTATCAGGGATGATGAACGAAGAGATAACATTCACCCTCAGAGAAGATGTTTCTCAGGTGGGCGGTGGAGCTCTTCCCCTTCAGGAACTTCCAACCATGGTCATTGCTATCAAACCTCTCGACTTTTCCGTGAACAGCCTCGAAGAAAATTTAAGGAGGGGTGATCCTCCCATCATTTCTCGAATCAGCAAAGAAGAATTGATCCTGGATATGAGAACCGTCTTCGATGAAGAGATTCCCTTGCTGGCCGCTAGCCTTGAAAAAGCAGTAAAGCATCTCCAGTCGCAATGACGCAAAATTCCATAAAAAATAATTTCTCAAATCCTCCCAACCCCCCTTTGCCCTCCGGGCCAGAGGCCCTCTTGGGCCGGCGGCTAAAGGGGGGCGCCGCCGTCCAAAACCAGACTTTGGCGCCGGACGGAGAGGGAGGATTATCTTTCTCCATTCAGACCTCGGCAAAGGATCAGGGAAGGCGCCTCGACCAATTTCTCTCGGAAACCGACCTTAATCTCTCCCGCTCTCAAGCAAAGAATTTGATTGAGAAACATCACATCCTCCTGAATCAGAAACCCACTAAACCCAGCGCTCATTTAAAAACAGGCGACATTGTTTCAGGAACCCTTCCCGAACCCAAACCCCTTTCTCTCAAACCAGAACCCCTTCCCCTCACTATCCTCTATGAAGATTCTTCCATCATCGTCATTGATAAGCCTTCGGGAATGGTCGTTCATCCTGCTTATGGAAACCTTTCTGGCACATTGGTCAATGCTCTCCTTTATCATTGCAAAGATCTCACCGGGATTAATGGCGTCTTGAGACCAGGGATTGTTCACCGATTGGATAAAGATACTTCTGGTGTGATGGTTGTTGCTAAAGATGACGAGGCTTTTCATCAATTAACCAAGCAGTTTAAAAACCGAACTGTGGGAAAGGTCTATTTTGCCATTGCCTACGGGAAATTCAGCCAGGACGAAGGCTTAATCGATTCTGCCATCGGAAGACATCCAAGTGAGAGGAAACGGATGTCCACCCGGACTAAAAAGGGAAAGACGGCAATCACTCGTTGGAAGAAGGTTGAAGAACTTAATGGTTTTACTCTTCTTGAGATCTTTCCTCAGACGGGTCGAACCCATCAGATCCGGGTTCACCTTTCTTCTATCGGCCATCCTCTCTTAGGAGACCCTTTATACGGGAGAAAAGGGAGACCCAATGCCATCCATGACCCATTTTTGAAAGAGTGTGTGAAGAGGATGAATCGTCAGGCCCTCCACGCCCACCGATTGGAATTTACACACCCCCGAACAGGAGAAAGAGTCCAATTTGTTTCGCCCATCCCCCAAGATATGAAAGAAGTGTTGGAATGGTTAAAGTCACAAAAATCCCCCTTCACCCCCCTTTGATAAAGGAGGGGAATATTTGTCTCCTCCCTTTAATAAAGTGAGGATGGGAAGGATTATGAAAATCCATGATCGATCTGCTTTAAAAATTAAGAACAACCTTCCCTATTTCGAAATTCCTGAATTGGCAAAACTCGGGTGGCTTCGACATGCTTTTCTAACCCGTCAGGGAGGGGTGAGCCTTCCTCCTTACAATTCGCTGAACCTGAGCGATAAGAATGGTGATCGGGAAGAGTTTGTCTCCAGGAATAAAAATCTGATTTCCACAGCCTTTGGCTTTGCCTCAAGGAGCTTGATCCTGCTCGATCAAATGCAACAAGACCAAATCCTTCTCCTGAAGGGACCCGTCATCACCCTTCCCTCTCCTTTAGAATATGATGCTTTGATTACGAATTCTCCGAATGCATTCCTTGGCATCCAAACTGCGGATTGCCTTCCAATCTTTGTTGTGGATCAAAAAAAGAGAGTGATTGCTGCAATCCACGCTGGGAGACAGGGAACAGCCCTTCACATCACGACGAAGGTTTTGAAAAAGATGGCAGAGGTGTTCGGTTGCGTATCAGGAGACCTTCGCATCACCCTGGGTTCATCCATTGGACCCTGTTGTTATGAAATTGATGAGAAGGTCTTTAAGTCGAAGTGGGAGCCGTTTGCAACCTCAAGTGGAGCAGGAAAGTGGATGCTTGACCTTGCTCAGATCAATATCGCTCAGATGAAGAGCGAAGGGATTAAAGAAGAACAAATTTCCTGGATCAATCTCTGCACCCATTGCCATAGCGATCTCTTCTTCTCCTACCGAAAAGAAGGTCGTACTGGAAGACAGCTGTCGTTTATTGGAATAATATAGCCAAGAGGTTTGCGTCCTTGCGTCTTAGTGTCTTTGTGTCGTAGGGTCATTTGGCCCAAAGACTCAACAACCCAATGACACAATGACTTATTTATTCAATGACCCAAAGAACCGGCAATGATTAATCATCTTAACGACTCCAATAAAAAGGCTATTCTCCTCAAGATCTACCTTCAACCTAAATCGTCCAAAAATGAGGTGGTGGGTCCCTATCGGGATGGAATTAAGGTGAAAGTGACCGCCCCACCCATAGAAGGAAAGGCAAATGAGGCTCTTATTCGATTGTTGGCAAAGACTCTTGATGTTCCTCCATCCCGCATTGAAATCATCAAAGGCCACCATTCCCGAGAAAAAACATTGAAGATTTCAGGGGTAGCCCTGCAAGAACCTCTTGACCCCTTCGACGATTCTCAGGGTCAACCCTGAACAAAACAGTAGTTTTGTCGAAAGGGTTGACTTTAAAAAGAAAACCTTTTAGGTTATACTTTGGAAGTGGACAGGTTCTGGTGGGCCTCCTGGACTTCAAATCCAGTGACGGGCAGAGATGTCCGTGGTGGGTTCGATTCCCATGCACTTCCGCCAATTTGTGTTAATAACATTAAATTAAAAGGAGGAAAAAATGTTTGGAATAGGAATGCCAGAGTTGATCGTCATCTTGGTCATCATTTTGATCATTTTCGGTGCCGGAAAACTCCCTCAGATCGGTGAAGGACTTGGAAAAGGAATCCGAAACTTTAAAAAGTCGACTAAAGACGAAGAAATCGACGTCACTCCTAAAAAGCCCGAAGAGATTTCTGAAAAAAAGTGAACCCCGCACCATTTCCTGAAGGACAAGGCTTTTATACGAAATAGTCTCACCAAATAGCACTTCATCCATGTCTTAAAAGATACCGTTCTAAAAGGTGCGGGGTGAAAAGCCGAGTGCCTTTTATCTCCAATCAGAATGCGACACATTGCCTATATTGAAATTGGTTCGAACATCGGCGACAAAGTACACCAGTGCGAAAGAGCCATTTCTGAGATTTTAAAAGTTGACCGCCACACACTCTTAGCAAAATCTTCCCTCTTTAAAACGCAACCCATAGGCTACACCTCTCAGGATTGGTTTGTTAATGGTGTAATAAAAATCGAGACCGATTTGGAAGCCCCTGAACTCCTCCGAACATTGAAGACCATCGAATCCCAGCTGGGTCGTACAGAAACCTTTCGATGGGGACCCCGAACAATTGATCTGGATATCCTCTTTTTCGATGATATTGAAATTCATACCGAGGAACTCCAAATCCCCCATCCTCTCATCCAAAATCGTCAATTCGTCCTCATCCCCTTGGCTGAAATCGATCGAAATCTCGTCCATCCCGTTTTGAAAAAAACCGTCCAGGAACTTTTAAAAAATTTTAAAGAAAACCAGGGGGTCGAAAAGCTCTAATCCCTCCCAACCTCCCTTTATTACAGGGAGGAGAAATAATCTGGATAGACCATGTCTCGTTTGATTCTATTCGTCATCCTTCTTCTCCTCCTTTACTCCATTCTTCACTATCTCATTAAAGACATCCCTGTGCGTAGGAAAAAATTAAACAGGGAGTCTGAACCAGAAGAACTCGTCCAAGATCCTTACTGCCAAACCTATATCCCAAAACGATCCGCTGTAAAGAAAAAGATTGGCGGGAGGTTGCTTTACTTTTGTAATCAGGAATGTATGGAAAATTATATGAGTAAAATCGCAAAAAAAGGTTGACAAACTAAACCATGTTCGATATCGTATAGAAAATTAGGGGGCTCTGTTTTATAAAACTTGAAAGGGGGTGACTATATGAGTAAAAGGATTTGGATATTTTTGTGCATTCTTGCTTTCTTATCTCTCTCTCTTTCTGGGTGTTATTATTTCAGTGCCACGAAAGAGATGAAAGCTGCTGAACAATTGATTTCCGAATTGAAGGCAGCAGGAGGGCCGACACTGGTTCCTTATGAATACTGCAGTGCGGAGAAATTTTTAGAAAATGCCAAATTAGAAGCTAATGAAAGTGATTACAAGGCAGCTAAGGAATTTGCGAGCCGCTCAAAATCGGCTGCTGAAACAGGTTTATCTACAATCAAGAAAAAATAACCAATCAAAGAAGAGAGGGGGTGAAGTATGAATATGAATCGGAAATGGATGACTTTGTTAATTCTCATTCTGGGGGCGATGATTGTCTCCGGATGTGCAGTCAGTAAAGAAGGCATGATGGCCTATAATGATGCAAGAGATACTTTTCAAAAAGCCACGGCTGCGGGTGCAAAGAAGTGTGCACCTTGTCAGTATGCTACGGCTGAGGCTGCTCTGGCTTTAGCAGAGCACGAAACTAAGGAGTTGTCAACTGAGGACCATTCCACTCATTTTGGGATGGGTGTAAAGACTGCCAAAGAGAAATCTTTAGAGGCTTTGAAACTGACGCCTTGCGAAAAACCAGCACCACCGCCACCACCTGCACCACCTAAGCCTTCGCCACCCGCACCACCACCACCTGCTCCACCACCTGCTCCAGCACCTGCACCAGCACCTGCGCCAGCACCAGCACCAAAACCATTGGTGTTTGATATAATCTATTTCGATCCCAATAAGACCAACATTACTCCGACAGCGGCGAAGGCATTGGATCGGAATGGAATGATCCTGAAGGAGAATCCCAATATCAAAGTCGAAATCGGAGGCCACACGGATAATGCAGGTTTGGAGAAGGCAAATCAGAAGATATCGGAAAAGCGGGCCCTGAGCGTTAAGAAATATATTCAGGATAAATTTAACATCTCCGGTGACCGATTAATCGTCAAGGGCTATGGAAGCGCGAAGCCCATCGCTGACAATAAAACTCAAGAGGGTCGCTCCAAAAACAGAAGGGTGGAATTTAAAACAATTCCATAAATGGATCTGTTTATTTTAAATGGATTGATGTGAAGGTGGTAGGAAGAAATTCCTACCACCTATTTTTGTCTAATGAGGAGGATCAGAATGAAATTCTTCATCGATACGGCCAACCCCGGCGAGATCCGGAAGGCTTACGAGATGGGAGTCATCGACGGCGTCACCACCAATCCCACCCTCATCTCCAAAGAAAACAAAGAATTTACACCCCTGATTAGAGAGATTTGTGAAATCATCCAAGGACTTCCCATCAACTTGGAGGTCTTAAGTCTAAAGGCTGAAGGAATGATCGAGGAAGCCCGAACCCTTGCTGAGATGGGAGATAATATCGTGGTCAAAATCCCCATGACAGTAGAAGGTTTAAAAGCGATCAAAGTATTAGTTGCGGAAGGAATTAAGACGAATACTACCCTTGTCTTTTCCCCAACCCAGGCGCTTCTCGCTGCCAAGGCTGGAACGACCTATGTCAGCCCCTTCATCGGAAGATTGGATGATATTTCACAGGCGGGAATGGACCTGGTGGCACAGATTGTTACGATTTTTAAAAACTATGGATTTGGATCTAAAGTGATCGTCTCCAGCATTCGCCATCCCATTCATGTCCTGGAAGCGGCTCTCATCGGCGCGGAGGTGGCGACGATTCCCTATAAAGTGATCGAACAGTTGGCTCAACACCCTCTGACGGATATCGGTATCGAAAAGTTTTTGGCAGACTGGAAGAAGGTTCCTAAGAAATGAAGATAAAAAAAAGGGGCCCTTTTTCAAAGGGCCCCTTTTTCCCTCTTATTTATTTGGGTCCACCACGATCTGTTTAGGTGGAATTTCTTGCTTTTTGGGAAGAACAACCCGGAGCACTCCATCTTTGTAAGAAGCCTTAATCCCCTCCTGATCGATCGTTCTCGGGATGGTGAATGTCCGGCGAAAGGTTCCATAAGGCCTTTCAATCTGGATATAATTTTCTTCAGAGATTTCCTTGATAAACCTTCTCTCTCCCTGAATGATCAGGGTGTTCTCTTCTACTCTAATTTCGATCTCACTTTGACTCACTTCGGGGAGGTCAACTTTCAAAACCAATTCGTCTCCTCTCTCCAAAATATCCACAGGAGGGGACCAAACTCCTCGAACAACTTCCTCTTTCCAAATCCGGGAAAGGGTCTCGTCAATGAGTCGGGTCATCCGGTTTTGCATTGCCATCAGGTCTCGGAAGGGCTCCCATTTCACCAGGGTCATACCCATCACCTCCTAAACAATAGGCCTTTCAAGACCAATATACTTCAATTATTCAGAGATTTCAAGTCCGACAGGTATAGCAGACATCAAAAAAATCTTTAGGGAGTTTGGCTTGCTCCTTAAACTTCTCTAACTGAAACAAGGGGGCGAAATAGTTTCCGCAGATCTTACATTGTTTCATTTTTAATGTTCTTTTCCAACGGATGATCGTTCGCTCATCCCCTTCCTCTTTCATCCGAATCACATCCACGGGACAGGCTACCACACAGGCCCCGCAGGCAATGCAGCTCATTGCCTCTCCCTGAAAAGGAGGGATCATCTCCCTTCGGTCTCCTCGAAAGGCAAACTGAATGGCATTGGCTCCCACCACCTCCTCGCAGACCCTACCGCAAAGTCCGCAGAGGATGCAGTCTTTGTCTTCTTGCTTGAATCGGAGCTGATTCACTCCCATCTCCTTGGCCATATCTTGAATCAATTTATCTCCGGGGCACATGGCCAGAATAAGCTCGATGATCATTCGACGGGCTCGAAGGACTTTTTCCGTTCGTGTCAGCACCTCAATCCCTTCCATGACGGGATAGGTGCAGGAAGTGGTCATCCTCGACCGTCCATTTTTCACCACCTCTACAAGACAGAGACGGCAGGCACCATAAGCCTTGACCGACTCATGATAGCAAAGGTGTGGAATTTCAATGCCCGCATCCAATGCCACTTCTAAAATGTTCCCGCCTTCTTTCCCTTCAACAGGTTGACCATCAATTGAAAAAGGGACCATTTATCTTCCTCCTACTTCTGCACATGGTCATTTGGTCATTAAGTTATTAGGTAATTGAGTCATTGAGTAATAACTTACTGACTTAATGACTAAATGACTCCGTGTTTTATTGGACTTCGACCGCTTCAAATTTACAGGTCTCAAAACACATCCCGCATCTGCTGCATTTTTCCGTATCGATCTTAAAAGGCTCTCCCGCCTCTTTCTTCGTCTTTCTCTTCCCCGTAATCGCCTTCTCCGAACAGACCTTAGCACATCTGCCACACCTCGTACATACATCGGAGAGGATGCGATATTCGATGAGCGCCCGGCAGACCTTGGCCGGACATCGCTTGTTGATAATATGTTCCCGATATTCGTCTCGGAAATAGCGAATCGTAGAAAGGACGGGATTGGGAGCTGTCTGACCCAGACCGCACAGCGATGCCTCTGCCGTCACCCATCCCAATTCCTCTAAGAGATCAACATGCTCAATTGTTCCCCGTCCTTCTGTAATCTCGGTAAGAATCTCATGCATCCGTTTCGTCCCCTCCCGGCAGGAAGTACACTTTCCGCATGATTCGTCCTTCAAGAAGTTTGTAAAATATTTGGCCACATCGACCATGCAGGTGGATTCGTCCATGACGATCATTCCACCAGAGCCCATCATCGATCCCACTTCGGTCAAGCGGTCAAAGTCGACAGGGAGGTCGATCAGTGACTCGGGAATGCACCCACCCGAAGGCCCTCCGGTTTGAACGGCTTTGAACTTCTTTCCCCCTGGAATGCCTCCTCCCATATCATAGACGATCTCGCGAAGGCTAATTCCCATTGGAACCTCAACCAGACCGGTATTATTGACCTTGCCGACAAGAGAAAAGATCTTGGTCCCTTTGCTTCCCTCCGTGCCAATCCGAGTATACCAATCGGCACCGCGATCAACGATGACAGGCACATTGGCCCAGGTCTCCACATTATTCAAATCGGTTGGACGATCCCAGAGACCACTGATTACCGTATGGATATGCTTTGCCCTGGGTTCTCCAACATTTCCTTCAATCGATGCCATGAGTGCAGTTGACTCACCACAAACAAAGGCGCCTCCTCCACGACTGACCTTGACATCAAAGTTAAAGCCTGATCCGAAGATGTCTTTTCCCAGGAAGCCCAGTTCTCTTGCCTGTTCAATGGCAATCCCGATATTGATCACAGCCAGTGGGTATTCGTTTCGGACATAGACATATCCCTCATGAGCCCCAATGGCATAAGCACCGATGATCATCCCCTCCAATACGCTATGAGGGTTTCCTTCTAAAAGGCTCCGGTCCATGTAAGCACCAGGGTCTCCTTCATCCGCGTTGCAGATCACATATCTGATATCTCCGGGTGCCTTTTTACAAGTCTCCCACTTCACCCCAGCAGGGAACCCTCCGCCCCCCCGGCCTCTCAGATTGGCCTTTTTTACCTCTTGAATGATCTGATCAGGATGCATCGAGGATAAGGCCTTTGCTAAGGCTCGATAACCTCCCACCGCCAGGTAATCTTCAATCTGGGTTGGGTCAATGCTTCCATTGTTCCCGAAGATAATACGCATCTGCTTCTTATAGAAGGGTATGTCATCTTCATGGGTAATCTTCTCACCAGTTGTCGGATGCTCATAAAGAAGAGATTCCAAGATCTTTCCCCTGAGGATTGTTTCCTCAAAAATCTTGGGAGCGTCCTCTGGTTTGACCCGTTGATAAAGGATCTTTTGGGGATGAATGACCACCAAAGGACCTTTCTCACAGAATCCATGGCAGCCCGTGACTCGAATGTTTATCCCATTGCCTTTTGAATGATCCTGAAGAACCCTTCTGAATGCGTCGATCACTTGATGACATCCCGAAGCATGGCATCCCGTTCCACCGCAAACCGTCACACAGGGTTGTTGGGGATCTTGCTTGCTGAGAATCTCATTCCGATATCGTTCTAATTCTTGAGGAGAACTAATCTTTCCCATTCGTCCCCTCCTTTTTACCCGGGCGAAATTTCTTAAGGGTTTCTTCCACCTTGGTGGGGCTCATCTTTCCAAAATATTGACCATCAATGGCTACAACTGGCCCAGCGGCGCAGACTCCCAAGCAGTTCACGGTTTCCATGGTAAAGTTCCGATCCGGGGTGGTCTCTCCAGAACGGATTCCCAATTCCATGATGAATTGATCTACAATTCTCTGTCCTCCCCGGACATGGCAGGCCGTCCCGAGACAGACAACAATCTCGTGTCGCCCCCGGGGTGTTAAGCTGAAGGCTCTGTAGAACGTGGCAATTCTATAGATCTTGTTTATTGGGATGCGGAGACGTTCTCCTACACGCTCGAGGTTCTCTTTGGGCAAATATTTCTCTTTCGCCTGAATATCCTGGAGAATAGCCAAAATTGAAGACTCTTTTCCTTCGTATCGGTTAATGATGGCATCGATCTCTGAGTGGGTCATTCTAAACTCCTTTTGCTGCCTTTTCTTTCAACTGTTCGTATTCCTTGTGAACTCGTTTCTCAATCCCCTCGATCATCTCATCGGTCAGGTGGCGAAATCTTCCTTGAAGCTTGATATATTCCTTAATGGGCTTCAATTTCGGGAAATCAATATTCAAACGATATTGACCCCTCTCAACCTCATAAAGAGGAAAAATCCCTGTCTCCACAGCCAACCGACCCAGTTTGATGGAGAGTTCGGGCGCAGACCTCCATCCGGTGGGGCAGACAGAAAGAATATGGACATAAGCAGGACCTTCTATATCAGCCGCTTTCTTTACTTTCTGCACCAAGTCGATCGGATAACTGGGGCAGGCCGTGGCCACATAAGGAATATTATGAGCTGCCGCAATGGCAGGCATATTCTTCTTCCATGTGATCTGCCCCATTTGAACCCTTCCGACGGGCGAGGTGGTCGTGGACGCACCAAATGGCGTCGAGGAGGACCTCTGGATGCCTGTATTCATATAGGCCTCGTTGTCGGTGCAGACGTAGATAAAGTTGTGACCTCTCTCAAGGGCACCTGAAAGGGCTTGGAGTCCAATATCTGCTGTCCCGCCATCTCCAGCCATGGCAAGGGTCACTATTTTTTTGCAGGGGATTCTCCCCTTTCTCATCAAGACCTTTAAGGCTGATTCGATGCCCGAGGCAACGGCTGCCGTATTCTCAAAAGCCACATGGAACCACGGTACCCTCCATGAAGTGTAGGGAAACGGAGAAGAGACGATCTCCATACAGCCCGTGGCCGCAGCAATGATCACATTCCTTCCCAATGCCTTCGCAACTAATCTCACTGCCAATGCCTCGGCGCATCCCTGACAGGACCGATGGCCAGGTGCAAAATATTCTTTTTGAGTCAATGTCCGAACTGCAAAAACATTTAAATTTTCAGTCATCCTCTCACCCCATAAATTTCGAAACCTTCTTTATTTCCTTCTTCAATCTCGATTTCTGCCTTATCCACCATCTTGATGAAGTCTGAAGGAGTCACATCCCTTCCTGAAATCCCTGCAACGAAATTATACACCGATGGTCTCTGGTCGTTCCCATAGAGGGCTGCTTTCACTTCCGATGCAACAGGTCCACAAGCTCCAACAGAGATGGCGCGGTCAATCACCACCAATTGTTTTGCATGAAGGGTGGCCTTTTTCAAATCATCAAAAGGAAAAGGTCGCCAGAGTCGAATCTTCACAAGCCCAACAGATCTTCCCTCTTCTCTCATTTTATCCACAGCCACAGAGGCCGTCTCACCAAAACATCCCATGGTGACAAGTAAAGTATCAGCATCCTCTGCTTTATAGGTCTCGACGGGGTTGTAATACCTGCCTGTCATATCTCCGAAGGCCTTCCAGGTCTCTAAGATCTTGGGCATTGAAGATCGGAGAGCCTCCTCCTGAGCTTTCTTTGCCTCTGCAAAAATACTGGGAAGAGCAAAAGCACCCATGGTTACCGGACGATCAGGGTGCAAGCGATGAAGGGGCTGATAAGGAGGGAGGAACTGATCGATCTTTTCTTGTTGGATCAGTTCAATGGGTTCGATCACATGACTCAGGATGAATCCGTCCATATTGATGATGACAGGTAAGAGAACATTTCTGTCCTCCGCTAACCGATAGGACACAAACACATGATCATAGACCTCCTGGCCATTCTCCACAAAGAATTGAATCCACCCACAGTCCCGAATAGACATCACATCACTATGATCGTTCCAAATACTCAAAGGGGCGGAAATCGTCCGATTCGAAATGATCATGAGCATCGGTAATCTCAAGCCCGATGCAATATAGGTGATTTCACTCATCAGGGCTAACCCCTGAGAACTCGTACAGGTGAACGTCCTCGCCCCGGTCGCAGCAGCCCCAACGCAGACACTCAATGCGGAGTGCTCTGATTCCACACAAAAGAATTCTGCATCGAACTCTCCATTTGCCACCAGTTCTGAGAGATGCTCAACAATGTGTGTTTGGGGCGTAATGGGATAGGCTGAGATCACATCCACATTGGCCTGCTTCACCGCCTCGGCGGCAGCGATTGAAACCTCCATTCCAACCCTTTTTCCCATTTATTTCTCCTCCTCTTCCAGCACCATGGTGATGGCTCCGGTGGGACATTCTTTTGCACAGATGCCACAACCCTTGCAATAGAAAAGGTCCGCGATGAAGTAACCCTCTTCGTTCAGGTTATAGGCCATGTCAGGACAGAAGATATAGCACAATCCACAGTGGACACAGAGCTCCTTGTTCAGAACTGGCTTAAGGGTCTTCCAATCCCCTGTACGATATTGGCTGGCATTCCCAGGTTCTAAAACAACGTTTCCGACTGGCAATTCCTTCCATGTCCATTCTGATTCAGGT
>Ga0315281_10001589_pt1 | contig 33662 bp, 30 predicted proteins | sample YL17G07_0_MG_FD_204540 | JGI IMG/M metagenome (GOLD analysis project Ga0315281, IMG submission 204540) | Sediment microbial communities from Yellowstone Lake, YNP, Wyoming, USA - YL17G07_0 | ecosystem: Environmental > Aquatic > Freshwater > Lake > Sediment | place: USA: Wyoming | collected...
GGGATATCAAAGACGTGCTCGACGCCAAGAAGTTCTTTCATCTTCTTTCTCTGGGCATCACTTGAACGTTCAGAGCCCATAATCAGTTTTTTAAGGGCAATTTTGTTTCTCAGACCCCTCTTTTCTACTTCCTCAGCCATAAGGATTCCCATCGAGGCGGTAGAGCACAGGACAGTCGATTGAAAGTCTTCTAAGAACTGACATTGCATATCGATATTGCCCGGACCGATAGGGATGGCCATGGCACCCAACCGTTCGACCCCTAACTGAAAACCAACTCCTGCCGTCCATACGCCATACCCCACCGCAATCTGGACCCGATCCTTTGTGGTTAATCCGGCCATCTCATAGCAGCGGGCAAACATATTGGCCCAATCATTAATATCTTTCTGGGTATAGCAGAGGACTTTCCTCTTTCCTGTCGTTCCAGAGGAGGCATGAATTCGAACTATCTTTTCAAAGGGGACTGACCTTAAAGGGAAGGGGTATCCTTCCTGAAGATCTTTAGAGGTAGTAAAAGGAAGTTTAGCGATATCTTTTAAAGATTTGATATGCTTGGGTTTGACTTCAGCTTCATCGAATCGCTTCTGATAAAATTCGGAATTCTTATAGACATGGTTGACCGTCCATTGAAGCCCCTCCAATTGGATTCGCTTCAATTCCCTCTCTGTTCTGATTTTCGGCATAAAGGTCTTTCCCATTTTCAACCTCCTAATTTTTTCGAAAACATCGTATTAAAAAAAGTGAATAGAGTCAAGTGAAAATCATCACATTATTTCGAACCGACAGTCTTTGTCATTCTTGAGAAAATAGGCTGTTTTTTTCTATGATTTTTCGACCCCCAAGAAACTCTATTTCGGAGAGAAAAATTGACAAATACACTTCATTTTGCTTAAGATTACCCTACATTTATTAATCGGTCCATAATTGTATAGACACTGGAGATCTTCCCGTTCGTGCTGAGCCCTTCGGCCCACCGTTCGCCCTGAGGCTCTCGAAGGGACGAACGGTTCACTCAGCACAGGCCTTGTCGAAGCATGAACGGTTTAATCACGTACCCTTCGACCGTTCGACAGGCTCACGGCTCAGGGTGAACGGTTCTTGCTTAACTGAACAGCATTAGGGTTAGATGAGATTTCCCGAAGAATATGTCTTCTCAATTATGGACTCCTTAGTAAGACATCAATACAGGAAAATAGTGGGCTTTTTTAAAGTTCAGCTATCTCTTCCACTTTCGGAAAGAGGAGACAGAAATGAATTTATCCACTGAGCAGTTTTTAGAAATTGCACAATATTCATTTGTCCGTATGGATGGTGCTTGGTTTATGGCCTTAGCTAGGAAGCTTGGAAAAGAAGTCGCATGGGAAATGGATGTTGAAGCGTGGAAACAATTCTCATATGTGTTCGGGAAAAAAATTAGAAAAGACATGATCCCTCATCCAGTATGGCCGGAAAGTTTTCTGGACGCTTTAGAAATTCTCAGTAAGGTTCTGAAAATTGAAGGTCGTAAAGTGTTTATTGAATCAGATGCCATAACGGTTCAGGTTACAGACTGTGAGAACCAAAAAGCCATTGCCATGGCTGGCATAGCAGATTGCGGAATTGTGACGGTACACACCTATGAGGGATTAATGAGAGGTTTATTTGGAAAAGAGATGGATGTGTTGGTGCAACATACAAAAAATCTAAATCAGGGTGATGATTGTTGTGAAGTGGTCATTTCCAGGCAAACTCATCAAACAACATAAAGATATCAGATCTAGTACAAACGCAATAAATAAAGTGACATCACCCCCTCCCTAACCCTCCCCCCTTGAGGGGGAGGGGAGGGTGGGGGGTAAAATAAATTAATACGTTTGTATTAATTATTAGAAAAAAGGGAAAGACATAGAACATAAAAGTGAAGAGGTGCGATACATGTCCAGAATAGATTTTACAGGTAGAGTGGCCATTGTAACGGGAGCCGGCGGAGGACTGGGTAGAAATCACGCCATTGAGCTTGCGAAGCGAGGAGCTAAGGTGCTGGTAAATGATCTGGGTGGGTCGAAGACCGGGGTTGGCTCGAGTTCATCTGCTGCTGATAATGTTGTTGAAGAGATTAGGGTACTTGGTGGTGAGGCAGTCCCTAATTACGATAATGTCGCAACTCCGGAGGGAGGGGAAAATATCGCCCAGGCTGCTATAGATGCTTTTGGGAAGGTGGACATCCTTATCAATAATGCAGGGATACTTCTGGATAGTACTTTTGCTAAGATGGGCGAAGAAAAGTGGGATGCTGTGGTTGCCGTTCATCTGAAGGGGACCTTCTGCGTTACAAAGCCTGCATTCATCCACATGACGAACCAAGGTTATGGGAGAATTGTAATGACCACCTCAGGGTCCGGCCTCTTCGGCAATTTCGGCCAGACCAATTATGCGAGCGCTAAGATGGGCGTGGTGGGTTTTGCCAATGTGCTAAAGCTCGAAGGGGCTAAGTATAACATCAAGACCAATGTTCTTGCGCCTATTGCAGGGACCAGACTCACCGAGGAGGTGGTGCCTCCTGAGATCTTCAGAAGGATGAAGGTTGATTTCGTTACCCCCGCGGTTCTTTACATGTGCTCTGAACAGTGCCAGGACTCCGGGATGATTATTAATGCAGGCTTGGGCTACTTTAGCAGATCTGCAATGATGACAGGCGAAGGTGTCATTCTTTCAGATGGAAATAAAATACCAACGCCCGAGGAGGTTATGGAAAATTGGAGCAGGATTACGAGTCTGGAGAACCCCAGGTTCTTTAACCAGTTATTAGAGATGAGCAGCGTGTGGAAGTTGTGACTTTAACCGACAGGTAAAGGTTTCTGACCCACACTATTGACAGAGAATAATAGTGAAAAGTATAGGATTGTTACCGAATATATTAGATTGCAAAATGTTGTGAATTGTATATAATTTCAATAAAATGAGTTCTACCGTATTCAGGGAGAAAGGTTACAGGTTCTATTTTCTTTCAAATGAAGAGAAGCGAGTTCATATTCATGTGACTTGTGAGGATGGAGAAGCAAAATATTGGCTGGAGCCTATTGTGTCATTAGCAGTATCTCATGGTTTGAATCCAAGAAAGCTGAATGAGATTCAAAAAATTGTCGAGGAGTATAGAAATGAAATCATTGAAGCGTGGCAAAGACATTTCAATAAGCGTTGAAAACATAACCCCCTTCGGCATATGGATTCTTGTAAAAGAAAAGGAATACTTTCTGAGTTACAAAGATTTTCCTTATTTCAAAGATCAGACATTAAATTCCATACAGAATGTTCAATTGCTTCATGGATACCATTTATACTGGCCAGATTTGGATGTTGATTTAGAAATTGATAATCTCGAAAACCCTGAGAAATACTCCCTAAAATCGAAAATCAAGAAGGATCTAAAAAATCGTTCCAGCGGGCGGGCAGTTTGCCCAAAATTGAGGAATTGCCATGCCCTGCCAAGGCGTTTCTTTAATGATACGGGATAAAGAGACGCTTTGAAGAAACAAGAGTTCTTCGTTTAAAAAAACCTCTCTAAATCCTTACGGTCAGCTACGTCTCTTTTTTCTATGTCGGGATTTGGGTTGGACTATCTGATTGACGAATGCAACGCTTTTTGGTATAGAGATTACTCAAAATTGACTCACTTGGTAAAGCTAAAAGTTACGTGAGGAGGGTGACGCTAAAAAAATGAAAGATCAAAATCAGAAACAAATGCAACTTATAAATGAATTGGGGGAATTGCGCAAGAGAATTGCTGATTTGGAAACATTGGAAAATGAGCGAAAGCAGACAGAGGAGGCGCTTCGAAAGAGCGAAGAGAGATATCGCACCCTTTTTGAGGAATCCAGAGATGCGATCTATACTACTACTCAAGAGGGAGAATTCCTTGATGCTAACCAATCTATGCTTAATCTATTTGGTTACAGCAGAGAGGAGATAATCGGCCTTAAAGCAGGGGAAACATATGTTCATCCCGAGGATCGGTTGAAGTTTAAGCAGAAGATGGGGTGTGAGGGATTTGTTAGAGACCACGAGATAAAGTTACGAAAGAAAGACGGAACAGAAATGGAGTGCTTGCTTACTGCGATTGTGAGAAAGACCGCTGACGGAAATATTTTGGGATACCAAGGCATCATCCGTGATATCACCGAGCGCAAGCGGGCGGAAGAGGAGTACAGGACTATTCTCCGAACTACGATGGATGGTTTTTGGATTACAGATATTCAGGGGCGTTTTTTGGATGTAAACGATGCCTATTGTCAATTGATAGGTTATAGCCGGGATGAACTGTTGACGATGAAAATCTCAGATATGGAAGCCGTAGAGAGACCAGAAGAAACTGCTCAACGTATCAAGCGGATAATGGAGACTGGAGGGGCCCGTTTTGAGACCCGTCATAGGCGTAAAGATGGGAGAATGATTGATCTCGAGGTCAGTGTCAATTATACGAAGATTGGTAGCAAACGATTGTTTGTATTTCTTCGCGACATCACTGAGCGCAAGCGGATAGAGGAGGAACGGGAGAAACTGATTTATGAACTTCAAGATGCTCTTGCCAATATAAAGACGTTGCGTGGCTTATTACCCATTTGCTCCTATTGCAAAAAGATTCGAGATGATAAAGGTTACTGGAATCGAATTGAATCCTATATTCAAGATCATTCCGGTGCAGAATTTACTCATGGTATGTGTCCTGAATGTTTGAAAAAGCATTACCCTGATTTAGTTGATTGAGTGAAAAAGTATTAAGGCAGGATTTGAAACCTTTGTCTTTCAGAATAAGAATACCAAAAAATTCTTCAGCTTTTACGTTATACTCTATTTCAACCCGCATTCTTCAATTTCTTATATGGCATAATCTTCACTCTTTGGTGGAAGTGAGAACCGACGCGAGAATTAGGGGCTTTTGAAAGAAAAGCAGGGTAGGGGAGACTATCCTATCGGAATATTGGAAGGATGGAATGCTGGAATAATGGGATTAGATTTCTATTTCGGATTGCAGATTGCGGAATGCGGAATAGAAAATTCGAAATCCACAACCCGAAATCTGAAATTTGTGTCTAGGCTTTCCTCAAACTATCTCTTAGCTTCTTGGTTGCTTCTTCATCAACCTTCATGGTTTTGGGATCGATCACTACTCCATAATCTTCTCTGGCCCTTTCAAGGCTGACATATCCTTCCATCACATCACTCACTACCATTTCAAGCTCACGCTCCAGTGGATTTCCATTACCCCCTCCACCGGCCGCATCGATGGTCACTACCTCACCCGGTTTTAACTGCGTTAACCCGAACGGATTCCCTGACACTCCGTTCACCAGGAACTGGGCCTTGGCTCCGGGTTTACCGCCAAAGAGCCCTTCCGGGGGATGGATATGCCTTCCCGCTTGGATTCCTAAATTAACAGGCGGAATAGGGGCGTACTTATCATCAGGTACTCTAAAAACTTCCCTTTGCCCAAGGCCTCCCTTCATCCTGCCAGGACCGCCTGAATTGGTCAGGAGCTCCCTGTTTTCAACAATGAGAGGGGTGTCACTTTCGAATATCTCAATAGGCGTATTCGCACCATTCGCAGGGAAAATGTACACATAATTACCATCATTGACAGAACCTGCCCCCATCCCGCCACCCCTGATGATCACGGAATGCCACGGCCTCCCATCATTCCTTTTCCCATAGAACACATTCATCTGTGCGGGCGTGCCTCCACTTGCCGCAATCACCTTGTCGGGTAAGGCGCCGGATAGGGCTCGGTAAATGATTTCGGTTATAAAATGTCCAATGACTAATCGCGCGGCCACGGCTGCAGGGAACTTGCAGTTTACGACGCTACCCTCAGGGGCTCTCAGTTTTATGGGTCTTGCACAGCCATCGTTGTTGGGTATGTCCGGACCAAACATGCTTTTCATGGCCATAAATACGTAGGCGTAGGTGAAATTATACACGACATTACCACCCCAATTCACCTGCGGGGAAGACCCCTCCAGGTCAACCGTGATATCGCTTCCTTTTACCTCGACCGCCGCTTTAATCACCACATCCTTTTGCCCCTTCATCTGCTCAACAATCCCTTCAGCCCGGTAAATGCCGTCCGGAATCTTCTCAATCTCTTCCCTCATGCTTTTCTCCGTGCGGCTGATAATCTGATCCGCCAGATCATCCAGACTGTCTAAATCAGTTTCCTTGAGCATTTGGCATATTTTTTCTGCACATACGTGATTCGCTGCAATCTGGGACCGAATATCTCCAATCACCTCATCTTGTGTCCGTACATTCCACCGAATCATATCCATCACAGACTGATTGAATACCCCTCCGTCGTAGAGCTTTACGAGGGGAATGAAGAGTCCTTCCTCAAAGACGTCATGGTTGTCTGAAGAGACGCGACCTCCAATATCCGAGTGATGGAAGACACAGGCAGTAAAAGCGACCAACTTATCTTGATAGAAGATAGGGCTCATCACACACACGTCATTGAGATGTCCGGCCAAAGCCCAGGGGTCATTCGTGATGAATACATCGCCGGGTTTGTAGGTTTCCACAGGAAGTTTGTTTACAAGATTCTTGATTCCTAAAGCCATGGCTCCAGATTGGCCGGGTGTTGCAAAAGACCCTTGAGCCAGTTCCCGGCCTTTCTGGTCCGTGAACATACAGGTGTAGTCATGGGCATCCCTGAGCAGGCTTGAGAATGCCGTCCGAGCAACGGTGCTGTCCGCTTCATCCACAATGGAAATCAATCTTCGCCACAGGATCTCTAACGTGATTGGGTCAAACGAACGTCCCATGTATGACCTCCTAACCCGGGATAGCCGGAACCAAAAAAAACTGTAAAAAGTTCAAATGTCAAAATCCCTGCCTTCGCCGAAGCGGCTTCGCGCAGGCAGGCAAATGTCAAAGGAATGCCAAATTCCAAAATGCGTAACTCAACCCTTTAGGGTTGATATTACTCAGGGCTAAAGCCCTGAATTACGAAATTTGAAATTCGGATTTGATTTGAACTTTGAGCTTTGACATTTGACATTGTTTCATCGAAAAATCAATCCATAAAAATCCTAAGTCATCTGTCGAAACTGAGGCGTCCTCGCCAACAACGAGAGTTGACTCCCTCTCTTCAATAATGGCAGGGCCTCGAAACTTTGCGGTCGGAAAGAGTTTGTATCGATCGTAGACGGTATAGCTGATAAAATCCCTGGCCATAGGGGAGTAAGCCGGGCGTTTCCCCTTGATCGCCTTATCAAGAGACTGCCCCTTTTTCTCAAGTTTGGGCAATTGCAGCAGTCGTTCAGGGAGACTGGCTCTGACTTTAAAATTAATGAATTCTACTTCAGAGTCAGGATAGGTCCTTCCATATAACTTCTCATAGACTTCATCAAAAAGTCGGCGAACCTCCTCCTTCCTCATCTTTGTAAAATCTCTCGCGGAGATGGGGACGTTGGTTTCTGCCCCCTGTCCAACAAAACGCATATCCAGGTACCTTTCGAATTTAATATCTTTCTCTGTCGCTTCCTTTTTGAGTATTTTTGTAGCTTCCGCCTCCAGCTCTTTGAAGATCTTTTCTATTTCATTAAAATCAGCATCGCCCAGAGAAACCTTGTGGCTGCGGAGGAGGTCGAAGGCCCGAGGAGCAGTGAAGAAGCCAAGAGCTGAACCTACTCCGGCATTCGGTGGAACGAGTAGACGAGGCGCCCCCAATTTCTTGGCCAAACCATAGGCATGAACTGGCCCTGCTCCGCCGAAGGCAACAATCGTTACGATTTTGGGATTTCCTCCCTTTTCCGCAATGTGGGTCTTGGCGGCTGCGGCCATCGTCTCATTGATGAGATCATGGATTCCCCATACAGCCTGTATGAATGAAACCCCCAAAGGCTTGGCAACTTTTTCCTCAACGCCACGCCTGGCTGTTTCCTTATCAAGCTTCATTTCACCGCCCAGGAAGTAGTTCTCATCAAGATAGCCCAACAAGAGATCGGCATCGGTGACACAAGGGTCAGTGCCTCCTCTCGCATAACAGATTGGTCCGGGATCCGCTCCAGAGCTTTCCGGCCCAACCTGAAGCGTTCCCATCCTGCTTACCTTTGCAATACTGCCACCTCCTGCTCCAATCTCCATCAAGTCAACCACAGGCACCTGAATGGTGAGACCGCTTCCTTTCATGAATCTCTGAACACGGCCAACCTCAAAGGTCGGTACGACACCGGCAACCCCTTTTTGAATCAGGCAAGACTTGGCCGTCGTCCCTCCCATGTCAAAGCAGAACATTTCCGAAATATTGAAGAGTTTGCCATAGTATTGACCCGCAATAACTGCCGCGGTTGGACCAGACTCGATGATCCTAACTGGAAATTCAGCCGCCGTTTCGACAGAGGTCACGCCACCACTTGAAAGCATAATGAAGAGCTTTCCTTTGAAACCGATGGACTCCAGCCTTCCAGCCAGCTTGGAGAGATATCTTCCCGTCAGAGGCTTCACATAGGCATTGGTCGCTGTGGTGCTGGTTCTTTCATACTCCTTAATCTGTGGCAAGACCCGGTATGAAATGGAGATAGATATTCCAGGAGCCTCCATTTCAATAATCTCCTTGAGCATCAGCTCGTGGGTTGGATTCTCGAAAGAGTTAATAAGACAGACAGCAATGGATTCAACGCCCATGTCGAGGAGAGTGCGAACCACTTGCCTCGCTTCTTTGGGGTCTAGCGGTTTCAGGACAGTCCCGTCACTCCGAATCCTCTCATCCACTTCAAAACGAAACCTTCTCGAAATCAAGGGTTTCGGGAATTCAGCGAATATGTCATAGGGCGCGTACCGGATCCCCCTTCCAATCTCCAAGACATCCCTGAAACCCTTCGTGGTGATCAGACCCGTTTTGGCTCCCTTTCTCTCTATAATAGAATTAATGACCAGGGTCGTCCCATGGATTACTTCATCTAATACCTCCAAAAAGCCTGACGTGTTGATCTCTAATTCTCTAATCCCTTGCTCCACAGCATCAGAGGGATCTTTGGGAGTAGTCAGACACTTATTGATTTTTATCTCCCCTGTTTGATCGTTGAGCAGGACAAAGTCGGTGAAGGTGCCGCCAATGTCACAGCCTAACCGATAAAACTTTTCAGCCATGTAATCCCCCCATTCTTACAAATTCGAAATCCGAATTTCGAAATCTTCACCCTGTTAAGTAATTTCTCCCGAAGTCGATGACTTTACTTTTCCCAGACGGATCGTGATACATCAAACCAGAGGTTACCCTGAACCTACTTAACAGGGCATGCAAATTCAAAATTCGAATGTCCAAAACCACACCATATCTCCCTCTCCCTTGACGGGAGAGGGTAGGGGGAGGGTGAACAGAGTTCTCTTTCCCCCTCCCCATCATCCCCTCCCTCCAGGGGAGGGGATATTCTGGGTTAGTCTTTCTTGGAGAAGTTGCATTTCGATCAATGGAATTTCGTGCTTCGAATTTAGGATTTATGGTTTTTATGCCTTTCTTTCAAGATGAACTTCTGAATCTTGCCGCTTGCCGTCTTGGGAAGTTCTTCAATAACCTCCACATACTTTGGAATCTTGTATTTGGCTACCTTTCCCTTAAGGAATTCAAAGACTTCGCCATTGCCCATCGCCTCTCCTGCTTTGAGGACAATAAAGGCTTTGCCTACTTCGCCCCATTTCTCATCTGGAACCCCGACGATTCCGGCATCGAAAATCTTGGGGTGGGTATGAAGAACCTTTTCAATTTCAGCCGGATAAACGTTTTCCCCCCCACTGATATACATATCTTTTTCACGGTCAATAATATAGATATATCCCTCCTCATCCATCCGAGCCAGATCTCCGGTATAGAGCCAACCGTCTCGAATCGTTTCAGCCGTAAGATCTGGGCGGTTCCAGTATCCACTCATGAGGGTAGGGCCATTGATGATGATTTCACCTACTTCCCCCGGGCTGACATCCTTTCCTAACTTATCCACAATTCTTACTTCGCCATGAAAGACAGGGAGCCCCACAGATCCTATTTTTAACACAGCGTCATCAGGAGAGAGAAAGGTGATTGTGGAAGCTTCGGTCTGGCCAAAAATTTGGGAGATGGTCATTCCTTTCCTGTAGTATTCTTTTAGCATTGCCTTGGGGACTCTTTCGCCGCCCGTGAAGTAGCATCTGATAGAACTCAGGTCATATTGGTCTAAATCGCATTCCTGAAGTATAAATTGATAGACCGTGGCAGCCATTTCCAATAAGGTGACTCGGTATTTTTGAATCGTTTCAAGGATCTCATGGGAGCGGAACCGTTTCTTTAAGATAAGGGTTCCACCTTTGTAAAGAACAGGGGCTGCTTCGACGAGGAGTCCCCCAGAGTGGAACATGGGCCTCGAAACAATCATAATATCCTTGGAAGTGAGGTTGTAGAAAATATCTGCATTCAGAGCATTAAAGAAGGTTTTTCGATGAGAAAGGATGGCCCCCTTTGGGATGCCTGTTGTTCCGGAGGTATACATGAGAATATGAGGGTCTTCATCACCTACAGAAACCTGAAGTTGTGGTTCCTGGACAGGGTTTTCCAAAAGACCTTTTTCATAATCCTTTGTCCAGTCCGGACAAGGGGATCCAACGCTAATATAATCTCCATTTGAAAGATTTAAATGGGAACGGATGGAAGCAATGACTTCCTCAAACTCAGGGTCAAAGATGAGCATCCTGGAACCACTATCCTTGATGATAAATTCCAGTTCAGGCCCAGCCAGGCGCCAGTTAAGGGGAACAAGAATGGCACCAATTTTTGAAAGGGCAAAAAAGATTTCGAAATATTGATGACAATTGTAAAGAAGAACAGAGACCCGATCTCCCTTCTGAACCCCTCGTTCCAGAAGGAAATGACAGAGTTGATTGGTGCGTAGGTTTATTTCCTGGTAGGTAAAAGAACGATCCTCAAAGATTAAAGCTCTTTTATGAGGTTGAAGAAAACTCCATTTTTTTATCCAATCACCGATGTTGATCAAAACACGCTCATTTATGGAATAATGGGTTATTGGAATAGTGAAATATTAGGAAATAAAATGTTAAGGCGAAGGTGTCATCCTGAGCAAGGCGAAGGATCTCTGACCTGCCCGCCGCACAGCTATGGCAGGCGGGGATTCTTCACGGAGTTTACCCTGAGCCGCCTCTTTAGATTCTTCCCCCGTATTAAGGACGGGTTCAGAATGACAAGAGGCGAAGGGTTCAGAATGACATTCCTCAACCTGATGGTATTCAGTCAATAATTCCAACATTCCATTATTCCATTTCATTCTTCCATTATTTCAGTTCGAGTTTATTAGTTATGCACAAACTCTGCGTTGACCTTGGATCCATTCTTCAAAAAATTTTCAATCCCAATTTTCATATCCTGGGTCAACAAGCACTCGCCAAAGATCTTAGCCTCCAATTTCAATCCTTCTTCAAGGGTCATCTTGGCACCCTCCAGAACTGCTCGCTGAACCAAAGAATCGATTTTTCGACTCAGATGTCCAATATCTACCTCTGGAAGTTTCGAAGGGATTGGAATGGGGTCCGTCTTGATTGGGGGAACACGTACTTCTCCTGACTGAATCTTTTTCACCCAATCAATGGCTGTTCTGATGAGATCACCTTCACCCTCTTCCTGAATCAAACCAAGCTCTTTGGCTTGAGCTGAAGAGATAGGGTTAGCATTTCGAAGTAATGGCCAGGCTTTCTCCATTCCTATCAATCTTGGGAGCCTCTGCGTCCCGCCATTTCCGGGGATGATGCCGAGCTTTGGTTCAGGCTGGGCCACAAAAACTTTCTGTCCCTTTGTCGCAATTCGAGCCGTGCAGGACATCGCCATCTCATTTCCTCCGCCAAAAGCCAGACCATTCATGGCACAGACAACAGGTTTCCCAAGATTCTCGATCATGTTCAATACCGCCATGCTTCTGAGGCAGAAGGCTTCTGCCTCTTGCGGAGTCTTTTGAGCAGCCAGCATTCCAATATCTGCACCTGAGACAAAAGCCCTTGTTCCGAATCCAGTCAGGACAGCCCCTTTGATTTTTGGATCCTTCTGGATATCAAGGAAAATCTCCCTCAGTTGCTCGAAGACGTTTGCATTAAGAGCGTTGAGGACTTTGGGTCGCCGAATTTTCACAATGGCTACTTCTCCTTTGTCCTCTCTAAAAACAACAGGAATGTTCCATGGCTGTCCTGAAGCAGCTTGTTTGACCAAAATATCATCGATCTTGAATCCAGGATTTTCCTTGGCGTATGCTTCGACCAGTTGAAGGGCTTTCTTCACTCCCATTTTGTTCGTCATTGCAAAGGGAGTATTTAAGACCAGTCCCACATCCATTGCCAGTTCCAGATCGCCGATATTAGAGATGCCACTTCCTACAATTTCACAGATCATTCCGAAGTAGGCCCCGATGACTCTATTCGAAACTGCTTCATAAGTCTCTGGAGTGTATTCAACCACCTCTCCCCTTGTTGCGGTCTCCCAGGGTTTTCCAGATTTCACCTGGTCGTCCAGAATATTAGGGGATCGATACCAGGGCATGATCTTTGTATTCATCTCAGTGAGGCCATGCTGGGTAATCGGATTCCCCCCTGCGAGGTTATGGGCGGTGAATGGACCCACACCCATGCCAAGGGCTTTCTGGATGATGACATCTGCCTGTTTCACACTCGCTAACCTTTTTTCAACGGTTAATGCCGTAGCTTCAAAGAGGCCTTCGAAGATGGGATCCACAGCATAACCATAACGGCTTTTTACTTTAATAGGAGCCTTACCGATGAATTCATATAACTTCATCAAATATTCCGTGAGGGCAGGATCCGTATCTTTACCGGGAACAATTTCCACTAGGATATTTCTTTCCGCTGGATAGAAGTAATGGATGACGAGACACCGGCTTTTGTCTTTCATCTTTTCAAAGATCACCTCCGGCTCCATGTGTGAGGAGTTGGAGGCAAAGATTGCAGTTTTTGGGCATGCGGCCTGACACTGATCAAAGATCTTATGCTTGACATCCTCTCTCTCAAAGGCGGCTTCGATCACAAAGTCAGCGTCGGCGATTTTCCCATAATCGGTGGTGAAAAGCATGTTCTTGAAGATGGCATCAGCCACTTCCTTTTTGAAGATCTTTTTTTCAGCGGCCTTGGCCATCTTCGACTCAGCCTTCTTTGAACCCGCATCGAGTGCAGCCTGAACAATATCGACGACGACCACAGGGACGCCATAAGCATAAAGGTTCTGGCTGAAATGAAGCGCAATATCCGGGCCAATATTCCCTGAACCGATCACACCAATCTTCCGAATTGTTCGACCAAACATTGTAAATGCCATAATACCCCCCTCCTTAAAATTCTTGCAAATTGGAATAATGGAACAGTAGAATATTGGAATGATGAAAACCCATTATTCCAACACTCCATCATTCCATGGATTAAAAGATGGATGGTTCCTTAAACTCCCCGAAAACCTCCCTGAACACCTTTGTCATCTCTCCTACAGTTGCGTAGGTTTTGCAGCATTCGAGAAGATAGGGCATGACATTCTTCTCGCCTCTTGCCGCATTTTCAAGATCTTTCAGCAATTGAACAACCTTCCGATTGTCCCTTTCCCGTTTGACCTCCCGAAGCCTCTGGACCTGTTCTTCCACTGATTCCTGATGATATTCGTGGAGCTCCACCTCCATCTCTTCCCCTTCGGTATATTTATTCACACCGACCTTGATCAACTCTCCCTTTTGGACTCCCTTTTCAAATTCATAGGCCTGCTTGGCCACCTCTTTTTGGACGTAGCCCGTTTCAACAGCCTTGATCATTCCGCCCATCTCATCAATTTTCTTCATCTCTTCAACGATCTTTTGTTCCATCTGCTTTGTTAAAGTTTCAATAAAATAGGAACCTGCCAAGGGATCGACGGTATCCCTCATTCCGATCTCTTCCATTAGAATCTGGAATGTCCTAAGGGAGAGGAGCGCTGCCCTGGGAGTAGGGATGGTATAAGCCTCATCAAAGGAGCAGAGCGCAGTCGTTTGAGCCCCACCTAATGCTGCGGCGAGGGCATAATAGGCACCACGGATGATATTATTTTCAGGTTGGGCCTTGGTCATTCCATATCCGCCACCACCGAAGATTCCCCTAAGCAGAAGGGATCTACTATCCTTGGCCCCATAGCGTTCCTTCAAATTGATTGCCCAGAGTTTCCTGGCAGCACGGAATTTGGCCACCTGTTCCCAGAGGTTTCCAAAGACATTGAGATTGAAGGTGAATCCTCTTACAAAGTCATCAATGTGATGGCCTCGCTTGAGGACCTCTTCGATATAGGTATTGGCAATCTGAAAGGCGTAAGCGATTTCCTGGACGGGAGAACAACCCGATTCACGGATATGATAGCCACAGACACTGACAGGATTGGTTCGGGGAAGTTCCTTCATCGAATATTCGATCGTATCACCAATGAGGCGGACGGCTGGTTTTATCGGAAAGATCCATGCACCCCGTCCGATCACCTCTTTGAGAATATCGTTTTGAGGGGTGGCGCTCACTCGTTCTTTTTTAAATCCATATTTTTCAGCTGTCGCCTGGAACATCGCCAGCATGATGCTTGCCACAGCATTGATGGTGAGCCCAGCACCAATTCGATCAAGCGGGATTCCCTGGAAGGCTAATTCAAAGTCACGCAGCGAGTCGACCGCCATACCGACCCTTCCCACCTCACCCTCAGCCAACGGGTCATCGGAATCAAGCCCCATCTGCGTAGGGAGATCGAAGGCTACATTGAGACCGGTCTGGCCATGGGAAATCATCAGTTTGAAACGCTCATTGGTCTCTCTGGGTGTCCCGAAACCTGTATATTGTCGGGTGGTCCACTCCCGGCTTCGATAACCCTGTGGATGGATGCTACGGGTAAAAGGATATTCTCCAGGTGGAGCTAAATCCTTTGCAGGATCAAAGCCGATTTCCTCTAAATCCTTTTGGGTATAAAGGGGCTTGATGTGGATTCCCGACTGGAGGATGACATCCTGGACTTCGTCCTTCTCATTTTTTGTGTATCTTGCTACGCCCATAATCACTCCCAAAATTCGAAATCCGAATATCGAAATCCTAAATAAATTCAAAACCAATTTTCAAAATTCAAAAATAATTCATTTGTTTGGATCTTTTGTGTTTTGAGCATTGGTGCTTGTTTCGGATTTCGTGCTTCGAATTTGGAATTTACCCCGATTAGGATCGGGGTCTTATATGTTCTTTGATCCAATGGATCGATTCGTCAAAAGGGGTCCCCCCAGGAAATATCCCTTCGATGCCTAATTTTTGTAATTTAGGGATATCTCTTTTGGGGATGACACCGCCGACCACGACCATGATGTCATCGATCTTCTTCTTTTCCATTTCCTTTGCCAGTTTTTCACAGATCGGCAGGTGAGCACCGGACATAATGGAGAGGCCGATGACATCCACATCCTCTTGGATCGCTGTATTGGTGATTTGATCGATGGTCTGATGGAGACCGGTGTAAATGACCTCCATCCCTGCATCGCGTAGGGCCTGGGCCACCACCTTCGCTCCTCGATCATGTCCGTCCAGACCAGGTTTTGCGACTAAGATACGAATTTTCTTTTCCACCTGTCCTCTCCCTTAGGGGGCCATTCTTCCCTCTTTAATTTCCTTCAGAACAAGATCCTTTCCCCTTGCCAGATGCTTTCGGACAAGCCTTTCCGCCAATCTTGGGTTTTTCTTCTTCATGGCTTCCAACATCTGCCGATGGTCTTTGTTGGAATAGCTTATGCCATTTTCTATATGGAGCAGGGCTGACCGGTAACGATAAAAATAGTCTCGGAAGCTATTGACCATCTCGACCAGTTTTTTACTTTTGCAGGATTTATAGAGGAGATCGTGAAATTCGGTGTGGAGTTGGACGACCTTCTCATCATGTCCTTTTGCCATGGCATCCTCCGATTCCCTCAGTTTTTTCTCCAGAGTAGAGATTTTATCTGGAGTGATATGAAGGGTAGCCAAGTAAACGGCATAACTTTCGAGAGCACTCCGAATCCCAAAGATTTCTTCCACATCTTCTTTGGTGAATTCCCTTACCGCAAAACCTCCTTTTGGAAGCCGGGTGACCAATTCATCCCTTTCCAGTTTGTGGAAGGCTTCCCTGACAGGAGTACGACTGATTCCAACCTGATGGGCCAATTGTTCCTCGATGAGACGCTGCCCGGCTTTCAATTTTCCGTGAAGAATGGATTTTTTTAATGATTCATAGACTTCTTCCCGCAGGGATTTCTTTTTGCTGACCCGAAGGCCTCCTAATGTAGTTTCCACAGAACCCTCCTTTTTTATTTAAAATTTTGTATACTGTATCCAGAGTTATATCTTTTTATACGCCAAGGGTTTTAGCTTGTCAAGGGTTTTTTGGAAGGTTTCTGAAAAAGCTTAGAAACCTTAAAATCTGTGTAATCATCTTTGAAATCTGAGTAATCAAGAGAGCTTGTAGTAGTTTTTCAGAGCTCTCCTTAGAAGTCTTTTCTTATCTTATTTTAGCCTCTTAACTCCGAACCCTGTACGGGCGATTCATGAATCGCCCGTACTTAACTTTTTTATTCTGTTCCGGGAGCGGTGGGTGAAGAAGATGAAGACCATGATGAGAAAGGAGAAGAGGGAGATTAAGATGAAACTCCAACCATAAGAGCCTGTTAGGTCTTTGGCTTTTCCAACCAGATAGGGCGCAACAAATAAGCCGATGCTCGAGCAAGTGGAGATGACCCCGAATCCCAATCCAACATTTTCTGGTTTTAACATTTCTGGGGGAAGGGAATAAATCGGAGCGGGAATCATCGCTGCAAAGATTCCCATCAAGATGACGAGGAATATAAACGAAGAGCTGAAATTGAAAAATAATGCCAAGATAGCCAATGCCATGGCTCCCATTCCAATGAACCATTCCTGGTGTTTAAATCGGTCTACCAAATATCCAATGGGGGCACTGAAGAGAAGGGAGCCCAGAAGAGGGATTCCGATGAGGAGACCGCTCTGTTCAATCGTGTAGTCTTTCTGGAGGAAAAGAGCGGGTGCAAAAGTAACAAAAGAGACGAAGGCAGCGTTGAACCAGAGCCAGGAAAAACCCACTAACCAGATGGGATATCCCATTTCTCTTAACGACTTTAAAATACTGAGGGGTTTATCTTCCCCCATTTCTTGTGAAGGGGGCAATCGGTAAAGAATTAAAAAAAGGATGAACGTAATGAGTAAATATATCCCGGTTAATAAAATCGGCATACGCCATCCCCACAGACTTCCCATTTTTCCAAAAAGACCAAAACAGATGACTGAGCCCAGGGGGACACCGGTATTGAAGATACCCATCGCTAAACCTAACTCCCTTTCTTTAAACCATTGAGAGAGAAGCTTTGGAAGGAAGACAGAAAGGGTGAGGCCGCCGATTCCAGCAATGATTCTTCCCAAACCGAGGACAGGAGGGGTCTCTCCCAATCCTACCAGTAAGGTTCCTCCGATCATTAATAAAAAGCAGCCTGTTCCTAAAAGCCTCATTCCATAACGGTCTGCGAGAAATCCACCCAAAAGTGAGACGAAGATGCCGGGAAATGCGAACAGGCTCATGAGAAGACCGGATTGGGCATAGGTGAGATGGAGGTCAGAGAGTATAAAAGGTAGGATGGGGGGGATGGATTGGAAAATGAGCGTGAAAGCAAGGATGGATAGATAGACGATGCCCAGGATCACCCAGCGATAGCTTTCTTTTCCCATAACCTCTTTTAGTGCCCCCTATCAAACAAACTCGTAGCCGCAGGCTTTAGCCTGCGAAAGCCCGATAGGGTAGGGGAGTCCCGCCAGAGGCGGGATTAGCCTCCCAATGGCTTAATCTTCCATCGAAGAAGGGTTTTTAACCCGATCTTTTTCCTCAGGATATAACCAGCCAGATCAAGCACCTTTTTAGATTGATCAATGATGGCTGTGTCACTGGTAGCGATGATACCTGGAAACCCGATCAGAATCTTCTCTGGAACCTTCACCGCCATAGCCTCCCCCAAAAGATTCTCTCCCTTTAACTGGCTTCTCACCTCTTGAGCCAATTCCCCACTCATACTGATCGGAGCATCGAAGAGGAAAAGAGTTTGGCGGGGCTTAATTATTTTTATGGCATCGATGATGAATTGGATGGCTTTTTCTGTCGATTCCGTTTTTTTGAAGCTTCCGGATAGCCCTGAGATATCTCTGATGAAACCATCGTCTCCGAGAATGAGGGGCCGACGGGAGAGTCCGGCTTCAATAGTAATCAGAACATTATGACCATCGATGGCGAGGTCTTTGTTTCGAACTCCCTGGATGGAGATTTTTTTCTTTTGTCTCGCTTGTGAATCAGAACTTGAAAAAACTCCCCGATGGAGTAGGTGACGCTCATCTGAAGTCAGTCCATATCGATTTCCCACCAGGTCCAGCGTCGTCTTCCTGGGGTAGCCTCGATTGAGAAGGTAACGAAAATCTTCTGCCGCTTTTTGGAGATTTTGGGGTTTAACTATTTTTGAAACAGTTGATTTAAATCTTGTAGAATTCATATAAAGTATTATAGCGTAATTTTTTATTAATTAAATCTGAAAATTGAGATATAATAAATAAAATTTTCCTAGTATTAGCGGAGGGGGACTTGAAGTGAATAGTGTAGGTCCGATACACCATGCACCCACCCTGCTATTTCAAGGTTATTCAGTAGAAAATTGTTGAGGAGGCAAGTGCAAGAGCAAGATGACAAAAAAGGATATTCAGGATAAAATAAAGAAAGGTGAATACCGCTTTTCAGATCATGCAGTAAAAAGGATGATCGAGAAGTCTGTGAATCGGCATGAGGTTGAGGAGGCTATATTAGATGGAGAGGTTATCGAGGAATATCCCGACGATAAGTATTCCCCCAGCTCTCTCATTTATGGTAAGACTAGAGAAGGGAGAAATTTGCATGTCCAAATTTCATATCCCCCTGCAATCGTGGTTATAACAACTTATGGGCCTGATCCAAAGGAGTGGATTAACGGAAAAATCAGGAGGTGATTTATAATGAAGTGTGTGTTTTGTGGAGGCAAAGTAGAAAAAAGGATTGTAACATTCAGCTATGAAGAAAATGATAAACACCTCCTTGTAGAGAATGTACCGGCCGAGGTTTGTACAACATGCGGGGAAAAGACATATTCGCCTGAAGTTACTGATGAATTGTTGAGATTTGCAAAAGAGGATGTTAAGCCTAAGAAAATCATTAAAGTGCCTGTGTTCGATTTTGCTGAAAGAACTTGACAAAAAGGAGGAGGTATTATGGCAGATGAAGAGATTAAGATTTATTCGACACCGACTTGACCCTATTGCAAGATGGCGAAAGAGTTTCTTTCGCAGAAGGGGTACAAATTTACTGATTACGACGTAACTAGAGATCGAGCTGCGTTAGACGAAATGGTAAAAATTTCTGGTGCACGAAGTGTTCCGGTCATCGCCGGATGCAATGAGGTGATGGTTGGGTTTGACCGAACTCGACTCGAGCAGATGCTTAGCTGTATCAAACAGAGAACAGAAGTATAAATGTCAAATGTCAAAGCTCAAAGTTCAAATTTTAAATGAATGCCAGGTGCAAACTCAGATTTTTAAGAAGTTACTTTAACCTGAGGTTTGGAATTCAACAATTTGAATTTACTTGACATTTGCCTCTTATTCCATCCCTCTCCCCAGGGGGGAGAGGGGAAGGGTGAGGGGGCTTAGGATTTCGAAGTATCTTGTAGGCGTTGTCTTAGGAACTGCCCAGTATAGGATTGCTTTGAAGCGACGATTGCTTTGACATCGCCTTTCGCAACAATCCTTCCCCCTTCCTCTCCTCCTTCAGGACCCAAATCAATGATGTAATCCGAACATCGTATCAGATCCAGGTTGTGTTCTATCACTATAATTGAATGGCCCTGGGAAAGGAGTTTCTGGAAGGTGGCGAGGAGAAGTTCGACATCGGCCATATGGAGACCGGTGGTAGGTTCATCGAAGATAAAAAGAGTTTTTCCTTCCTGGCTTTGGCCGATATGCTGAGCCAGTTTCAAACGCTGCGATTCCCCTCCGCTCAAAGTATTGGTGGACTGGCCGAGGGTAAGATAGCCCAAGCCCACATCTTTAAAGATTTGAAGTTTTGAGAGAATTCGACGATGGCCTTGAAAGAAGGTTATCGCTTCATCCACGGTCATATTTAACACTTCTGAAATATTTTTATCCCTATATCTCACTTTGAGAATCTCAGGACGGAATCTTTTTCCTTCACATGCTTCGCAGGTGATGATGACATCCTCAAGAAATTGCATGTCCAGAACCTGGAATCCTGCACCCTGACAGGTTTCACATCGGCCCCCTTCGGTATTGAAGGAGAAGTGGCGGGGTTTAAATCCATATCGCTTAGCCTCCCGGGTGAGGGCAAAGAGGTCCCGAATCTCGCTGAATACCTTAATATATGTGGCTGGGTTCGATCGGAGGCTTTTTCCAATGGGCGATTGATCCACCAGGATGAGATCGTCAATCTGCTCGAGACCTTTGATGGAATCAAAGGCCCCTTTTTCAAATTCTGAGTTCCCATTGCCTTTGGCCCCTGCATAGAGAATGTTGTGAACCAAAGTGGTCTTTCCGGCTCCGGAAACACCCGTGATGCAAACCATCAAACCCAATGGAATTTTAACATCGATTCCTTTGAGATTATGTTCCCGGGCATTGTGGATGGAAATCCATCCCTTCGGTTTTCTGTGAGGAGATGGTGAAGCAAGAGACATCGCATCCCTTAGACATCGGGCTGTAACAGAATCCCGGTTTTCCAGAAGAGATTCCACTTTTCCCTGAAAGACCATAGAGCCCCCCAATCTTCCAGCGCCGGGTCCGAGGTCAATCACCTCATCGGCTGCCCGTATGACATCGGGATCATGCTCGACTACGACCACTGTATTCCCTCCTTCTCGTAATCTTTGGAGGGAACGTAGGAGACGATGGGTATCCCTTGCATGGAGGCCAATGCTTGGTTCATCTAAGACATAAAGAGTTTCAGTCAAAGCTGAACCCAATGATCTTGCCAGGGTGATCCGTTGATATTCACCACTGGAGAGGGTTCTGGTTTGGCGGGAGAGGGTTAAGTACCCCAATCCAACATCCACCATAAACCCAATTCGATCATTAATCTCTTTAAGAAGGCGCTCTCCGACCTTCTTTTGAAAATCTCTAATCGACAAATTCTTGAAAAAATGCTGGAGGTCTGAAATGGGCATGTCGCAAAGCTCGGCAATATTCTTTCCTGCCAGGAGAACATTGAGGGCTTCCTCTTTGAGTCTTGTATTGTGGCAGGTGGGGCAGGGGGTGTAGGCTCGATATTTACTGAGAAAGACCCGATAGTGAACTTTGTATCGCTTTCCCTCCATCCATTCAAAGAACCCTTTTAAACCGATAAACTCTCCTTTCCCATTAAGCAAAATATCCTTCTGATCAGGCCGAAGTTCTTCAAAAGGTTTTTGAGTTGGAATTCGGTGTCTCCGGCAGGCCTCCCACAAATACTCATAGAGGTCTTCGTAAGCAGGTGTATTCCAGGGGGCAAAAGGTTTCTCTTTCAATGTCTTTTTTGGATCAGGGATAACCTTTTGCCAGTCAATTCCGATGATCCTGCCGAAACCTTGGCACGTGGGGCAGGCACCAAGAGGGCTGTTAAACGAAAAGAGAAGGGGCTCTGGCTCTGAGAAATTTCTTCCACAGCGATTACAAGAGAAGCTCCGATTGAATGCGGTCCTCTCACCGGTTTCTCCAATCACTTCAATTTTGCCATTCCCTAATTGAAATCCTCTTTGGATGGTTTCGGATAATCTCGATCTATCCTTCTCTTCCAGGAGGAACCGGTCAATGAGAAGAGAGAGGGAGTTCCGAAGTTGGATTTCAGAAAAAGGCAAGGCAGTAAGATCAAGAATTTCTCCTCCTTCCCAAATTCTGTAATATCCATTTTTGATGAGATCTCTTACCTTAAGTTCCTTTTCTTTGCCTTCGTCCAGAGAAACCGGGCTGAGGATAAATATTTTTATTCTTTGATATTGACTCAAGATCTGTTCGACGACACCCTCCACAGTATCTCCTGAGACTTTGATGTGGCACTCTGGGCAGAAGACCTCGCCAATCTTGGCAAAGAGGAGTCTCAAATGGTCATAAACTTCAGAGGCCGTCCCCACCGTAGAACGGGCATTCTTTACGCTATTTTTCTGTTCGATGGCGATGGCAGGAGGGATTCCATGGATGGCTTCAACATCAGGCCGATCCATCTTCTCTAAAAATTGCCGAGCGTAAGTGGAGAGAGATTCAATATAGCGTCTTTGGCCCTCAGCGAAGAGGGTGTCAAAAGCCAGGGTTGATTTGCCTGAGCCTGAGATCCCTGTGATGACAGTGATCTTTCCTCTTGGGATTCGACAGTCAATGTTTTTGAGGTTATGGGATCTAGCACCAATGATCTCAATGAACTTTTCCATCGAAACAATTATAACATAAAAGGTTAAATTTCCATTTGGCAAATCACTCATTACATAATATACTCTTTTCCATTGGGGAATTCGGAATGCGGATTGCGGAGTTAAAATCAAAATAGGATTGATTGCTCATGGAATGAGTTTTTTTAAGACTGGACTTAGGAATTCATTCCGCATTCTACAATCCGCAATCCGAAATGGGATGACCATGGCGCTCGCAATTAAAGCAGAAGGAATATTTAAGACTTTTCGGTCGGGTTGGTGGGGAAGGAAACAGAAATTGGTTCTGAAGGGGATAAACCTTCAGATCGAGGAAGGGGAGATCTTTGGTATTCTGGGACCCAATGGGGCGGGGAAGACCACGCTCCTCTCCATCCTCTCCACCTTATTATTTCCTGATCAGGGGGAGATCCAAATCCTTGGCATCGACGGCCTCCAGGACGGCGATCGGGTTAGGGAGAAAGTGAACATTTCCAGTGGAAATGCAAATTTTCTCTGGAGCTTGACCGTCAGAGAAAATCTCCACTTCTATGGAATGCTTTATGGTCTGACTGGAAATCGCCGAGAGGAAAAAGTCAAAGCGTTGATTAAACTCTTTAACTTAGAAGAACATCAAGATGCTACCTTTGATCGGCTCTCCACCGGGATGAAACAAAGACTCTCCTTGGCCAAGTCCCTGATCAATGATCCAGCCGTACTCTTTTTAGATGAACCCACCGTTGGTCTCGATCCAAGTGTCTCCGTCATGATTCGTGAGCAGATCCGGTTGATCCAGGAAGAGAGGGGGATGACTGTCCTTCTCACCACCCACAATATGAAAGAGGCAGAATTCCTCTGTAATCGTATTGCTTTCCTAAAGGGTGGAGAAATCCTTACCACTGGAACGGCGGAGTTGCTAAAACGGATGGTTCGGATGGGGGATTTGGTAAAGATTGAATTTAGGGGGACGATTTCGGAAGATGAATTACTCCGCGCTGATGGCGTCATCAACTATGGTATCTCCGGAAATCTCTGTGAAATCATTGTGGACGATGGGGAAAGAAGATTGGGGAACTTAATCGCTTTACTCTCCCAGGGTGGTGCCCAAATCAAAAAGGTCACCTTAGGGCAGACAGATTTGGAGGATGTCTTTATTGAATTTGCAAAGGGACCTGATTCAGATATGGGCGTTTACGATTAAGAATTGGATTATCACCAAGCGGAATGTCTTCAGCCTCTTCGAAATCCTCTTCTGGCCTGTGGTCGGCTTCTTCTCTGTTGGATTGTTGACCAATTTTTTGAGATTGAATGCCGATATGTCCGGGTTCATTCTCATCGGCGTCATCTCCATGAGCGTGATTCAAATCTGCCAGATTGACGTGGCTTATGTCCTTCTCTATGACCTTTGGTCGAAATCCCTCAAACATACCTTCATTGCTCCCGTCCATCCTTTCCAACTCTTCTTAGGATCCTGGTTGATTGGTGTGATACGATCCTTCGTCGTTTTCCTACTGCTTTCCCTTTTAAGTGCTCTTGCCTTTGGTTTCGATTTTTTAAGGCCCGGCTTAGGCCCGCTCAGCCTCTTTCTCTTGGGCCTTTTCCTCATCTCTGCTATCATTGGGATTAGCGTCTGTATCTTGGTCCTCCTTTTTGGATATAAGGCTGAGGTGGCAGCCTGGTCCATCACCAGCCTAATGGCCCTGATCTGTGGAATCTACTACCCCATTTCCATTCTTCCATCTCCTCTCCTGGAAATCGCCCAGGCGATTCCTCTGACTTATTTTTTAGAATATTTTAGATCCTTCTATGGATTTCATAGTGGAAGGAATTTATTGGGTTGGGGGTTTGGTCAGATAGGAGTTTATCTGGCCATCGAAGCAGTGCTCTTTAAGATCGTGCTCCACCGTGCACGAAGAACGGGTGTCTTCATTAAACTTTCAGAGTAACCTCTTCCTCATCCAAGGTGAGTGATTCCCCACAATGATGGCAAACGAGGGCCTTTGAAGAAACTGTCTTTCCACAGGCCTGACATCGCTTGGTCAACCCCTTAGGAAGGATATGGGCCACGCGGAAGGGGGAGACAGCCCGTGCCTTCTTGACGAGAACAAGAGTAAGAATCAATCCAGAGACCCAAACCATAAGACCCAAGAGAAGGAAGCCTCCAGAGGATTTGAGCGTTCCCACAACGAGGAATGAATTATAGAGCCAGTGAAGGGATACGGCAAAGATAAAACCGACCCAGATCAAGTTCCTTCTCCCTTCAATCTTTGTTTTTCCCATGTAAAATCCGAGAATGGCAGAGAAAGAGATGTGGGCCAAATAAGAGAGAATGGCTCGAGGAAATCCCACAGAATATCCAAATCCCAGCATATATCCTACATTCTCAGTGGCTGCAAAACCCAATGCGGCTGAGACCATGTAGACCATCCCATCCATCACTTCATTAAATTGCTTTGATCGATAGACAGTCAGGCGGACGGCAAGATATTTAAAAAACTCCTCCACGATTCCCACCCATAAAAAGGAGAGGAAAAGGTCCCGAAGCATGACCGTTGAGCCTTGATCGTGAAGGCGAAGGAAGCTTTCTAAAAGAACAGATGGGACGGTTGCCAGCACCCCTGCAAAGAAAGCCAGGAAGATGAGACGTTCTGGCTCCTTTTCGTACTTATCCTTTTTCCGAAACCATCTGAGCCATAAGAGGGCGACTATAAGAGAAAAGGCAACAGCAAAAATCACAAGGCCTCCCACATTCGCTTTATCTTCTCCTTGCTGATCTTGAGGTAGTCCCTGTCTCTGGAGAAGACTTCGAGGGTGATGGTTTCGTCATAGTGGGCTTCTTTAAGTTCTTTCATAATCCTTTCGAAATCAATAATCCCAGCACCAATGGGCAGATGGCTATCTTCCTTTCCGAAGTTGTCATTGGCGTGGACATGGCCGATTCGATAACCATGGAGACGGATAAACTCCGAGGACCTATTCTTCCCGCCCCCAAGATTGGCATGGCCGATATCTAAAGTAAGCCGGATTTCTGGAAAGGTTTCGAAGACGGGTTGGAATTCATGAGGTTGAATAAGAAAATGGGCTTGGGGAAACATATTTTCAATACAGAGGGTGATATGGAGGTTCACGGCCTTCTTCAAGATGGCTTCGAGAGATTCCATGGCATATCCCTTCGCCTTATCCAGAAGGAATTTTCCTAAACCGGTGATGAAACCGGGGTGGAGCACGACTTTTTCAATTCCCAATTCTGCTGCGGCTTCCAGGGCTTCAAAATTTTCCTGAAGGGAAGCCTTCCTCAGACTTTCATAGAGGTCTGAAGTCCAAACGAAAGTGGGAAGATGTCCCATGATATCCATTCCATATCGATGAAGGACCTCCAGGATTGACCGTTTTTGTCCTAACATTTTTTGTGGTGTAGCTTCGGGAGGATCCATGGTCAGTTCCACATAATCGAAACCCATCTCTCCAATCTCTTCTATCTCCCTCAGGAGAGGTTTAATCGGAAAATTCATTGCGCCGTATTTCATGGTTTTACCTCGTGATGGGTGACTCGTGAGTCGTGAATCGTAAAGTACTTTTTTATATTTACCCCGTTAGAAAGCCCAAGCATTTATGCTGGGGATGGTGGAAATAGAAAGCATCAACTCCTCATTGAGGCCAAGGTCAAAGCCCTGTCCTTTCTAACGGGGTTTACTTTGAGCTTTCAGCTTTGAGCCTTAAGCTAAAAATTCATAACTCATAACTCTTAATTCATAATTCTTACCTTTAAACTCCGAACTCTTAACTCCGCCATGCACCACGTGGTGTGCATGGCAGCCCTGAGCCTCACATGGTTTAGGGCGAACTCCGTACGGGCGATTCATGAATCGCCCCTACTTCTTGCTTCTCTCACCCAGATTCTTATCTTTGCCTTTCGGGGAGGAACTCTTCCCTGGATAACCTGTCCGATCTTTTCGTAGAGGTTTTCAGGATCCTCTTTTGAAAGGGCGGAAATCGAATGGATGCCCACCCCTCCTAATAGTCGAAGGTTTTCAGTCCCCAATCCTTTTAACTGAACCAATTGAGCTTTTTCCACCCATTGGATGAGTAATTCCTTTGGGACGAGGAGACGGAGTGCCAGCTCATCCCTTTCTTTTTTCTCTCTGGTTTTCGAGAGAAGATCGTCAAGGGTGGTGATCCCTACTTTCGGAAGCTCCATTCGATGCTGGGGTTCGATCCAGTATGCATCTTGGAGCCTGGGATAATAAGAGTCAACAGTTTTAGAGTCGATGCCCCTGAAGATGAGGACAGAGAAACTTCCAATCAAAATGGCTGTTAAAACCATAGTAAGAGGTCTCGTTCTTCTCTCGACATTTAGACGATAAGTAAGTTCCTCCCATCCCCTTCCAGACCGAAATAGTGAGATGAGGCTAACCATCACATAAGCTTGAACGGCAAATGGAGGAAATCCCAAAAAACCAAGGGAGGGCATTTCAAACCCCTTTGCCTTTTCGAAGAAGGGGACAGTATAAACCCATTTTGACTGAGCCCAAAAGTTCCAAAACTCCCAGAGAAAGCCGCAGATCAGTCCAGTGATGAGTAAAAGGTATATCTTTTGTGGTTTGCCTTCTTCCAGATCTTTCAAGAGAGATTTCCCCCCGAATCGGTAGATGAAAGGTTCTAAGAGAAAGATGAATCCCACCCAGATAAGGGGAAAGCAGTATTCAGGAATGAGCACAGAGGACGCCAGACAGAGGGTTCCTAAGAGAATTAGAATAGAGTGCCCTTCACTGGAAATGATGGTCTTCTTAACACTCGAATTTTTAAAGAGCCCTAATGTTTCCAACAACTCAGTTGTTTCGAACATTCCAGGGAGAACCGTTCCATAGGCAATGGCATAGCCCAACCACCTCTCCACCCTGGAGTGGGGGAGGTTGATATAGTGCCAATTTTCTAAGGAGAGGTTGGCTGCCTCAAAGATCAGCCAGATGAAGAGTGACCAGGGAATCATCAAGAAGAATTCTTTGGTTCGACTGAGGAGGAGGGAGTTTCCTTTTAAACGATAGATGATTGCATCAACAATCAGGATATAAGACCACCAGGCAAAGCAATAAAACCAACTGTAGAAGGGTTCGACCTTTTTGAAGAGGAAGAATTCGGAGAGAAGGAGAAAAACGATTCCAATAATCCCATGAATGGGAAAGGTCTTTTTCATCAAAGCCTAATTTAGCATATTCATGACCTTCAAACAATTAGTAAAAATCCCTGGGCGTCCTATCTTTTTGACGTAATTTTTCACGACGGGTATGACACCCTGTAACGATGAAAATTGTTTCCGTGGCATTGTAGGGGCGGCCCTCTGAGGCCGCCCTGAATTGGGAGCCCACGCTTGCGCGCCCTGCCTTTGCCGTAGCGGTTTCGCGCAGGCAGGCGAAGCGCTCCAGCGCGCAGGCACGGTGGAGTTCCCCTACGATTATCAATTTCTTATTTTGTAGGCAATGTTTCATGACGGTCTCGTCACCTTCGAAAACGAAAATAGCTAATCCCCTCTTCGCCCCCCTTTAGAAAAGAGGGGTGTGGGGGGATTTGAAATCTTATTTTCTACATAATTTGAGCGGGATTTTGAGCGACCCAGCGAAAGGAATTTTCGTTGACAGGAGAGTGAAGAAAAACTATATTGACCTCCATCCACCATGGGAGCAACTTTCATTACCATGAAAAGAAAGCCATTTCTTTGGTTTATTTTAACAATCTTATTTCTCTGCTTTCTATCCGGGTGCGATCGACCCAAGATGACAGGGGTAGAATCCGATGAAATTGATACCTCCCGGGATCCTATCCAGTCCTCCTACAAATCCGATGACCCCATCATTAGAGAAATTAAAAATGGCCATTTTGCAATTACCCCCGTGGCAGAATACAAGATATCAGGAATGGTGGTTAGCAAGGAGACTTATTCATCAAATTGGGATGGAAAGATTTCACCGGTTGATTTAGCCATTGTCTGGGGGAAACTGGCAGAGCCCGATTGGGATAAATATATTACCTATAGCCTAAGGAATCGATGGTATTTTTATCAATATAAACCAGGGAGTCCTTTTGATCATTCCTATGTGATCTCCCATTCTGGAAACCATCATACGATCTCTGCCAATGAGAATATTCATGAGGCCATTAAGACAATTGGGAAAAAAGACAAGGTCGTGTTGGAAGGTGTTTTGGTTAATATAAAGGGAACTTATAAGGGGGAATCGGTCATATGGAATACAAGTTTGTCGAGAAAGGATACAGGCAATGGTTCCTGCGAACTTTTTTATGTGTCTAAAGTCAGAATCGACACAAAGATCTACGAATAAAAAAACGATGAAGGCCGCAGGAAAGGGAATTTTTAAATAAAAAGGATTTGTAACTCTGCAAATGTGAGCAGGTTGAGGGTGGAGCGTCGGGTTCACTATTCTTAAAAAGGATTGTTTTCCCGTAGGCATAGTTAGAGGAGGCGATACCATGGCACAGCGCATTGGTGGACGGTCATCCAACGTTTCCGAATTCCGCGCGTGGTTCAAACATTATGACTCTCAAGTCCCTGTGCATCTGAGTTATCCACATCTTCCCCTCTATAGCCTGTTGGACGAGAGCGCCGCCAGGCAACCCGCCAATCCATGCTCAAACTTTTTCGGCAAACGTCTCACCTACCGGCAGATCAAAGAACTATCCGATCTCTTTGCAGCGAGCATTCGCAGCCTGGGCATCCGGAAGGGTGATCGGGTAATCCTTCTCCTTCCTAATTCACCGCAGTTTCTCATCGCTTATTACGGCTTTTTGAAAGCCGGGGCTGTGGTCGTCCCCCTGAACCCTCTCTCCACTGAGCGTGAACTTGAATTCTACTTAAGGGATTCGGGAGCTGAGACCGCCATCACGATTCCTCTCTTTTTGAGTAAAGTGGTAACGCTCAGAGAAAAAACTCCTCTAAAGCACATCGTCTGCAGCCGTCTCGCTGATTTTCTCCCATTCCCGCTCAACCTCGCTCAGGGTTTCCGAGAGCATGGACTCATTCGCAGGCAAGATAGGGCGGTTTTATTGGATTTCAGAGAGTTGCTGAAGAAAGCGCTTCATCCGGACTGGCATCCCGAGCCAGTTCAGCCAGACGAGATGGCTGTGTTGATCTATAGCGGCGGAACCACGGGCATCGCCAAGGGTATCATGCTCTCTCATTTTAACTTGGTGGCCAATGCTCACCAGATCATTGCCTGGGGTCATCTCACTGACGAACAGGGCGTACTGGCTGTCTTGCCCCTCTTTCACGGCTTTGGCATGAGCGTTACCATGAACGCAGCAGTGCTGGCCGGTGGCGAGATTTTCCTTGTCCCACGCTTTAGGGCGAAGGGAGTGGCCAAAACCATCCATAAGTACAAGCCTTCTTTCTTTATCGGCGTCCCAACGATGTTTGTACAATTGAGCAATTTGCCGGATATTCACCGCTATGATTTTAGAAGCCTTCGGGGAACCTTTGTCGGCGCAGCGCCCTTGACCAAAGCAATCAAGGATGATTTTGAGAAAAAGACGGGTGGACGAATGATCGAAGGCTATGGCCTCACCGAAGCGGTGACGGCCATCATGGCAAATCCATACCAGGGATTGCACAAGATTGGCAGCGTCGGCCTCCCATTTCCCGATGTGGATGTCAAAATCGTCAGCCTTGACGATGGCCACGATCTTACGACGGGCGAGTTGGGCGAGATTGTTTTGAGAAGTCCCACCGTGATGCTCGGCTATTACAAAAATGCCGAGGAAACCCAGAAGACCATTGTGGATGGCTGGCTCTACACGAGCGATATCGGTTATGTGGACGAAGACGGTTACTTTTACATCACCGACCGCAAGAAGGATCTCATCATCGTCGGCGGGTTTAATGTCTTCCCTCGGGAGATTGATGAACTCATCTACCAGCATCCCAAGGTCAAGGAGGGCATCACGATCGGCCTCCCTGACCCGCACAAAGGAGAGCGCATCAAGGTCTATATTGTCCTCAAGGAGGGCGAGACCGCGACGCCGGAAGAGTTCATCACCTACTTCAAAGAACGGCTCACACCGTACAAAGTGCCGCGCGAGGTTGAGTTCCGCACGGAATTGCCTAAAAGCATGATCGGCAAAATCCTCAGGCGTGCGCTGCGAGAGGAAGAGGGTCGCAAAGCAAAATAATTGTTCCCCGAAAATTGAGTCCGGTAAAAGATTTGAAAACAGTAGGGCAGAAGTGAAGTTCAACGGTCAATGGATTCATCGATAAGAAAGGAAAGGTTGTAAATTAAAATATTGAAGTTTAAATTGGCAGACAGTTTTGGATTTACCCCTGACTGGTGCCTTCACCTACAAATCCTCACAATCCTTATACAGTCATAAGTGAAGATTACGTAGTGAAATGGGGTAACAGGCGTCACCATCATTAACCTGAACAGTCTCAGGGAGGAGTTCTCCGAAGCATACCTCTGACTCAAAGCAAAGAGGAAAAATTACCCAACTGATTCAGATATCTGGGATCTCTTTTGTGAGTTAAACAAAGAACCGGAAAACATGATAAGGTCGTTTTTCGATGGTTCATATCGGTTTGATGCCCGGAAGCGAGTACAGCATTCAAACGGGGAGATCGTCGTCCTCTGGTCATCCCAAACCTACCAAGATGACGGATGACCGTCCACTGCGTTACCTCTTCAAGGAGTAAAGTAATGATCCCATCGTGAACCAACCCCGTCAATGCCACAGTTAGTCAGGAACAGTACGCCTTGTATAGCATTCCTTCTCTGTCAGCTAAAAGCGGAGATTCAAACCCTGCGTATTTTTTCGAGAGCAGCCAAAGCAACTGTCAGTCCAATAATTTGGAATTTTGTGCTCATTCAAGTTTATCACTTCTCTTTAGAACATCCCTTGGGCAATGTGGAAAAGGAACAACTCTCCCTTGGAGACTTCATATTGGCATCTTGTGGAAAACTTTTTCATGATTCTCTTATTTTACGCTCCAAACCCTGTAAACGAAGCAATCTGTACGCCCAGTCCATAAAACGTGGGAAAAGATTATTTAATGCTCCCAATGAGAAATACACATGAGGAACGACAACGATTGGTTTACTCTTGACTATGCCCTGTATCATGCGCTTTACAACTGTGTTGGGAGAAATCTTAGGGGTAATCCAGGGAACTTCTATATCCTTAATCATCGGTGTATCAACACGGCCAGGATATACGGAGATAACGCGAACACCTGTTCCAGATAGCTCCTGTCGCAATACATCGCCTAATCCATCAAGTGCAGCCTTTGCTGAGACATAGGGACCATCCCCAACTACACCTTTCTTAGAGTCTAGAGTGTTCATCAGTACAATGCATCCACTCTTTTGATCCAGCATAAGAGGCAACACTCTTTTAATGGTATACAGAGAACCGAAAAAGTTTACATCAAAAGATTTTCTGAATATTTCATTGGCAGTTTCAAGTATACTCCCTCGAAAATATTCTCCTGCATTTGAAATGAGTACATCGATCTTGCCCCAATGTTGAATAACAGAATCAACAAGAGCATTTACATCCTCAGCGTTGGAAACATCTGCCCTTACAGCCAATGCTTGGTATCCAACTGCTTGTATTTGGGTCTCCAGCTCCTTCAGTTTTTCGTAATTGCGAGATGCAATAACTACTTTTGCCCTCATTTTGGCTAAAGTCAGTGCTGCTGATTGGCCGATCCCACTGGACGCACCGGTGATCAAAATAACTTTATCTTGGAAATATTTCTTTTTTCCCATTGAGGATTTTCGTAGGTTAAGCTTTCATACTTTTCCCGCTTACCCAGTAGAAAGCGAGCTTCCTCTTTTCCTTGTTGCCATAATATAAAAAAGTCCTAAATTCCTGGACTGACCCTATTCCCTTATAGCCGAATACATCAGCCTTACAGGAATTATTTGGACAACCGTCCGTAAAAAATTGGCTCCATTTCTGGCTCGTAAAGCCACCATAGTAATCAGCGCTGTTTATCGCTCCTTGATCATCCTCCAGAGGGCCTTAATCGCATTCCAGGAAAATGATTCCATGGGGTCAGGAAGGCCAAGTGACCTGCGGAGCGCCAACATTCTGGGTTTCATAGGAGGTATCTCAGTATTATCAATGGCTACTGAGATGACCACAGGACCTTGCTTCTGCAGAGCCTCTTTCATAATTGGCCCGATCTCGGAGGGCTTCTCGACATGGTAGCCCTGGCCACCCAAGGCGCGGGCCAATAATGCAAAATCCGTATCAGAAAAAGTAACCGAAATGTAACGGCTTTGATAACTTACACTCTGCACATCGTGGATCATTCCCAAGCGGCTATTCTTCAATATTATCCATATGACCGGGATCCCGTGGCTGGCAGCAGTGGCTACTTCCATACCGGTCATGTGAAAATCCCCATCACCACATATACATATCACTTGGCTTCGCGGCCTCCCCAGTTTGCCGCCGATACAAGCGGCTGAAGCGGAGCCCATCGCCGCCAGCCCCGAAAGGGTGATAAAGCGGCCTTCTGGATATGCTTGAAAATATCTTTCTACCCAGGTTAGGGTGTTTCCGATATCCACAAACAAAACAACATCCCGAGGCAAAACATCCCGAAGTTCTTTCATTAACCTTTGGGGTTTGACAGGCAACGAGTCTGAGAACATGGCATCCTCACTAAAATATTCGTTGCCATCTTTGAACGCCTTGATATCCTCTCCTTTACGTTGTGCAGTGCCTATTTCGACAACCAGTGCTTTCAAAGTAGTATTTGCATCACCCACAAGGGCCAGAGTCACTGGATAGTTCTTGCCTATCTCCGTCGGGTCTATATCTACCTGGATAAGAGCTCTTGATGGGATGAAAGCGGGATCCCAGCAGTGAGAAGTAAACTCATGAAAGCTGGTTCCAAGCGAAAGGAGAACGTCCACACCGGACCTCAAATAGCGGTTTGCCGCGCGTGTCCCATAAAGGCCCACACATCCCAGTGCCAATGGATGGTCCTCAGGAAAAATACCTTTGGCTCTGAGAGTGGTGGCCACTGGGCCTGCGACATAAAAGTGGGTTTTAAGACTTGACGTTTATTTGGGGTCGTGATATTGTAGATATACATCTACAATAAGGAGGCCCCGATGGATACTGTCCAGGAATTGGAGGCTCGGCGCAATG
>Ga0315281_10001590_pt1 | contig 33654 bp, 31 predicted proteins | sample YL17G07_0_MG_FD_204540 | JGI IMG/M metagenome (GOLD analysis project Ga0315281, IMG submission 204540) | Sediment microbial communities from Yellowstone Lake, YNP, Wyoming, USA - YL17G07_0 | ecosystem: Environmental > Aquatic > Freshwater > Lake > Sediment | place: USA: Wyoming | collected...
CGAATCGCTCAAGATCGAGATCGAGCAATTGCAGCGCGAAGTCGCCGAATTCGACGAGCGTAGAGCAGAGTAGACGCGCGATACGCAGCCCTGAGCAAGTCGCGGCGCGACCGCTGCTGCAACCGCATCAAATTTATGCGAAACACGCAAGTGTCTCGCAGGGCGGTAGCGTGTCCGAAGTCGCTCGATTCGAAGGTTTTCTTGTCCCCTTTGCTGGACTGGGCGGGTAACCGCCTCCTGAGTCGCACTCGTGTTGACCGTTCGATTCGCATCTGACACGATGGCTCATGGACTTTGAGATAATTGGCGACATTTCTCATATTGAGACGTTCGCTGTTGGCTCCGGCATTCGCGAAATAGCCAGACTTCGGAAGGTCTATGGCAAGGGCCACTGGAGGAAGCGAAAAGGCATTGCTCGAATTCGATTGGGCGACGGTTCTGTCCACCTTGCAGAAGTTCACTGGTACGAAGCGTCAGGTATCGGAAAAATGGAATTCAAAATCAAGCGCCTTCTCTAAGGATTGTTCCATGACAAAAAGTGCACTTCGGCAGCTGGTGGTTTGTGTGAAAAATGACGGTTACGCCGTTTCTCTGGAGACCCGGAAAATTTACGTTGCTATCGCCGATCCGGTCGCGGAGAAGCACGGGCAATTGCGCGTGATCGACGAGTCCGGCGAAGATTATCTATATCCAAAGACCTTCTTTCGCGTTGTAGCGCTCCCGCAATCGGTAATGAAGGCGGTTTTGACTGCAGCTTGATACCGAGTCGCGGGGCGGTATTCTCATGCCACCTCTCCCGCCGCCTCGAACTTGGTGAAACAAGAGTCTCCCCTCCCCCTGTCTGCGAGGAGGGCTATGGTGAGCGAAACCTTGCCACCCGCCTTCGCGTTTCATCCGTTGTATGAGCGAGCTTGTGCCCCGAAGGTCTCGATCCCCCCCGAGGGGAAAATCCCCTTGGGGGACTCGCGATTCATCCCCGGAGAGTCACCCCATGCGAACCTACAGCACGCGCAAACGCATCCTCGTAACTGGCGGCGCCGGCTTCCTCGGCTCGCACCTGTGCGAGCGCCTGCTCGCCGACGGCCACGACGTGCTGTGCGTCGACAATTTCTTCACCGGCACCAAGGACAACATCGCCCACCTGCTGCCCAACCCCCACTTCGAACTGATGCGCCACGACGTCACCTTCCCGCTGTTTGTCGAGGTTGACGAAATCTACAACCTCGCCTGCCCGGCTTCGCCGATTCACTACCAGTTCGACCCGGTGCAGACCACCAAGACCAGCGTGCACGGCGCGATCAACATGCTCGGCCTTGCAAAGCGCGTAAAGGCCAAGATACTGCAAGCCTCCACCAGCGAAGTCTACGGTGACCCGCAGGTGCATCCGCAGACCGAAGACTATTGGGGCAACGTGAACCCGATCGGAACCCGCTCCTGCTACGACGAAGGCAAGCGCTGCGCCGAGACCCTGTTCTTCGATTACGCAAAAGCATTGTGGCCATTAGCGCCTTACACGACCTGATCGCCGCGGGCGAATCCCTGACGCTGGAACTCAAAAAGTCGACAGCCGAAAAGGATCGCGCCTGCCGCACGCTGTGCGCGTTTGCCAATGGGCAGGGTGGGCAGGTGGTGTTTGGCGTCACACCTGCCGGCAAGGTGGTGGGGCAGAAGGTGAGCGACCGCACGCTGGAAGAGCTGGCCCAGGAGTTTCAACGGTTCGAGCCCCCGCTGTTCCCGCAGACCGAGCGGGTGAAACTGCCGGACGGCCTTGAAGCGATGGTGGTACGCGTGGAACGCGCCTCGCATGCGCCGGTCTCGTTCCGGGGCGTACCCTACGAGCGCGTCCTCAACACCACCCGCGTCATGCCGCGCGCCACTTACCAGCGCCTGATGCTGGAGTCGCTTCACGCCACCGATCGCTGGGAAACCCAGCCCGCCCAAGGCTGGACCGTGGACATGCTGGACACACGCGAAATGGTCCTGACGCTGGAAGAAGCCATTCGCCGCGGCCGTAGCGAAGACCCCGGTACACGCGACACCCAGGGCATCCTGCGCGGTCTGGGACTGCTGGTGCAGGGCGGGCTGATCTCGCGGGCGGCCGTGGCCCTGTTTTGCAAGGGCGACATCCCCCTGCCGGATTTCCCGCAGTTCAAGCTCCGTCTCGCTCGCTTCAAAGGCACCGAGCGAGACGAATTCCTGGACAACCGCCAGTTCAACGGCAACGCCTTCGATCTCATGCGACGGGCCGAACGCTTTCTGATCGATTGGCTACCCGTGGCCAGCAAGATAGTTCCGGGGCAAATGGCGCGCGTTGATACCCCCGCGCTGCCCACCGAAGCCGTGCGCGAAGCGTTGGCCAACGCCTTTATCCACCGCGACTACACGAGCGCAGCCGGCTCGGTCGGCGTGGCTTTGTACGACGACCGGCTTGAAATCATCTCGGCCGGTGAACTGCACTTCGGCCTGACCCCGGAAATGCTCTTTCAGCCCCACGAATCCAAACCATGGAATCCATGGATTGCCAGCGTGTTCTACCGCCGTGGATTGATAGAAACCTGGGGTCGGGGCACGCTTAAGATCGCCAGCCTGATGCAAGAGGCTGGCCTTGCAGCCCCAACCTTAAAGGTCAATGCCGACTTCGTGACCATGACCTTTGTTCTGCCCGCTAGCGCGGCCCTAAACAAGCAGGGGAGCCGCTCGGACGAAACGCCGGGGAAAACGCCGGGGAAAACGCCGGGGAAAACGCCTGATTTGATCCTTGGCTGGCTCGCCAAGATACCGGGCGCTTCCATCCCCGAACTGGCCCAGCATCTTGGCAAGTCGGAAAGCGCCATCGAGCGCGCCATTCGGAAACTCCGTGCTGATGGCAAGCTGGCCCGCATCGGCCCGGCAAAGGGTGGCCACTGGCAGGTGATTAAATGACGGGGCCAGTCCAAACCACTCCTAGTTTGCAACACGATCGGATCGACTAAATGCGAACCTACAGCACCCGCAAACGCATCCTCGTAACCGGCGGCGCCGGCTTTCTCGGCTCGCACCTGTGCGAGCGCCTGCTCGCGGACGGCCACGACGTGCTGTGCGTCGACAATTTCTTCACCGGCACCAAGGACAACATCGCCCACCTCCTGCGCAACCCGCACTTCGAATTGATGCGCCACGACGTCACCTTCCCGCTGTTTGTCGAGGTGGATGAAATCTACAACCTCGCCTGCCCCGCTTCGCCGATCCACTACCAGTTCGACCCTGTGCAGACGACCAAGACCAGCGTCCACGGCGCGATCAACATGCTCGGCCTGGCGAAGCGGGTCAAGGCCAAGATCCTGCAAGCCTCCACCAGCGAAGTCTACGGCGACCCGCAGGTGCATCCGCAGACCGAAGACTACTGGGGCAACGTGAATCCGATCGGAACCCGCTCCTGCTACGACGAAGGCAAGCGCTGCGCCGAGACCCTGTTCTTCGACTACTACCGCCAGTACAAGCTCAACATCAAGGTGGCCCGCATCTTCAACACCTACGGCCCGCGCATGCACCCCAACGACGGACGCGTGGTGTCCAACTTCATCGTCCAGGCCTTGAAGGGCGCGCCCATCACCATTTACGGCGACGGCAAACAAACGCGTTCTTTCTGTTACGTGGACGACCTGGTGGACGGCTTAGTGCGGCTAATGAACTCCCCCGACGATTTCACCGGCCCGGTGAACCTGGGCAACCCAGGCGAATTCACCATCCTGGAGCTCGCGCGCAAGGTCATTGCCATGACCGGTTCCAAATCGCAAATCGAATTCAATCCCCTTCCCGCCGACGACCCCACGCAGCGCAAACCCGATATCGCCTTGGCGAAACGCATCCTTGACTGGACGCCTCGCGTTGCGCTGGACGATGGCCTGCCCCGGGCGATCGCCTACTTCCGCGCGCCAAACGGCGGGGCCGCTTAACCGCATGTGCGGCATCGCCGGCATCTTTGCCTACCGCGAGTCGGCACCGCCCGTTGACGAGCAGAAATTCCTTCGCATACGCAGGGCGTTCCCAAGTGATGATCCAGTTCCGCGCCAGCTCGCGATTTCCTATGAAGAATGAAGGCGTGCCAGATAATTTCGACGGAAGTTCATTTCAAAACAAGGCCGCTGGTTTTGAAGACCCTGTTCAACTTCCGACCAACGGAGATGCTGCTCGGCAATGGCAAGACGCCAATAGGTCCTGGTGGGAGAAGACTCCAATGCGCTATGACTGGCGCGAATCGATCGGGAGCCAGCCGGCAACAAAACCGTACTACGACGAAATCGACCGCCGATTCCTCGAATCAGTCAGACAATATCTGCCTTGGAAGCGCCGCCCCTTCGAATCACTTATCCCATATTCGGATATTGGCCATTTGGACGTACTCGAAATTGGCGTTGGTCAGGGCACGCATGCACAACTGATCGCACCGAACTCGAAATCTTTCACAGGTATCGATCTGACGCAGGCGGCATGCAATTCTACGCAGAAGCGTTTCAAACTGGGAGCCATCAACGGAAAGATTCTGCAAATGGATGCCGAAGCCATGTCATTTCCGGACAGCTACTTCGACTTCATTTGGAGTTGGGGAGTAATTCATCATTCGTCAAATACACAACGTGTGCTTCGGGAGATGCATCGGGTGCTGCGGTCTGGCGGCCGCGCCACCGTAATGGTCTATTACAGATCATTTCTCCAGTACTACTTGATAAACGGGATCGCCAGAGGGCTTCTACGTCGAGAATTCTGGAAAATCGGAGGAATTCATAAAATCAATCAGGCGGCCACAGATGGAGCGCTCGCAAGGTTTTTTACGGTTGACGATTTCTCTAAATTGCTCGGTGATCTATTTGTCATCGAAAAGGTCTGGATTACCGGCCAGAAACCGGATGCGATCCCGTTGCCGAACGGCCGACTCAAGACTTTCTTGATTAAGCATATTCCGGACGCCATTACCCGCTTTGTTACTGATCGCCTGCGGTTGGGGCTATTCCTCATCGTCAGGATTAGAAAGGCTTGATGGATTGCTCAAGTCTTCACAGCTCAGTTAAGTGCTTCACGACGGCATAAACCATGTGCGGCATAGCCAGCATCTTTGCCTACAATCACATCGCCCCTCCCGTTGACCAGGAAGAATTGCTCTGTATCCGCGAGGCAATGATCAATCGAGGTCCGGATGGCGCCGGAATCTGGATATCACCTGACAACCGTATCGGCCTCGCCCACCGCCGCCTGAGCATCATCGATCTCAGCGACAGCGGCGCCCAGCCCATGGCCAGCGCCGACGGCAATTTCCGCATCACATTCAATGGCGAGATCTACAACCACCGCGAGTTGCGCCGCGAACTTGAGGGGAAAGGCTTTCGCTTTCGCTCCACCAGCGATACCGAGGTACTGCTCCACCTTTATGCCGACCGCGGCCCCGACATGGTCCACGCACTGCGCGGCATGTACGCCTTCGCCCTCTGGGACGAAAGTAGGCGCGGACTTTTTTTGGCACGCGATCCATTCGGAATCAAGCCGCTCTACTTTTCCGATGACGGCAGCACGCTTCGCGTAGCATCCCAAGTCAAGGCGTTGCTCAAGGGGGGGGCGATCGATATGACCCCTGAGCCCGCCGGGCACGTCGGTTTCTACCTTTGGGGACACGTGCCTGAGCCCTATACGCTCTATAGGGGCATTCGCTCCCTTCCTGCCGGAACGACCTTGTGGCTTGACTCCGCGGGCCGCAAGGAGAGCATGCGTTTTTTCAATATCACGGAGGCGCTGGCAAATGCGACGACGGTTTCGCGCGAGATCACGCGGGAAGAGGTGCACGAATGCCTTCGCGCTGCACTCCTCGACAGTGTTCGCCACCACTTGGTTGCCGATGTGCCGGTCGGCGTATTTCTCTCTGCAGGGCTGGATTCAACGACAATCACCGCCCTAACGAAGGAGGTTGGCAATGGTGACGTTCACACCATCACTCTAGGTTTCAGGGAATTCCAGGGCACCCATGATGATGAAGTTCCGCTTGCCAATCTAACCGCAAAACACTACGGCACGCGTCACCAGACCCGCTGGGTAACAAGAGAAGACTTCCGCAGCGCACGCCAACATTTGCTCGACTCGATGGACCAGCCGTCCACGGACGGCGTGAACAGCTACTTTGTCAGCAAAGTAGCTGCGGAATCCGGCCTCAAGGTCGCACTGTCAGGACTCGGCGGGGACGAATTGTTCGGCGGCTATCCTTCGTTTCAACAGATACCCCTTATCGTAAGGGCTATTAGCCCCTTTAACGGCATCCCTGCGCTCGGCAAGGGCTTTCGCTATCTGTCGGCGCCGATCCTGAAGCATTTCACCACGCCCAAGTATGCCAGCCTGCTGGAATATGGCGGATCCTATGGCGGTGCGTACTTGCTGCGGCGGGGGATGTACATGCCTTGGGAATTACCTGACGTCCTGGACGGAGAAATGGTGCGCCAAGGCTGGCAGGAATTGGAGACGCTTGCCCGCCTGGAACGAACGACCCAGGACGTAGACAGCGCACATCTGCGAGTCACCGCGCTCGAAACTACTTGGTATATGCGCAATCAATTGCTGCGCGACACCGACTGGGCGAGCATGGCGCACTCACTCGAGGTACGCGTCCCGCTGATCGACGTCAACCTGTTTCGTGCGACGGCGCCGTTGTTCAATAGCAACAGCGCCCCGGGAAAACGTGCGATGGCGCGTGCGCCGCTCAAACCGCTGCCGAAGCAGGTAATGCGGCGCAGGAAAACGGGATTCACAGTACCTGTAAGAAAATGGTTGACCCCAAATAACCAGATCTTTGATCGGAATCGGAGACTGAGAGAATGGGCGAGAACGATCTATCGGGAATACAACGCCGGTGGGTCAAATGAATTCGGCGATACACCGCCGATTGCGTTGATATTCCGAACCGGCCAGTTAGGGGACACTTTGGTGGCGCTGCCGGCCATCGAATCAATCCGGCGAAGTTTTCCAAAGCACCGACTTGTTCTCTTGACCGATCGCCATCCGAGCTCGACCGGTTACGTATCTTCGTGGGACATTTGCGAATCGACTGGCTGGTTTGACGGCGTGATCTACTATCAACCCAAGGAGCGCGGGTGGGTGGCGCTAAGGGGATGGCTCTCTCTGTTGGTCGAATTACGCAGCATAAAGGTGGACCAGTTCTTCAATCTCGCGCCAGGTCGATCGAAATGGCAGACCATGCGGGATGAATGGTTTTTCGGGATTGCGGCCGGGATGCATGGTTACCATGCGCCAATCGCACGCCGAAATCCCGGTCCGCAATCCAATGGCTGCCTGCCGCGGTTGGAACCAGAATGGCGCCGCACCATTCGGAGCGTTAGTGCTGAAGAGCCTAGAGATCTCGCTTTCAAACTTCCAATTCCGGAGCCAGAGCGGGAAATGGCGCGCCGAGTAGCTCTCGCAGCAGGTGTTGATTTCGGCTCGCGGCTGCTTGCGGTGGCGCCGGGGTCAAAAATGCCAGCCAAGAAATGGCCGGCAGATCGGTTCGCGGAACTGGGACAACGGATCCAAGATGAATCTCCCGACTTGCGATTGGTTGTATTGGGCGGAGCGGAGGATGCATCAATCGGGCAGGAGCTCTGCAACGCGTGGGGGAAAAGGGCGTTCAACCTGGCCGGAAAGCTATCCATTTACGGTTCGGCGGCAGTATTAGAGAAGTGCATCGGCTATGTCGGCAATGACACCGGTACCATGCATCTGGCAGCCATGTGTTCGGTCCCGTGCGTCGCGATATTCAGCGCCCGGGACTATCCCGGAAGATGGGATCCGTATGGCAAGGGGCACATTGTGCTTCGCCATGATGTTGAGTGCGCGGGATGCTTTCTGGAGGTTTGTGATCAGCATTGCAATAAGTGTCTGAAGCTAATAAGCGTGGATGAAGTGCATGAAGCCACGCGAAAGATCCTGGCCGGATGATGAATATATGAGTGGAGACAACAGCATTGTCATTGAGGCGGGCCGCGCCGAGCGGCATTACTGGGCCGACCTCTGGCGCTATCGGGAGCTCATGTACATTCTTGCCTGGCGCGATCTCGCGGTGCGCTACAAGCAGACCATGATCGGGATCGCTTGGGCACTCATTCGGCCCGCATTGACCATGCTGGTATTTGTCGCTTTCCGCCGCCTTGTCGGGATCGAACCCGGCAGCGTGCCCGACCCAATCCTGGTATTTGCAGCCGTCTTGCCTTGGCAATTCTTTTCGTCCGCGCTTACGGAGTCCTCGGGGAGTTTGATCGGCAACGCGAATCTGATCTCCAAGATCTATTTTCCGCGGCTTATCGTACCCTGCGTTCCAATTGTCACCAGCCTTGTCGACTTTCTGATCACCCTGGGTATGCTGGCGGCACTCATGCTGTGGTACGGCTTTGCGCCAGGCTGGCAAGTGCTCGCCCTACCGCTTTTTGTCTTGCTCGCTATCGGCTTATCGCTGGGCATGGGGTTGCTGCTTGCCGCCTTGAACGTCGAATTCCGCGATTTTCGCTACATCGTGCCTTTCATCGTCCAGTTCGGGATATTCATTTCGCCCATCGCGTTCACAACGGCGACCGTTCCCGAGAACTGGCGCACGTGGTACGCGCTCAACCCCTTGGTGGGGATAATTGATGGATTCCGATGGTCTCTTCTTGCCGGCCATATATCACTGGATCCTCGGGCGGTGTGGCTTTCCGTGGCTGTCACCGCCTTATTTTTGTTCCTCGGCGTATGGTATTTCCGCCGCATGGAGCGCGGTTTTGCCGACATAATCTAAGTTCACATGAAGAAACTTCTTGTCACCGGCTCCTCAGGCCTCATCGGTTCCGAAGTGGTGGACTACTTTTGCCGCGATGGCTGGGCTGTTCACGGCGTGGACAACAACATGCGCGCCGACTTCTTTGGCGCTGAGGGCGACACTCGTTGGAACCAGCGCCGACTCCAGGCGCTCCATCCCGGCTTCAGGCACCACGAACTCGACATTCGGAACCGTGGCGCGGTTGATTCTCTTCTCCAGGCTCTGCACCCAACACTTCTCGTGCATGCTGCCGCCCAACCTAGCCACGACCTCGCCGCCACGCGCCCGTTCGACGACTTCGACGTGAACGCCACGGGAACGCTGAATCTCCTGGAGGCGACCCGGCACCATTCACCCGATTGCGTGTTTGTGTACATGAGCACAAACAAAGTCTATGGGGATCGACCGAACGCCATTCGTCTCAAAGAGCTTTCTACGCGATGGGACTACGACGATCCGACGTATGCCAGTGGCATTCGAGAGGATTTCCCGATCGACCAAAGCAAACACTCCCTGTTCGGCGCGTCCAAGGTTGCGGCCGATGTGATGGTGCAAGAGTATGGACGCTACTTCGGCATGCAGACTTGCTGTCTGCGTGGCGGTTGTCTGACTGGTCCGAATCATAGCGGCGTCGAGTTACATGGCTTTCTGAGTTATCTAATCAAGTGCAACGTCGAAAGGCGCATCTACAAGATCTATGGTTACAAGGGCAAACAGGTACGCGACAATATTCACTCCTACGACGTTGCCCGCTTTATCCACGCGTTTGAGGAGAGGCCGCGTCGTGGTGAGGTATACAACCTCGGTGGCGGTCGTGCCAATAGCGTCTCGATACTTGAGGCTTTTGACCGCGTCTCCGAGTTGAGCGGGAAGAAGATGCAATTCGAGTACTTGGACAAGAACCGCGAAGGCGACCATATCTGCTATCTGAGCGACCTGACAAAGATGAGGGCGCACTTTCCAGGCTGGGACATCACGAAGGACCTGGACAGCGTATTTCGGGAGATCCACGAATCTACCGTCGCAGGCCGCAGCTGACGCTTTGTCCATGAGCGACGCCATTATTCAGGTCGAGAACCTCGGCAAACGCTACCTGATCCAGCATCAGCAGCAGGGAACGCGCTATGTGGCCCTGCGCGATATAATCGCGGCGAGGTTTGCGGCTCCGATGCGCTGGTTCAGATCTCGGGCCGAAAATCGGGTCACTGCCGGACCGCACCGGCTCGTCGCCGGTAGGGCCTCCGTAGGGGATTTTTGGGCGCTTAAGGACATCTCTTTCACCGTTGCGTGCGGCGAAGTCCTAGGCATCATCGGCCGTAATGGGGCAGGAAAATCCACGCTGCTCAAGGTGCTTAGTCGCATCACGGAACCGACCGAAGGTCGGGTAACGCTACGGGGCCGGGTTGCCAGCTTGCTCGAAGTCGGCACCGGATTTCATCCGGAACTGACTGGCCGCGAAAACATATTCCTGAACGGTGCGATCTTGGGAATGCATCGCGCCGAAATTAAACGTAAATTCGACGAGATCGTAGCGTTCGCGGACATAGAGGAATTTCTCGATACACCGGTAAAGCGCTACAGCAGCGGCATGTATGTGCGCTTGGCATTTGCCGTCGCAGCACATTTAGAACCGGAAATTCTCGTGATTGACGAGGTGCTGGCGGTAGGTGATGCGCAATTCCAGAAAAAATGTCTTGGCCGCATGAGCGAGGTGGCCGCTAGCGGGCGTACAGTGCTGTTTGTCAGCCACAACATGAACGCGGTGGAGAGGCTCTGCACGCGGGCGTTATTGTTGGGTGAAGGTAGCGTACAAGACGAAGGAAACGACGTGCGCGCCATCGTAACTGGTTACCTAGCGAGCAATGAGAACACCAGCGAGGCGATGAGTTGCTGGATAAACAAGAATAACGCGTTTAACCATGCCGCCATGCAGCCGCTCTACTTTGCAGTGGTGGATTCACAAGGTGAGCCATTGACCGTACCGGCGCGAAATGATCAACAACTTTATGTAGTCATTCGGATGAACGTGCACCAACTCGATCCTGCCCTCAATGCGGGCTTCGCACTTTTCAATCGGGATTCCGAGCAACTACTTTGGTCCTTAACAACGGATGGACCGGAGGAAAGCTGGCCCAAGCTAAGCCTTGGCATAGGGGAGTTCCGTTGTGCCTTGCCAAAACGATTTCTCAACGAGGGTACTTACCGACTTGAGATGATTGCCAGCCTGCATTGCCGCGACTGGTTTGTGCGGCCTGGCCACAACAGCCCGGCCGTGCATCTTGAAATCCAGGGTGGGTTGAGTGACTCGCCGTACTGGACTGTCGCGCGTCCAGGTATTCTTGCTCCGGAGTGGAAGTGGGAGCGTAGATTATGACAAGACCAATAGATCTTATCCAAATACTCGATGATGGCGAGAACAATGTCGTGACTAGTCTGGCGGCTACGGCTTGCCAAGCATCGTGTATCGGATCCAATTCTGAATAGGATGTTTTTTGAGTATCGGTTTTCGGGTCTGATCAGAAGTACGCTTATCGTGGGATTCATCACCATAGGAAGAAGCAGCATGGCTTCCAGATGGCCAAGCGCGGTAAAACGCAATTTGCGTATGTTACTTAGCGACCAGTTACTCGGGGCGATTGATTATGTAAGATTCCCGGATCTTGACGCCACAAGTGGCGGCCCGCTTAACGGTCAGGCACGTCGCCAAGCGCTCTTTCACGCCCTTATTGAATGCGTTAACCCCTTAGCCATTGTTGAAACGGGGACCTTTCGCGGAACCACTACCGAATTCATGGCGGATGCGGGCCTACCAGTATTTTCCGTTGAACGGATTCCCCGCTACTTTGGCTTTGCTCGGCTCCGGCTTTGGCGGCGGCGTAACGTGACGTTACTATGTGGTGATAGCCGCAATGCGCTGCGTTCATGGTTCGATGGGCCGCTCCGCAGCATGGCGCTTCGCACCATATTCTTCTACCTAGATGCCCACTGGCACGAAAATCTTCCACTCGCCGAAGAACTCGATCTTGTCTTTGGTCGCTGCAGGAATGCGGTAGTAATGGTAGACGATTTCCAGGTACTCCATGACAACGGCTACGGATATGACAACTACGGCCCTGGCAAGGCGCTGACACCGGACTACATCAAGGAGTTGATCGCGATGCACGGACTCTGCGCGTTCTATCCTGCAACGCCGTCCAATGAGGAGGGGGGCGCACGGCGCGGATTCGTAATTCTCACACGGAAAGAAGTTCACGGTGAGAAACTTGCGTCGTTGTCCTTGCTACGCAGCGCGTAGCAATCAAAAAAGGATGGCGTCAAAGGTTTCTTTCTGCATTTCGACCTACAACCATCTATAAGTGTCGCGAACATCTCTGAATCGTACTGCGCTAGACGTATCAGGACTTTGAGGCGCATTCAAGGCGACAATGCTTCTATGAAAGATACTCTTTTGAGGCTGAGGTGGTTGCGGCCAACGACTCGCGCGTAGGCTACCTTCGGCAAGAGAAGAATTCGTCATAGAAAGTCGGAACTTATCTTAGGCAATGACGAAGAATACTGACATGTTCAATGCAGTTTGAAGTGCTACCCTTTCAGGCGATTTGCACCTATTGTGAGGGATGCCATGGCTGACGCTAGGCGACCGCGATGTCCCGGAAGGCAACTGGTGAATTTGGGATTCTGGTTCAGAAATGAGATCGGGACCGCTTTGGCGGCCGGTTAAATGCACCGAATCGTGTCCAAAGATCTTCCGCGGTTGCTTGTGTTCTCTCATGTGATCCCTGAATCGCGTTACGCCGGATCGCTGTTGCTCTTACGCTTGTTGCAGGATTACCCGGCAGAGAAATTGCTGGTGATCGGCCGGCCCCCGCATCCCGAATCCAAGATCCTACGCTGCCGCTACGAATCGCTGCAAGACGTGCCAATGGCTCGCCTGTATCGCACCCGTTTTTGGCGATGGATTCGCTCGGTTGCCGCTTACGGACTTGGCGCGGAAGTTTCTGTACGCGATGCCGAACGGCTGGCGCAACGGTTCAGACCAGACGCTGTCCTGACGGTGATGCAAGAGAGCCAGTATTACTGCGCCGCCAGCCGCTACTGCTCGCGCAACAAGGTTCCGTTCATAATTCTGGTTCACGATCTCGTCGAGCTATTTGAACCGGTGTATGCGTGGGCAGCAAAGAGGCAATGGCGGCGGAACGCTGAGGTTTACCGTTCGGCCGCCGCACGCTTCTGCATAAGCCCCGCCATGGCTGAGCGCTTGCGCAAGGACTATGGTGCTGAGGGTACTGTTTTGTACCCCAACCGGTCTGACGACCTGATGGCACGGCCATCAGCGATGAGTGAAACACTCCGCACCGAAGGTCGTTTGACCATCGGCTACGCCGGAAGCTTGAACTATGGTTACGCCGATGGGATACAAGCACTCCTCCCAGCGCTCAAAGCGGCAGGCGCCACTTTGAGAGTCTATTCACCAGTGGCGCCGGAGGGGTTGGGAAAACACCTGGAATACGCCGGGTTTTCACCCGTGCCGACGCACACCTGGGAGCGCGTGAAAGAGGAGTGCGATGTAGTTTTGCTACCTTATGCGTGGCCGGAGCACTTTCGAACTCTGTGCGAAACCCATTTTCCCAGCAAACTTACCGAATACCTCGCATTGGGGATGCCCGTGCTGATTTCCGGCCCCGCTTACGCGGCCGGGGTAGCGTGGGGTCTGCAGCACCCTAGCGCCGCTTTAACCGTGAGTGATCCATCCAGTGAAGCGATGCGCGTTGCTTGCGTCTGCCTTCACGAAGATGCCAGGCTGCGTAGAAGTCTGGCGTTAGAAGCTGTTCGCGCCGGTAACGAAGAGTTCAATCCCATCCGCATTCGATATGAATTTCTTCAAAAGCTACGCGACGCGGTCGCTCAAGCCTCCCATGCAGCTTCGGGTTGCGCATCATTACCGTGCGCCTGATCCACCTTTCGCGCTGCGCTAAGTTTCTGCCGCCCGCCCTCAGGCGTCGCCTGCTTGGACCATGGAATGACCTACTTGCCTGGGAGCAAAGCCTCTATGAGCGTCGCCTGTATGTCCGATTCATAAGGCCTGGCGACTTGGTGTTCGACATCGGTGCCAATCGAGGGGGAAAAAGTGCGGCGTTCTTGACATTGGGCGCCAAAGTAATTGCGGTTGAACCCAATCCGAATTGCATTGACAGTCTGTTGAAACGCTTTGCGAAGGAGATCGATGCGGGTCGGTTTGTCCTACTGCCAGTAGCCGTTGGCCGGTCGGCGGGCCGCGTCCAGCTCCGCCAGTTTGTGCTGGATGGCGGCAATGCCTCTGGATCCGACATTTTCGCGGCGGCGCTCGAACACGAGTTTGGCCCACCCTCGGCCGTTTTCGATGTTGAGATGATTGCCGGGGCTTCGTTGTTCGACCGCTTTGGCGTGCCGGCTTTCATCAAGATCGATGTTGAGGGCATGGACGCCGAAGTACTGTCCACCGTGCCGCGCCGGCCTCGAATGCTGTCCTTTGAGTTCAATGTGTTGCCACACCTCTTGCCGATAACGAAGGCATGTCTCGGCGAGGTGACGCGCCTCGGGTTCACGGAGGCGAATTTCACCGACGCAGCGGGCACGAGCCTGTTACTGCAAAACTGGGTGGCACTCGAACACATTCTGGAGAAGATCAGCCGCGTGGCGCACGGACGCGCACTATGGGGAGACGTCTTTGTCCGGTAGCCCATTAATCCATAAACACCCATCCTGCCTGTACTCGTAGAACGGTCGAATGACACTCGGTTCTCTTCTCTCCCGGTTTCATCGAATTCGCGCGTTTGTTGCCGCGACTTCTTCGTGGAGTGCGGTGCCCGTTTTGATTCTCGTTGGCATCGCGCGTGACGGGCCGTTTGGCGGGCGTGGTGCAATCAGCGCTGCGCTCGGCAAAGTGTTTGGACTGCTTCCCGTGCGTACTCGCGCCACGGGAAGCCAAGCCGCGTGGGTCGATACCCACGACCTGGGCCACTTGATATCCTGTGAGGAAATCCTGGTTGAGGGCTGCTACGACTTGGAACTCGTTCCATTTCAGCCGGATATCGTGGTGGATTGCGGCGCACATATTGGTCTTTTTTCCCTCATCGCGGGATTACGTTATCCCGAAGCGGCATTGAATGCGTTTGAGCCACACCCTGCGAATGTTTTCATCTTGAATCGCCAGCTCGCAAGATTCGGTGGAAGAGTACATTTGACTGAGGCCGCCGTTTCCACGACAACGGGGATGGATTGGTTCTATTCCGAAGACAGCAACACGGGACGGATCAGCGACGAATCTGCCCCCTGCGCCGTGCAGGTACGCCGGGTAGACCTTGCAAAAAGTATTCAATATGATATCGGGACTCGGCTTCTCCTGAAAATGGACATCGAAGGGGAGGAACTTCGTGTGCTTCCTCATGTGATTTCTCTTCTTCCTAGACAATGTGCATTGTACTTCGAGACACACGGCGGCGAAGAGGCGTGGCAAGAGATTTCTACCCTCCTGGTTGAACACTCCTTCCAGGTATCCCTGACACGAAATCGCGGTCAATTCAAGGACGGCTTCGCGTTAAGATGACGAGCGGCATCGAGCGCTTAATGTTGGTTGATTGCGCTCGGACACAAATTACCTGAATATCACTCACCGATGCGCATCTTTATCGCTGTTCGTCACGCGAGCGACCAGAAACAGTTCTACGGCGGGTTGTGGAGCGCGAATTTCTATCCCGCGTTACGCGAACTTGGCCATGAACTGATTGAGTCGCAGACAGACCTGTTCCCGACGAGTCGCTTCATGGGGATTGCCGGAGACTTCACTCGCGAGGAACTGGAGGTCCGCGCCCAAACGACAGGGCGCATTCTCGACGAGGTGCGCGCCGCGATGCGTATCGAGCGCGTGGACTTGTTCCTCAGCTACTTTTACAACGCGCATTTCGACCCTGCGGGGTTCGACGAACTACGCCGTCTGGGAGTTCGGTCGGTTAATTTTTACTGCAATAGCATCTACCAGTTTGCGCAGGTTGCGGCGATCGCCACAGGGGTGGATTTCGCCTGGCACGCCGAACGTGATGCGCGCGCGTCGTATCTCGCGGTCGGCGCAAGGCCCGTTTGGGTGCAAATGGGCGCGGACCCGAATGTCTACCATCCCGTACACGGGATCGAACGGAGCACGAAGGCCTGCTTCGTGGGCCAGCGGTATGCGGACCGTGACCGGTGGATGGCGGCTCTGATACGTGCCGGGGTACCCGTTGAGATTTACGGTCCTGGATGGGGTGCCGCGAATGATCGAGACGGCGGTGATTCGACTGAGGCACAACGCAACGATTATCTGGGTCGTCGGCAGCTGACGCCAGGAAGCCTGGCCAGTTATGCCGCAGCATTTCGAAAGATCGTGCGGCGTGATGGTTACATCGGTGGGATGGCGCGCTTGGGTCGGCAATGGCGGCATCGCCGCGAGACGCGGGCATTAGCGCCGTTATTCATCTCAAATGCAAAGGGAGCCGTGCCTTTCCAGAGAATCGCAAGCGTATTCTCCGCTTACGATTTGTGTTTGAACTTCAGCAACGTCTGGGCGGACGGGCAGCCGGGGTCCGCTTTAATTCCTCACGTGCGTCTGCGCGACTTCGAGGCTCCAATGTGCCGAACATGCTACCTTACCGGGCACACTGACGAGATAGCCGAGTTCTATAAGATTGGAAAGGAGGTCGACACTTATCGCTCGCCGGTGGAACTGGTGGATAAAGCGCGGTTTTACCTTGGCCATCCGGAGTCCGCAGAGCGTCTTCGAGAGGCAGGCTATCGCCGATCGATTCGGGACCATACCTGGCGCCGCAGGTTCGAACAGTTGTTCAGCATCCTCTTCGGCGGAAAATAAGAGCCCATCGCAAGAGCAAGCCTTTTGACGATCCACCGCCGTGAAGCTCTATCTTTCGACCTGATGAAACCTCCGATATCATCATCGCACCGTTCGAAAGTGTCCGAAATATCGCGGGAAACCCGGATTTGAAGAATCTACCTGCGAGCGCCGTCGTGCCGACGCTATGCAGACCGCAGGTGCTTGCGCGAACGCTTGCGTCGCTTCTTGCGAACCGTGTCCTGCCTGCCGAGTTGATCGTGATCGATGCTTCGGACGACACGGCAACCCGCGTCGAGGTAGATGCATTTGCGGCGCAGGTCTCAGGGTCATGTGCCGTGCGGTGGATTGCCGCCGATATCCGCGGGGCGGCCGCGCAGCGCAATCAAGGGGTGGCTGCCGCTACCCAGCCGTTCCTTTGGTTCTTCGATGACGACATCATTTTCCAGCCAGAGTGCGTCGCGCGCTTGTGGCGAGCCATCGAGTCAGACCGCTCGCTCGGCGGCGTAAATGCAATGATCACGAACCAACACTACCAACCGCCGGGCAGAGTCAGTCGGCTGTTGTTTACGCTTCTGGACGGCCGGAGGCAGCGCAGCTTCGCCGGGCGGGTCATGGGCCCTGGCGTAAATCTGCTTTCCGAAGATCGGGACGATCTGCCTGAAGTCGTGCCGGTGGACTGGTTAAATACGACCTGCACTATTTATCGCCGCGAGGCATTGCCTTCGCCGCCGTTCGATTCGGTGTTCACCGGTTACTCGATGATGGAGGATTTGACGCTTTCGCTGCGCGTTGCGCGCAAGTGGAAGCTGGCCAATGCGCGGACTGCGCGTGTTTTCCACGACAGTCAGCCCGGCGCATACAAGGCAGATACCACGGAAATGGCCGCCATGGAACTGGTCAATCGACACTACGTCATGACCGAGGTTCTGGGGCGCACGCGGGCCATGGATTATGTTCGCCTCTTTATCTGGGAGGCCTTTCAACTGGTGGTTTGTGCCGCTCGGGCCCAGAGTCGCCCGATGTTTTGGGCCCTATTGCGCGGGCAACGGCGGGCGGTGCAGGAACTCCTGCGCCGGCATCGGCATTCCCGATGAAGCAGCTTCCGATGCTCTTCCCTCCTCCAAAGACCCTTTGGTAAGATTGCCTCGAACGAACCGGGATGGGGTTCCCCAAATTAGCAGCGTCTCGATAGTTGTCGGCATTTGCACGCGGAACCGGGCGTCCATTTTGCCCAAAGCGGTGTCATCTGCGCTCTCGCAACGTGGGTGTCCGATTCTGATTGCCGTTGTAGACGATGGCTCAACCGACGGCACGGACGCGGTGTCCCGGCAGTTTCCAACGGTTCACTGGATTCGCTGGGCGTCGAATCGCGGACTCATGGCCGCGCGAAACCACATGATGAGATTGCCTGGGGCAGATTACTTTGTGAGCCTTGACGATGATGCGTGGTTTCTTCGCGGCGACGAAATTGCAGTGGCGGTCGAGGTTTTGGAACGCCGGCCGCAGGTTGCCGCCGTCGCCTTCGATGTTCTGTCCCCTAGCCGGCAGGATCCTCAGGCCAGGGAGGATCCGCGCCTTGCGGCGATGTTCTTTGGCTGCGGTCACGTGGTCCGGTTAGCGGCTGTGCGATCTGTAGGATTCTACGAGGTCACACCCGGCAGCTACGGGGGGGAGGAAAAGGACCTCTGTCTTCGCCTGATTGACGCCGGCTACGAAATTGTTTTTCTGCCGGGTGTACATGTCTGGCACGACAAAACGCTTCTCGCGCGGGATTTTCCAGCGCAGCACCGTTCCGGCGTATGTAATGATCTCGTAATGACGCTAAAGAGATCTCCAGCCTTTCTCCTGCCCCTAGCGCTCCTGTCCAAGATTTATCGGCATTTCGTGGTTTCGTGGCGGCATGGGCTGGTGCGTCCATTCTTCGAGGGCTTCGGACTGTTTCTGCGCGCTTTCCCAGCCGTTTGGCGGTCACGAATGCCGGTGCGCATGGCAACGCTGCGAACGTTCATGCGGCTGTCGCGTGTCGAAACCGGTCCGACTAGTTAACCACTGCGTTTCCTCCAATCGTGCAAATAGAATCCCTGTTTCTCAAAACCTCCCGCGGCGCGGCCAGCCGGCTGCGTATGGCTATCTATCGTTTCTTGGGGATGAAGCAGGGAATCCGCAATCGGATGGAGGGCGGTGGGCGCTGTCGGCGCCTGCGGCAAATCCAGATCGGCAACTACAACGCCTTCACTCAGGGCTGCTGGCTCTGGCCGGAGGACACCGATTGCGATCGCATACGCATCCGGATCGGCAGCGGAAACTATTTCAATCGCAATCTCATGATCGATGCCTGCGGCTACGTGGAAATCGGCGACGAGAACATGTTCGGACCGGACATTTACATCACCGATAGCAATCACACGTTCGAGCCCGGAAATTCCGTCAAGGTTGCTCCTATGCAGGTGGGTAGCGTCAAGATCGGATGCAGATGCTGGATCGGGGCCAAGACGATCATCCTCAAGGATGTCGAATTGGGCGACCGATGCGTGGTCGCGGCCGGCGCAGTCGTGACCAAGAGCTATCCGGCCGGGAGCGTCATTGCTGGCGTACCTGCTACGTTGGTGCGAACCCTATGACGCTCTATCAGAACTTAAAGCGTGTGGCCAAGACCGCGGGACTGCATACATATTTTCCACAAGCGGCGATGACATATCGTTTCCTCAGAGATCAACGACTCAATCAATCCTCACTACGGGGAGTTGTTCGATATGTTCTTTCGACGCAATTATCGTTGCATCACGGCCGATGCGGGGAGGAGGCCGGTCAGGGAAGCAGACGTGCAGCGCTGGCTGGCTACAGGCACACGCGATTTCGGCTACTTGAATTTTCTCTTTTCCAAAGGGCCGATATGAGCATATCCGAGCGGTTTCTCGATGTGCTGCTCCTCGACAACGAAACTCCCCATACAGGTGGCGCGGGTGTGATTATTCTTCATCACCTGTTCCGCGAAATGAAGCGCTTCGTTCGCGCATTGTCGCAACGCGCGCAACCGGATTCCGTCATTCAACTCATGGTCGCATAACATGACCAGTCCGGAAAGATCAAATATGCTTCGTCATAGTCGCCTCCGCTCCGTTGAGCGCATTTCCGCTGATTTAACCAGATTACTGCCGGCTTAGGAGTAAGGACGTGAGATTAGGAATAGTGGTCCCTTGCTACAATGAGGAAGAGGTTCTTCCGGAAACGTGCCGACGTATGACCACACTCATTGACCGACTTGTTTCTCAGGGAAAAATATTCGACGACAGTCGAGTATTTTTTGTTGACGATGGTAGTAAGGACCGTACCTGGGCGTTGATTGAGAAGTTTGCTTCTGAAGACCGTCACATAGCCGGTATAAAGCTGTCGCGTAACCGCGGCCATCAGCACGCCTTAATTGCAGGTCTGTTCACTGCCGGCGGCGATGCACTAGTCAGTATCGATGCCGACCTTCAGGATGACGTCAATGCCATCGAGGCTATGGTGGACAAATTTCGCTCTGGGGCGGAGATCGTCTACGGTGTGCGGAAGCTTCGCGAGAACGATACGGCGTTTAAGCGTTTCACTGCGGAAGGGTTTTACAAATTGCTCGCCGCCCTCGGAGCGGAGTCAATATACAACCATGCGGACTACCGTTTGATGAGCAGGCGGGTCATCGAATGCCTGAAGCAATACGCCGAGGTCAATTTATTCCTGCGTTCAATCGTGCCGCTAATCGGATTCAAATCGGACATTGTCTACTACGACCGATTGGCCCGCTTCGCCGGCAAATCAAAGTATCCGCTGAAAAAGATGATTGCGATGGCGTTAGATGCAATCACGTCTTTTTCGGTTGTGCCGCTACGACTAATCACGTTTTTGGGTTTCTTCATTTTCTTCGGCAGCATGCTCGTGTCACTTTGGGCATTGTGGGTAAGGATTTACGTGGGTGATGTCGTTCCCGGTTGGACGTCTATCGTGTTGCCGATGTATTTCCTCGGTGGGGTTCAGCTTTTCTGCATTGGCATAATTGGCGAATATTTGGGAAAGACTTACCAAGAAGTCAAATCACGGCCCCTTTTCTTCATCGAGAAGGAGATTCCAACGCCCCGGGGTCAACAAGACCCAATGTCGACGGTAGATGTGGAGTTAATTAAGAAGAAGTGCAAATGAATGCGAAAGACTCCTCCTCACATTCCTATGACGCATTATTCTACGAATATCAACAAATAGGATCGGCCCGATCAGCACGCGCCGTACTCCCTAATGTAGTTGATCTGTTAGGTCCACAAAGTGTACTCGACGTCGGTTGCGGCGCGGGAGCTTGGCTCGCAGAATGCGAGCGTTTGCATATTCTAGATATCGCGGGAGTTGATGGCGAATATGTTGATCGATCCATTTTGATGTTCCACGCGAATACTTTCACCACTAGGGATATTGCAAAGCCGTTCGATTTCAGAAGGCAGTACGATCTGGTGCAATGCCTAGAAGTTGGTGAACACGTTCCAGCGCATTCGAGCGAAATATTAGTAGACAATATTGTTCGTCATGGAAAGCGCATCTTGTTTTCGGCAGCCGTGCCTGGGCAGGGCGGAGAAGATCACATAAACGAGCAACCATATGAGTTCTGGAGAGATCTTTTCCAGAGTCGAGGTTATCGACTATTTGATTTCATTCGACCAGCGATCCAGAAGGCGCCAGACGTAGAGCCGTGGTATAGATACAACATACTTTTCTTTGCGCATGACGATGTTATCGGCAGTCTGCCCGCCGCGGTAACGAACTATAGAATTCCAGATGAGTCTGTCATACGAGACTTTTCTCCCATGCCGTACCGAATTCAAAAGATGATTGTAAGATTATTACCGAATACTGTTGCCTCAGGAATTGCGAAATTCAAGCACAAGCTAGTTCTCCGTTCGCTTCGAACAAAATGATGCTTTAATGCCACTCAAAATCTACCTCGTTCTTTTTGCTGCGAGCGTACTCGGCGCAGTAGGGCAAGTATTTCTGAAACTTGGCGCCTCGGGGCGGGAGCATTTCACATCGTTCCTAAATGCATGGATTTTCGCCGGCCTGGTTAGCTACGGATTGGGTACGGCGCTGTGGATTTACTCGCTCTCCAAGGCAAAGCTCACATTGGTCTACCCGTTTACGGCACTCACGTTCGTACTGGTCTATGTTGTTGGCGTAACATTTTTGGACGAGTCGATGAGTATCAGGGATTTGCTCGGTGTAGCATTGGTGCTAGGTGGGCTTTTCCTTATCTCAACGACATGATTAGGCAATCACTGGGGGAGCATAGGCAGACGCCCATGAAACTGCGCTGCATTAGAGCGGGGGGGCGAGCGCTGGCGTGTCGTCAGCACCGACAGCAAACACTTGATGCACTACACTAGCCCACCCTGAATGGTCTCAAGACTGCCAGATGAGAGCTACGTTTTTTTGCGTGAGCCTGCCGAAAAGGGCGAGGGGAAGTAAAGGGGTGAGCGCAAGAGTCATCAGGCAACGCCAATTCTGTCTTGAGCGACACGAATCCTGTGACGTGCTGTTCGTCCTTCTCGCGGCGTGTCTTGCCTACCTTCCGGCTGCTGTCCAGGGTGGGTGGTTTAGTGACGATTACGTCTTGGTGTATGGACTCGAAGATCAAGCCCCCGCGTGGACCGATTCCATCCGAATGGGAGGCGCGGGGAGGCTCTCTGTAGCGCGCCTCCTCTGCTATCCCTTTATCGGATATTTGGGAGAGTGGTTGGGGCCGCAATTGAGTCATGTCCTGGCGCTATTCCTGCACCTCCTGTGCGGATCCATATTGTATTTATTGTTGCGGCGCCTGTCATGGTCTCACCGCTTGGCAGTGACGGCGATATTCCTGTTTCTCCTGGCGCCGTGGGCCGCGCAACCCGTAGTGTGGTGGTCGGCTGTCTGCACGACCGTGAGCTCAATTCTCATGCTTCTTGCCGTACATGCCTTCGTGACCTGGTACCCAGGACGAAGCTCGCGCACATGGTTGATCGTCAGTCAAGTTCTGATCTTTATTGCGTTTCTTTTTTATGAACTGTGGTTGGGTTCCTTTGTATTATTTTGGATGCTCGGTTTTTATCTCGAGCGCCGCACTCGAATAGCGGGAGGGCACAGATCAACATGGAGCGAGCTCTTACGACGGGCGACGCGTCGGTCTTGGCCCGTAATCTTGCCGTATATATTCTGGGGAATACTATTAATCGCAACCCTTACGTTCGAAACCGGAATAAGAGCGCCCCATACCAGTATTTTGCGGATTCCAGTGACTTTCCTATCCATCCACCTGAGGGTATACCACTGGTTTTTTGACACGCCATGGTTCTCCGGTATTTCGACTGGATGGAATGGGTTGTTAACCCCTATTGGTCTTGTTTGCCTCGCATGTATGGTCATCTTCCTTGTTATTGGTCGGAGTCTAAAAAAGAAATGGGGGGGCCAATTGAATGATTCGCTTTACCGAACGCCGCCCGACATTATGGATATGGTCTTGGTTGCTTGGGGAATCTTTTTGGGTTCGCGCCTCGTATTTATTCTGCAAGGAGGGGTTTCCACACATACCCGGCATAGCTACGGTGCGGCGATGGGATTCGCGATCGCGGCGAGTTGGCTATTCTGGCGATTGTGGGATGGGTGTGAATCGCGCGTGGCCTTGCGTAGGGTCGTAAGCGCATTCGCGATAGTGATTGCAGTTGTCCTCGTGACTACAACATCCGGATTGGCTTTGCACGCGGCTTACGTCGCCAAGGCAGAGCAATATACTCTTGATCTTCTTCGCTTCGAGTTAGCTCAGCTGCCAGTTGACAGAAATATTCTAATCGTTGGCGACGCTACTGGTACGCGGGGAGAAATGTCCTACTATCAAGAGGAATCCGGCTGGTGGCTTGAATACCGCTTGCGCCACGTTCTGACAGGGCGTCGGGTCTACGTGCTTGAGGATATCCCGCCCCGGAGCACGTTGGCGCGGTTGCTCCGATCTGGAAAAGAAGAATTTCTGCGGCTGGACCGCGCCAGTGTATTTCACTGGCGAGGGGGAGAGCTGAAGCAAGAACTCTTGGTGCACCAATGAGGTCACATAAGCAGCCGAGCGGCGCTGGCTGGCTATGTGCACGCGCGACTTCGATTACCTGGACCTTCTCTTTTCATAGATTCGGGTTTGAGGATACCGGTGATTTTCTCTCCCCAGGTTCCCGGCGCGTCCCCCTGTGACTTCCGCGCGAGTAGCGAATTCCTTGCAAACCAGCCGCAGCGCATGAATCAAAAAGAACTCTATGAGAAGCAGGCTAAAGCAAGTGCGGTTGAGTCTGCATCCGACATACCGCTTGGCAGGCGGGAAGCCGCGTTACTTGACTGGATTTCCGCCAGCCTGCGCGGCATTACCCCAATATTGGAAATGCGCTTCGCCGAGTTATCAATTGGGGATGGACAACTCTCCCGCGCGCTCGCCCGAACCATCCCCACAGCAAGGTTTGACTGCGTGGATATTTCGCCTAGCCGGCTGGAGTGTTCACGCCAGATGGCTCTTGCCGAATCGGTCGAAATGGCCGCCCGGATGCACTTCCTGGAGTTGAATTTGGATACGGAGTTCGGGCGAATGGAGCGAGAACAATATGACGTCGTTATTGCAATCGACGTCCTAGAGCATGTATTCGACGCATTTAGGTTTGTCCGGCGCTGTAGAGAGCTGCTGAAACCTGACGGTTGGTTGTTTCTTCGCGTCCCCAACCTCTGCTACATAAAGCGCCGCTTTGCCGTGTTCACAGGGAATCTGCCGATAACTTCGAGTTGGTTCGAAACTCCCGGCTCCTATCGGTCGTGGAAAGAGCGGCACGGCTGGGATGGCGGGCACCTGCACTTCTTTACAATCGCCGCACTGCGGTGGCTGTTGGAAGATGAAGGATTTCAATGCAACGCGTGGCGGGATATCGGGGCCCATGGGGAGGCGGCAAGAAGGATATGGCCCGGAATGCTTTTTGGAAACATCGCCGTCTCGGCCCGCAAGCTGCGTTAGACCGTCGAATGCGCCTGCTGGTTGAAGCTTCGGGGAGAATGGAAGATTGGCAATGCTCGTTTGCAGTCTCGGCCGTCCGCCCGCGCCTTCCCCTGCCGTTCAGTACATCGGCGGCATTCTGCGCGCGCGGGCACGAAGTCTCGGCCATCCATTTTTCTGACGACGCATTCTCCGCACTCGATGCGGGTCACTTTCGAAAGCTCTACGGGCCACGCGAATTGAAGAAGGCCACGCTTGAGAACGATTTAGTGCTTTTGTGGGCGGCGACCGGAATCAAGGCGATAGTCTCAAACATGGCGAGGTCATCAGCCCATAGAAAGGTGATGCTTGCGTCGTATGTCTGGGGGGTGCCCCAGAATGTCGGTTGGAGGGGCCGGAGACTTGCAGTGACAACGCGGATAGCCGCGCGCTTTGCGCGTGCGGTGGCACTGATGACGGACGAGCAAGCCAGGGAGGCGGAGCGCAGCCTCGCGGAACGCGTGCCGGTGCTTCGCTTCACCTGGGGCATCGATTCAGAGTTCTACCGGTGTGCGGGCACCGACACCAATGTTGCCGTTGACGTTCTAAAAGAGCTGGACGATGTGTTACGCGAGCCGTACGTGATTCTCGCAGGAGACCAGCTGCGATTAGATGACGATGCCCTGGAATTGGTGGAGAAGCACGATCTTCGCCTGGTTCGAGTCCCGCAGGAGAGACACACCGCGGACTGGTATCGTCGGCAGATACGTGAACGAAAGCTGGAGGGTCGTCTGTTTATATTCGAGCGGGTGGGCTACCCGGCATTGCGGTATCTACTTCAGCATGCGGCTGCCTATGCGGGGCTGGTCGACTCCTCATGGCAGCCCGCCGGCTGGACCGTTCTGTGTGAATCCTTGGCGAGCGGGACACCTGCCGTTGTCTACGAAGGCATCACGCCCCGTGAAATCCGGCGACTTGGCGCAGGCAATTACGTATCAGTGGTGCCTCACGGGGATGTTGCGGCAATGGCGCATGCATGCAGGCGTCTCGGCAATTCGGGACGCAACCAGCTCCGGACAAATGCAGCGGACTTTTCGGCCACGGCTCTCGACCTGCAGCGTACCGCCTCAAGCTTTGTCGAAAGCGTGGAACGAATTTCAGGCGCTTAGGGGATTATCAACCTCGCGCACCTCGCGATTGTCTTGACCACCCGGTTCCATGCTGATAATCCTTTGTACGCATCCCATCCAGTATCAGGTCCCGATATGGCAGGCATTGGTGCAGGATGGACGCGTTCCGTTCGAGGTATGGTATGTGACTGATCGCCATACTCGGCTCAGCCACGATCGCGAGTTTGGCAAGACCTTCGCCTGGGATATCAAGACACTTGAGGGCTACCCATACCGCTTTTTGAATGCGTCGCTTGGCGCTACACCCAGTTCGTTCTGGAAGTGCCGTCTGACCGAAGATCTGGGCGCCCGATTAAAGAATTCCGGCGCCAAGGCCCTATGGATCCAGGGATGGCAGGTGACTGCGTATTGGCAGGCCGCTTTCTTGGCAAAGCGCGCTGGCGTCGACTTGTGGCTGCGAGCTGAAAGCAACGATCTGAAATATGTTCCTCCGTGGAAGCGCCTGATCAAACGGTGGGTGCTCGGGGAATTCTTTCGTCGGGTTGATCATTTTCTGTACATCGGCATCGCCAATCGTCGTCTCTACGAAACTTTTGGTGCGCCCCCCGGCAAGTTGCATGCGGCACCCTACGCAGTCGACAACGAACGGTTCGCACGTCAAGCAGCCGCGCTTCGCCCTCATCGCGCTAGCCTTCGCCGGCAATGGGGAATTGCGGATGATGCGTTTTGTATTTTGTTTTGCGGGAAGTTCATCCGAAAGAAGCACCCGTCGGATCTGATAGACGCTGCCCGGCTGCTACATGAGAACGGCCAGATACCAAAATTTCACCTGCTGTTTGTTGGCAGCGGTGAACTTAGCGGAGAGCTTCGGCAAGGATGCTCGATCGCTTTCGACTCGGATGCTGGTGGCTTGCAAGCGCCCCTGTTGGACGACGGATGTTGGCGACCGTCGGCAACATTTGCCGGATTTCTTAATCAAACAGCAATTTCGCAAGCATATGTCGCTGCCGATTGCCTCGTATTGCCAAGTGATTCCGGAGAGACGTGGGGGCTGGTGGTAAATGAGGCAATGGCCAGCGGCTTGCCATGTGCAGCGAGCCGGGCATGTGGATGCACCGATGACCTACTATTCCCCGATTGGCCGGAAAGAACCTTTGACGCGGGAGATCAGATCGGTTTGGCAAACTCCATTGTGCAAATCTATCTAGGGAATCATTCTGGTGAAGCGGAGAGGCAACGCATTTCCTCGCATTCGATCCAGACGACCGTAGATCAGATTGTATTTTTATATAGGACGAACCTGGCGCAGTCGCGCGAGGTTATTCGCGCGTGTCCTCAGCTTTAATGAGAGAAGCCACATCGGTCGTTCTGGTTGGCGGCGGGAGCATAGTCGCCGGCAAGGAGATCATGATGCTTGTGCTGGCCCGCGGGTTAAGAGATACAGGCATTAGAGTCGAATTCATAACCAGCCTTTGGGGCGGCAAAGACGAATTTGTATTGCAGCTCAAGTCCGACGGATTCAAATTCTATCGCCTCAGGCTCGGATTCATTTCGTTATCGCTGCGTTGGAAACCTTTCGTCTGGACTCTGGACCAGTTGCGTTATTGGCCTTCTCTTGTTATCGGGTATCTCAAGGCAATAAAGGCGGCCGCGCCAAAGGCTGTGGTTCATACCAATTGGCACCACGCTTTGTTCCTTATGCCCTTTTTGAACCGCGATCGCGACATCTATTGGAGCCACGAAATCGTTCCGAACCAATGGCACTATCGTCTTGTCTTCCGTGCCATCGCCGATAGAGTTGCGTTCGTAGTGTGCGTCTCGCACGCCGCCGCCCGGTCACTGGTAACCCTTGGCATAATAGATGCGAAGATAGTCGTCATTCACAACGGAATTCCCGAGCTCGATGCCGCTCTCAGCAATGCGAACGCTGTGCGCACCGGCCTATGTGTGGGCATAGCGGGTCAGATTGGTGTGTGGAAGGGGCACGATGATCTTGTAGAGGCATTTAGGCTCCTTGCGCAAACGCACGAGAACTTAATCTTAAAAATTGTCGGGAGCTGTGAAGGCGATTTCGCAATCTCTCTGAGGAGTCGAATCGCGGATGCCGGCCTGACGCATCGAGTTGTCTGGGCGGGGTTTGTCAAAGATCGAGCGCTGATATACGGTGACATGGACATTTGTGTAGTCCCAAGCCGCTCTGAGGATCCGTTGCCGACTACTGCCATCGAGGCCGGGTTTTGCGGGCTGCCAGTGGTTGCCACGGAAACGGGGGGGCTGCCGGAGATTGTGGAGGATGGCATTACAGGACTTTTGGTACCGGTCGGCGCGCCGAGCAAGCTTGCCGAAGCTATCGACCGGCTGGCGCGAAGTCCGGATCTTCGGCGCTGGATGGGCGCAAATGCGAGGGAGCGCATGCAACGGTTGTTCTCCGAGCAGCGTTTTGTTCAAGAGTTCTGCAATCAGCTTCTTGGCGATATCCGCCTTCGTTGGTAGATAGAACCATGGACCGCGAAGATTCAGATGGGCTCGCGAACACGATAGCGGCAACGCGCTTCGCTCTCGCAGTATAGGCGCATTTGAAATTGTGGAACTCTTTTGTCTCGTCGGGGGAAATCTGCGCATATTACCGGTTCGCACGGTTACGCTGGAAAATATCGGTGAGATCGGATTGGCGTAAATGAGCCTACGTTCTAGCTATGTGATCATTCTCGCGATAGGGCTCTTGGCGAGTCTGGCGAGACTAAATGCAGTCTTGACATTTGCGGCGCTCGTCGTGGCTCTGCTTCTTGTCACATTGCTTTGGCGCCTTCATGAGCTACCGGTTCTCTTGTTTGTGGCGGGGGTCCAATGGCTTCAGGCCTCCATGAAGATCTTTCACGCCGATCTTCTGGGAGTCGCGGTTGAAGATCTCTCGGAATTCCCAGGGGATTACGTATTGGCCACCGTGCTTTCGCTTTCAGGCGTCTTGGTCTTCGCCATTGGTATTGCAATCGGAAGAGGCCGGATTCAGTCAGGCAATATCGACCTCACGCTCGAGCAGGCAAGAAGGTATTCAAGTGACAAACTTTGGTGGGCATATCTTGCTTCCGTTGCGGCTTGTTCCATCATTTTAGCGGCCGCATGGCTATTCCCCGGATTAACACAGCCATTGCTCGTCGTGGCGCGCATCAAGTTTGCCTTTCTTGCAGCATTGGCCTTTGTGGTATGCGCCACCGACCACGGCTATCGATATGTCATCGTGGCACTAATAATTGAAATGGTGATCGGCATTTCCGGCTTTTTCGCGGAGTACAAGACGGCTATTTATGTACTATCGCTCGTGTTTCTCTCAGCCCGAAGAACATCACCGACGGTGCGCCTATCTGCGTTAGCCGGCCTGGTGATACTCGGAATTACAACTTCGGTAGTGTGGACGGCAGTAAAGGGGGAATATAGGGACTATGTAAGCGAAGGTACCGGACAACAGGCCGTAACCAGGAGTTGGACCGACCGCATGGATAAATTGGTAGATGAAGTCGACAATCTAAATCTTCAGAACCTCGCTGAGGCAACGGACACGCTTGCGACGCGTATAGCCTACGTTGATTATTTCGCGGCTACCCTAATAAACGTTCCAAATTACGAGCCTCATACCGATGGCACATTCCTGCTTGACTCCCTAGTTCACCTAGTCACACCGAGATTGTTGTTTCCGGACAAGGTTTCGCTATCCGACAATGAAGTCGTACTGACATACGCTGGTATTCCGATTTCAGAGTCGGGCACCGGAACATCAATCGGATTAGGTTACTTGGGAGAACTCTATGTAGACTTCGGACCAATTGGAATGTTTATACCTGTTCTGGGGTTGGGCTATATTGTTGGTTGGATCTTTCAATATGTGATGCGAGAACATCGCATTCCGCGCTTTGCAAACTATGGCCTGATCATTGTAGTGTTGCTTCCAGCGAGCCAATTGGAGATTTCACTGATCAAGATGCTCGGATCAATTGTAACGTCATTCTTAGTCGTAGTAGTGCTTCAGCGGCATTTTGGCGATTACTTCGCCAGTCGGTTTCGCCGTTTGGAGTCAGTTGCCCAATGATCGCTTCTAGGTCACTTTTTAGAACACGTTAGTAGTGCTCGGCAGCCTGCAAGCCCCCCGATATTGTGATCGAGAAGTCGCGCAAACTTTTTGAAGCAGGAGGCCTACAACTACAGCCATTCGGTACTGCTGAAGTTCTTCGCGGTACTTCGAACGCGATTGGGGCACTTCGCGACAACCTAAACCGTGCGTCAAAAGCGGTTAGCAATGTTGTCCGAATAATCGGAGATACCGAGAGTCTTAGCTCGTGAGAATCCTTCATGTCGTACCGTCCTACCTTCCCGCAGTTCGCTACGGTGGGCCGATACTCTCCGTGCACGGGCTATGCAAAGCATTGGCCGCACGTGGCCACGAGGTCGAGGTATTTACGACCAATGTGGACGGCCCAGGCGATTCCAACGTCCCGCTTAGAGTTCCCGTGGACTTAGATGGCGTCAAGGTCTGGTATTTTCCGGTACCAATATTTCGAAGATTGTATTGGTCGCCGAAAATGACAGCAGCTTTGTGGCGGCGTGTGGCTAGTTTTGATATCGTCCATACGCACTCCGTTTTTCTTTGGCCAACCTGGGCTGCAGCGTGGATTGCACGGCACCGCCACGTACCTTACGTGCTCGCTCCGCGAGGCATGTTGGTGCAGTACCTCATCCGAAGAAAGAACCGCTGGCTCAAGCGCCTTTGGATCGCGCTAATCGAGCGGCATAATCTGGCGAACGCCGCTCTAATTCACTTTACCAGTCGGATTGAGGCCGAGCAGGCTGAGATTCTTGGCGTATCGGTACAGAAATCATGCATTATTCCCAGCGGTATAGACTTGCCGAGCATCGCCGGCGGATATCAAGGCGATCTATCTACTAGCGTAGATGCGGGTGAAAAGCCATTCTTGCTTTTCGTTGGACGAATCAATTGGAAAAAGGGACTAGACCGGCTCTTTGCCGCATTGCCAGAAGTCCCCGATTGCCGCCTCGTCGTCGCCGGAAATGATGAGGAACATTATCAACCAGGGTTAGAAGCCTTAGCGGTCAGAACGGGGGTGCGTGAGCGAATTTCATTTGTCGGCCCGATCTACGGCGATGAAAAATTGGCGCTTCTTCGCCGTGCGCTGGCATTGGTGTTGCCGTCCCACTCGGAAAATTTTGGCAACGTGGTACTGGAAGCGATGGCGGCCGGGTGCCCCGTTGCCGTCACGCCCGAGGTCGGAGCGGCCGATATCGTGCGCGAAAGTGGCGCGGGAGTGGTGTTAGACGGCGAGCCGGCGAAGCTGGGTGCAGGAATTCGCAGTTTAATTGCCGATCCCATAGCACTCAAACGCATGGGCGAGAAAGGGCGCGAATTTGTTGCCCACCGGTACACTTGGGAAGTCGTCTGTCTCCAAATGGAAGAAGCATACAAGCAGGCGATTGCCGGATGAACGACGTTTCACCAACAAGCCGTACGGGGTTTTCACGACAATTGTGAACGGCGACTACCGAGACTACGGCTATACCGCGCCAGGCCCTGGAAACGCAAACGTGGACCGCCTGCTCGCGGAGAGATTTGTCGACTTCACGCGTCACTTGAATGACGTGGAGTACGTATGCGATTTGGGATGTGGAAATGGTTATCTCGCGTCCAGGTTGGGCGCATTCGGGTTACGAGTAACCGGAATCGACGCCTCTGAATCCGGTTTGGCAATTGCCAATCAGCACTACGCAACCGACAAGGTAACTTTTGTACGGGCAGAAATTGGGATCGATCTAATCGAACTTCTACCTAGGCAGCGTCATTTCGATGTGGTTGTATCGAGCGACGTGATTGAGCATCTATACAGGCCTGCTGTTTTGATTGAGGTTGCGGCCGCGTTACTCAAACCGGGCGGCCATCTGATCGTCGGCACACCCTATCACGGGTATCTGAAGAACCTGGCGATTAGCATTCTGAACAAATGGGACGCTCATCACAGCGTCCACTGGGATGGCGGTCACATTAAGTTTTTTAGCGAGCAAACACTGCGGAAGTTGGTTTTGCAGTACGGATTCCAACATGCACGATTCAACTTTTATGGGCGGATGCCATGGTTATGGAAGCACATGATTTGTGTGGCCCAGAAAGTAACCTAGAATGTTAGGTCAGGTCACGCCCGTGATTTTGACTTTCAATGAAGCACCCAATATCGAGCGCACGCTGGAACGTCTTTTTTGGGCGCAAGACGTGGTCGTCGTTGATAGTTTCAGCACTGATGAAACGGTGGCGATTGTTAGCCGTTTCTCAAACACTCGGATATTCCAGCGCAAATTCGATACCCACGCGCAGCAGTGGAATTTTGGCATTCGAAAGACCGCGATTGGAACCGAATGGGTGCTCGCCCTGGACGCGGATTACATCGTTTCCGAAGATTTGTTGCACGAGATTCAATCGCTCGCGCCCCAGCCCGATGTCGCAGGGTATCGCGCGCCCTTTAGATATTGCATCGGCGGGCGCCTCCTACGCGCGACAGCCTATACGCCTGTCACCGTTTTATTCCGCCGCAAGCGCGCGGCGTACGTCCAGGACGGGCATACGCAACGCGTCACAGTTGATGGAAAGACTGCAGCCTTGTCTGGGGTGATCTTTCATGACGACCGCAAGCCCTTGTCCCAGTGGGTCGCGTCGCAGGATCGCTATATGCGGTTGGAGGCGGAAAAGTTGCGCTATGCCGATTGGTCGACGCTCGGCTGGTCCGGGAGGATTCGAAAGCTTCGGGTCGTCGCGCCGTTTGCCATGCTGTTTTATTGCCTGTTCTTGCGCGGCCTGGTATTGGATGGACGTGCAGGGCTGTTCTATTCGTTCCAGCGCGCTTTTGCCGAATTGCTGCTCTCGCTTCATCTTCTGCAGCACGATCTGTCGTCGCGAAGCAAGGCGACGGACTGAGTGGGCATATCTCTAGGGGGCAGGCACGGCGGCGGTAAGCATTCTTGTAACGGGCCGAGCCATCTCTGTATGACGTCAGGCAGACTATTGCGCTTGCGCTATCGTACGCCTGTACACAGCGAGAGAAGAGCCGTACGGTAATTGATACGTGCGCCCTTGGGTCCAACCGCTACCCAGTTTCTCGAACGATGGGCTGACTTGCTCTGGCGAGACAATCAGAACCGAAATCCGAGAGCGCTCATTCTCCGCCATGCGAGGATACGCGCGGCCGCCAGCATAGGAAGTGGAAAAGAATGGAATACCCACCATCTTCGCAGCGTAGTACAAGACGGGGTCGCCATAGATGACATCCCCAGGTTGCGCCTCGTCACGCAAGATTCGGTCGATTGCACTATATTCAGCCGGCGCTACTTTTTGCACCTCTCGCCAAACTATGGATGGCATGCCCAACCATATCGAGACCGTCGCAGCCGTGATTCCGAACCACACTAGCAGTCGCTGCCGCGCAATCCACAACTTCTCCACCGAAACGGAGAATGCCACCGCCAAAGGGGCCGCTCCCATCCAGGCGTAGTAGAAGGCATAACGGCCCGCGGCAAGCATCCCGTAGGGAATCAGGACTGCCGCGACCAAACCAGCAATTGCTACTGACCTTGCCGTCGAATTTCCTTCTCGCCAAAGTAGCAGCAAGAGACTCAACAGGAAGATGATCAAAGGCAATACGCTTGTATCGGCGCCAACAGCCTGCAGGGCGTTTTCTGGCGACAGTGCTTTGATCTGTGCAAACAACCTGGCAATTGCAGCATGGTCGCCGATGATCGCTGCTTGCAATCCCGCGCCAAAAACGTTGTATCCGGAAGCAAAAGTTTGGGAGACGTAAGCTGTGAGCGAATGCTT
>Ga0315281_10001591_pt1 | contig 33651 bp, 32 predicted proteins | sample YL17G07_0_MG_FD_204540 | JGI IMG/M metagenome (GOLD analysis project Ga0315281, IMG submission 204540) | Sediment microbial communities from Yellowstone Lake, YNP, Wyoming, USA - YL17G07_0 | ecosystem: Environmental > Aquatic > Freshwater > Lake > Sediment | place: USA: Wyoming | collected...
TACGAGTCATCCAACGCCGGGCGTACGGACTGCGCGATGAAGAATATCTGCGACTAAAAATACTCACGTCTATGCTCCCGAGACTCTAAAAAACATGATTTTTACCCACACTCTTTCACGAAGACCCAATTGTTTTTGGTTGTGTCAATATGGGGCAAATGAAGAGCAATTTGTTTACTAAAATCGGTGACTCATCTTATAGCATCTACTTGATACAGATTTTTACCATACCTGCATTCTATAAGCTGGTTAAAGTCTCGAATATATCGTTAATCCATAACGACTTCCTGGCTTTTCTTTGCATACTCACAACGGTATTGGCAGGTTTATTTTTATATGGAACATTTGAAGTAAAGGTTTCCAACTTGCTAAGAATAATTAAAACAGCATGAGAGTAATCCTGATTCTGGATACGTCCTACACGTTGAAAATGGTTAAGGAATGGCAGCTGGGGCAGGCACTGGAGAGCAGGAAGCTTGGAGATTATTTCGACAGGGTGATTTCGGTGCACCCCTTGGCAGGGTTATTCGAGTCCCTTGGTGAAAGGTTCGGTGAGCCTGTGATTACCCGTCTGGACGAGTCGCATGTGTTTGTGGAAGGCAAGATTGGTGTCAGCCGGATATGGCGCTTCATACCCCCTTTGAATTTTATTCTGGCGCAGATCAGATTGGTCCGGTTGTTGCTCGGGATGGCCAGGGAGGCAAAGGTGGATGTGGTACGTATTGGAGATCCCTATTATTTGGGCTTGTTGGGATTGTTGTTGGCTAAATTACTAAAGGTGCCTTTGGTGATTCGTGTTGGTGGTCGGTACGATGAAATCGTCCGGGTAACAGGTCGGCCAATGATGCCGGGTCTGTTTAAGTTTCGCTGGATTGAAAAATTTATTGAGCGTTTTGTATTTCCACGTTGCGATCTAATTGCTGGTGCTAATGAGGACAATTTGCAATATGCGTTAGAGAATGGCGGGCGTTCGGAAGTGGCAACAATATTTCGGTATGGGAATTTGATCCATGCAAATCACTGGCATGAACTCAATATTCGGGAAAGCGCCGATAATGAGCTTGCGGAATATGGGCTGATAAATAAACGATTTGTGGTAACGGTGGCCCGGTTGGAGCCAGTTAAACGAGTTGAGGATGTGATTCGTGTCGTTGCGGAACTTAATCGACGAGGTCACCTTGTTAAGGGCCTCATTGTTGGGGATGGAGTGCTTAGGGAAGAGCTGGAGTGTTTGGCAACCACGTTAGGTGCGGGGAATGCAGTGATCTTTGCAGGCAATCGTACTCAGGAGTGGCTTGCTAGTGTTCTGCCAAGAGCGACAGTCATTCTTTCGCCACAAATGGGACGAGCCTTAACGGAAGCGGCACTTGCGGGTGTGCCGATCGTCGCGTATGACTATGATTGGCAAAGAGAGGTTGTTGTTGATGGTGAAACCGGATATTTGGTATCCAATGAAGATTGGATGGGGTTGTCGGACAAAGCTGAACACATTCTAACTCATCCTGATATCGGGAAAAAAATGGGAGAGAATGTGCGCGAAAAAGTTTTAGAAATGATGAATCCTGCAAGGCTAGAGCGTCATGAACAAAATGAATACGCTAAATTGTTGAAGCGATTTTCTACGAAAACCGATGCTGACTTGAAAGCCGTGAAAAGGGCATCATGAACAGCGCTTTGATAAAACGGCTTTTCAAAAGAACAATTCCTTTTCTGCCGGGCTATCATTCCATATGCTTGGTTTTGCAAAAACATAGACTTAAGGAATGGGAATGGATAGACAGAACTCCGGTCAAGCCTGGCATTCTGGTTTTGGTTCACTCAATAGTGGGCGATTTTTACATGTCTCGTCCAGAACGATGCAGCATTGCAAAAAAGTATTTTTGGACCCAAGGGGTCAGAGAGCCTGTCGAGGACCGAATAGCACTAAACCTGTTTGCTTGTTTATCAAAATACTCAAATGCCGTTCTGGATATTGGGGCTAATTCAGGATTGTTTTCTATAGTTGCCGCCAAGTCGAATCCCGAAGCGGAGATTATGGCATTCGATATTCTTCCGGAAGCCTATCATGTACTTATTGATAATTTGTTAATAAATAATTTGCTGGAACGCGTCGAAATTGAATTGGTTGGAATTGGGGTGGGTGGCGGAGTGTTTTTCGCGCCATTCAATGATATTTCTAGCGAAATGCCAAGTAGCCTGTCGTTGGATTGTAAGCCAAAATATTCTGATCAAGTCGAAGTTCCAATAAAGTCGCTGGATGAAATATGTCTTCCACGTTTCTTTGGTAAAAAGCTGTTGATAAAAATTGATGTTGAAGGTACTGAAATTGATATCTTCTCGCATGGCCGAGAGACTTTGAAGGTTATTAAGCCCGATATTATTTGTGAGGTACTTCCCGGTGCAAGACGGTTCGACGTCTATGACCAGATCCTTGACGAATGTTTATATCGGAAATATCTGATTACTAATGGTGGGCTTCAACTCTTTAATAGCATTAAACCGGATATCCGTTTTAAAGATTGGTTTTTTACAACGAAAAATAATATTGATATCGAAGAGTTATTGAAACAATAAATCTGTGAAAAAAGTAGTCCACTTGGTTCCTTATGACGGCATAGGCGGTGTCGAAAGCGCTGCACGCTCGATGGCGAAGCTTGCACCTGGAGAGATCGGGTTTCAGGTGCATTACATTTACCGTTCGGCCTTCACTCCAGGTGGGCGTCTGCCAATATTTAACCCTTTGCCTTTTCTCGCCGCGGCTCGTCGGATTGTTGCTCAGTCGCCGGATTTGCTGATCCTATCTCTATGGCGGTCGTGCGTTGTGGGAATTTTCGCCAAGTTATTCCGGCCACGCTTGAGACTTGTTCTGTTTTTGCATTTTCCAAACGATGTTCATTGGCTAGATCGTTTCTTGACTCGTATTACCGCCAAGTTGGTGTGTCAGATATGGGCTGACTCTAAGGAAACGCTTATGCGGCGTTTGCCAAATACCCCGGCGGAAAGGGGAAGAGTGATTTCCTTTGTAACCCGTCATGTCCCGGTCTTCGAAGCTAGGCCTGTCAACCCGGTTTTCATTTTCTGGGGTCGTATTCATCCACAAAAAGGGCTTGATCGGGCGTTGAAAATTTTCGCGGCGGTGCATATTGTCCACCCAATGGCACGTTTCATTATCATTGGGCCAGATGGAGGTGGGCTCGAACGGATTAAGAGGCTGGCAAACGAGATAGGTGTGTCTGCCGCAGTAAGCTTTTTGGGCGGGATGGATTTCAACGGCATTGTTCGCCAAGCGCGGTTTGCATCGTTCTATCTGCAGACCAGTCTGTTGGAAGGTATGGCCATGTCCGTGGTAGAGGCGATGCAGCTTGGTTTGGTGCCAGTGGTGACGCCAGTTGGAGAGATCGGAAATTACGCTAGACACGGCAAAAACGCTTTGATCGTGCAGTCAGACGAATCAGTAGTGAATGAGATTTTGGCAGTGCTGAGCGACAACCCGAAATATATAGAGTTACGAAAGAACGCTGCGGTAACTTGGGATAGGGCGCCACTCTATACCGAATCTGTTTTACTGGCGTGTACGGAAATTCTTTCGATGCCTTCTGTGAACTCGGGGAGGCTGTCTTGAGCAACCTCGATTCAAAAACAGTGGCCAGCTTCGGCGACGAATGGTCGCGTTTTGATCAGTCCTGCATGACGGATGCCGAGGCACGTAAGGTATTCCACGAGTATTTCCTGCTATTCCCCTGGGATGATTTGCCATCGGGTGCCGAAGGGTTCGATATGGGCTGTGGCAGTGGTCGCTGGGCGCGTTGGGTGGCACCCAAGGTCGGCCACCTGCATTGCATTGATCCGTCGGATGCGATCGAGGTCGCCAATCGCAATCTGTCCAGTCATGGCAACGTGAGCCTTCACCGGGCATCAGTGGACGGGCAGTGTCTTCCGCCTTCCAGCCAGGATTTTGGCTATTCACTGGGGGTGCTGCACCATGTGCCTGATACTGCCGCTGCCATACGTTCATGTGTGGACTTGTTGAAGCCCGGTGCGCCGTTGTTGCTGTATCTGTACTATGCGTTTGATAACCGTCCCTGGTGGTTTCGTTCGTTGTGGCAGATGTCCGATTGGGGCCGCGGATTTATATGTGGATTGCCTGCGTGGCTGAAGCACGCGGTGACAGACGTCATCGCTGCCTTGGTGTACCTGCCTTTGTCCTCACTGAGCCGGGTCTTGGAGCAGCTGGGCATAACGGTGGCCAGCGTCCCGCTTTCCTACTACCGTAATCACAGTTTCTACACGATGCGAACTGATGCACGAGATCGTTTTGGCACCCCGCTAGAGCAGCGTTTCACCCGGCGACAGATTGCTGACATGATGGAGACCGCAGGCCTGGTGAATGTGATCTTTTCCGATGCGGCGCCCTATTGGTGTGCAGTCGGAGTGAAGAAATGATGCTAAACACAGATGGATGTACTGCGTATTCTTTATACAGGAAAAAGACATGTGCGGTTTTGCTGGTTTCTTGACAGCTGATCCTGGGCGGATGGGGGATCTGGATGCCCTGTCCACCCGTATGGCGTTGGCGATTCAGCACCGCGGCCCGGATGATTCAGGCGCTTGGGCGGATGGGCAGGCCGGCATTGCACTTGCTCATCGTCGCTTGTCTATTCTTGATCTGTCTCCGGCCGGTCAGCAGCCTATGTTTTCCATTTCAGGGCGTTTTGTGATTGCCTTTAATGGGGAGATTTATAACCACTTGAGTTTGCGGGATGAGATTGAGGGCGGGAAGAAGAAAATAGGGTGGAGGGGGCATTCAGATACCGAGACGTTGTTGGCTGGATTTGAAGCGTGGGGGATTGAGGCGACGCTGAGAAAAACGGTGGGGATGTTTGCGATTGCACTTTGGGATCGCGAAGAAAGGGTGCTGACGCTGGCGCGTGACCGAATTGGCGAAAAACCCCTTTACTATGGTTTCCAGAAAGATACTTTTGTCTTTGGCTCTGAACTGAAAGCACTCAAAGTCCATCCGGATTTTTTGGGTGAAATTGACCGGGATGTGATTTGTTTATATCTGCGTCATTGTTATATCCCCGCGCCTTACTCGATTTACAAAGGCATTAAGAAATTGTTGCCCGGCACTTACCTTCAGTTGCCGTTTGGCCCCGGTGTTGCCGTATCGCGTGCGGGGATTCCCAAAAGTTATTGGAATTTGTCAGAGGTCGTTGCTCAAGGGTTGGCAGCTCCATTCGTTGGTAGCGAAGTGGATGCCATTGCTGCCCTGGACTGTCAGTTAAAACAGTCCATCGGGTTGCAGATGGTGGCGGATGTGCCTTTGGGAGCTTTTTTATCGGGTGGGATAGATTCCTCTACCGTGGTTGCCTTGATGCAGGCGCAATCGGTCCGCCCGATCAAAACATTCTCAATTGGGTTTGATGAAGCGAGTTACAACGAAGCGAAGTATGCAAAGGCTGTTGCGCAGCATCTAGGCACGGATCATACAGAGCACCATGTCTCGTCGGCTGAGGCGATGCAGGTTATTCCAATGCTGGGCAGGATGTACGGCGAGCCTTTCGCCGATTCGTCACAAATTCCGACTTTTTTAGTGTCTCAGATAGCGCGGCACCATGTGGCGGTATCCTTGTCCGGAGATGCGGGCGATGAATTGTTTTGCGGTTATAACCGTTATGCGCTGGCCGATAGGTGGGGGCAGCTTGAACAGATACCATTTGGCGTCAGAAAGATGGCTGGTCACTTCGTGAAAGCAGTTGCACGTACCACTTGGGATGCATTTTTTCAGCAGCTCGGCAAAGTAAAAACGCTGCCGGTTAATATGGGCGAGAAGCTGGATAAATTTGCTTCGCAGTTGGTGGGAGTGGATAGGGTAAATGAGCTTTACTACAGCTTGGTTTCTGAAATTGATAATCCAGAACAAGTGGTGATTGGTGCGATGGAGCCAGCGACTTGGTTGACTGAAGTAGGGTTGAAGTCATCCTTCGACGATCCCAAGCTGCACATGATGCTGATGGATACGATGACTTATTTGCCGGATGATATTTTAGTGAAGGTTGACCGGGCTGCGATGGCGAACAGCCTCGAGACCCGCGTTCCATTCCTGGATCATCGTGTGGTCGAGATGGCTTGGACATTGCCAATGTCAATGAAAATTAGCAGTGGAAAAAGTAAGTGGATATTAAGGCAGGTGTTATATCAATATGTGCCAAAACAATTGATTGAACGGCCTAAGGCAGGCTTTGAAATTCCGTTGGGCGATTGGCTTCGCGGCCCGCTCAAGGTATGGGTAGAAGGTTTGCTGGATGAGAATCGCTTGCGGCAAGAGGGCTACTTTGATGTTCAGTATGTTCGTTCAAAATGGCAGGCGCATCTTGAAGGGAAACGAAATAACCAGTCTTTTCTTTGGAATATATTAATGTTCCAAGTCTGGCTAGATGCGCAAATGAGTATGGCTTGATGTTTGTTTATTGGCTGATGTTTTTCATCCCGGTTTTTGCCTTGTTTTATCCCATTCGGATGACGACTGTTGCGAGTGATTGGATGTGGCGCGCGACATGTGCTTTATTTGTTTTGATCATTGGATTGCGGTTCGAAGTGGGGATGGATTGGAATAACTACATTGAAATGTATATGGCCACACTTGACGTGGCATTTTCAGATGCGATTGTGACCACTGACCCAGGCTATGCGCTATTGAATTGGCAATCTTCTATGCTGGGTTTGGGCGTCTATGCGGTCAATTTTGTGTGTGCAGCAGTGGTGATGACAGGTCTGTATTATTTTTGTCGGCGGCAGCCGCAGCCCTGGTTGGCACTGGCTATCGCTGTTCCATATATGCTGATTGTGGCCGGGATGGGCTATACACGCCAAAGTGCCGCAATGGGTTTTGAGTTGTTGGCATTGGTAGCGTTGAGTGACGGTCGGTTAAGGCGATTCTTTATTCTTATTGCGCTTGCTGGGTTATTTCACAAATCAGCAGTGCTTCTTTTGCCCCTGGGGATTTTGAGTTCCTCCCATAAAAAAATATGGGTGATCTTGTCCATGGTCGGTATGTCAGTACTATTGGGGGGTGCGCTGCTGTTTGAGTATTACGACACACTGGTAACTACTTATGTTGATTCAAACATGGAATCTGAGGGCGGCCCGATTCGCGTAGCCATGAATGCGGTTCCAGCTTTATTGTTTCTCCTGTTTTCAAAAAGATTTGCGCCAGATGCGAACGAGCGTAAGTTATGGATCTGGATGGCGGTGTTCTCCTTGGTTTGTGTCCCTTTTGTGGGGCTTGCATCCACGGCGGTGGATCGAGTGGCACTATATTTTATGCCGATACAATTATTCGTTTATTCGCGCATTGGATGTTTGTTCCGTCACTCAACCTACAAGGCATTGGCAATACTGACCGTTGTGGCAGGATACGGATTGGTTGAATGGGTATTGCTTAATAAAGCGACCTTTGTTTCATTTGGTTGGGTGCCCTATCAAAACATCGCTTTTTCTTGGTAAGGCTGTTTCTGTTCGAAGCTTCTGTCTTGGCAGGATGCAGTGAATGCGTAGTGAAATTCCATGAAAATTGTTATCGCGCTCAACATGGCCTGGAATCTGGTCAATTTCCGTGCAGGGTTGATTCGCGCTTTGGTTGCTGAGGGATATGAAGTGGTGGCAGTTGCGCCGTCCGATCAGTATGCCGTGCGGTTGGCTGAGTTTGGGTGTCGTTTTGTGCCGTTGACCATGGATAACAAGGGTACGCATCCGGGGCGCGATTTGTTGTTGTTTTTTCGATTCTTGAATCTGCTGCGACGAGAGCGACCGGATGTGTACCTGGGCTATACCGTCAAACCTAATGTGTACGGTTCGCTTGCGGCAAACGTGCTTGGTATCCCGGTGATTAACAATATTGCCGGGCTTGGATCGGTGTTTATCAGGGATGGTTGGCTGGCCCGGTTTGTACGCGGACTTTATCGCTTGGCTTTCAGGCGTTCTGCGAAAGTGTTCTTTCAGAACGAGGATGACCGTCAGTTATTCAAGGTTGCCGGGCTCGTTCGTTCTGAAGTTGCTGATCTTTTGCCTGGTTCTGGTATCGACTTGTTTAAATATTCTGTGGTTCCGGCTAATCCTTTAGCTGGTGAGGAACGAAAATTCCGTTTTTTGTTGATCGCGAGGATGCTGTGGGACAAAGGGGTGGGGGAGTATGTAGAGGCTGCCAGGTTGGTACGGGATCGCTGGGCACATGCTGAGTTTTGTTTGTTAGGTTTCGTGGATGTTCAAAACCCCGCTGCAATTTCTAGAGTACAAATGGACGCTTGGGTGGCCGAGGGGTTTGTGAATTATCTTGGGGTGAGCGATGACGTGCGTGCAGAAATAGCTGCGGCTGATTGCGTTGTTCTGCCCTCATACAGAGAGGGTACGTCGCATACTTTGCTGGAAGCAGCAGCCATGGGGCGCCCCATTATCACAACCGATGCGGTGGGTTGCCGTGAGGTGGTTGATGACGAGCACAACGGCTTTCTTTGCAAGCCGTATGATGCGGGTGACTTGGCAGAAAAAATGCATCGCATGTTATCCCTTACTGAAAATGAGCGTTCAGAAATGGGGTTGCGCGGACGCGAAAAAATGGAACGCCAGTTTGACGAGCAGATTGTTATCCGGAAATATCTTGAAGCCATTCAAGGTATTTTGTCGCGGTGCGCAACTTAGCGGTTTTCTATTCGATGATTGAAATAACCGTGGTAAGAATGTGAAGGATGTGAAGTGATCGTTTTTTTCGCTGGGCTGATGTGCACTTTTTGCTGCATATGGATGCTCAAAAAACCAGCAGTACTCATAGGCCTGCTTGACCAGCCAGGCGGGCGGAAATCGCATGAGGGAGCGGTTCCGCTGATTGGCGGAATTGCTATGTTTTGCGGATTTGTTCTGTCGGCGCTGCTCCTGCAATTGCCCTCATTCAAAAGCTTTATCCCTTTCATTTCCGGCATGGTCATTATGATCGTAGTCGGGGCGCTGGACGATTACCGTGACTTGAGTGCCAAGCCAAAATTTTTTGCTCAGATTTCCGCCGCCGCTCTGATGGTGCTTTGGGGGGGGAACGCCATTGCTAATTTGGGAAATCTGGTAGGTAATGGTGAAATCATATTGGGCGGCATCGCATTGCCGTTCACGATTTTTTGTGTCGTTGGCCTGGTTAATGCGTTGAATCTTTCTGACGGACTGGATGGGCTTGCCGGCGGTTTGGCCCTGGTGGCCAGTTTGGCCCTGACGGTAGTGGCTACTTTGCTTGGTTCTGGCATGGCTGTTTGGTTGTTGTTGCTGTCGAGTGTGATTGCTGGTTTTCTGGTGTTCAACCTGAGGCACCCTTTGCGTAAGCGTGCATCGGTATTTATGGGGGATGCCGGTAGCATGATGCTTGGATATGCGCTGGTCTGGTTCGCAGTGCATCTGACCCAGCGCGCCGGGCCGCATATGCCTCCGGTGACAGCGGTGTGGATTTTCGCATTGCCACTCATGGACACGGTGGCCATCATGATCAGGCGGATATCGAAAGGAAGAAATCCGTTTGAAGGCGATCGAGAGCATCTGCACCATATACTGCTTCTCGCGGGTTATTCCCATGCGCAGACTGTTTTTATCCTGCTTGCGTTAGCGGTGCTGATGGGGGGTATTGGGGTGGGATTTTGGATGGCGGGCGTGCCGGACTTCATGGCATTCTTCCTGTTTCTTGGTTTGTTTGCTTTGTATTTCATGGCGATGCGGAATGCATGGAAGACCATGAAGGTGCTGCACCATTGGCATGACGATCATAGCCACGCCAAGGATTAGCTGGCTGGACGGCCCGGCAGAAGGCGATTACCATAACCGTTCTTAGCATTGTCCTGTGTGGATGGTGCGAATCAATATGTCGGATTTCTGGAGCCCGGACCTCAATTGGCCAAACTGATTTTTCTGGTAGTCGGGTTTTTTCTTGTCTACCTGCTTTTCAAATCCTATCATCGTAAAACTCAGCGCAAGGAGGAGGAATCCGCGCAGAGCAAGGGGAGCGAGGATATGGTTCGATGTGCCCACTGCGGCGTGAATCTGCCCAGGAGCGAAAGTGTTTTTAGCGGCGACAAATCCTACTGTACAGATGAGCATCGCAAGCTGGATCAAGGTTAAGGCGCAGAGGGCTCCCCCGATATGCGCCTGATCGTCGGCCACTTGCGGGTATAACCATGTGGTCATGGATTTCCGCATTACAGGACGCAAGGCACACTGACGCCTACTGGCGCTCGCTGCACTATTACAACTTGTACCGGTTGGTGGTGGGTGGAGTTTCCTTAGTCAGCTTTGCCTTTTTTGAGCCGGCCTTTCTTTTTGGTAATGCCGATCCCGGACATTATCTTGCTTACAGCGCGATCTACACCGCGCTGTGCATGACTTCAGTCTATCTAATCAACAAACGTTGGCCCCCCTTCAGTCTGCAAGTCACGTTCCAGATTGTGACCGATATCGTATTTATTGTAACTTTGATGGCGGCGAGCGGGGGGGCTAGTAGCGGTCTGGGGTTGCTTCTGATCGTGTCGCTGGCGTCGTCTGGACTGATCGGACGTGGCCGGCTGGTGTTGTTCTACGCAGCACTTGCCAGCATCGCGGTGCTGGGTATGCACACGATGCGCGTATGGGACCAAGGGGCAAGCGTCGGCGAGTATTTTCATGCCGGATTGCTCAGCATGGGGTTCTTCGCGATCGCCTGGCTGGCGCACACCCTGGCCCGCTATACGCTGGCTAGCGAACGTCTGGCGGTGCAGCGCGGCATCGACCTGAAAAATCTGGCGCAAGTGAATCAGCTGGTGATACAGGACATGCAGGATGGGGTAATGGTAGTGAACGCGGAAGACAAGGTGCTGCAGCGCAATGCTCAAGTGGAAAAATTACTGGGGTCTGCGGAAGTACCTCAGCCAGGGGAGTTGCGCCTGGTCGACTATTCGCGCCAGCTGGAGGAACGTTTGCAGCGCTGGCGCGTCGATCCGGATACCCTCTTCGAGCCGTTGCGGGTGGCGGCGACCAACAAGCAGGTACGGGTGCGTTTCGTGCCGGTGGATGCCGACCGTTCCTACGGTGCGCTGATTTTCCTGGAAGACCTGAGCAAAGTGCAGGCGCAGGCGCAGCAGATAAAACTGGCAGCGCTGGGGCGGCTTACCGCCAATATTGCGCATGAAATCCGCAACCCTTTAAGTGCGATCGGCCACGCCACCCAACTGCTACAGGAGGGGCCCGGGATGGACAAGACCGAGGCGCGACTGCTGCAGATTATTTACGATAACAGCTATCGTATCGAGCGCCTGGTGCAGGACGTGCTGCAACTCAATCGGCGCGACCGGGCGCAGGTGGAGGAGATTAATCTGGGTAGTTTCCTCAAGACCTTCGTTGAGGAATTCTGCCATGGCGAAAAGATTCCAGTTGCCTCTTTGGCGATCGAACTGGACACCGATCAGGCAATCTGTTTCGACCGCTTTCATCTGTCCCAAGTGCTGTGGAACCTGTGTCGCAATGCGTGGCGCCACTGCCAGCAGTTGGACGGCAGCATCCGGTTGTGCGTGACCCAGGCGCTGTATGAGAATATTGTACAATTGGACGTCATCGACGATGGGCCGGGCGTCGAGCCGGCGGTACAGGGCCAGTTGTTCGAACCATTTTTCACCACCGACAGCAAAGGTACCGGGCTGGGCCTCTACATCGCCAGAGAGGTGTGCGAGGCCAGCGGCGCCACGCTGGAGTATGTGGAGTTGGCGCCGGGCGGGCAGTTCCGAATTTGTTGCAGGGGAGCACCATGTTGAAACGCAAGGAGCAGGGCGGACGCGAACAGCCGAGGGTGCTGATCGTCGACGACGAGGCCGATATTCTGGAGTTGCTGGAACTCACCTTGCTGCGTCTGGGCCTGGAAGTTGACCGGGCGATGACGGTGAAGGATGCGATCGCCAAAGTGCAGAGCAAGCCCTATGCCCTGTGCCTGACCGACATGCGCTTGCCGGATGGCGAGGGTCTGGAGCTGGTGCGCTTTATCGGCAGCAATCTGCCCGATGTGCCGGTGGCGGTGATCACTGCTTACGGCAGTATGGAAAATGCAGTGGAGGCGCTGAAGGTGGGCGCCTTCGACTACCTGGCGAAACCGGTGTCGCTGGAAAAGCTGCGCGCCCTGGTTAAATCGGCATTGGAGTTGCCGGAAGCGGGCCAGCCGGTGCCTGCCTCTGGCCAGGAACTGTTGGGCAGTTCCCCCGCCATCGAGCAAGTGCGTGGGATGATCGATAAACTCGCGCGCAGCCAGGCCCCAGTCTACATTACCGGCGAATCGGGTAGCGGCAAGGAGCTGGCAGCACGTCTGATTCACCAGCGTGGCCCGCGTCGTGAGCAGCCATTCGTGCCGGTGAATTGCGGCGCCATCCCCGAGAACCTGATGGAAAGCGAATTCTTCGGCTACAAGAAAGGTGCCTTCACCGGTGCCGATCAGGACCGGGACGGCTTCTTTCAGGCAGCCAACGGCGGCACCCTGTTTCTGGATGAGGTGGCAGACCTGCCGTTGCAAATGCAGGTTAAATTGCTGCGCGCCATTCAGGAAAAAAAGGTGCGCAAGGTTGGCGAAACGAAGGAAGATTCGCTGGACGTGCGCATCATCAGCGCCACCCACAAGAACTTGAGTAAATGCGTGGAAGATGGCCAATTCCGCCAGGATCTGTATTACCGCCTGAACGTGATCGAACTGAAAATGCCGGCACTGCGCGAGATGCAGCAGGACGTGCCGCAGATTGCAACGTCACTGCTGCAAGGGTTGGCGCGCGAGATGGGCGTACCTGCACCGACACTGGCGCCGGACGCGATCAAGGCATTGAAGGACTATTCCTTCCCCGGCAACGTGCGTGAACTGGAAAATATTCTGGAGCGGGCGTTGGCCCTGTGTAGCGGTAAGCAGATCAGCGAGGAAGACTTGTATCTTGTCCCGCCTGAAGCAACGCTCACGGAGCGTGGCGAGCCCGGGGGGAAATGGCCGTTGCAGGAATACCTGGATCGGCTGGAGCGCGAGGCGATCATGGAAGCGTTGGAAAAAACCCGCTTCAACAAAACCGCCGCCGCCAAGGTGCTTGGCATTACCTTCCGCGCGCTACGTTACCGTCTGGATCGGCTGGGCATCGACTAGCACCAAACACTCACCCCAGCACAATCACCAGATAGGTTACATACAGCACCCCGTTGACTCCCAGGTGCCACACTTTCAACTGGCCGCGTTCCAGCATCAAGCGCAGCCATCCCGCAGCAACCAGGGTGATGACGATGCCGGCCAGTACCTCCCGTTGCGGTGCCCAGGGGGTGAGCATGATGCCGATGGCGGGGAGCAGGGTGCCCTGGAACACCATGGCACCGGAGATGTTGCCGAACGCCAGGGTGTCCTTGTGACGGCGTATCCACAGAATACTGTTAACCTTCTCCGGCAGTTCGGTAGCAATCGGGATGATCAGCAAGGACAGCAGCAGGGCGGAGATACCGATAATGCTGGAAGCCTGCTCTATGCCGTGAATGAAGCCCTTGGCACCGGCCACCAGAAGTATCAATCCCAGCGCCAGTTGCAGCAGGATAACCGGCATGTTTTGCGGCAGGCCGATGCGGGTGAGGAACATCGGGCTCCCCGCTTCCGTGGCGTGGCCGTCTTTCACCAAGTCTGCCGAGGCGCGCAGGGTGAGCATGATGTAGATGAAATAAATCAGCACCATGCCGATGGCGATGGTGACGCGTAGCACGGCAGTGTCATGGGGTATAAACAGGGCCACGGCGGAAAGGCCGAATGCCACCAGGAAAAAATTCAAATCGCGCTTGAGGCCGCTACGCTCCGGGGTGAGATGGCCCTGCAAGCCGCGTTTTTTCAGGACGGCGAATGCCATCAGGCACAGGGACAGGGTGGCTAGCATCAGCGGCGCGCCGAGGATGGCACCGACGCCGATTTCCTCATTCAGGTGCGCATTCTCGGTGCCGGCAAAAATCGCCAGCAGCGGTACCATGGTTTCTGGCAGAGCGGTGCCCACTGCGGCAAACAGGGAGCCGGTGACGCCTTCCGAGATGTTTAGTTTTTCACCCAGATGTTCCAGTGCGTTGGTGAATACCTCAGCTGCGATTAAAATAACGACCAACATAAGCAGGAGTTCGGCGAAGACCATGATGATGTTCCATGATGTGAAGGAGCGGATTATAACAGGCGCCCTAATTTCAAAATGCTGTTATTGACTGAATTCGATTTCCACCCCACGCTGGCACAAAGCATCGGAGTATCCCTGGTGCTGTTCAGCGGGCCTGATTGCGGCACCTGCCGCCAGGTCGAAAAACTGTTGCCGCAATGCGTGGAGGGAATGGTGAGCGCACTGTATAAAGTGGACGTGCAACAGAGCACTGCTTTGGCGAGGGAGTACGAAGTGTTTCATTTACCCGCGTTATTTATGTTCGTGGATGGCGCCTATCATGCCCTCCTGCACAGCGAAGCCACCCCGGCAAAATTGCGGCAGGTGATTGAAAATGCATTGGCCCTGCCTGCGGAGGATGAACCTTGAAGATCGATCAGCACGGCCTGCTACAACCGGCGCGCTATATTCCCTCGCCCAATTGCGACGAGCGCCCGCCAGGCAGTTCCATCGACTTGCTGGTCATCCACAACATCAGCTTGCCGCCCGGCGAGTATGGCAGCAACGGCGTGATTGAGCTGTTCACCAACTGCCTGGACCCCGATGCGCACCCTTATTACCAGACCATTAGAGATGCGCGGGTCTCCAGCCACTTTTTCATTCGGCGCAATGGGGCAGTGATCCAGTTTGTGCCCTGTGGCCAGCGGGCTTGGCACGCGGGGGTGTCGAGCTGGCAGGGGCGCGAGCGCTGCAACGATTTCTCTATTGGTATCGAACTGGAGGGTAGCGATTTCGAGCCGTTTAGCGAAATCCAATACGCGGTTCTGGCGGAGTTGACACGGGCCTTGCAGGAGGCTTACCTGATCGAAAATATTACTGGGCATGAGGACATTGCGCCAGGGCGCAAGACCGATCCGGGGCCGTATTTCGATTGGGATAGGTACAGGCAGGACGCGGATCGAAAGTAGGGTGTATTAGCCGAAGGCGTAATACGCCGGATGCATCATCATACGGCGCAATGCGCTGCGCTTATTGACGCTCTACCCCATGCCAATTCCATTTCCAGATCAAGTGTGAACGCGACGGCGGGCCGCAGGCAGTACGAATAGTACGACCAGGCCCGCCAACAAAGTGCACGCTTGATCTGGAAATGGAATCAGTCGAACACGACTGTCTTGTGGGCATACAGCAGAATGCGGTTCTCGATGTGCCAGCGCACCGCCCGCGACAGTACAACCTTTTCCATGTCCGATCCTTTCTGAATCAAATCCTCCAGCTGGTCACGGTGGGAGATGCGGGTGACGTCCTGCTCGATGATCGGGCCGTCGTCCAGCACTTCCGTCACGTAATGACTGGTGGCGCCGATCAGTTTGACGCCGCGCTCGAAGGCGCGGTGATAGGGCTTGGCGCCGTTGAATGCGGGCAGGAAGGAGTGATGGATGTTGATGATGCGGTTGGGGTAGTGGCGGATGAACTCCGCCGACAACACCTGCATGTAACGCGCCAGCACGATGAAATCCACGTGGTTGTGGCGCAACAGGGCGAGCTGGTCTTTTTCCACTTCGGCCTTGCTGTCCTTGAGCACGGCGAGGTGCTGGAAGGGAATCTTGTATGCTTCCGCCAGCCACTGGGTGTCGGTGTGATTGCTGATGATGAGCGGGATATCACAGTGCAACTCGCCGGCCTGGTGGCGGTACAGCAGGTCCGCCAGGCAATGATCGTAGCGCGAAACGAAAATTGCTACTTTCGGCCGGTAGCCGGACAGGGCGAGGCGCCAGTCCATCTTGAAACGTTCCGCGATCGGCGTGAACAGCTGATCGAAATCATTCAGAGCCAGGCTGAAATCGGTCAGGTCCCATTCCACCCGCATCAGAAATAGCTTCAATTCCGCATCCTGATGCTGGTCGGCGTGCAGGATATTGGCGTTGTGCTTGTACAGGAATTCAGCGATGGTGGCGACCAGGCCCCGCTGGTCAGGGCAACTGATAAGAAGGACGGCGGTATTTCTCATGGGGCAATTCCAATAATAATAACCATTCCAAGTTTAATAATACACCAAACCATCCCTTCATCGGACACCGATGCCCTCTTTCAAAAAGGTATTTCCATGATAAAAAAGGGGATTATTTCGGCATAAAAAAAGTTATATTTTCTTGTTGCGCTCGCTCCGCCGAACAACTAGAATTTGGACTCGTTGCCACCCTTACACACTAGATGTTGTGGTTAATGGTTTTGTGAAGGTTGTATGGCAACCCCGTATTTTTACTTGAATATTTCTATTACAACGGGAGTTAACTGACGATGCAAATCGCTACCGAATCCACTACCTCCGCACCCGTTCAGACCGCCGACTTGTTTTCTCCTCCTCCTGTCAAAGATACGCGCTACACCCATCATATGGTGGTTCGTCGCAACGGCAGTGTGGTGGGATTCGAGCCCAGCAAGATTTCGCTTGCCCTGACCAAGGCTTTCCTCGCCGTCAACGGTAGCCAAGGTGCAGCGTCCGCGCGCATTCGCGAGGTCGTGGTCCAGATTACGGAGGGAGTGGTGGGCGCGCTGATCCGTCGTCAACCCAATGGTGGCACATTCCATATAGAAGACGTGCAGGACCAGGTGGAGCTTGGCCTGATGCGCTCCGGCGAACACGACGTGGCGCGTGCCTACGTGCTGTACCGCGAGCGGCGCGCTCAGGAGCGAGCGCAGGTCAAGTCGGCAGCCAAGGTTGAAGAACCGGCGATGCGGGTGACCGAAAACGGCGTTATCAAACCCCTCGATCTGGACAAGCTCCATGCGCTGCTGGTTTCTGCCTGCGAGGGCTTGGGCGATGTGGTCGAACCGAAGTTGATCATGGATGCGACTCTGAAAGATTTGTATGACGGCGTGCCGGTGGCCGAGGTACTCAAGTCTGCCATCCTTTCCGCGCGTGCCTTGATCGAGCAAGACCCCGCCTACAGTAACGTCAGCGCACGCCTGCTGTTGCATGTGATCCGCCATGAAGTGCTGGGCGAAGAAGCGACCCAGGCCGACATGGTGACCCGCTATGCCGAGTATTTTCCCAGTTTCATCAAGAAAGGTGTAGCGGCGGAGCGGCTCGACGAGCGTTTACAGGGGTTCGATCTGGCTCGCCTGGGCGCGGCACTGGATTCCTCGCGTGACCTGCAGTTTGGCTATCTTGGCTTGCAGACATTGTATGACCGTTACTTCCTGCACATTGATGAGCAGCGCATCGAGCTGCCCCAGGCTTTCTTCATGCGCGTGGCGATGGGCCTTTCGCTCAACGAGATCGACCGTGAAGCGCGTGCCATCGAGTTCTATAACGTGCTGTCCAGCTTCGATTTCATGAGCTCGACCCCGACCCTGTTCAATTCCGGTACGCGCCGTTCCCAATTGTCATCCTGCTACCTCACCACCGTGGCGGACGACCTGGACGGCATCTACGAAGCACTCAAGGAAAACGCCTTGCTGTCCAAATTTGCCGGCGGCCTGGGCAACGACTGGACGCAGGTGCGCGCCATGGGTTCGCACATCAAGGGTACCAACGGCAAGTCGCAAGGCGTGGTGCCGTTCCTTAAAGTAGTGAACGACACCGCAGTGGCGGTGAACCAGGGCGGCAAGCGCAAAGGCGCAGTGTGTGCTTACCTGGAGGCCTGGCATCTGGATATTGAAGAGTTTCTGGAGCTGCGCAAGAACACCGGCGACGACCGCCGCCGCACCCACGACATGAATACCGCCAACTGGATTCCCGACCTGTTCATGAAGCGGGTAATGGAAGCCGGCGAGTGGACGTTGTTTTCACCGGTCGATACCCCCGACCTGCATGACAAATGGGGCCGCGCGTTCGAAGAAGCCTACGTGGGCTACGAGCAGAAAGCCGCGCGTGGCGAACTGAAACTGTTCAAGACCGTTCCCGCGCTCACCCTGTGGCGCAAGATGCTGTCCATGCTGTTCGAAACCGGCCACCCCTGGATCACCTTCAAGGATCCGTGCAACATTCGTTCGCCGCAGAGCCACGTTGGCGTGGTGCATAGCTCCAACCTGTGCACCGAAATCACGCTCAACACCAACGAGCAGGAAATTGCCGTGTGCAACCTCGGTTCAGTCAACCTGGTGGCCCACCTCAAGGAAGGTGGGTTGGACATGGAAAAACTGCGCCGTACCATCTGCACCGCCATGCGCATGCTGGATAACGTGATCGACATCAACTATTACGCTGTGCCTAAAGCACGTAACTCCAACCTCAAGCATCGCCCGGTGGGCATGGGCATCATGGGGTTCCAGGATTGCCTGCATGAGTTGCGCGTTCCCTATGCTTCGGAAGATGCGGTTGAATTTGCTGATCGTTCCATGGAAGCAGTCGCCTACTACGCCTATTGGGCTTCCACCGAATTGGCGGAAGAGCGCGGCCGCTACTCTACCTATAACGGCTCGCTGTGGGATCGCGGCATTCTGCCGCAGGACAGCCTGACCTTGTTGGCCGAAGAACGCGGCGGCTATGTTGAAGTGGACAACTCCTCTGCACTGTCGTGGGACGCCCTGCGTTCGCGCATCAAACAGTACGGCATGCGCAACTCCAACTGTCTGGCGATTGCGCCCACCGCGACTATCGCCAACATCGTTGGGGTTTCTGCCAGCATTGAGCCGACTTACCAGAACGTCTACGTCAAATCCAACCTGTCCGGCGAATTCACCATCACCAACCAGTACCTGGTGCATGACCTGAAACAGCTCGGCATGTGGGATGAAGTGATGATCGCCGATCTGAAATATTTCGATGGCTCGCTCGCCAAAATCGACCGCGCACCGCAGCAGTTGCGCAGCCTCTACGCCACCGCGTTCGAAGTCGAACCGAAGTGGCTTGTAGAAGCCGCCTCCCGCCGCCAGAAATGGATCGACCAGGCGCAATCCCTGAACATTTACATGGCGGGTGCCAGCGGTAAAAAACTCGACGAGACCTACAAACTTGCCTGGGTGCGCGGCCTCAAGACCACCTACTACCTGCGCACTCTGGGTGCGACCCACGCCGAGAAATCCACCGGTAAAGCCGGCAGCCTCAACGCCGTACCGTCGGACGGTGGCATGGCCGCTGCAGCGGAGGCACAGGAAACCAAGTTTTGTTCCATAGATAACCCCGAGTGCGAGGCATGCCAATAAATATGTATTGAATGTGGGGTGGGCACTGCCCACCACAGTTAAGGCGTGACAATGTTGGTGGGCGGTGCCCACCCTACGTGACTGCAAAGCGTAACCCGCCAAAAAGATACACGGAGATAACCTATGCTCAGTTTTGAAGACGATCCCACACCCGCAAGCCTGCCCCTGTTTGCCGGTGTGCCAATAGCTCCCCCGCGGCCGGAGGTGACCCCCGTCGCCTATAAACCGGCCGCACTTACCCCCGCACAGGACGCGCTCAGCGACGAGAGCGACGGCCTGGGCAACAGCATGAAGCGCGTGAGCGTGGAAGATAAACGTATCATCAACTGCCGCGCCGACGTCAACCAACTGGTACCGTTCAAGTACAAATGGGCCTGGCAGAAATACATCGACGCCTGCGCCAACCACTGGATGCCGCAGGAAGTTAACATGAGCCGCGACATCGCCCAGTGGAAAGATCCCAACGGCCTGACCGATGACGAGCGCCTGATCGTCAAGCGCAACCTGGGCTTTTTCGTCACCGCCGATTCGCTGGCGGCGAACAACATCGTGCTCGGCACCTACCGCCACATCACCAATCCGGAATGCCGCCAGTACCTGCTGCGCCAGGCGTTCGAAGAAGCCATCCATACCCACGCCTACCAGTACATCGTCGAGTCGCTGGGTCTGGATGAAGGCGAGATTTTCAACAGCTACCACGAGGTTGCCAGCATCCGCGACAAAGACGAGTTCCTGTTCCAGTTCATCGAAACCCTGACCGACCAGAACTTCAAAACCGGCACCCCGGAAGCCGACCAGCAATTGCTGCGTTCGCTGATCGGTTTCGCCTGCATCATGGAAGGCATTTTCTTCTACGTCGGCTTCGTGCAGATCTTGGCACTCGGCCGTCAGAACAAAATGACCGGCGCCGCCGAGCAATACCAGTACATCCTCAGAGACGAGTCCATGCACTGCAACTTCGGCATCGACGTCATCAACCAGATCAAAATGGAAAACCCGCATCTGTGGACCTCCGCCTTCCGTGAAGATATAAAAAATCTGATTCGCAAAGGCGTGGAGTTGGAATATAAATACGCCGAAGACACCATGCCGCGCGGCGTGCTCGGTCTCAACGCCAGCCAGTTCAAGGAATACCTGCGCTTCATCGCCAACCGCCGCTGCCAGCAGATCGGGCTGGACGAGCTGTACCAAGGGGCGACCAATCCATTCCCGTGGATGGCGGAGATGATTGACTTGAAGAAGGAGAAGAATTTCTTTGAGACGCGGGTGACGGAGTATCAGACGGGTGGTGCTCTTAACTGGGAATAACCAGCAGATTTTTGTGGAGTGGCAACATGAATAAGCTGGAAATTGAGTGCAAGGCTCAGGAACTCCAAGTGCATATCTGGCAGCAGCGAAGGCGGCTTTGGCCAGAGGGAATCCCTTGCCCGGTTGATATGCTTGATCCAGAGATCGCTGCTAATGTTCTGGGTGTCAATTTTGAATACCACGAAGAACTGGGGCGGTTTGGTTTCCATGGAACTCGTTTTGAGATCGCAGGCCTACTTGACCGGCAAGCGTGCAAAATCGCAGTTTCTAGAAAATTCTCTCCAGAGACGATTCGGTTTACCGGAGCGCATGAAATTGGCCACTGGCTACTGCATCCTGGTCAAGTAATGCATCGGGATCGACCGATAAAGGGGCTTGATAGTGAGACCTCAAGTCGCGCGCCTCAGGAAAAGGACGCTGATTATTTTGCTGCATGCTTTGTTATGCCAAGAAGACTTGTGACAACAGCTTTTGAGTCCACTTTTTCAGTTAATGTTCCTTTCATTTTCGACGATGCTACCGCATTTCGGTTGTGTCCAAACGACCCGGATTCCCTGTTGCGGCCAGATAGCGGATCTCTTGATCGCGCTCTATCGCTTGCCTCCGCGCAGTCATACGGTGGTAGGTACTTCAAGTCGCTGTCGAAGCAATTCCGAGTATCAGTTACGACGATGGCAATTCGGTTGAATGAACTTGAATTGATACAGGAATAGCCTTCAGACCGTGTAGATGGGTTGAGCGTAGCGAGGTAAGCGATAATCCAAGGTCGCATAAGGCTTGGTAAGCAGTTTGTGCTTTTTCAGGAGAAACCATCATGGCAAAAACACCCTCCAATCATGGAAGGCAATGGTCAAGTCAAGACATCTCTCAACTCAAGACGCTTGCCAAAGAAAATACCCCCACGCGAGTGGCAGGTCTGAAACTTGGACGTACACCAGAGGCAGTGCAAGCCAAGGCTTCCGACATCGGGCTGTCGCTTAAGCCAACAAATCAATCACCTTACAACCGCAAAATCCCTTCTTGAACACAAGGAAAATGGGGTCGGATCCCGGTTTTAGCGCCCCGTTAGAGACAAGAAAAGTATATCGGGCTCCGTACCAATTTTCCTGTTACATTTTCCTTTTTCACAACACCTTTACATAGTACGCAACCGTCCATATGCCCGATCAAGACCAAACCGATATGCTCCCCGTTGAAGAAATGGAGGACGACGTTGCGTTACGACCTGGTCCCAACGCCGACGATGCCGCTGACGTGGCGCGTTATATCAGCGCAGAGGTGCGGGCGCGTTACGAGGTGCATAGCTACCGCCATGCGGCGGCGATTTTGGCGACATCGTTTCCTGGCGAATTGGCCGAAATCGAACAGGCTCTGCTCGACTTTACTATGACGACGCACGACATCGGGATGCCGGGTGGCAATGAGTCGGTTATCCCAAAGAAGTATTCGCGGATATTGCGTCCGATGGGTTGGGTGGAAACGCGTATTCAGGGTGATTTGCTGGTGAGGATGCAGGAGTTTGACGAGGAGTTTCTCGATAACGATAAATCACGCAAGCTCAAGCGCCCGGAGGGCGAGCCGTATCTGATCGAGAATTTTATCGACGGCCACAAGATCGACTATGTGAAGGGGAGGGTGGCCTGTGACTTGGAATGGAATTCCAAGGATCAGACTTTCGACCGCGACCTGTACGCGATGCGCGCTTTCCACGAATGCGGTCTCATCAGCGCGGGTGTGGTGGTGACGCGCAGTGTGAGTATGAACCCGGTGTTTGATGTGGTGACGCAACTGGATAAGTTAGGTAATCCCGAATACATAGAGAAGGGGCCAAAGGCCGGGCAACCTAAACCGGTCAAGGCGAAATACGGGGCAAGCACAACCTGGATGGGCAAGCTGCTGTATCGTCTGAATGCGGGTCGCCACGGCGCTTGTCCAGTGCTGGTGTTTGGCATGACCCCGAAGCTGATAACCGATTGGAACGAGCCATGAACAAATGTTTGGAACAGACCCAGGGCGATGCGGCGCACGATCTCCTTGAGCGTCACGGCGACAAAGGTTTTAAAACTATTCTAGCCGACCCTCCTTGGCAGTTTCAGAACCGCACCGGAAAGATGGCGCCCGAACACAAGAGGCTCTCACGCTACGGCACAATGAAGTTAGAGGACATCATGAGCTTGCCGGTCGGGCAGCTTGCCGATGACACGGCGCATCTCTATCTATGGGTGCCGAATGCGCTTCTGCCGGAAGGGTTGCGTGTGATGGAGGCATGGGGATTCCAGTACAAGAGCAATGTCGTCTGGCACAAGATTCGCAAAGACGGCGGTCCTGACGGTCGGGGCGTGGGCTTTTACTTTCGTAACGTCACCGAGTTGGTGTTGTTTGGCGTGCGCGGCAAGAATGCCCGTACGCTTGCGCCGGGACGGCGTCAGGTCAATTTTCTCGCGACACAGAAGCGCGAGCATTCCCGTAAGCCGGACGAGTTCTACAATATCGTCGAATCGTGCAGCCCTGGGCCCTATCTTGAGCTATTCGCGCGTGGCACTCGCGAGGGTTGGTCGACTTGGGGAGACCAGGCCAATGAGTATTCTCCTACGTGGGCGACGTATGCTAATCACTCACAGCGCAAGACAGTAACTGACGAAGAGTCCCGACAGCTTCGCCTCATCGAGCAAGCAGCGGCTCTGTACAAGTAGATGACAAAGTAGCGTCCGTAAGGCGCACTTGCAGGGCGGCAATAAGAAGAAGCGCCGGGGTTCTAGATTCGTAAGCATACAGTGTGCGTTGCACGCACAGTTGATTGGCTTTTTCGGGGGTAGCTCGACGGCTAGTTACTTTATTTTGTTTGCCTGTATAGATCGGACACATAGGTAACACTCGTTCGGAGACATGGGTAACAGTTTTTCGGCTCTTTTGAAAAGCGAGTGGGTTAAGCGGCATTGCCAGAGCATCTCGTGGTAATCACTTAACCCAATTCAGGGATGCATTCAATCATCAGATGGTTGCAAAGTGCTGCTGTTATGGTGCAAAGTGCTGCTGTTATGGAAGGGTGAACCTAATGTCTACAGCGTTAAAATTGTCTGACGAACTGATCGAGCTGGCGAAGCCGCACGCAGCGGCCAAACACCGTTCTGTGCCGAAGCAGATTGAGTATTGGGCGCGATTGGGAAAGGTGGTCGAGGATAACCCGGATATACCCTTGCAGTTCATTCAGGATACGTTGTTAGGGCTTGAAGAAGCAAAGGCCGGGCAAGTCTCTGAATATAAATTCGGTACGCGATAGCTTTGAAAATCAAAGCGACGCCGTCCTTTGATAAGGCGGTGAAAAAGCTGCGTGTTAATGGGAAAAAAACGGTCGATGACGCTGTGCGCGCGATTATGGAAAAGCCAACAATCGGCGAGGCCAAAAAAGGAGATTTGCTGGGCGTGCGTGTTTACAAATTCAAGATCAATAAACAAGAAATTCTATTATCGTATGGCGTTGGCCGCGATGAATTGTTGCTGATTGCATTAGGCTCGCACGAGAATTTCTATCGTGATATGAAGCGTTGATCCAAGCTACCTTTGCTTATCCCCCCAGTTGACAATGTCATCGTTCCCCCGCAATAATCAACCCATGACTTACTTGCCCAACATCCATCTAATCCCCGTCCGTCCATGCGCACGCCTGCGCGTATGGCGCGTTGTCGTTCGGTCTGGGGTCTTGGTGGGGTAGTAAGTTCAGTTAGCAGGAGCAGTTTCCGCCAAGGCCACAGACAACCTCTGTGGCCTTTTTGTTTTTGTGCTTACGCAAGGGGAATGAGCATGTCACTTCCAGTCGCCTTTATCGCGGTGGTGATGATCTGGTCCACCACGCCGCTGGCCATCAAGTGGAGCGCCCTCGGGGTTGGCTTCAGCTTTGCTGTGTTCGCGCGTATGGCGCTTGGCACGCTGCTGTGCCTGGTGCTGCTGGCGGTATTGCGCGTGCGTTTCCCCTGGCACCGCGCGGCGTGCCTAACCTATCTGGCGGGTGGGCTCAGCATGTTCGCCGCGATGACGCTCACTTATTGGGCTGCGCAGTATGTCAGCTCGGGCTTGATTTCAGTGCTGTTCGGATTGTCGCCGCTGATGACCAGTCTGGGCGCGGCTTACTGGTTGAAGGAGGAAGCGCTCACCCGCGCCAAGGTCGCCGGCATGCTGCTCGGCTTGGCGGGGTTGGGCCTGATATTCCACCATAATCTGGGAGTGGGTCCCCATGCCTTTGCCGGCATCGGCGCGCTGTTGATGGCGGTATTGGCGCAGTCCCTCGGCATGGTGTGGATCAAGCGTATCGGTGACCAGAGTTCACCGGTCGCCATGAACATGGGCACGCTGGCGGTGGCGTTGCCGCTGTTTCTTGCTGCCTGGTGGTGGGCCGACGGGCAGTGGCCGCTCACGTTGCCGCCACGCGCCGGGTTGGCGATCCTGTACCTCAGCCTGTTCGGCTCGGTGGTGGGTTTTGTGCTGTATTACTACATGATCAAACACATGGAGACGGGCCGGGTGGCGTTGATTACCTTAGTGACGCCGGTCATTGCGCTGCTGCTCGGCAATACTTTGAATGGTGAGGTGATTCCGCTCAACGTATGGGCGGGTGCCGGTTGCATCGCATTCGGCTTGAGCCTACACCAGTGGGGTGCTCGCTGGCCGGTAAGTTTTCTGGTGCAGCGCTGAGGTGGAAAGAGCTTGTCCCTGATAAGTCTCCACAGTTAGACTGCAAACTAGCCGTAACCCTTTAACCCATTTAATCTATCTGCCATGACTAATGTTGACACTTTGGGCAAAGACCCTCGGGAGCAGGAAATCCGGGCGATGCTTGTCGAAACCATGCGTGCCAACGCGAGTCGCCTTGGGGGGCGTCAAGTTGTCCTGTTCGGTTCTCGCGCTCAGGGCAAAGCTAAACCACGTTCCGATTTTGACCTTGGTGTCGTTGGCGACACGCCGCTCCCGCTGGCGGATTTTTTTGCCATCGAAGATATGCTTGACGAATTGCCGACTTTGTACCGTATCGACTGGGTCGACTTCGCCAGAGTCAGTGAGCGATTCCGTACACAAGCTCTAAAAAGAGTGGAGGTGATTTATGAGTGAAAGTTGGATCGTTGACGACTTCGCAGCAGCCCTTGATCAGTTTGAAGGCGCCATGCAAATTGTGCCTTCAAGTGACCTGATTAAGGCGGGCTGTATACAGTATTTTGAATTCACATTTGAACTGGCATGGAAATCGGTCAAAATCCTGGCCGAAGAAACCGGGCTGGAACCGGGAGGATCACCCAGATCCTGCCTGAAGACAGCCTATGCCCAAGGCTGGATTGATGACGAACCAGTGTGGCTGGAAATGCTGGAAGCCAGAAACCGGATGTCGCATACATACCGCGCCAAAGATGCCTTGCAGGTGTATGACCGTTTGTCACATTTTCCGCGCCCTATGCGAACCCTTTTAGCCGCCCTGCGAATAGTCTGAACCTGTCAAATGCATTGTTTGCTCAGGTTTGTGAGTGGCTGAACCAGCAAGCGTAGCCCGGATGGAATGAAGTGAAATCCAGGGAAACGAATGACACAGTCTGGTTCCCGAATTTCGCTGTGTCGCATCCGGGCAGGTGCGCTTCGTGCGCGGTGAGATATGTAGGAAGAGGCTGGGATTTGTCGGGAAATTTTACACATTCAGCCCCGGCTGAGCGAACTTGAAAAATACTGCATTGATAAGTAAAGAAAAATTACAATTGGAACGAAAATTGCTTACTTTTAATAGATCATCAATCGATTTGTCTGCGAGGCTAATTTCCAGGCAACCAGTTTGCATCAACATTATTTACACTAAAGGAGCAACGGCCATGAAACGTCTGATCATTACAAGTATCGTTTTGCTTGCAGGGATTTCTGCGGAGGCAATGGCGGTAGACTGTGTCAATAATCAATTGAAAAACTCTCTTGTTACAACTGCTGTTTCCGGTAAAACAGTGTGCGCTACCAATGGAGGTGACAAGTGGCAGGAATTCCATCAAGGTGGCGGGGCGCTTATCGACTATAAGAAGGGCCCCAATGATCTCGTCGACAAGACGAAAACAGTAGGTAGTTGGAACACATCTGGGTCTGACACCAATACTACAGTCGACTATACCTATGGTGCCCAGACATATTCCTACAAAGTTTTTTTAAATAGCGGCCAATATACATTCTGTGGGATTAACGGCGCGCCCACCCTGGATGTGACCTTGCTTGCCGGCCAAGTCTCATGCGGGTTCTGATAAGGCTGCAATACTGCATTATGGGCACCAAGCAACTACGAGAAGTGTGAGGGAAGCTCACCTTCTCGGGTGGCCCGGGGGCTCAGTTCATCCCGCCCGCAGACCCAGAGAAGCATCAAAAACAGCAACAACAGCCGCGGACTGTCCACCAGGCTGTCCAGGCTTCCGATCACGAGGAAGCCGACGCTGGACGTCAGCATCGCTCCGGCCATTGCATCACCGCGCCACGTAGCGCGACCGGCGCGCCACAAGCTGATCGCGACGAAAAGGCTTAAGGTGACCAAGCCCAGCCAACCCTGGTCGAATACAACTTGAGTTGGCAAACTCCAGATATGCCAGGGCTTGTCGTTGTCCACGGTGAAGAACCACCGATCCATCCCCCTCGAAAAATCCCCGTTGATCAGCAGGTCACTGCCGGTTGCTGTCTGCAAGCGCACGTTATCTACCTCTGCCACAGCACGGACATGTGCATTGGAATTGTAGATTGACAGTTTGACGGGGCGGGCGGCATACCAGGGGCCGCTGCCCACGTCACCGGATTGCAGGGGGATCTGGACCAATTGCCACTGGCCGTTTCCTGTGAAATCAACCGTCTTGAAGATGCAGTTTGCTGAGGTGAGCAGCCATTTCTCACAGATTGATAAAGTGACCTGAGTGCCCGGCAGATTGCTGCGAGCTTTCAGGCTGAGCAAATAATTTTGCTGCGGTTTAATCGTGACGAACTGTTCTAAGTAGAGCGGGCTGCCAGATTCCAGACGCAGAAAAGTGTTGCCGGTTTCGGAGCCAAGCTGGTAAGCAGCGGCTCGGCTTTGTTTGCTGCGCCAGTAATGTGTTTCCGGGTAACGGCCAATTCCCATCCCGAACAGTGCCGTTGGCAAACCAGAATCGCGCATATGCAAGGCGTCGTCCCAGTGGGCCAAACGTATTTCAAGATCGCTTCCCGTCTGTGACATCCGTTCCTGCGCGAAAGGGCTATAGAAGATCGGCCCCGCCACTGCGAAAGCCAGTGCTGCCAGTGCCATGGCTGCCATGCCGCGCTTGAAAGGCCGAACGCGCATTCGATTTTTTACTGTTACTGCCAGAAGGGCGAGCGTCAGCGCGATAGCGTAGGCAGCGTAGCCAATACGCGAGAAAGTGACCATCACGCCATATGTAGCGCCAACCAGTAAGGCTGTCCCTGCCAGCCGCATTACCCAACTTCGTTTTTCAAACAACAGCATCACCAGGAAAGGTGTCGATAATGTCAGGTAGGTTTCGATATCGGCCCCGCCGGTATGCATCTGGGAGAAGGGTCCGGTTACCCGGTAAACGTCGGTAAAATTGAGCAATCCCGGGAAGGCAAAGCGTTCCCAGACGATCACAGCCACCGTACCAGTCAGCCCGGCAATCATCCCCTCGGCGAAGAGGCGGCGAACGTCATGCCCGGTGGATGCGAGGCGCCCGAACAGGCCATATAAAAGGAATGCCCACAATGCGCCTTTGGCGATGCGTAGTGCGTTATAAGGGCTGTAATAGTTGGTGAATGAATTTTCCCCCGGCATCTGCCAGGGCAGCAAGCCGCGAAGAACACCGACTGCATAGGAAAGACCCAGCAAGGTAGCGAGAGAGAGGTACAACAGGTCGCGTTTGGAAGGGCGCGGCGTAGCGGGTAATCGAGCATAGCCGACAGCGACGCTGGTCAGCAGAAGCAAATCAAACTCGTCGAAATAAAAGCGTCCACTCCAGGGCGCGAGGTCGAAAAGCGCCAGAGCGGCTGGAACAACGATGAATATAAAGTGCGGCCGATACCAGACCAGTGCCGTATAGCCAGCGAAAAGGACACCAAGCAAGACAGGTTGGACAGGAAAGGTTGCCACTCCCCAGCCGATAGCTATCAGGCTCGCAAACAAGATGGCATAACCTGTCGCCGATGGCGTGCTGAGCATGGCAAGCGGTACCGTCGATTCAGTTGCGGCTAACAACGGGTCTGCAGAATCTTCAATTTTGGTGCCATGGGAAGGAGGGGGGGGTAACGTCGCAGCCGCTGGCGCGTGATTGTGTTCCGGGGTGGCGGGTATTGCTGGGGCTGAAGCAAGCCGCTCAGCCAGTTTCGCTGTTGCCCAGGCAGCAAATCCAGCGATAAGCAGATTGGTTGGGTCGGGGTGGAGGTTATCCAGGAAAAGCTTGCTTCCTTCCATCACTCCAGCTGAAAACATGGCCAACAACATCGCCAGCCAGGGCGGATTCCAGGATGCCCAGGTCAGAATTCCAATGGGTGCATACAGCAGGCATACCGATGTCAAACTTAACAGTGCGGCCTGTTCCGTCGTGTAGTAATGGTAATAGAAGGGGAGAAAATGAATCTGGTTTAAGCCGCTCATGGCGGCGTCGAAGCCAATCCAGCGATGCTTGAACCAGCCATTTATCGCAGCCAAGGCAATCAGATAAAGGATGCTCATGGGTAAAGCAAGCCGCCTGATTCCGGACGACAGATGCGTTGGCTGTAAGCGTGCGCGGTGGCGCCAGACCAGCGCACCCAGATACATACCGCTCCCCCGTGTCAGCACTGAAAGACCTTGGCTAACGCCGGAAACGATAAAAAATTGGGCAATCTCGATCATCAGCCCAAGGACTGCACCGTAGACAAAAGCATGCGTGGGGGAGCATGGTCGCCGCTTGGCTGTCAATTGGCAGAGCATCAACCCCAGGGGTACAACAGCCAAGGTTTCCGCGAGCAGCTTGGCAAGCGTAAGTGCGATGTTGTCTCGCGTGAACGATCTCGCTATCAGCCATCCCCAAGCATCCGAATGAAACTTTTCCATGAGTTCAGCTATGGATAGCTGGAAATCGTAGGGAAACAGGCTGAACGCGAAATAGCCAAGGGCGTACGCTTTCAGCAGATGGCCAACCAAACGATCCGAGTTTCCCATGAGCGTGGAGAGGAACGCCCCGAATCGACCTGACCAACGCACTGCGAAAATTGCCCCCAGGATGCTGCCGATAATCTCCGCTATGACATCATTAAGAGATACCGTTCGGGCTGGAAAAAACAATTGTGTAAACTCAACCGACACAGCCAGGGAAATCGAAAACAGTAGCGAACCGATAAGTGCCCAGGCAGCTGTGCGCTGCGAATTGAAACGCGAAAGAAGGGCAAAGGTGAGGAAGCCGACGGGTAGGTAAAGCACGCCATTCGAGACCCAGTCGGCCCGTTCCTGAGCGCCGAGGTGGAGAAACTGGATATGCTGGAACATCTCCCATGCCTTGTTCCATGGAATCGCATGAAAATCCAGAGGGACCAGGCTTCCGTAGACCACAAATAAAATATAGAGAAACCACCAAGGGAAGATGGTGGCCTCGGATGGGGTAGTCCGGCTTTCAGGCCTGTGGTGCGAAGTGTGGCCGTAGTTCATGGCTGCCGATTAGTCCAAGGCAAAGCGAGGCAGGATAACCGAGCCTGCCTGGATTGTCATCGCGGCTTGATTTCCAGGCGTGGCAACCAAACCGGAGCCTCCCCCGCGTTGCCATAAGCACCCGCGATGGGGAGCCGGCGCGGATACCCGTCGAAATCGATGTCGAGCTCAGGTAAAGCAGCGGCAATATCCTTGCGCAGTTTCAGCCGACCCGGCAACGGCCGTGGGTCGAACGTACCCAATGGTGCAAAAGGCTTGATCAGATATTCCTCCGCTTGGGTGAGGGGCGCGTGCACGTTGCCATCTCCCTTGATACCCGAGACAGGTGCAGCGGCGAACACCGCATTGGCCGTCGCGATTTGTGGGTGTGGTGTTCCCGTTTCCCGATTGCGCACCACGATGCCGGCACCCGCAGCAAGCACGGTATTGTAGGCCACGGTGATGCGCTTCGGTACATCGTTGTGAGGCTGGATATGAATGGCGTCGCCATGGGGGTTCCAGAACACATTATGGTGCAGCGTGATGTTACCTTCTCCTTGAAACAGCGCCTCAGTCGGATTGTCGTAGAAAAAATTCCCATAAACCTGATAGTAGTCGCCCTTGCCCGGGCCTGCCAATGGCCAGTGCCCTAACAGCACATTCGGGCGCGCCATCGGGTCGCCCGATGCGCCATGTTCTTTGCTGAAAACGTTATGGCGGATGATAGTAGTGCTGGGATCAACCGGCATACCGGGCAGCTCCGGGCGTGGCTTCTGGTGCTTGATCTGCAGATTGTAGCCGAGCGTATCCACGATCAGATTATGCTCGATCAGTCCCGCGACAAACGGTGCGCTGCCGTCGGAATTCCCCAGATAAATGCCAGTACCGGCACCGACGATAGTGTTGCCCCGAATCACCCAGTTCCAAGCCGGGCATTTGGTGGAGATTGCCACCGTTTGCTGGTTGTTGCCGTGGCTGTGGATGGTCAGGTTCTCGATCGTAATGTGATGCGCCAACTCCGCGTGCCCTTCACACTTGACGCCGTCCACCGGTAAGTTAGCGCCGTCCAGTTCCAGGTTGCGCACAGTGACAAAGCGCGCGTTCAAGATGCTGACGGTGTTGTGCCCGGCACGCGCCAGAAAGGCCGCCGCTGGGCCATTTTCAGGCCCCGTAATGACGATGGGGGCACCTGCCGTGCCAGAAAGACGGTGCAGCGGTAATCCTTCGCGATACACCCCGGCTTGCAGGCGCAGGGTATCTCCGGGTTGCAGCGTCTTGAGTGCTTGCCGGTATTCCTCGGGCCCGGCATCTTTGACGGCGGCGCAAGTTACGTGGGCGAACACGAGCATGAATGCTGCTAGACTGGAGCCGCAGGAGCGTTTTAATCCAAAATAACCCATCAGCCCGTCATTCCCGTGCAGACGGGAATCCAGTCAAAATAAACAACCCGTGAACCGGACAAATCCTCGATGTTGCCCCTTTCATGGGAGATTTTTTTCTGGCCCAGGTTAGGCGTGTCCCATCGGGAAGTAGCGTACGCCCTGGAGCCCGGCAAAGTCAGCATCCTGAGTCCACAGAACTGCATTATGCTCACGTGCAGTTGCAAGAATGATACTGTCGGCCATCGGCAGCTTGAGCTCGCAGGAAAGTTTGGCAGCGCTTAGTGCAAGAGGTGCATCAAGTTCAATGACATGCCCTTGCTGCATCAACGCGACAGCCTTCAATGCCTCCCCTTCAGTTCGTTGTTGTAAAACACGTTTGAATACTTCAAACATGCTGATCGAAGGCACGATTAGTTCAGCAGTATTTTCAATCGGGCCGCTGAAATGTTCAGCATTTGGTCCATCCGCGAAATACTCTAGCCAGCCTGATGAGTCCACCACATTCATGTGCGATCTGGCTCACGCTTGATTGAAGTATCAATGCCTTTCAGAAAACCGCGAGCCTTGCTCATTGCTTCGATGGGAATCAACTCGATGCGATTCTCATATTGAATCGCTTGAATCTTTTGCCCAGGTTGCAGTCCCAGCGCTTTGCGGATTGCACGTGGGATAACCACCTGGAATTTTGGAGAAACGGTCACTGTTTGCATACGTTTTCCTATCGATTGAAATTTTGTAGGATGAATTATAGCAAATGAGTGTATTGCATGGGGAACTGGAAATTTGAACCCAGCGCAATTGATCTCGTCATGAGGGGATGGTTGACCAGCCATGGCTGGCTGCCCCGCGAGGGAACCTAATTTCGAATAGGTTCTGCTCGCTACATCATAGGTCAGGGTACCGTGAAGGTGTAGCGCAAGAAGACGGTATTGTCATTGTTGTTATCCGCAGACCAAATCCACTTGGCGCTGGAAGCGCTGGGGAATCCCGTCACGTTTTTATTCCAGGGCACCACGCCATACTGCCCATAGCTGGTGGCCACGGGCCAGGCGCTGTCATTGAAGCCCGTGTTCTGCCAACCTGCTGGTGCGGTTGTGGATACCTTCCACGTCGCATCGCTAACCGCACTCGCGCCCGGCCAAGTCAGCTCGGCAATCATTGCCGCCACACCTCCCGCATCAATCCCTTTGACGGCGAGCACGTTGGTGCCGCTTTGCAGCGCCGCACTATAGCTGCTGGATTTGGTCCAGTCGTTGCCAGTACCCAGCAACACGCCGTTGAGGTAAACCTCGTTGGCGTTATCGGCGCTGATGATCAGGCTCAGCATGGGCGGTGGGGGTGGAGGCGTGCCGGCATCATTCACCGTCAACGTAATGCTTTGATTGACTGAAGCAGCACCGTCAGACACCACCACATTAATCGTCACCGGTGTGGAGGCGCTCACATTGGGTGGCGTGTACACCGGGTTGGCGATGGTGGTGCTGCTCAGGCTACCGCCGCCGGACGTGATGCTCCACACATAGCTCAAGGGTGAAGGGCCTGCGTCCGGGTCGTTCGCGACCACCTGTAACTGGCTGGTGGCGGTGTCCAGTAGCGTCTGTGGTGTGGCGGTGAGGCTGGTAATGGTGGGGGCTGCATTGGCCGCAGCTATGTTCAGTGTCAGCGCCTTGCTGGTTGTGGCGCCGACATTATCCTGAACTTGCACGCTGAAGTTGCTGGTGCCGGCTGTAGACGGCGTGCCACTGATCACCCCTGTCGCGGTATTAAGATTCAGGCCTGCAGGCAAGCTGCCGGTGGCAATGCTCCAGGTGTAGGGCGCTGTGCCACCTGTTGCCGCTAGCGTTTGCGTATAGGCTGCGCCCGCTACGCCATTGGCCAGTGTGCCGGTGCTGATCGCCAGCGGTACGCTGCCCACCATGAAGGTGTAGCGCAAGAAGACGGTATTGTCATTGTTGTTATCCGCAGACCAAATCCACTTGGCGCTGGAAGCGCTGGGGAATCCCGTCACGTTTTTATTCCAGGGCACCACGCCATACTGCCCATA
>Ga0315281_10001593_pt1 | contig 33650 bp, 31 predicted proteins | sample YL17G07_0_MG_FD_204540 | JGI IMG/M metagenome (GOLD analysis project Ga0315281, IMG submission 204540) | Sediment microbial communities from Yellowstone Lake, YNP, Wyoming, USA - YL17G07_0 | ecosystem: Environmental > Aquatic > Freshwater > Lake > Sediment | place: USA: Wyoming | collected...
CGGTGGGGGCACACAGGACGCACCACGTGAAGAACGGCGTAGTTATTGGGCGTTTAAGCACGATGCCCGTCCCTCGTCGGGACGGGCATCATGGCGCCGGAGAGTTTTCTCTCCGAACGAGTGGTGACCCCAAAGGGAATCGAACCCTTGTTACCAGATCGAAAATCTGGTGTCCTAACCGCTGGACGATGGGGCCGAATGATTGCCGAATGCCGATTTCCGAATGAGAAGCGAAGCAAATTCAATGCCGCCATCTCCGTTCATTCGGCAATCGGCATTCAAGTGAGGGTGGTGGGACTCGAACCCACGACCGCAGGATTAAAAATCCTGTGCTCTACCGACTGAGCTACACCCCCACTTCATGAGAACATTAATGCTATCAGAAGGGCCGGATGTTTTCAAGAAACGCCGCCCAGGGGGTTCGGCCGCTAGAAGTAGGCAGAGGGAATTGGCTTTCTTTTTCCGTCTCTGGTATGATGCATTAGTTATATTCTGCATTCATAGGAGGAGAGCGCATGGCCAGGCGATTCGGGGAGTTGGACGAGCTGTTCGTGCGGCGTCTGGAGTTGTGGCAGAAGGTGATTCGCGTGGGGGATGTGGCGCGCGGGTCGGTGGTCGTGCTGCGGCGGCCCTGTACGCGCAAGGGCTGCCGGCGATGCGCCGCCGGCGAGAGGCACCCGGCGACCTATCTGGGATATCGCCAGGCGGGAAAACTCCACTGGCTGTATCTTCCGGCGAAGCTGATTCCCCGCGCGAAGGAGTGGGTGAGCAATTACCGGGCGATGGAGCGACTCCTGGGAGAGGTGTCCGCGACCAACGTGGGGATTCTGCGGCTCTTGGCGAAGGAGATGTCGCAGAAGAATCCGGCCCGCGCGAAAGGAGGGGAAAAAGGATGATCGCCACGCTGGAAAGCCTGGTCGGACGGGTCCGGCAGCAGACGGCCAACGCGGCGGAGGCGGCGTTGCGCCAGGCGTCCTCCCAGACGCGCTCGGGCGAGCAGGATTTGGCGCAGATTGAGCGGGCGGTGCTGCTTGATCGCGCCCTGGGGGTGGACCGGACATCGTGGACTCCGGGAGTGCAGGAGGTCGTCGCGTGGGCGGACGCGGAGTTGGCCTACGGCCGCGCCTCGGAATTTCTGGAACGGACGATGGGACTTTCCCTGAGCAAGGACGCCCACGAAGCGCTCTCGGCCACTCTGGGCGAGGCCGTCCAGCCGGAGGAGACCGACCGAGCCGCCCAGGCGTGAGCGCCTCTGCCGCCGGACGAACAACTCTATGTGTCGTGCGACGGGGTGAAGGTCAACACCGACGAAGGCTGGAAGGAGCCGAAGCTCGGCGCAGTCTTTCGCGCGCGGCTGAACAAGGACGGCCAGCCGATCCGCGGCCCGACGCGCTACGTCGCGCACTCGGAGGAGGCCGAACCGTGCGGCGAAAGGCTCTGGCAACTGGCCGACTCCGTGGGCGTCGAGAAGGCCAAGACCGTCATCGTCCTGGGCGACGGCGCGCCTTGGATATGGAACCTGGCCGACTTCCACTTTCCTCAAGCGGTCCAGATCGTCGACTTCTACCACGCCCTCGAACGCCTCGGAGAAGTGGCCCGATCCCTATGGGCCGAAGGCGTTTCCGAAGGCAAAGACTGGTTGGAGCAACGCAAGAGCGCCCTCCACAACGGCGATGTCCGCGCCGTCATTCGCTCCTTGAAGACGCTGTCCCCTTCACGCAAAGATCTCCGCGAGATGATCCGCAAGGCCATCGGCTATTTCCACGAGAACCGCGAACGCATGCGCTACAAACATTTTCGCGCGAAGGGATATTTCATCGGCAGCGGCATCGTCGAGGCCGGCTGCAAGCACGTCATCGCAAAGCGATTCAAACAATCCGGCATGCGCTGGAGCCGCGAAGGATTCCTCAAGCTCCTTCACCTGCGCCTGTGCATCCTCAACGGCGACTGGGACGCCTTCGCCCGCTCCCGCTTCCCCCGCCTGTCCAATTCACCGGCTACCTACTTCTAGCGGCCACACCCTGACTTTCAACCTCGCTTTCTTTACGCGCCTGGTGGTGATAAAATTCCTTTTTCCTGAACGGGCTTCGCAAATCTCCATCGGAGGCGTCATGGGCGGTTTCTTTGCGGTCGCGTCAAGATCGGACTGCGTGTCGGACCTGTTCTACGGCACGGACTACCATTCGCACCTGGGCACGCGGCGCGGCGGGCTGGCCGTGCGCTCGAACGGCGGCGCCACCCGGTTCATCCACGACATCACCAGCACGCCGTTCCGGTCTAAGCTCGAGCCGGACCTGCCGAAACTGCGCGGGCGCTGGGGCCTCGGCATCATCAGCGACTACGAGGACCAGCCGCTGATCGTCGGCTCGCACCTGGGCCAGTACGCGATCGTGACCGTCGGCCGCATCCTCAACGCCGACGCGCTCGCGCGGCAGGCCTTCCGCCAGCGCGCGACGCACTTCTCCGAGATGAGCGGCGGCCAGATCAACCCCACCGAGCTCGTCGCCACGCTCATCAATCAGGAGGCGAGTTTCGAGGAGGGCATCCGCCGCGCGCAGGAGACGATCGAGGGCTCCTGCTCAATGCTGCTGCTGACCGAGAAGGGCATCTACGCGGCGCGCGACCGGCTGGGCCGCACGCCGGTCGTCCTCGGCGCCCGCTCCGGCGCGTGCGCCGCCGCGCTGGAGAGCTGCTCCTTCCCGAACCTGGGCTTCGAACACGAGCGCGACCTCGGCCCCGGCGAGGTCGTTCTGATGACCGAGGACGGCGCCGAAACCGTCCGCGCGCCCGGCTCGCGGATGCAGATCTGCGCGTTCCTCTGGGTGTATTACGGCTATCCGGCCTCGCACTACGAGGGCGTCAGCGTCGAGATCGCGCGCTACCGCTGCGGCGTGGCGCTGGCCCGCGACGATGCCGTGGCGGTGGACTTCGTCAGCGGCATTCCCGATTCCGGGACCGGCCACGCGCTCGGCTACGCGAACGCGCGGCGGCTGCCGTACGAGCGGCCGTTCGTGAAGTACACGCCCACCTGGCCGCGCGGCCTGATCGGGCAGGACCAGTCGCTGCGGGATCTGGTCGCGCGGATGAAGCTGATCCCGATCGGCGAGATTATCCGCGGCAGGAGGATGCTCCTCTGCGAGGACTCGATCGTGCGCGGCACGCAGCTCCGCGGCGCGATTCGGCGGCTCTACGATTGCGGCGCGCGCGAAGTGCACATGCGCGTGGCTTGCCCGCCGCTGGCGTACAGTTGCAAGTTCCTGAACTTCTCGCGCCCGCGCTCGGAGCTCGACCTGGCCGCGCGGAAGGCGATGAAGGAACTGTCCGTCGGCGCTGAGCCGGACCTGCGCGAGTGCGTGACCTGCGGGTCGGAGAAGAACCGCGCCGTGGTCGAGCGCGTCCGCCAGATGCTGCGCCTGAGTTCGCTGAAGTACCAGCGTCTCGAGGACCTCGTCGCCGCCGTCGGGCTGCCGCGGGAGAAGCTGTGCACGTACTGCTGGGACGGAACGGAATGAGCGCAGAGTGCAGAATGCAGAGTGCAGAGTGCGGAGCGACGACCACCCGGACAGCAACCGGAGTCATCTCGTCCCATGATTCCCATCACTCCCATTCTTCCCAGCGAGTTGGCGAGTGCGTGGCACTGAATGCAGGAGGTTGATATGGATCGCAACGGGAACAGCTCGAACCGGCTGCTCGGCGCGCTGGGCATGGCGCTGGGCGCGGCGGTGGCGGTGCTGGTGCCGTTCGTCGTGCTCAAGTGCGGCGACGGAGTCGGGATGGGCAGCTTCGCCGCGACGATCCTCTCGCTCTGCGGCATTACCGGCGGAGCGATCGTCGCCGTCGCGTCGGCGTTTTTCGCGCTCGTGATCCCCAAGAAGCCGGAAATGTAAAGTGAAAAGTGGAAAATGCAAGAGTGTGCGTCTTGCATTTTGCGCTTTCCACTTTTCACTTAGCACTTAGCGTCTACTTCGGCGTAAACTGCGCCAGGTCGGCGATGCCCATCGGCGGGAAGACATCCGATTCCTCCTGCTTCTCGTGGTAATTCTCGACGAACGCGCGGACGATCATCGCCGCATCGCCGACGTGCTCCGGCAGCAGCACCTCGTGCGCCTCGAGGCGGCGGACGCCCTCCTCGTAGATCAGCAGCACGCGCTCGAGCACGCCGTGCTCGCGCATGAGGTCCTCCGTCGCCGTGACGCCCGCTTCGCCTTCCTGGAACTCCTTTTCCTCCGCCGTCGCCGCGATGCTGCTGCAGCCGGTCAGCAGCAGCCCCGCGCTCGCCGTCCCCGCCGCGACGATAAACTCCCGCCGCGTATTACGCGATTCATCGGCTATTGGTTGCCCCCTTTTAATGGGAGTTATGGGAGTGATGGGATTTATGGGACGAATTCGCCAGTCCGCAGTCCGCACTCTGCACTCTGCATTCTTATCGTGGCGTCGCGTCCGGCAACCCGCCGTCCACCGGGATCGTCGCGCCGGTGGTCGGCGTGCGGCGGGCGACCAGGAACATCACCGCATTCGCCACGTGCTGCGCGGTCACGCGCGTCTTCAGCAGGTTACGCTTTCGATAATACTCCTGCAGGCCCTTCTCATCAATCCCCTTGTCGCGCATCCGGTCGGGACCGATGACTTCCCACAGGCCGGACTTGCGGTCGCCGTCGGCGAACACCGCGTCGGGCGCCACCATGTTCACGCGCACGCCGAACTCCGCCATCTCCAGGCCGGCGATGCGGGCGAGCTGGTGCGCGGCCGCCTTGGTCGCGCTGTACGCGCCGAACCGCGCGCCCGGGCTGAAGACGTTCTTGGTCGAGATCAGGACGATGTCGCCGCCGGTGCCCTGAAGCCGCATGCGCCGCCCGGCCTCGGCGAGCGTCAGCAGCGCGCCCTCGACGTTGACGCGTTCGAGCCGGCGGAAGTCCTCGAGGCGCATCTCCACCAGCGAGGCGATCAGCGGAATGCCCGCGTTCGCGATGACGATGTCCACGCCGCCCCATTCCAGCGTCGCCCGGTCGAAGCCGGATTTCACGGAGCGCTCGTCGGTCACGTCGAGCGGGACGCCGATGATGCGGCCGGGCGCGGCCTTCTCGAACTCCGCCGCCAAACGGTCCAGCCGTTCGCCGGGCAGATCGGTCGCCGCCACGCGGCAGCCGCCGGCGAGCAGCTCGCGGCAGATCGCCGCGCCGATCGCACCGGCCGCGCCGGTCACGAGCGCGGTCTCGTTTTCCAGCGGCCGGCGCGGATCCGGCGCGTCTGCGAGAACGCGGAATGTTCCCGCGCCCGGCCACAGAATCGCTTCGGGGCGACGATTCGCGAGCGCGGCGGCGATCCGTTCGCGCAGCATTTCAGGCGCGGCCTCCGGATCGAGCGCATCCAGCCGCAGCGGCGCCGGCTGCGATTCCCGCCGCGCCGCGGCTTCCGCGAGCGGCTGCAGAATCACGCGCCGCCAGGGCCTGTCGTCGTCGCCGGAGGGCGTCGCGAGCAGCCCGCGAATGATCGGCGCGACCGATGCCAGCCGAGCCTCAGCCGGCCGCGCCGCCTCGTCGGAATTCACCCGGTACTCCTTCGCCAGGGAAAGGCGCGGAAGTCTTTTTCGCCCGACAATCTTACGCCAAGATGTCGCGGAGCGCCTCGACCACGTCGCGCGCATCCGCTTCCGTCACGCGCGGCGAGAGCGGCACGCTGAACGTGCGGTCGGACAGATACTCCGCGTTGGGGAACTGCCCGGCGCGATAGCCGTACTGCCGCTGGTAGAACGGGTGCAGGTGCAGCGCGATGTAGTGGACGCCGGTGCCGATGCGCCGCTTCTTGAGCTCCTCGCGCAGCGCGTCGCGCGTCAGCGACGTGCGTTCCGTGTCCACCAGGAGCGAATACAGATGCCGCGCGTGGCGGCAACCGGAGACCGTCGGGGCTGGGCGAATCAGCGGCAGGCCGGCGAGCGCCTCGTCGTAGAACCGCCAGAGGCGGTCGCGGCGCTCCAGGTATCGCTCCACCTTCTCGAGCTGTTTCAGGCCGAGCGCGGCCTGGATGTCCGTCATGTTGTACTTGTAGCCGGCCTCGACCACCTGCACGTGCGACGGCCCGTCCGCCTGAAAGCGCTTCCACGCGTCGGCCGAGGTCCCGCCGAGCGAGAGAGTGCGCAGCCGCTCGGCCAGCGCCGCGTCCGCCGTGACCGCCATGCCGCCTTCGGCGGTCGTGACGTTCTTCGTGGCGTAGAAGCTGAACGCGCCGCAGTCGCCGATCGAGCCGGCGCGCCGCCCTTTCCAGGCGGCCTCGAGTGCGTGGGCCGCGTCCTCGATCACCTTCAGGCCGCGCCGTTGCGCGATCTCCATGATCGCGTCCATGTCGCACGCGCGCCCGCCCAGGTGCACCGGCAGAATCGCCCGCGTGCGGCTCGTGATGGCCGGCTCGATCCGCGCCGGGTCCATGTTGCCGGTTGCGCGGTCCACGTCCACGAACACCGGCCGCGCCCCGCGATGCACGATGACGTTCGAGGTGGCGCACCAGGTGTACGGAGTCGTGATCACCTCGTCGCCGGGGCCGACGTCGAGCACGTGCAGCGCCAGGTGCAGCGCCGAGGTGCACGAGTTCACCGCCACCGCGTGCCGGACGCCGACATACTCCTCGAAGCGCCGCTCGAACTGCTGCACGCGCGGCCCGGAGCCGATCCAGCCGCTGCGGAGCGTCGCGACGACCTCCGCGATCTCGTCCTCCGAGATCAGCGGCGCGCCGAAAACCAGAAATTCGTCTCGCATGCCGATTCCGTGAATGAGGCCCCCGAAAGCGCCGCCGGGATTCTAGCAGACTCCCTGCTGAACGGCAATTCCCGCTGGCCCCGACTTCCGATCTGGAAGCGGGAATCCAATCCACAGCGCAACCGGCTTCGACAACGCTTCGAAAAATGCCCTTGCGATGCTTTTCGGGCTTTGCTTCAAGTCCTTGCGGCGCAGTATGTTACAACACAGTTGCTGCAAGGCTATACGTAGCAACGTGTTACAGCACATTGGGTTCGTTTTTTCAAATCACCTTTTTGAGTCTGAACTACTTTCGGTAAAACGTCTTACGACACTAGGAGTATAGCACATAGACGGCCTTCGTGTCAAGCGATTTATTTCCCATAAAGGTAATGCCTCAGTTACAGGAGGCTCATTTTCAAGATGTCGTGTGTGGCACAGGCGCCCTCGCCTGTGATAACGCCGGCAAGCCGTTCCGCACAGCCGGGGGCGGCTGTGCCACACCTCCTGTAACTGAGGCATTACCCCATAAAGACGCATACGATGCCGAATGCTTTGCACCAGGGCGCGCATAGCGCTGAAAAGCCTTACCCGCAACGTGCAGTGGCCCGATGGGCAAACGCGGATTTTTCGACCGCGCATGATTTGGCGCAGGCGGGGTCAATCGTTGTGCCTGGCCGGCCCGCCGCCGGTCTGCGCTTCCCGCCGGACTTGCGCGCGCGCGGACTCGAACGCGCTCTGGACGAAGTCGCTGGCGCTGTCCCAAGTGCGGTCGGCGAAAGAGCGCTTTTCAACGGACTGCAAGAAGCCTTCGAACTGCTTGAAATATGAGCCATAGATGTGGAAGCTGTCCACGATGTGCGCGTAGGCGCCGGGTCTCAGCGTGCGGTGCGTGCGGCGGCTCACTTCCTCGGCCACGAACTGCTGCAGGGCCGTGAACGCCCACATATTCATGAACGCGGCCTTGTAGGCGTCGTTCGACCGCATATGCGCGTTCATCCGCAGCTCGTCGCCGTGGATGCGGAACCACATCCGCTGCAGGCAGGCCGGATCGTCCACGCGCGGATCCACGTCCGGCTTCCACGTGATCGCCTGCGCCCGGCGCGTGTGCGGCGCGGAGGCGAGTTTCTCGATGAGGTAGTCGAACTGATTGATGGCGCATCTCTTGCCGTCCGGGCCGAACAGGTCGTACGCGAACAGCCGCTGATGGTACGTGTACGACCACTTGCCCTCTTCCGGACTCACCCAGTGATCGTGGATGCCCTCCACCACTTCCTGCCGGTAAATCTCCAGGTCCTCGAGCGAGCCGGGAAACGCCTTGTGGATGCGCGGCTCCTGAAAGGGCTTGCGCGCCACGATCATGGCGGTGCAGTCGCGGCTCTCCGGGTCGGCGGGCTTGTCATACTCCGTTCGGATGCGATCTCCTTCCTCCCAGCAGCGAAGCACGGCCTGTTCCCAGGCTTCAGGCAGCGTGTCGCAGATCACCATTATGTAGCTCATGAATCGGCTCCTGAAGACAGAAGCTGGAATCCAGAAGCTCCTGGCTCCTGGATTCCAACTGCTATTCCTTGCTCTTCCTCTTCTCCTCCACTCCCGCCAGTGCATAGCAAATGGAATCCTCCAGCGCCCAGGCCGAGGCCAGCGCGCCGGGATGGAAGCCGTTGACGAGGATGGAGAAGGCGTAGATTTCCCCGTCGGCCGCCTCGGCGTAGCCGCTGAGCGCGCTGACGCCGGTGGTCTTGATGGTGCCGGTCTTCGCGTGGATGCGCCCGCGCAGCGCCGGGTCACGGCGCTGCAGCGTGGTCTCCGGCTCGGCATACGTCGCGAGCGTGCCGAAAAAAGCATCCTGCATCTTGCTGCGGTACATCACCTCCAGCATCGCCGAAACCGCCTGCGGCGTGGCGCGGTCCTCGGGCGACAGGCCGCAGCCGTCCACCAGCGTCACGGCCTCGTCCGGAAAGTCCGCCTTCCGGGCGAATTCGCGCACCGCGGCCGTGCCGGACTCGAAGCTGCCCTTCACGAAGCGCGCCGGGTCCGCGCCCATCGTCTTCAGAATCTGCTCGGCGCAGAAGTTGAGGCTTCGCCGGTTCGCGGCGGAGATCGAGTCCACCAGCCTGGATTTCCACACGAAGATCTCTTTAGCGCCCGGTTGCGGTTTTTCGTTGTCGGTCACCAGGCGAGGCCGGCCGTCGAGGCGGATGCCGGCTTTCGCCATCTCCGCCTGGAGCGCCGCGGCCAGGAAGAGCGCCGGGGCCTCCACGGCGATGGTCTCCGACCGGCTGGCGCCGACCGGCAGACGGCCCGAGACCACGATCGCGCCGTCCTCGTCCCGCTCGAACGTCACCTCGCCGGGCCGGTCCTTCGCGGCGGTGGAGCAATGGTTCACGAAGCGCATCGCGGGGAAAGACGGGATCGTGCTGATCGTCGCAGGCGCGTCCGGCGCGGGTCCGCCGGCGACTTTGACCTCGACACAGTTGTCGTTGAACGAGAGCGCGCTGATCGGCGCGGCGTACCACCAGAGCCACTCCGCTTTCGGCCATCCGGGCGCCCGGTAAATGCGGTCGAAAAGTCGGTCGTCCATCACCAAATCGCCGCTGATCTGCCGTATGCCTGCCGCCTGAATGGCCTGGGCGAACTCGCGCGGGACGGTCATCGGGTCCTTGTACACGCGCCTGGAAAAACTCGGGTCGCCGCCGCCGACAACGACCAGGTCGCCCTGGAGCACGCCGTCCTGAATCTGGCCGTTGGCGATCAGCGTCGTGCGGAACTCGTAATCCGCGCCCAGTTTCCAGAGCGCGGCGGCGGCGGTGAAGAGCTTCGTGTTCGAGGCCATCCCGAACATCTCGTTGCCGTGAAAGGAGAAGACCTCCTTCCCGTCCGAGAGCCGGCGCGCCACGATGCCGACCTTCGCCCCGCGCAAGGGATGCCGGTCCACCGCCGCCTGCAGCGCGGCCGTGACGGCCAACGGCCGGTCCTGCGCCAAGACGCGCGCCGAGCCGAACGCGAGGCATGCGCAGAGGAGCCACCTGGGGGACACGGGCAATCTCATGGAAACCTTTTCCTGAACGCCGTTGCGGGATGCTATCACAAGCCTCCGGTCGCGTTCAACTGGGTGCACGAAGCGACTTCCTTGAACAGCGACAGCGGGATGCTATAATGCCGCGCAGGTCCGTCGGAAAGACGCGGCGGGGCGAATCGGCTATTCCAGCGCTGACATCTTGGAGGAGGTTCAAGTGACCAACGAAATCGAAAAATCGCCTGCCGAATCCCATGTGTCTCCCTTCGAACGCATCCGCCGGACGAATGACGCAGGCCACGAATTCTGGTCCAGCCGCGACTTCGCCCAAGTCCTGGGCTACTCCGACTACCGCAACTTCGAACAAGTCCTGCAAAAAGCCAAGATGGCCTGTTTCAACAGCGGCCACCGCATCGAGGACCATTTCGTTGATATCACCGAAATGGTCGAAATCGGGAGCAGCGCAAGGCGAGCGTTACGCACCACCCTGCTTTCCCGCTATGCCTGCTATCTCGTCATCCAGAATGCGGACCCGGGCAAAGAAATCGTCGCTCTGGGGCAGACCTATTTCGCGATACAGACTCGGCGGCAGGAAATCTCCGACCAGGCGCTGGAAGACAAGCGGCGCCTTCTACTGCGTCAGGAAATCAAGGTGCATAACCTGCGGCTGGCTGAGGCGGCCAGGGTGGCCGGCGTGGTCGAATCACGCGACTACGCTGTCTTTCAGAATCACGGATACAAGGGACTGTACGGCGGCTTGGCCGCACAGAACATCCACCGGCGCAAAGGGTTGAAAAAGGGACAACAGATTCTCGACCACATGGGCAGCACCGAGCTCGCCGCAAACCTGTTTCGCGCGACGCAAACCGAGGAGAAGATTCGGCGTGAGAACATCGTTGGCAAGGATAAGGCCAATCGCACCCACTATGAAATCGGCGCGAAGGTCCGGCAGACCATCCGTGAAATCGGCGGCACCATGCCGGAAGAACTGCCGGTCGCAGACGACGTCAAGAAAATCAAAACAAGACAGCACAGAGCGCTCAAGCGCGGGAATTCCGAAACATAGCGCCCTGGCGTTTCATCGGAGCACGAGCTTTGCCGCTGCGATACCCGGCCGAACGGATCCTCATCCGCTGCCCGAACTGGATCGGCGACATGATCGCCGCGACGGCGGCGCTGCGCTGCATGCGCGCGAACTACCCCCAGGCGCACATCGCGCTGCTGCTGAAGGCGTATGTCCGTCCCGTCATCGCCCACGCGCCGTGGGCCGACGAGGTCGTCGAGGCGGACCCGCGCGGCGGACTGGCCGGGTTGCTCGCGACGGCGCGGCGGCTGCGGCATGCGCCTCGCTATGACCTGGCGCTGCTGCTGACGCAGTCCTTCAACTCGGCGCTGATGGTCCGGCTCGCCGGGGCGAAGCGCCGGGTCGGCCATGCGCGCAACGGGCGGCGCCTGCTGCTCACCGACGCGGCGCCGTGGCCCGGGCGCGGACTCGTGCTGCGTAGCGAAGAGTCGCTACTTCGCAGAGTAGCAGAGAATCCGCGGCTCGCCCCCAAAGTGCAGGTCTATTCGAGCCTGCTCGAATACCTCGGCTGCTCCGGCGCGGACGACCGGCGGCCGGAGGTGTTCACTTCGCCGGAGGATGAGGCGCAGGCGGAGAAACTCCTGGCCGCGCGCGGGCGCGAGGCGGCCCGGCCGCTGCTGGTGATCGTGCCGGGCGCGGCGTACGGCGCGTCGAAACTCTGGCCGCCGGCGCGGTTCGCGCGCGTAGCCGACGCCCTCGCCGCAAGCCGCGGGCTCCAGGCCGTCGTGCTCACCGGGCCCGGCGAGGAGCCGATCGGGGCCGAGATCGCCCGGGCGATGAAGGCGCCGACGATCTCGTTCCGCGAGGGAGAGGTTTCCTTCGGCGCGCTCAAGGCCATCGTCCGCCGGAGCGCCCTGATGATCTGCAACGACACCGGGCCGCGGCACCTGGCCATCGCGTACAACGTCCCGGTCGTCGTCCTCATGGGACCGACCAGTCCGATCGTGACGCACAGCGATTACCCGCGGACGGCGATCCTGCGCCAGGACGTGCCGTGCGGCCCGTGCTACCGCAGGCGCTGCCCGACCGACCATCGCTGCATGACGCTCATCACGCCGGAGATGGTCCTCGCCGCGGCGGAGGCGCTGTTAGACGGTGGAATGCAGAGTGCAGAGTGCAGAATGCAGAATGCAGAATAAGGAAGGAAGTTGATTTGCGGTTTCGTGACGTCTCACTCTGCATTCTGCACTCTGCATTCTGCATTCATACGTTTGCCCTGCGGAGAACCCCCTGATAGAATCGCCCGCCGGACGACGGGACGCACCGCTTCCTCAACGGGAGAGCAGCGCCGCATGCATGGTTTCCGGATCGTGTCACTCTTCATCTTCGGCAGCATCGTCGGGAGCTTTCTGAACGTCTGCATCTACCGGCTCCCGCGGGACCGCTCGCCGGTGCGGCCGACGCGTTCCTATTGCCCGCGCTGCCATGAAGTCATCGCGTGGTACGACAACATCCCGCTGGTGAGCTGGTTCGCGCTGGGCGCGCAATGCCGGCACTGCGGCTCGTACATCTCGGCGCGCTACGTCATCGTCGAGTTCCTCACTGCGTGCCTCTTCGCGCTCACGTACGCCGTGCTGAGCGCGCGGGGCGAGCCGGCGGGCGTCATCATCGTCTATCTCGGCCTGATGGGGATGTTCGTCCTGAGCTCTTTCGTGGACGCCGAGCTGCGCATCATCCCGGACTCCGTCACGATCGGCGCCATGATGCTCGCGCCGATCTGCAGCGTCATGGTTCCGCCCTTGCACGACAATCGGGCGATGGGGCGGACGTTTGCGTTCAGCCAGGGTAACGTGCTCGGCCCGCTGTGCGCCTGCCTGGTCGGGATGGCGGTCGGCGCGCTGGCCACATGGCTCGCCGGCGTCCTCGGCAAGCTCATGTTCCGCCGCGAAGCGATGGGCGTCGGCGACGTGAAGTTCATGGCCGCGCTCGGCGGCTTCCTGGGATGGCAGCCGCTGCTGCTGACGTTCTTCATGGCGCCGCTGCTCGGCGCGGCGGTCGGCCTGATCCACATGGCGCGGACGAAGGAACACCATATTCCGTACGGCCCGTTCCTCTCGATCGCCGCCGCCGTCGCCATGCTCTGGGGCGACCGAATCTTCGCGCTCCTCGGCTTCACGCGGTGGATGATGTGAGGACGAACGACCTTGACAGGATTACAGGATAAAAGGGATATGGGGGCTGTTGAAAAAGTGTCATTCCGAGCGAAGTGAGGAATCTCATACCTCAGGCGCGGCAGCAATGCCAGGGGTTCCAGACCCTTCGCTCCGCTCAGCAGGGTGACGGCACAAACGGGTTTTTCAACAGCCCCATATTTCCTGGCTGATTCCGTAATCCTGAGTATCCTGTTATCCCGTCTGAACTTGTTCTTGTCGTCCAGCCTGTCGAGGAAAGGGCGCGGCCCGGCAATTGTGCCTGGCCCGCAGAAGTGCATGGAGCGCGAAGAAACGCCGGTAATTACAAGGCTTTTCATCACTCTGGGTTGAAGGCGTCGGCGTCGTCGAGGTCCATGACCGCGGCGGCGCGATCAAAGGCCGGCGCCTCGAGCTCTTCTTCCAGAAGTACAACGAGGCGCTGCAATGGGACGTGCAGAAGCGGCAGGTGTGGGTTTGGGTGAATGGGTGATTGGGAGATTTCAGACCTATTGATCTTCGTGTAAGAAAAGGAAAGGTTTCTCGCAAAGACGCAAAGAGCGCCAAGAACAACATCAGGCGTTTTTCGTTCTTTGCGCTCTTTGCGTCTTGGCGAGAGATTCCTTTCTTTATACGAACGTCAATAATTCGCAATTCCCAATTCGCAATTGCCAATTGACCAATCTCCGCCCTTCACTTGTGCCCGCAATGCTTGACCATTATAATACCCTCATCGAATTGAGGGTTCAGCATGGAAGAAAAGCGCCGCAAACGCCGAAGCATAGCAATCATCGCTGGCGCGGCGCTTCTTCTGCTGCTCGTCGCCGCGTGGATTCTTTTCCGCGCGCCCAGCCTGCCGCCGCGCACCGCGCCATGGTACGACTACTCCGCCATGCTCAAAGTCCTCTCGGATTCCGCCTCGCTGCGGCACCTGAACGCGGAGGAACTGAAGTCGTTTCCCGTTCTGTGGCCGACAGTTCCGGTGGAAGAGAACGCCGCATTCTACTATGCGAAGGCTTTCAGCCTGCTGAAGCCCAACGGCGAACCCGCCGGTTCACTTAAGTACGCCGGCGACCTGGCCGCGCTGGAGACGTGGGTCGCGGCGATCAAGCCGGCGCTGGACATGGCCGCCGAAGCGCAGGCGCACCCGGTCTGCCGGATGCCGATCTTCATCGGCACAGCCAGCGGCATCGGCACGACCCTCGGCTACCCGAGCCTTTCCAGGAATTCTCTCTCCTCGCTGCGTCATCTCGGCAGGTGCTTCGGCGATGCCGGGCTTGTCGAGGAGTTGAACGGCAGGCCCCACACCGCCGCCGAGATGTACTTGGCCTGCCTTCGCATGGGCGCGCACGCTCGACATGGGGTCTTGGTTCAGAGCCTGGTAGGATGCGCCGTCCTCTCCATCGGCGCAACCCCGCTCGACCGGCTCGTGGCGAACGCATCGCTGCCCGACGATGACCTGCGGAAGATCATCCAGGCCTGCCCGGAGGCCGAGACGACGCCAGATGAGATCGCAGACACAGCCGAATGTGAGGCAGAATTCTCCTCCGCCTGTATGCGTCTCGGCGGGTTCGGCGTGAGGATAAGCGATTTGTTCTCCGGGTTCAGTCGAGCCATCGTCGTCGCCCGGAAGGAGGCGAAGTGCCCCATTTACGAGGTCATCAACAACCCCGCCGCTCAACTCGACATTCAAGGGAAGACGGCGGGCAACCTGAATCGGGTGCCGCCGGGGTGCTGGCGATGGCGGATGGAACTGGCCCGAATGGACACGCGCCTGAGAGTGCTCCAGATTCGCGCGGCCATCGCGTTCTACCAGCGCCAGCATGGCAAACTTCCGGCGACGCTCGACGCGCTCTGTCCGCAGTTCCTGCCGAATGTCCCGCTCGATCCCTTTTCGGGCAGGCCGCTGCGCTACAGCATCACCAAGGAAGGCTGGATGGTCTGGAGCGTCGGCTCGGACCTCAAGGATGACGGCGGCGCTGTAGAGGAAGCAGACAAGTACTTGGCGGCGATCGGTCAAAATTGGCACGGAAAGGACGGCCTTTTTGTTTCGGGCGTGGAGTCCACCATCGAGCGGATCCGTTCACGAACGACGTCTAACATGTCCTACAGTGCGGAAGCCGAAGCCGCCGCCGATGCCGCTTTCCAGGCCGCGCACCCGGACGCAGATCGCCTCGGCCTGACCCCGCTGCATCGCGCGGCCAACCGCGGCGATCTCGCCGCCGTGGAATCGCTTCTGGCGAAGGGTGCGGACGTGAATGCCTGCGCGCTCGCGAAGCAGACGCCGCTGCATCTCGCCGTCACCAGGGAGATCGCGCAACTGCTTCTCTCGAAAGGCGCCCAGATCGAAGCGCGCGACCGCTGGGGCCGCACGCCGCTCTTCTGGGCCGCCGGCGCCGGGCGGAAGGACGTCGTCGAGGTGCTCCTCGCCGGCGGCGCGCAAGCGGACGCGCCTGAAGCGACCGACACCGAGGGCAACGCGATGATGTCGGCCCTTCGCGCACAATTGCCCGCGAAGATGCAAGCCGCCGTTCCCGCGACGCAGTCGGCCAGGACGCCGATCACGCACGCGGCCGAACAGGGACATGAGGATATCGCGGAGTTGCTGCGCAAGCATCTGGCTGAGCATCCGGCGAATAGGTGATTGGGAGATTGGATTCTCTTGGGAGAAGAAGTCACGCGCCCAGTGATGCGGCGAGGGCGGCGGCGGCTCGCTGGACGGCTTTCTTCACCGGGGCGGAGAGCGGCCGGCCGTATTCGCGCGATTTCGGCTGGATGCCGAGGATCAGGACTTTGCACGGGACCGATTGCCGGAGGTATTGGATGAGGATGTTGACGGGCATGTTGTGGGTCGAGATCGAACTGCTGCCGCGCAGGCGAGCGTGCTGAATCAGGGTGATGCGGCCGGGCCTTTTCCCGCCGCTGTCGGCGGCGTCGAGGATGACGAGGTGCGTGGGGCGGAATTTTCTGATCTCGCCGGTGAGGTTCTCGGGGGCGGTCTCGCCGAGAAAAATGCGGAGTGCGGAGTGCGTAGCGCGGGCTATCAGCCCGCGGTCGGGCAGGATTGCCCGACCTGCGCCGTCGCGCGCAGCGGGACGGCCGATTGCCGAGTGGTCGGGCAGGATTGCCCGACCTACGCCGTCGCGGGCCTGGGTTCTGATGCGGCGCAATTGGCCGGCGACTTGGAGGCCGGCGGCGTCATCGCCTCTGAGCGGCGAGCCGATGGCGAGGACGGCGACGCGCTCGGCGTCCTTCAGATTCCGGCGAATGGCGGTCTTCAGCGATTCCATGATGCGCCAGCCTTGCCAGATGGACGACGGTGGCCGAAGGAGGATGGACGCCGCCGCTATTTTTTCTCTTCCGGCTCCGGCTTCTTTTCGGGATCGGACTGGAAGATGACTCGGAGTTTGCCGCGGGCGAATTGCGCCAGCTCGAAGTCGCCCGTCAGCCGCAGCGCCTCCTTGGGACATGAATCCACGCACTGCCCGCAGGCGATGCACTTGGCGATGTCCACATGCGCCTCGAACTTCTTCTCGCCGACCTTGACGATCTCGATCGCGGCGGACGGGCAGTCGCGCATGCACAACTTGCAGCCGATGCACTTGGCCGGGTCGAAGACCAGCTTGCCTCGGAAGCCCGCCGGCATCGTTACCTTGACGCGCGGATAGCGGACTGTGGCGGGCTTTTTCCCGACCGACCGCAGCACTTCCCGGAGCATCTTGCCCGCCTTCGTCATGGCCCGACCGGTCCTTTCATCAGCCCTTTCGCCGCCAGGTCAATGAGCAACTGGATGAACGCGACCGGGGCGGCGTATTGCCAGCAGAAGTTGACCATCTGGTCTATCCGCAGCCGCGCGAACACGCTGCGAAGGAGCGAGATGAGGCAGACGATCGCGAACACTTTGACCAGGTACAGCCCGAACCCGGCGGCCGGCCCCAGGTTCAGGCCGAACGGCAGGAAGACCGCCGCGAGCAGCGAGGCGCCGACGATCATCTCGACGCTGATCGCCATCCGGAAGATCGCCAGCAGCTTGCCGCTGTACTCGGTCAGCGTGCCGGCGACGATCTCCGTCTCGGCCTCCGGGGCGTCGAACGGCACGCGCTCGAGCTTGCCCAGGAGCGCCAGCAGCCCGACCGCCAGCCCGATCACGTTGAAGAGCACGCGCAGCGGGTTCGCGGAGTAATACTTCGTCAGCTCGCTGAGCGACCAGGTGTCGGCCAGCAGCGCCGGCGCCAGGATGCTCAGGAAGAGCGGGATCTCGTACGCGAAGAGCTGGGTGATCGCGCGCGCTGCGCCGATCATGGAAAAGAGCGACCGCGAATACCACCCGCCGAGGAAGAACGCGACGGTCGGCAGGCTCAGCAGGTAGAGGACCACGATCACGTCGCCCTTGAACGCGAAGATCGCGGCGGGCTTCCAGATCGGGATGTACAGCACGGCGGTGACGACCGCGGTCAGCGCGACGAGGGGGGTGACGGCGAACATCGGCCGGTCCACGAGTTCCGGGACGAGGTTTTCCTTGGCCAGGAGCTTGATGAAATCGGCCCAGGGCTGGAACCACGGCGGCCCGATGCGGTTCTGCAGCCTGGCGCAGAGTTTGCGGTCCACGTATTCCGCGAACAGCGCGGCCGTGGCGAGAAAGAGGAAGCCGGGGAAAATCAGGATGCGGAACAGGATGCCGGCCAGCGTGTGCTCCATTATCGGTTTTCTCCCGCCCGGAAATTGCGGTTCAGGCGCGAGAAGTCCACGCCGTGTTTGCGGTGCCACTCGATGCCGTACGCGCGCAACTGGCCCCAGGTCATCACGCCGTCGCGGGCCGAGCCGGCGATCTCGATCAGCCGGTCGGTGCAGGAGAAGCACGGGTCAATCGCGGCGACGACGATCGGCAGGTCGGCCAGGTAGCCGTCTTTGAGCATGTGCGCGACGGCCTGGACGTTCGCGAGCGTCGGCGCGCGGACTTTCACGCGCTCGGGCTTGTCCGTGCCGTTGGACTTGACGTAATGCACGTCCTCGCCGCGCGGCGCCTCATAGCGGACGAGCGCCTCGGCGGCGGGGATTTTGCGCGGCGCCTTGACGGCGATGGGGCCTTCCGGCAGGTTCTCGATGAGTTGCCGGATGAGGCGGTAGCATTCCATCAGCTCGCCGCAGCGCACGAGCGTGCGGCCGTAGACGTCGTTGTGGTTGTCGGTGACGACGTGGACCGGGACCTCGGCGTACGCGGCGTACGGATCGTCCTTGCGGCAGTCGCGCGGCACGCCGGAGGCGCGCGCGGTCGGGCCGACGGCGCCGAGCCGGATCGCGTCGTCATGCGAGAGCGCGCCGACGCCGGAGAGCCGTCTGGCCAGCGTCACCTCTTCGGTCGCGACGGTGATGTAGTACTTCGTCCGCTCCTCGAGCGCCGCGACGCCCTGGAGGATCTTCAACTGCTGCTCGGAGGAGACGTCGCGCCGGACGCCGCCGAGGGTGTTGATGCCGTAGTTGACGCGGTTGCCGGTGAGCATCGCGAGCAGGTCCATCACGATCTCGCGGTCGCGCCAGGTGTACATCAGGAGCGTGTCGAAGCCGACCTCGTGGCCGGCGACGCCGAGCCAGAGGAGGTGGCTGTGGACGCGTTCGAGCTCGCCGACGAGGCTGCGGATGTAGTTCGCGCGCCTGGGGACTTCGAGCTGCGCGCATTCCTCGACGGCCATGGAGAAGGCGGTGGCGTGCGAGTGCGAGCAGATGCCGCAGATGCGCTCGACGAGGTAGAGGTCCTGGATGTACGTGCGCGCCTCGCAAGCCTTCTCGATCCCGCGGTGGTTGTAGCCGAGCCGGACGCCGGCCTTGAGGATTTTCTCGCCGCTCAGGGTGAGCATGAAGCTCGTCGGCTCCTTGAGCGCCGGGTGTTGCGGCCCGATGGGGACTTGCAGGTTCGTATCAGGCATGGTCCACCTCCATTCCACCTTGGCGGCGCGCTACCGTGGATCTTCTCTCTTGCGCGGAGCGGCCGGAAGGCTGTCCGGCTTCCAGTCTTTGCGCAGCGGGTACTGGCCCGCCGGCCAGTTGTCCGGCAGCGGATAACGCGGGCCTTCAGGCAGGCCCTGCACCTGGAGACCCAGCAGGTCCGCCAGTTCGCGTTCGTAAGCTGCGGCGGCCGGGAAACGGGCCGTGATGCTTTGCAGGATCGGCTTCTCTTTGGGGAGGGCCATCGTCAGGCTCAGGACGATGCCGCTCGGCCGCGCCAGGTGATAGATCACGCCGAGCGTGGCGCCCAGGTCCAGCCCGGTCATCGCGCAGAGGATCGAGAACTGCATCCGGTCCTGAAGGTGGCCCAGTACCTCGCCGGCTTGCTCGGCGGGCGCTTCGGCGAACATCCTCCGCGCCCGCGCAATGCGGATATGGGCGTCCAGGAACGGGAATTTCGCGACGAGTTCGGCCTGAATCGCCTGTTCTTCCGTCATGGCATTTTCACCGGGCATGGACGCCCCACCTCATGTTATCACGATTCGAGGCTTTTGAGCAACTTCACGACGCCGTCAATGATCGCCGGCGGGCTGGCGGGGCAACCGGGGATGTAGGCGCTGACCGGCAGCACGGCGTCAATCCCCTGCAGGACGTTGTAGCAGCCCTGGAACACGCCGCCGGAGCAGGCGCAGACGCCGCAGGCGACGACGAACTTCGGCTCGGCCATCTGCTCGTAGATGCGGACGATCCGGTCCTGGATCTGCCGCGTCACCGGCCCGGAGCAGACGAGCACGTCGGCGTGCCGCGGCGTGGCCTTGAGCTGGATGCCGAAGCGCTCGATGTCGTACCGCGGCGTCAGCGCCGCGATGATCTCGATATCGCAGGCGTTGCACGCCCCGGAGTTGAAATGGAGGATCCACGGCGACTTGATCCGCGCCCAGGTCACAACGCGCCGAAGTACAGGCATGCGATCACCTTCTGTACAGAACCGAGAGTCCGACGAACCCGCCCAGGATATAGATCACGGCGATGCACAGCGTCGCGGCGGTCCCCGCCTGAATGGTGGTCGCCATCAGCGCGACGACGTGGAGGATCGTGAAGAAAAAGGCGAACGGGAAGAACTGGCTGTAGTCCATCCGGATTTTCTGGTCGGGCGTCTCCTCGCCGCAGGCGTACGGCTTGGCGCCGGCGCCGGTCCGGCCCTTGCGCAGGGCGAGCCCCGAGAGGGCGCCGAAGACGCAGACCGCCGCGCCCAGGACGACGAGGAACGCGGCCGGCGGACTCAGCAGCCAGGACCAGTTCATGAGATTAACCCTTCAGCTCTCGCAGATGGGCCACGTCGAGCGAGTCGGTGTGCCGGTAAACGCACAGGATGATGGCCACCGCGACCACGACGACGGCGACCTCGATGACGATCAGCGTGATCGCCAGCGCCTGCGCCAGTCCGACCTGCCCGGTGGCATAGCCGCTGGCGATCAGCGCGAGCGTGGTCGCCTTGGAGAGGATCTCCATCGCGATTACCATCCGCACCAGGTTCCGCGTCCTCAGCAGGCTGTAAAAGCCGACGATCAGCAGCAGGACGACGCCCATGCCGCACAGCAGAAACAACCGGGCCGCTTCATTAGACATTGCGTGTTCCTATTTTAGGACCATGGACATCATGGACGCTATGGACGCCATGGACCGTAGTCCACATCTGTCGTCCATTCCGTCGTCCATCATCGTCCATCATCCTTCTTCTCCCGCACCAGCACCACGACCGCGAACGCGCCGGCGAGCAGGATGACGATCTGGCCGAGCAGGTCAATATGGCGCAGCGCCCAGAGCGAGGTGCGCACGTCCTCCTGCTTCTCGGGCGGCGGCAGGATCGCCGGAAAATCGAGCGGCACGTTCGCCCGGCTCAGCAGGAGGGCCGCCGCGATCACGAGGACGGGCAGCGGCAAGTATTTCCTGAGCTTCTCCTTCTTGCGCGCGATCAACTGCTGCGCGTCGAGCCGCTGCGTCAGGCTGATGGTGGTGATCAGGATGGCCGGGATCAGGCCGGCGCAGACGGAGAGCTCGAACACGCCGGCGATCGGCGAGCGGAGCTGGAACATGAGCACGGTGACGAGCACGCTCGTCACGGCCAGCGCCACTACCGCTCGCAACAGCCGCGCCGTCATCACCGTCCAGAGCGCCGCCGCCACCAGCGCCACGATCAGCATCAGATTGAGCGTGTACATCGTCATCGTCGTCCTTGTCCGCGCCTAAGGCGCCGCCCGCACCTGCAACAGGAACGTGCGGTACAGCAACGGGAACAGCACGCCCGCGCCGACTGTCACGCCGGCGAGCACAACCGAGGCCAGCACCAGGCCGAGGCTTGCCTCGCGCGCGTCCGCGAGCCCTTCGCGCACCGGGCCGAAGAACGCCTTGCGCTGCATCATCAGCAGATAGCCCAGCGTCACCACGCTCAGCAGCGCGGCCAGGATCGCGTAAACGCGGTGGTCCGCCTGCCAGAGCGCCAGGATGATCAGCAGCTTGCTCCAGAATCCCGACAGCGGCGGCACGCCCGCCGCCGACAGGAGGCCGATGACGTTGGTCGTCGCCGTGAACGGCATCCGCCCGCCCAGCCCGCCCAGGCGCTCCATGTCCGTCGTCTTCTGCTGCTGCTCGACCGCGGCGGAGTTGACGAAGAGGAGCGACTTGAAGATCGCGTGGTTGAACAGGTGGAACGCCGCGCCGACGATCGCCAGCGGCGTGCCGCAGCCGAGCGCCAGCACGATGTAGCCGACCTGGCTGATGGACGACCAGGCCAGCAGGCGTTTCATGTCGGTCTGCGCCAACGCCGCGAACGCGCCGACGACGATCGAGGCCGTGCCGACCAGCAGCATCACCTCGCCGAACGAAGCGCTCCCGGCGAAGATGTCCGAAGCCCAGGAGACTTTCAGGAACGTCGCCGCCGGCGCCGCCGCCGAATACGCCCCGACCAGGCCCAGCCTGATCAAACCGTAGATGCCCGAGATCTTCGTGGCCGCTCCGGCCAGCAGTACGGAGGCCGGCGCGGGCGCCGCCGAGTACGCGCCGACCACCCAGCCGTGGAACGGCGCCAGGCCGCCCTTGATGAACAGCCCGCAGATGAACGCGCCCAGGGCGACCCGCACCAGCGGGTTCGCCTCCGGCGCGCTCAAGGCCTTGTGGATCACGTCGAACGAGACCCCGTGCGTCGCCAGGAGGAACAGCGCGATCGCCGTCAGCATCAGCACCGTCGCCACGGCGGACATGAGGATGTACTTGAACGCGCCTTCGAGCCCGTGCCGGTCGCGGTTGAACGCGATCAGCAGGAAGGAGGCCACCGCCGTGATCTCGAGGAAGAGGTACAGGCTGAACAGGTCGGTGACGAGCACCGCGCCGTTCATGCCGATCAGCGACACGAGCAGCACGTTCATGAAGTAGAACCGCTGCTTCTCGTCGGCCATCATCGCCCGGCCGGCCAGCGCAGTGACGAAGATCACGATCCCGACGGTCAGCAGCAGCACGAAGCTCAGTTCGTCGGCCGCCAAGTTGAGCCCGAGGACCCGCCCGCCCGCGCGCAGCAGGTCGGGCCGGAACACCAGCACCGCCACCTGCGCGGCCGTCAAAAGCAGGACCAGCCCGTAGGCGAGGCTCTGCCGCGGCGCCTTGATCGGCAGGTTGAGCAGAATCAGGGCCGCCAGCGGCGCCAGAACCAGATACGAAAGCACCGTTACACTCCTAGCGAAGAAGCTATCAGCTATCAGCTATCAGCTATCAGCCATCAGTTGTCAGCCGCAGGCCGGCCCGCCTTTAGCTGAAAGCTGATAGCTGAGCGCTGACAGCTTCCGTTCCTCAGGCTCGCCAGACGACGAACGCGATGACGGCCGCCGCGCCGGCGAGCGCCCAGAGAATGTAGAGCGACGCGTTGCCGGTGTGGACGGCGCGGATGTTCCAGCCGAGCCCGCGCGCCGCGCCCACGACCAGCCGGTCGTAGACCCAGTCCAGCCCGCGGTCGCAGGCCCAGGCGACGGCCGTGATCGCGCCGAGCAGTTTCCATCCCAGATCGTACGGGTCGAAGTATCGCTTCTCGGCGCCGCGGTATGCGCCGCGCAGCGCCGGCGCGTTGAGGATGTGGTCCGCGGCGTGCAGTCCGCTGCCGTGCGCCTTAGCGCCGACCAGGTGATGAACGAGCGCGGCCGCCAGCGCGAGCGCCGCCAGCCCGGCCAGCGCCAGGTGCAACCGCATCCCGGCGAAATGCTCGCCTGCCCTGAGCGTGGTAATCCTGGCGAGGTGATTGACCGGCAGCGCGTTGTACACGCCGAAGAGCACGCACAGCGCCGCGATCACGATCATCGGGACGAGCATGGAGATCGGCGCTTCGCGGACGTGGTCGCGGCTCGGATCACTTGCCCCGAGCTCCGTCGAGGGGCGCTTGCCGAAATACACCGAGTGGCCCAGCTTGAGGAAGGAGGCCGCGGTGAGGAACGTGCCGAGGAGCGCGGCGAGATAGTAGGCGATGTGCCGCTGCTTCGCGGCGTCGTAGATCAGTTCCTTCGAGAAGAACCCGTTGAACGGCGGGCAACCGGAGATGGAGAGCGCGCAGACGAGGAAGCAGGCGAAAGTCACCGGCATCCGGCGCGCCAGCCCGCCGAGCTTCGACAGGTCAGTCGTGCCGGTCTGCCGCTCCACCGAGCCGGCCGTCAGGAACAGGCCGCACTTGTACAGCGCGTTGTTGATCATGTGGAACAGCCCGCCGATGACGCCCGCCGGCAGCGCCGTCCCGAGGCCCAGGATCATGTAGCCGACCTGGCTGATCGCGTGATACGCGAGCAGCCGCTTGTACTCCTTCTGCGCCAGCGCCATCATCACGGCGATCAGGATTCCCGCCGAGCCGAGGATCATCAGCGCCGGGCTCAGCCAGGTGTGCCGGATCGGGAAAAAGTCCAGCGTGATCCGCGCGAGCAGGTAGATGCCGAGCAGTTTCTCGAGGCTCGCCGGCAGGAACGCCATGAACGGCAGCGGCGCGTCCACCGCCGCATCGGGGATCCACGTGTGGAATGGGATCGAGCCGGCCTTGGAGACCGCGCCGATCGAGAGCAGCGCCATCGCCAGGCTTCCCATCGCGTTCATCGGCAGGCGGGCCTGGTGCATCACCAGCGAGCCCTGCCAGCCCGTCAGCACGATGCCGAACAGCATGCACAGGTCGGTGATCCCGACGATGATGAACATCTTCGTCGCGGTCTTGAAGGCCCCCTTCGAGCCGAGCGCGATCATGCCGAACATCGTGCCGAGCAGCCCTTCCCAGAAGAAGAGCAGCACCACCAGGTGGTCGGCCAGCACGATGCCGTTGGCCATCGCCAGCGAGATCAGCAGGTACGCGTAGAACAGCCCCGGCCGGTTCCGGTCGCGCATGAACCGCTGGCAGTAGAGCGCGACCAGGAACGAGAGGACCGCCGCCGCCAGCAGGAAGAACGCGCTGAACCGATACAGCCGCAGCGTGAACTCCAGCCTCGCGCACCACGCGAAGGAGCAGGAAAGGTTCTCGTTGAAGAGGCAGCCGGCCAGGAGCAGGTTGCCCAGCGCGGCGAGCAGGGCGAAGGCCTCGCGGACGTACGGGACGCGCTTCGGCGTCGCCAGCACCAGCAGCGCGCCGGCCAGCGGCAGGAAGATCGGCCAGAAGATGATCGGGATCCAATCGGTCATTTCACCTGCTCAGCATCTGCTGCGCGGCCGCCTGGGCGAACCGGGCGCACGGATTGATGAACAGCCCGGCGGCGAGCGACAGCGCCGCGAGGCCCACCACCGAGCCGACCATCACCGGCGAGCCTTCGGCGGCCTGCGAGGACTTCGGCTCGCCCAGGAAGACCATCGTGAACGCCCGGAAGAGATACGCGATCGTCATGAACGCCGCGGCCAGGAACGTCAGGCCGATCCAGAGCCGGCCGCTCTCGGCGGCCGCCGAGAACACCATGTATTTCGCGAAGAACCCGCCGAACGGCGGAATGCCCATCACCGAGAACGCGCAGAGGAGGAACGCCACGGCCGTGAACGGCATCGTCCGCGCCAGCCCGCCGAGTTGGCGGAGGTCCTTCGTGTGCGTCCGCTGCTCGACGATGCCCGCGCAGAGGAAAAGCCCGCCCTTCGCCAGCCCGTGCATCAGGATATAGAGCAGCGCGCCCGTCACGCCGATCTCCGCGGCCTTGCCGGTCCATCCGCCGACCGCGAACCCGAAGAAGATGAACGCGATCTGGCTCACCGTGCTGTAGGCGATCAGCCGCTTCAGGTCCGTCTCCTTCAGCGCCGCGCCCGCGCTGATGAGCGCACTGGCCGCCGCCGCCGCCAGCACCGCCGTCCGCCCGCACGCGCCGATGTCGAACGTCACCACGAACAACCGCGCGTAAACGTACACGCCGATCTTCACCAGCACCGCCGCGTGGAGCAGCGCCGTGACCGGAGAGGGCGCCACGCCGGCGTCCGGCAGCCACGTGTGGAACGGCAGCGTGGCCGATTTCGACAGGATGCCCATCAGGATCAGCGCCGCCGCCAGGCCCGAAATCGCACTGCCGCGCAGGGCCGCGAGATTGAATGCGAAGTTCGGCGGGCCGTTCAACGGGAACGCGCCGTGCTGCACGCCGAGGATCACGAACCCCGCCAGCATCGCCAGCGCGCCGAACGCCGTCACCAGGAACGCTTTGTCGGCCCGCACGACGTGCTGCTTCTCGCGGAAGAACCCGATCAGCCGCCAGCTCGTGATCGCCGTCAACTCCCAGAAGACATACAGCCAGATCAGGTTCGACGAGAACACCAGCCCCATCATGGAGCCGAGGAAGAGCGCCACCATATAATAGTACTCGTCCTGGTATTCGTAGCGGCTGATGTAGCTCATCGAGTAGAGGACAATGATGCTGCTGATCAGCGACGACATGGCGGCGGTGAAGACCGCCAGCCCGTCCGCGCGGAGGATGAAATCGAACCCGTACGGCAGCGCGACGCTGATCAGGGCCGGCTTCCCGGCCATCGCCGACGGGATGAGCATCAGCGCGCAGACCAGCGAGGTCGCCACGAGGCAGAGCGCCGCGACGTTGCGGACCTCGGCGCCGAGCAGCTTCAGCAGCGGCAGAAAGAACGCGCCTGCGATCGGGGTGAACACGGCGAGCAAAAGAAGCGTTTCGTTTGTCACCGGTCGCTGTTTCCAAGGCTAAGGAAGAGGCCTACAGAAGAGAAGAAGGCGGCATTCTATCAAGCCGTTCGCGTTCTGTAAACAGAAGATTACGAATTTTTGTAATGCCTCAGTTACAGGAGGTGTGGCACAGCCGCCCCCGGCTGTGCGGAACGGCTTGCCGGCGTTATCACAGGCGAGGGCGCCTGTGCCACACACGATATCTTGAAAATGAGCCTCCTGTAACTGAGGCATTACTCTCCTCCATATCGTTTTGTTGACAAGTTATCGCTCGGAATGATATCCTCATGCAATTGACAATCCGGGGGCGGAACCGACGGGACAAACTCGTCTGCGGCCGGAAGGGGATTCCGCGCCGCGAATGAGTCTTTATCGGAGGAGGCGGACCATGGCGTTTTCTCGCTGCAGGGCGCTGGTTCCGGCATTGGCGCTGGCGACGCTGGTTCTCTCGAGCGGCTGCGCGTACATGAAGGACCGCGGCTACGACGCGCTCAACATCTTCGACATCGGCTTCACGGTGACGAAGCAGCCGCACTTCGGAATCTACGCCGGCTTCAACAACATCCTCGCACTCGGCTACATGGACATGCCGGAAGGCCGGCTGCTCGGCCTCGGCCACACGCATTTCGGCGCGCTCGACATGCGCTATCACGGCGGCGGCATGCTCCTCGAAGGCTATGAGGCGCAGGGCTACGACGATTTCGACAAGAACGACCCGCATTCGCCCCGCGAGCGCGGCATGGCCGTGGGAATGCTTTATTCGCACACGCCGCGCACCATCCCCGAGGCGCTCCAGTGCAACAAGATCGTCCACGTCGGCTGGATCGGGTTTGACCTGAACTGCAAGATCGGCGGGCTGCTGAATTTCATCGTCGGCTGGACGACGTTCAGCCTCGACCGGTGGGAATGTTTCGGCTCGGGCAAGTACCTTCCCAAACCTGAGCCGGCGAAATGACGCGGGACGGATGGCCGGCGATGATCCAGGGTCCAGCGTCCGTCGCCGAGGGGCATCGGCCATCGCCATCGGTCCACGGAGCGCGACGATGATTCACGATGCAACTTCCTCCGCGGCGCGCGCCGGACTCGCAGCCGGGCCGGGCGCCGATCCGCGCCTCGACGCGCGCGACCGCATCGTCGGCCTCGACCGCGCGGTGCCCGTCTCCGGCGGGCGGCGCGTCGCGTACGTCAACTTCGACAACGCGGCCACGACCCCGGCGCTCAAGGACGTCGCCGACTGCATCACCGAGTTCCTCGGCTGGTACGGCTCGGTGCACCGCGGCACCGGCGCGCGCTCGCACGTCTCCACGCGCTGTTACGAGCGCAGCCGCGAAATCGTCGCCGCGTTCGTCGGCGCCGACCCGGATCGTCACACCGCGATCTTCACCCGCAACACCACCGACTCGATCAACAAGCTCGCCGGCCTGCTCTCCCGCGAGGAACGCCCGCGGGTGCTCTGCACGATCCTCGAACACCACTCGAACCTGCTCCCGTGGCGGCAGAACGCGTGCCGCGTCGAATGCGTGGATTGCCGCGCCTCCGACGCCGCGCTCGACCTCGATCAGCTCGAAGAGAGACTGCGCGCGCACTCCGGCGCCGTGCGGCTCGTCGCCGTCACCGGCGCCTCGAACGTCACCGGCTTCGCCCCGCCGATCCACCGAATCGCGCGGCTGGCGCACGAGCACGGCGCGGAGATTTTCGTGGATGCCGCCCAGCTCGCCGCCCACCATCCGCTCGACATGGGCAGGCCGGGCGAGCCGGAAAGCCTGGACTACGTCGCCTTCAGCGCGCACAAGATGTACGCCCCGTTCGGCGCGGGAATCCTCGTCGGGCCGAAGGCGGCCTTCGAGCGCGGCGAGCCGACACAGTCCGGCGGCGGCACCGTCCGGCTCGTCTCGGAGGAGCGCGTCATCTGGGCGGACACGCCCGAGCGCGAGGAGGCCGGCACTCCGAACGTTGTCGGCGCGGTGGCCATGGCCAAGGCCGCGCAGGTGCTCGGCGAGATCGGCCTGGAGCGGATCGCCGCGCACGAAGCGGCGCTGCGGGCGCACCTGGCCGAGTCGCTGCGCGGCATCCCGCGCGTGCGCGTCTTCGGAGCGGAGACGCCCGAGGACCATTCGCAGGTCGGCATCATCGGGTTCACGGCCGAGCGGATGGACCACAGCCTGCTGGCCGCCGCGCTCGGACACGAGTGGGGCATCGGACTGCGGCACGGCTGCTTCTGCGCCCACCCGTACGTCATGCGACTCCTCGGCGTCGGCGCGGCGGAGATCGAGAAGCTCGCCCGCAAAGCCGATCTCAACGACCACTCCGGCTTCCCCGGCCTGCTGCGGATCAGCCTGGGCCTGTATAACACGCGGCGGGAGGCCGACTACGTCGCGGAGGCCGTCCGCGACATCCTCGAACGCGGCCCGCGCGAACGCTATATCCTCGACCGCCCCACCGGCGAATACGTCCCCGAAACCGGCTGCGTCTGGCCGGAAGAATGCTGCCCGCTGTAGAACGGAAGACGATAGACGATGGTCCATCGTCCATAAAAAACCGCTGGCCTGACCAAGCCTCCTGTGGTAGAATAGCCGATGGAGAAGCGAAAGTCGGACAGGCGACCGTCGCGGCGTGGACGGCGCCCGTCACGTTTTGACGGGAACCGTCCGAATGCCGCGGAGGAAAGTCCGAGCTCCGCAGGGCAGAGCGGTTTCTAACGGAAACCGGGAGTGATCCCAGGGAAAGTGCCACAGAAAACATACCGCCTCGCGCGTTGTGCGAGGTAAGGGTGAAAAGGTGAGGCAAGAGCTCACCGCGCTCCTGGTGACAGGAGCGGCAGGGCAAACCCCGCTCGGAGAAAGGCCAAATAGGGGAGCATGAGGCGGCCCGCCTCGTCAGGACTCCCGGGTAGGCCGTTCGAGGTCCGTCGCAAGGCGGATCCTAGATACATGGCCGCCTCCCCCGCTTTGCGGGGCAGACAAGACTCGGCTTATGGCCGGCTTTCGCCCTCTGACGTTCTTGACGTTTGCAAAAGCAATGGAACGCACTCTTCCATCGCGACGACACGAGAACAATACTTCCCTGCCGGCTTCAATCCGCTTGTCCGCTTACCGCCGCGGGCGCGACTCGAGCACGATGGGATTGTCTTCGGGAAGCCCTGCGATCTTCAACGGCTCGTGGGACTTGAGAAGCTCCGCCATCTGCACCCGCTGAAAGCTCGACGCCGTGCGGTCCAGCAGCACAAACCGATATGGCCAGAACCGGTCCTGCTTGAAGGAGTCGGGGATCGTCTCGTACACCCCCAGGACGCGGCCGGGCAGCCGGGAATAAAACGTCCCGTAGACGGTGTTGGTCAGGATCTCGTCGCCGGGCTGCGCGTGGTCCCCGATCCAGCGCGCGGCCTGGACTACCGGCAGATAGCCCTCGTGGAGCGGTCGCAGGCTGCGCGGCAGCAGCGCCAGTACGGGCGCCGCGACCAGCACGCCGACGATGAGGCCGGGGCTCAGTCTCGCCGCCGCGGCTGAACGCGACGAGGCCAGCCGCCCGGACAACTCCTCGCCCAGCCAGATGGTCCCTCCGCCCACCCAGGCAAGGCTGACGCACAGCAGCGGCATCGCGTGGCGCCCCGCGATGTAGCCCGCCACGAGGTACAGCAGGATCAGGAGCAGAATGTTGAAGCCGGCCAGGGCCGCCAGGAAGAGCTTCGGACGCGGCTGCGCCTTCGGCGCGCCGGCGCAGAAGATCCCCGCCGCAAGCGGGAATAGCAGAAAGTAGCGCAGGGCATGCGCGTACTCGTCGGCGAGCGTGCCAACGGCTTTCGCCAGCGCGACAAGTAGGCCGGGCCGGGGAATCGGTTGAACAACGGCATGGACCGGCGCCGGTTGCGCGGCGGCCAGGCTCGGCGGCGTGGCGGGCGGCAGGCCGGCGCCGCCGCGGACCTCCGACTCGGCGGATTCGCTGCGCACGATGACGAGGAAGTCCTTCTTGCTCGTCAGTTTCCCCTTGAGGCATGCGTACGGCGCCGCGACGATTCCCGCGGCGACCAGCAACCCGGCGAGCCAGGCGAGAGCCGGCAGCGGCTTCTCGTGTCGCCGGACGGCCAGGAGCACAATGACGCCGGCGCCCACAAGGACGGGTTCCAGGCCTTCGGGCCGGATCCAGTAGGCCAGGCCGCTCGACACGCCGGCGAGCGGAAAAAGCCGGAACCTGCGCCGGACAATTCCTTCGGTGATCAACCAGGCCGACAGGAGATAGAAGAACAGGTGCGGCGCGTCGCTCACGGTGTCCGCGGCGTTCTCGGAGAAAATCGGCAGAATTGCGAAGAAGACTGCCGCGACGCCGGCCGCGCGGCCGTCGAAGGCGCGGCGGACCCAGCACCAGAGCATGAGCACGTTCAGGAGGCCGAAAAGCATCGCCGGCAGCCGCGCGGCGAGCGTCCACGCGCGCAGATCATCCGCCGGCCCGAACAGGCCGATGACGCGCCGAGCCGCCACGATCAGCGCCGGGTAGCCCGGATGCTGGTCCGCGCCGCGGATCGCCTCGACGGGGGATCGGGCGAGTTGGCGCGCGATGGCGATGAAGGTCGCGCCGTCCCTGGCGATGACCGGCGACCGCGCGGCAAGGGCGATCTCCACCGCCGCGGCCAGCGCCACGGCGGCGAACAGCCACGTCAGCGTCCCGCGCGATGCGGCGGTCGGGCCGGTCTCTTCAGTACGCATTTCGGTTGATGAGCCCCATAAAGGGCGTCAGGAAAAGGATAAGCGCGTCGAAGGCCAGCGACCAGTTGTTGATGTAGTACAGGTCGTATTCGAGCCGCTTCGTCAGCGACGTATTCCCGCGCAGGCCGTTGACTTGCGCCCAGCCGGTCAGGCCCGCCTTGACATTGTGCCGGAGCATGTACGCCGGCAGGTCCTGCGTGAACTGCCGGACGAAGTGCGGCCGCTCCGGCCGCGGGCCGACCAGGCTCATGTCGCCGCGCAGGACGTTGACGAACTGCGGCAGCTCATCGAGGCTCAGGCGGCGCATCCACGAGCCGATCAGCGTCCGCCGCGGATCGTTTTCCTTCGCCCAGACCGGGCCGGTCTCGCGTTCGGCGTCCACGCGCATGGTTCGGAACTTCAGGAGCGTGAACGGCCGCCCGCCCAGGCCCATCCGCTCCTGTTTGAAGAGCACAGGGCCGGGACTGCTCGCTCTGACCAGCAGCGCCAGGAACAGCATCGGCAGGCCGAACAGGGCCAGGAAAATGATCGAGCCGGCGATGTCCAGCGCGCGCTTGGCCAACGCGTGCCAGCCGGTGATCGGCGTATCGCGCAGTTGGATCACCGGCAACCCCTCGATCTCCGCGACACTGGAGCTGAGCGTGATGGCGCCGGCGAAATCCGGGATCACCGCCACAGTCAGCGGCAGCTTCGCGAGGGCGTCAAGCACGCCTTCGAGCCTCTCCGCGCTGCGGTGCGGGATCGCGACGAAGACCGTGTCCACCGGGTTATCGCGCACGCACTCGCTCAGCGTCGAGAACGCCCCGCGCACCGGCAGGCCGCAAAGCGGTTCTGAGCGCGCCTCCTCGTCCACGAAATAGGCGACTCTGAGGCCGAGCCACGGGTTCTGCTGCAGGCTGCGGAACAATTCCTGCGCGCGGCGTCCGGCCCCGACAATCGCTGCGCTCTGCGTGCCCACCCCGCGCGCGTGCAGCGCCTTCAGCGCCCGCCGCACCAGCGCCCGCGACGCGATCAGCGCCGGCGGACTCAAGAAAAGGAAAATGGCCAGCAGTTCGCGGCTGTAAAGCGTGGTCCGATAGAAATAGTATAGCGCCGCCAGCGTGCCGAGCCAGCCCAGGATGGATCCCTTTGTGATCGGCAACGCCTCGCGGAAGAGCGAGCGCGTCCGCACCGGGCTGTAAAGCCCGACGAAGCCCAGGGCGAGCAGGCTGCACAGGAGGACGACCGGCAGCAGCCGGACGAAGGCCGGCGCTCCGGGCGGCACGGGCTCCAGGATCGGCAGCAGCCCGAGGCGAAACTTGATGACGTAGGCGATCATCCACGCCGCAGCGACGGCGGCGGCGTCGCAGGCCACCGCGATGGCGAAGAAGAGATGGCCGTAGCGTTTCAGCATCGCTCCGCTCCCTTCTGCGGAGACAGGAGATAATCGCGGAACGCCACCTTGCACCGTTGGCGGCTGAAGCGCAGCGCGTTCGCGCGCAACGCTTCCGTGCGGAAGGCCGCCTCGGACCGTTCGAATCGGCGCACGGCCTCAACGAGCGCCGCAGCGGTCTGTTCGCGGAAGAAGATGCCCGTGGCGCCCGCCGGCGGCGCGGCCTCCGGCAGGTCAACGACGGTCTCGAGCACGCCGCCGCGGCCATAGGCGATGACCGGCCGTCCGCACGCCTGGACTTCCAGCGGCACGATGCCGAAATCCTCCTCTCCCGGGAAAATCAGCGCCTTGCACGCCGCGTAATGGCGCCGCAGCACGTCGTCCGGCTGCCGGCCCAGGAACTTCACGTTCGGCGGCGCCGTCCTTCGCGCCCAGTCCAGGTCCTGGCCCTCGCCGATCACCACCAGCTCGCGGTCGAGCGCGCGGAACGCCTCGAGCGCCAGGTCCATGCGCTTGTACGGCGCCAGCGCGCCCGTCCACAAATAGAAGCCGCCGGGCGCGACCTCCACCGGGTGGAAGTAATCGGTATCCACCGAAGGATAGATCACCGCCGACTCCCGGTCAAAGCAGCGCCGGACGCGCTCGCGCACGTTCTCGCAATCGGAGACATACTCGGTCACCCGCCGCGCCGCCTGCCGGTTCCATTCCTGCAGCCGCGGCTGCAACCGGCGCAGCAGGCGATATTGGAGGCCGGCGCGCCAGCCGCGCGGCCGGTAGGACTCCAACTGGTCCCATGCGTAGCGCATCGGCGTCAGGCAATAGCAGACGAACCGCGCGCCCTGCGCGACGCGCACTCCGTGCGCCACGCAATGGCTGACGGCTACGACCAGGTCGTAACCCTCGATGCGCATCCGCCCCGCCGCCCACGGCATGATCGGCAGCAGGTTCCGGTAGTAACCTCCGACGCCGGGCAGCCGGTCCAGGCAGGAGGTGAAGATGCGACGATTCTCGATCACGGGCGTGACGCTGCCAGGAACGTGCGCCATCGTGTAGAGATCGGCCTCGGGGAAAATCTCGCAGAGGACCTCAAGGACCTTTTCTCCGCCCCGCATGCCCGTCAGCCAATCGTGGACGAGCGCGCAACGCATGAAATTTCCTCGCCGGGGGCTCATCGGTCGTCGGCGGGAAGCTCCTCACAAACCCGCGACGTCTCCTCCGCCGACGGCGAATTATACCCTTGTCGCCGGCATTCCGCCAGCGCCTGCGCCTCCGGAAGGTAATGCCTCAGTTACAGGAGGCTCATTTTCAAGATGTCGTGTGTGGCACAGGCGCCCTCGCCTGTGATAACGCCGGCAAGCCGTTCCGCACAGCCGGGGGCGCCTGTGCCACACCTCCTGTAACTGAGGCATTACTCCGGAAGCGCGTCGAAGATCTCGTCCCCAAGGCGACCAGCGTTTCCTGCCCCCACAGTTGTCAGCGGTTGACACGCCGTCACGCAGATGCTCCC